>SXGR01476300.1_pt1 | contig 13684 bp, 10 predicted proteins | sample 3174711 | NCBI WGS metagenome assembly SXGR01 (sample SAMN11356860, study PRJNA531348) | freshwater metagenome | isolation source: freshwater sample F1-60 | place: China: Fuxian Lake, Yuxi | collected 2017-12-25
ACGAAGTCCGATATCAACGATTAAGCCACCCTTAACAACTTCAATAACAGTTCCAGTAACAACTTCATCACGCTCTTTCTTTCCTTCAACATCTCCCCAGGCTTGCTCATACTGAGCGCGCTTCTTAGAAAGAATTAAGCGACCTTCTTTATCCTCTTTTTGAAGTACTAATGCTTCAATGCGATCTCCTACTTTTACTAACTCACTTGGAGCAACATCGTGGCGAATAGATAGCTCACGAGATGGAATTACACCCTCTGTTTTATAACCAATATCAAGTAATACTTCTTCGCGATCGATTTGAACAACAATTCCTGAGACTAAATCTCCGTCATTAAAATTTTTGATTGTGCCTTCGATAGCGGCTAAGAAATCTTCTGCAGATCCAATATCATTTACAGCAATTTGAGAGGGGGTCATAAATAGGTGTACTCCGAGGGTAATTCAACTAGTAGGGACAGGGACAGACAAGGTTACTTTCCAAGTACACGCAGGGTCAAACTGGAAAGCCTAAGATCAGATCTACGCCTGATAATTAGGCATTTTGTTCAGATCGGCAGTAAATATTTGCTCTATTTATCTAATAATCCATTAAATGCTCATTATCTAAAGGATAAATAATTAATGAGCTGCTAAATCCCAACTCAAACCAAACCCAATATTGACATCCAGTGGAACTCTTAATTGATAAGCATTAGCCATTTGGGTTTTGACTATTTCTTCAAGCTTATCTTTCTCACCCTGTGCTACCTCGAGAATTAATTCATCATGAACTTGTAGTAGTAATCTAGATTTTAGTTGATTTTGATTAATTTCTCTTGAAACATTAAGCATGGCAATTTTAATAATATCTGCTGCCGATCCCTGAATCGGTGCGTTTAGAGCGGCTCTTTCGGCGATATCTCTGCGTTGGCGATTCTCATGATTTAAATCAGGAAGATATCGCCGTCTACCTAAAACAGTTTCGGTATATCCTTTTTCTCGAGCTGCTACTACAACAGTTTTAAGGTAATCCCTAATTCCGCCAAATCTTTCAAAATACTTGCTCATTAACTCAGCTGCAGCAGCTGGATCTATATCTAAGGTTTGTGAAAGGCCAAATGATGAAAGCCCGTATGCAAGACCATATGACATCGCTTTTATAGTCCGCCTCATTTCAGCATCTACCTCTGTAGATTTAACTCCAAAAACTTGTGATGCCACAGTTGAATGCAGGTCCTCCCCTAATTCAAATGCTTCTATTAAACCTTTGTCATTAGAAAGATGAGCCATAATCCGCATTTCAATTTGACTGTAATCAGCGGTCAATAAATTCTCAAAAGGTTTTTGGGCTATAAAGCAATCTCTAATTCGCCGGCCTTCATCAGTTCTAATCGGAATGTTCTGAAGATTTGGCTCAGTTGATGAAAGGCGGCCCGTTGCAGCAACGGTTTGTTGAAAACTTGTATGGATTCTGCCATCAGCTGCCGTTGCCCCAATTAATCCATCAACTGTGGCAAGCAATTTACTCACCTCTCTAATTCTAAGTAAGTGTTTAAGTAATGGATGCTTAGTCTTAATTGCAAGCCATTCTAAGCTTTCACCGTCAGTTGTGAAGCCAGTTTTAATCTTCTTAGTCTTTGGAAGCTTTAATTCGTCAAATAAAACAGCTTGTAATTGCTTTGGTGAATTAACATTAAATTCATGCCCAGCTTCTTTATATGCAGAACTTGTCTCCTCTGAAACAAACTTTAAAAACTGCTCAGCTAGCTTTGCTAATTTAATTTGGTTCACTGCTATCCCAGTCTCCTCTATTTGAGAAAGTAGTAATAAGGTTGGCTGTTCAAGGTTTGAATACAATTCAAACATCGCCTTTGCTTTGATTTCTAATTCAAGTTCTTTTTGTAGAGTAAATATCCATGCAGCAGTTTTTGGCTCAAAAGCCACAAATAGGTTTTCATCACTAGCTGACACTCCTAATAATCTTTCAGCTAAATCAGTTAATGAAAGATTTCTACTGCCAGGGTTTATCAAATATGCCAGAAGCTCTATATCCGCTGCTAACCCTTTCATTTTTAGTTTCTTTAAAGCAAATTTGCCCCCATGAACATACTTAGGCAGATTTGGATTTGTAATCCAGCTTCCAATTTCAGCGCTGTTAACACTAAAAACCTCGCTTTCACTTGTGGCAATTGCATAACCTATAAGTTTATCTTCAACAACTTCTAGTGATACTCCAATAGGATTTTTTCTATCACTTAGGATCGAGTCGAGTTCATCTGAACTAAGCACTTTTACAACCACTGAAATCTCACTGATTTGTTTTCCACCTATTTGAGGTAAAGATTTAACTCGCTCTTTAAGCGCTCTAATTTCTAATTTCTCGAAAAAAGAATTCATTAATACTGCATCAAAACCTGCCCAAGCCAGATCATCAATATCAGAATCTATTTTCACATCATCTAATAAGTGAGTGAGTTCACGATTTAGCTTTACCATCTCAATATTTGTTCTCAAAGACTCACCTACTTTCCCACCAAGCTCACCTGATTTTTCTAACAGTTTTTCCAGGCTCCCATAATCTACGATCCATTTAGTGGCAGTCTTCTCTCCTACTCCTGGCACAGATGGCAAATTATCACTTGGGTCCCCGCGCAGTGCTGCAAAATCTGGATACTGTTTTGGTGTTAAGCCATATTTCTCAAATACCGCTTCAGGCGTCATTCGATTCATCTCAGTGACACCTTTTTTAGGATATAAAACTGTGGTTTGGTTATTTACTAACTGAAATGAATCTCGATCCCCAGTACAAATTAAAGTTTGAAACCCTTTTTTTTCAGCTGCCTTAGTAAAAGTTGCGATGATATCGTCTGCTTCATAACCTTCTAATTCAAAGTGTTTGATACCAAACCCATTGATCATTTCATTAATATGGGATAGTTGTGAGCGAAACTCATCCGGAGTTGATGCTCGGTTTGCTTTATACTCAGCAAACTTTTCAGTGCGAAATGTTCGTCTTGAAACATCAAATGCCACAGCTATATGAGTGGGTTTCTCCTCTTTAATTAGATTAATTAACATGCTTGCAAATCCATAGATCGCATTAGTTGGTTGCCCAGTTGAGGTTTTAAAATTTTCAGCAGGTAGAGCATAAAACGCACGGTAAGCCATAGAGTGGCCATCGATAAGTAGTAATCGCCTCTGGCTGGTGCTCATATTGGGATTCTAATTGCAGTAACAGGTTAAACTAATAGACATGAGCGACTTTCTTGAAGCAATTCGAAAAAGAGGTATCGGTGCCCTTGATAAAAAAATGGGTATTGAAATTATTGAGGCATCACCTGAGAGATTAGTTGGCACAATGCCAGTTGAAGGTAATACCCAACCAATCGGGCTTCTTCACGGCGGTGCTAACGTAGTATTAGCAGAGAGCCTAGGTTCAATAGGAACTCAGCTCCATGCTGGTGCGGACAGAAAAATTGTTGGAATTGATATCAATGCTACTCATCATAAATCTGCAACCTCTGGTGTGGTTACAGCCGTCGCGACTGCAATTTCTCTAGGAAAAACTATCTGTTCATATCAAGTTGAAATTACGAATGATAAAGGTGAGCGTACTTGCAGCGCACGAATAACTTGTTTAATTCTCGCTCAAAGATAAACTTTTCTTAAGCACCTGTTCCGAGATAGGCAGCCTTCACGTAAGGATCATTAAGTAGATCTTTTGCGTTAGCCTCTTTAGTAACCAGACCAGTTTCAAGAACATATGCTCTATGAGCGTGAGTTAATGCTTGCTGTGCATTTTGCTCAACTAGCAAAATAGTTACACCTTGCTTATTAATTTGCGTAATAATTCGGAAAATATTTGCAATCATTTGCGGAGCAAGTCCCATTGATGGCTCATCAAGAAGTAACACCTTAGGACGAGACATTAAAGCACGGCCTATCGCTAACATTTGCTGTTCCCCACCAGATAATGTTCCACCTGCCTGAGAACTGCGCTCTTTTAATCTTGGGAATAAACTGTAGATATTATCTAGATCTTCATTCATTTCAGCTTTACGATTTTTACGATGAAACTTACCCATCTCAAGGTTTTCTAAAACAGTCATTCCTGGAAAAATACCGCGACCCTCGGGAGCTTGAGAGATACCAAGATCTACTCTTTCATGTGCTGGTACCTTAGATATGTCCTGACCATCAAATAAAATTGCACCGCTAGACACTTTTCGAAGCCCTGAAATAGTTTTAAGCGTTGTTGTTTTTCCAGCGCCATTAGCGCCAATTAATGTGACAATTTCACCCTCATTTACAACAACAGAAATTCCTTTAATTGCCTCAATTTTGTCGTAGTGAACATGTAGATCTTTAATTTCAAGACGCATCAGCTGGTACCCCTAAATATGCTTCTATAACTTTAGGATCCTTCTGGACTGCACTTGGTAGATCATCTGCAATCTTTGCGCCAAAATCTAGAACAATAACGCGATCTGAAATACCCATAATCAGTGACATGTCATGCTCAATTAAAAGCACTGTATATCCAGCATCACGAATTCTTTTAATCAAAGCAGCTAGCTCAACTTTCTCGGCTGGATTAAAACCTGCAGCTGGTTCGTCAAGTAAAAGTAGACGTGGTGATGTTCCTATTGCTCTTGCAATCTCAAGGCGCCTTTGAACACCGTAAGGTAGATTTTTTGCTAGTCGATCGGCGTATTCTTCAATTCCAATAAAGCGCAGCATTTCTATAGCCTGTTCGCGATTTTCGCGCTCTTCACGTCGCGCACGTGGTAGACCAAAAAGTGCGCCAATTAAGCCACTCTTCTTGTGCGCATCAGTTGCAGTAATAACATTTTCTAGGGCTGTCATCTCTCCCCATAGCCGAATGTTTTGAAATGTACGAGCAAGTCCAAGCTGGGTAATTTTATATCGCGCTTGGTCACGAATTTCAGTACCTTCAAATGAAATCACACCGCTGGTAGCTTTATATACACCAGTAATAACGTTAAATACCGTGGTTTTTCCCGCTCCATTTGGACCGATCAAAGCTAAAATTTCACCTTTTTTAACATCGATGTTTACATCATTAAGGGCGGTAACACCACCGAACTTCATAGTTAAGTTCATAATAGAAAGAAGTGTCTCAGACATTATTTTTTCATTCCTTTCGCAACTATGGCCTTTTCGCGTTTCTTGCGTGGCAATAATCCATCAGGTCTAAAGTTCATCACAATAACTAGAACTATTCCAAAGACTAGAAGTCTTGCGTCAGAGATAAAACGAATACGTTCCGGCAGATATCCAATAATAACTGCACCAATTATAACTCCCCAGATATTTCCAATCCCACCAAGAACTACGCAAGCAAGAATCAATACTGAAACGTTAAGGGTAAACATTTCAGGTGCTATGTATAGGTTCTTAGATGCATAAAGCACACCCGCTGCGCCTCCAATAGCTGCGCCTAAGGTAAAGGACCAAATCTTATATTTAAGTGTTGGGATTCCCATTAGCTCTGCTGCATCCTCATCCTGACGAATTGCCTCCCAGGCTCTTCCTGGCCTTCGAACGCTTAAACGGCGAATCATCCAGATAGTAAGTAATATCATGATTAAAACTACCCAGAAAAATAATTTTTGATTAAACAAATCAAATTCAAGTGGTCCAATTTTAGGAGGCATTGGAATATTAGCAATTCCATTTGGTCCTTTTGACCAAGTGGAGTTTAAAACCACTAAACGTACTATTTCACCAAAACCCAAGGTAACGATAGCCAAATAATCTCCACGCACACGCAGTGTTGGTAGACCAAGCAAAACTCCAGCAATCATCGCAAAAGCAATTCCAAAAGGCATAATCTCCCAAGTATTTAAACCTGTAAGAGTGCCCATTAGCGCCATCGTGTATGCACCAATTGCGAAAAAAGCAACATAACCTAAATCAAGCATTCCAGATTTACCTACGACAATATTTAAGCCCAGTGCCATAAGTACAAATATTGCGACAGGATAAACTAGAACTGCGTCATAGGCAGATATTGGGGTTGCTAAAATTCCATTTCCAGCAAATGGCAATAAACCCACTAAGAAAATTGCAACAAGTGAGATTGCAACCCGTTGAACGCGATTAGATTTTTCCCATATTTTTGCGCCAAAGTCACGCAAGTTCCAGTAGTCACGAATTTTCATCTCTTATGCCCTCGTTTGCTGGACAGCTTCGCCAAACAAGCCATTTGGCTTGAATAGAAGTACTAAAACTAAAACTACAAAAACAGTAACGGCTTTCCACTGAGTTCCAAGAACTGCTGATGCATAAACTTCAAGCAGTCCAAGACTTAAACCACCCCAGAATGCACCCCTGATATTTCCAATTCCACCAAGCACTGCTGCAGTAAATGCTGCCAACCCCATAGTGAAACCAATATTAAATTTCGTATATTCAAATACTGTAACATAGAAAAATGCTGCTGCGCCGGTGGCAAGGCCCCCAATCAAAAATGTAACTGTGATAACTCTGTTTAGGTTTACACCCATTAACTTTGCTGCATCCTCATTTTGGGATACTGCTCGTATCGCTTTACCCATGCGGGATAAACTAATAAAGCGCTCTAAAATAAAGTAAATTACTGCTGCTGCGATTATAGTAATTACAGTATCTAGGCGAATATTAGCGCCCCAAACTTCAGTTAAAATAATTTTTTCTAGCACTCGCGGTGAGCCAACCGGGCGTGAATCGGTAAGTAAGCGCATGACTTCGGCTAGTGCAATAGATACTCCAATTGCTGAAATTAATGTTGCAAGTCGGTTAGTTCCTCGCATGCGCAGACGACGGTAAGCCACAAACTCAACAAAGACTGCGGTTAAGGCTGCAATAAACATGGAAACTAGCAGGCCGGTAAGAAGTACAACTAGTAATTTTAATCCTGTAGCGGGCTCACTTGTTTGCGTGTATTTAAACAAATCGCGATTGGAGACAATTGCTCCAAATGTGCCCCACATAAATATCTCAGAGTTTGCAAAGTTAATCATTCGAAGTACGCCATAAACCATCGTGTAGCCAAGTGAAACTAAAACGTAGATAAACCCAAGAGCAATGCCTGCTATCGTTAAAGACCAGAACTGATCAATTAATACCGCAAACATTCTTCTCCTTGCAAATAAATGGCGATTAATTAAACCATCTGCCTATACAAGTGTGGGTGCTTTGGCTCTCTTTTTCAAGAGTTTTCCAAAACACCCACTAACTTGTAGAGGTAATTAAGTAGTAAGTATTACTTAATAATACCTGTATTTACTAGAACTCCACCCTTTGAGGTAAATCCAGCAAATAGTCCGTAAGAAATATCACCGTTCTTATCGAACTTAATTGTGTTTCCAGTGATGCTCTTACCGTTGTATGCCTTCACATACTTAAGCATTGCTGCTCGAGTTGTCTTTCCGGCTTTGATTCCGTTAAGAAGAAGGTTTGCTGCATCATATGATTCAACTGAATAAACACCAGATGAAGCACCCATTTGCTTCTTGTAGTCAGCCTCAAGTGCCGCACTAATACCAGCAAGACCACCTACACCAGTAACTCTTGAACCTTCAGCTGCAGCTCCTGCAAGCTTTGGGTACTCCTGGTTGAAGACTCCATCGCCACCAGCGAATATCGCTGTTGAGCCTGAGTCACGCAGCTGCTTAATAAAGATTGCGCCTTGGCTGTAGTAACCAGTGTAGATAACTACATTTGCACCAGAGGTCTTAATCTTTGCAATAGTTGGGGCAAAATCGTTTGTTGTGTTTGGAACTGAATCTCCACCAACAAGAGTTGCTCCAGCTACCTTCTTCAAACCTGCTTCAACGTAGCCACGTAGTGGAACTGCGTATGAAGACTGATCATCAAATACAAACACCTTTGCATTTGTTACTCCAGCAGTTGCATACTTAGCTAAAGCTGGACCCTGTAAATCATCTTTTCCTACTACACGGTGGAACACAGGTCCGCCGAAGTCAGGTGATGTTGGGTCTGTAATTGAAACGCGAGTTGCTGATGGTGAAACCATTACTAATCCACCAGCCTTGTAATAAGGAAGTGATGCGATAGTTGCACCTGAGTAAGCAGGACCAACAAGACCAATGATCTTCTTGTTAGAGCCAACTCCTGGAGCAACTGTTCCTGCAACAGCAGGATCTCCTTGATCATCAACGGCTACAACATTAATTTTGAAGCCCTTGTTCTTCTTCATGAAAACTTTTGCAGCATACTTAACTGCGTTTAACTCATCAGTACCTGTTGAGGCTTCTCCACCAGAAAGTGGGCCTTGGTAGGCGATAGTATAAGTTCCAGCAGCATTTGCAGATGAAGCTACTACAGCGCCAAATGCAAGGGCTGCAGAAGTTACAATCGCAAGTGATTGTTTAATCTTCTTGTTCATTTATGCCTTCCTGTTCATGTTGTCCCTGGCAAGGGAGATGAGAAGGGTAATGCAGAGGGCTTAGAAATGACAAGCCGATATCTTTCGTAGGCTACGTAGCGATTTTGTTATAAATGCAGATATATGAGGCCTAATACCTAATTATTAGGCATCGCATCGGGGTTGACAACGGCCTCGGCCACAGCCTTCATCGAAATTCGCCGGTCCATTGCCGTCCGCTGAATCCATGCATAACTCTCAGGTTCAGATAAATTCATGGCCTTCATTAATATCCCTTTGGCTCGATCAATTACCTTACGAGTTTCAAGTCGTTCATAGACATCTGCTACCTCTTTTTCTAGCTGCTTCATCTGCCGATGCCTACTTATTGCAATCTCAATAGCAGGAATTAAATCATCAAGTGAAAAGGGTTTAACAACATAAGCCATGACACCAACATCCCTGGCTCGTTCAACTAACTCACGCTGACTAAATGCTGTCAACATTAATACTGGGGCGATTGGAATTATTTGTTCCGCTGCTGTTATTCCATCAACTACTGGCATCTTTACATCTAATATTGCAAGATCAGGTTTGAACTCTTTTGCAAGTTCAATTGCTATCGCGCCATTTTCTGCCTGCGCTACTACCTCATACCCAGCCTCAGTTAACATCTCAACTAAATCTAAGCGAATAATAGTTTCATCCTCGGCAACGAGAACTCTTACGTTTACTTTTTCAGTATTCATGTGCCTCGAGTCGGATTCGAACCGACACTATACGGTTTTTGAGACCGTCCTCTCTACCGTTGGAGTACCGAGGCGTTAGAGAAATATAGTTTATCGGTCTAAATTTTTTTAGCGAAATTACTTCCGATAGGCGGGGGCAACTCCGCTTACTGCATCACCAATTTTATGAACTCGCATCGCATTTATTGAGCCAGGTATTCCTGGCGGTGAACCTGCAACGATTAAAACTAAATCGCTAATATTAACTCGTTTAGATTCAATTAAAATAGTATCTACTTGCATAACCATCTCATCTGTGTGATTAACGGAAGCAGTAAGTAGTGATTCAACTCCCCAGGAAAGAGCTAGCCTGTTGTAGGTGCCAATTTCGGGAGTAAGTGCAAGCATTGGAATAGGTGATCGAAGCCTAGACATTCGCCGCGCTGAATCACCACTTTGAGTAAATGCAACTAAATACTTGGCGCCAACTGTTAAACCAACCTCAGTTGCAGCTTTTGTAATTGCGCCAGCTTTTGTAGATGGTGAGTGTTTAAGAGGTGGTATTTGATCTAATGCAATCTCTTCAGTTCGCTCAATAATTCTTGCCATAACATTTACAGCATCAATTGGAAAATCACCAACACTCGTTTCCCCAGATAACATCAGAGCATCGGCTCCATCTAATACAGCATTAGCACAATCGGTAGCCTCTGCCCTGGTTGGTTGAGAGTTACTAATCATTGAATCAAGCATCTGTGTTGCCACTATTACTGGTTTTGCTGACTCTCTTGCCATCGTAATACATCTTTTTTGAACCATTGGTACATCTTCAATTGGTAATTCAACTCCAAGATCCCCTCGGGCAACCATAATTCCGTCAAATACATCAACTATCTCTTGAAGGTTATCAACTGCCTGAGGTTTTTCAATCTTGGCAATAATTGGAACTTTAACCCCAACCTCATCCATAATCTTATGGATATCCTTAAGATCTGCAGCATTTCTCACAAATGAGAGTGCAATAAAGTCTGCGCCAGCTTTTAGTCCCCAGCGTAAATCTGCAATATCTTTTTCAGATAGCGCAGGTAATGAAACTGCAACACCAGGAAGATTTATGCCTTTATTATTACTCACCATTCCGGGCTGAATTACTCTAGTAATTACATCATTACCCTTAACCTGAATTACTTGAACAGATACTTTCCCATCATCAATCATGATTACATCTCCTGCTTTGCAATCACCTGGTAAACCTTTGTAAGTTGTGCTCACTTTATCTTTTGTGCCAGCAATATCATCGGTTGTAATGGTGAAAGTATCTCCGCGTGATAACTCGTGCGGACCAGATGAAAATTTACCTAATCGAATCTTTGGACCTTGCAGATCCACCAAAATTGCTACTGCTTTGTTGGCCTTTTTCGCACTTGCTCTAACTAGATCAACTCTTTTTTGGTGTTCCTCGTGGCGCCCATGTGAAAGATTAAGTCTGGCCATATTCATGCCAGCATCAATTAACTCAGTAATTTTCTCAATTGATTCAACTGCAGGACCTAGCGTGCATACAATTTTCGCTCGGCGCATATATTGACCTTAAACCATCAAAGGGCGAGCGGTTGGCTCTATTGGAAATGGCAACTGCGTGTGTCCAGAAAGATATGTATCAACTGCTGCTGCAGCACTTCGCCCTTCAGCAATTGCCCACACAATTAGGGATTGCCCTCTGCCAGCATCTCCACAGACATAAACACCCTCGGCTGAAGTTGCATACTCGCCATCACGCTTTATGTTTCCACGTTCATCTAATTCAACCTCAAGTTCAGTGAGCAACTGACTTTTCTCTGGCCCAGTAAATCCCAATGCTAGAAAAACTAAATCTGCTGGAATCTCCTTCTCACTTCCTGGTACTGGTTGGAATTTGCCATTTATGAATTCAGTTTCAACTAACACTAACCCCTTAAGATTTCCATCCTTATCTTTAACAAAGGCTTGAGTTGAAACTGCATACATTCGCTCACCAGCCTCTTCATGGGCGCTACTTACACGGTAGATCATTGGATAAGTTGGCCATGGCTGGGTACTTGGTCTTTCATCACTAGGTCTTGGCATGATTTCAAGTTGTGTCACAGATATTGCTCCCTGCCGAATAGCAGTTCCTAAACAATCTGCTCCGGTATCACCACCTCCAAGAATTACAACATCTTTACCTTTGGCATTTATTACTGGCTCTGTCTCTAACTCATCTAATGCCTGCTTATTTCCCCAAGGTAAATACTCCATAGCTTGATACACACCATTAGCATCTCGGCCTGGAATCGGAAGATCGCGCCAGTTAGTTGCACCAATAGCAATTACAACTGCGTCATACTTACTACGTAGTTCGCTACCAGAAATATCTTTACCAACTTCAACGCCTGTTCTAAATCGTGTGCCCTCTTGCTCCATTTGGTAAAGTCTTCGATCAACTATTGATTTCTCCATTTTAAATTCTGGAATTCCATAACGTAGTAACCCACCAATTTTGTCAGCACGCTCATAAACCGCAACAGTATGTCCTGCTCTAGTTAATTGCTGAGCAGCTGCTAGTCCAGCTGGGCCAGATCCAATTACAGCAACGGTTTTACCAGATAATCTATCTGGAATTAATGGTATTACTCTTTTTTCAAGAAATGCTTCCTCAATTGTTCTTAGTTCTACTTGCTTAATAGTGACTGCTTCAGCATTAATTGCCACTACACAAGCAGTCTCACACGGTGCTGGACATAATCTGCCAGTAAATTCTGGAAAATTATTAGTTGCATGAAGACGATCAATCGCCTCCGCTTTTTCACCCCGCCAAATTAACTCATTCCACTCTGGGACTAAATTTCCAAGTGGGCAACCTTGGTGGCAAAAAGGAATACCACAATCCATACAACGACCAGCCTGTTTTTGAAGATGTGAAAACTCTTGCTCTTGGTAAACCTCTTTCCAATCTTTAATTCGCACATCAACTGGTCGACGCTTTGGTAACTCACGGTTAGTTGTTAAAAATCCCTTTGAATCACCCATTGATTGCCGCCATAACTGCGCTCTCGATCGGCAATCCTTCGCGCTGTGCCTTTGCCATCACATCTAAAACTCTAGCGTAATCACGTGGCATCACCATCGAAATACGTTTCTGAGCATTCTGCCAATCCTTTATTAGCTCACCAGAAATTTTTGATCCAGTCTCTGCATAAAATTTTGAAATATGAGATTTAATAATCTCTACTTGATCACTTGGTAGAGCTAAAATATCTACCATCTCAGTATTTACTAATCTCACATCAAGGTCTAATACAAATGCTCGGCCCCCAGACATGCCTGCTGCAAAATTTCTACCGGTTTTTCCAAGAACGATCACAGTTCCACCAGTCATGTATTCACATCCATGGTCGCCAACACTTTCAACTATCGCAGTTGCACCAGAATTTCGAACACAAAAGCGCTCACCAACTACGCCAGCAATCATTATTTCACCAGATGTTGCGCCATAGCCGATTACATTGCCAGCAATCACATTTGCACTTGATAAAAACTTTGCTCTCTCATCTGGTCTAATAATCACGCGCCCACCAGATAAACCCTTACCAACATAATCATTACTATCACCATAGAGTCTTAGCGTTAGACCAGATGGTACAAACGCACCAAATGATTGTCCGGCTGAACCATGAAAAGTAATATCAATTGTGTCTGCAGGTAAACCAGCTCCACCATATTTACGGGTTATCTCAGCACCCAACATAGTTCCAACAGTTCGATTAATATTTCGCACTGGTATTTCTAATCTAATTGGAGTTGCTTTATTTAACGCCTCCGCTGATAATTTAATTAACTCATTATCTAGAGCGCTTACCAGACCGTGATCTTGTTTAGTCAGATTCCGCCTTGGAGAATTATCCTTTGGCGCAATAAGTAATGGCGAAAGATCTAAACCATTTGCTTTCCAATGATCAATAGCTGATTTTGTATCTAGTAATTCAACTTGCCCAATTGCATCCTCTAATTTCTTAAAGCCAAGTTGTGCTAATAGCTCCCTTACCTCTTCGGCAATATATTCAAAAAAAGTTTCAACAAATTCAGGCTTCCCAGTAAATTTCTTTCGAAGTTCAGGGTTTTGGCTGGCTACACCAACTGGGCAGGTGTCTAAATGACAAACTCGCATCATCACACAACCAGAGACAACAAGTGGGGCGGTAGCAAAGCCAAATTCTTCAGCACCTAATAATGCTGCAATTAAAACATCTCGGCCAGTCTTCATTTGCCCATCTACTTGAACAACAATTCGATCGCGCAAACCATTTAGCATTAATGTTTGTTGAGTCTCAGCTAGGCCTAACTCCCATGGAGCACCTGCGTGTTTTAAAGATGTAAGTGGAGATGCACCGGTACCACCATCATGGCCAGAGATTAAAACTACATCTGCATGTGCTTTACTAACACCGGCCGCAACTGTTCCAACGCCAACTTCTGCAACTAACTTCACATGGACTCGGGCGCTGTTATTTGCATTTTTTAGATCATGAATTAATTGAGCAAGATCCTCGATTGAGTAAATATC
>SXGR01591322.1_pt1 | contig 13684 bp, 12 predicted proteins | sample 3174711 | NCBI WGS metagenome assembly SXGR01 (sample SAMN11356860, study PRJNA531348) | freshwater metagenome | isolation source: freshwater sample F1-60 | place: China: Fuxian Lake, Yuxi | collected 2017-12-25
GTCTCTAGGGCTTTACCTGATGTGCGGGACGGACTGAAGCCCGTGCATCGGAGAATTTTATACGTAATGCACGAACTCGGCCTTCGGCACAATGTCAAATTCAGAAAAAGCGCTGCCGTGGTTGGGGATGTTTTAGGTAAATACCACCCCCACGGCGACACAGCCGTATACGACGCCATGGTGCACATGGCGCAACTTTTTGCTATGCGCTACCCGCTGGTAGACGGACAAGGAAACTTTGGCAGTATGGACGGGGACCGGGCAGCTGCTATGAGGTATACCGAAAGCCGGATGTCAGCTTTAGCGGAAGAACTCCTTACCGACATAGACAAAGAAACCGTCAATTGGCGGGACAACTATGACACGACCAGAAAAGAACCTTGTGTGCTCCCTGGTAAACTGCCCAATTTACTCTTAAACGGCACCCTCGGCATTGCGGTGGGCATGGCAACCGATATTCCGCCTCATAATTTAACCGAACTCGCTGATGCCATTATTAAACTAATAGACGAACCCGAGGCTACCACTGGGGATTTGCTGGAATTTATTAAAGGACCAGATTTCCCCACTGGCGGAATTATTTACGATGTGTCAGCCATAAAAAATGCCTATGCTACAGGCAAAGGCAGTATTGTCATGCGGGGCAAAACTGAAATTGTAGAAACTAAAACCGGCGCTTTTCAAATTTTAATTACCGAAATTCCTTATCGGGTGAATAAAGCTACCCTGTTAGAAAAAATCGCCGATTTAGTAAGGGATAAAAAAATTGAAGGCTTAAAAGATGTAAGAGATGAAAGCGATAAAGATGGCGTCAGGATTGTAATTGATTTAAAAAAAGAAGCCTTAGCCAACAAAATTTTAAACCAACTATTTTCCTTTACCCAACTGCAAGAAACTTTTCATATGAATATGCTGGCTCTGGTAGACGGCATTGAACCACATGTTTTGAATTTAAAAACCGTCTTGGAAAAATATTTAGAACACCGCCAGGTGGTTATTAAACGCAGGACAGAATTTGAACTCAAAAAAGCCAAAGAACGAGAACATATTTTAGAAGGCTTAAAAAAAGCCCTAGACCATATAGATGAAATCATTAGTGTCATAAAAAAGAGCCCTACCAAAGAAGAAGCCCACACGGCTTTAATGAAAAAGTTTAAACTTACTGACATTCAAGCCCAAGCGATTTTAGAAATGCGCTTACAAACCTTAGCAGGACTTGAAAGAAAAAAAATTGACGATGAACTTAAAGAGAAACGCGCGCTTATAGCGGAACTCGAAGGCATTCTACAATCAAAGAAAAAAATCTTAGGGATTATAAGAAAAGAAGTCGTGGAATTAAAGGAAAAATTTGGAGATGAAAGAAGAACTCAAGTTGTAAAGAGTGCAGTGGGCACTTTTTCTGCCGAAGACTTGATCCCAGAAGAAAATGTAATTGTTACGGTCACTAAATCCGGCTATGTTAAAAGGCTTGCCCCAGACACCTACAAACAACAGGCTAGGGGTGGCAAAGGCGTTATTGGCCAAAGCTTAAAAGAAGAAGATGTGGTAGAAAAACTCTTTAGCGCTAACACCCACGACGAAATTTTATTTTTTACCAATAAAGGTAGGGTCTTTTTAACTAAAGTTCACGAACTGCCCGAAGGCTCAAGAGTTTCTAAGGGTCAAGCTTTGGTCAATTTTTTGCAGTTGGGACAAAACGAAACAGCCCAAGCCATTTTGACTCTAGGAAAAAAAGATGAAGTTAAATTTTTAGTTATGGCTACTAAAAACGGCCTAATTAAAAAAGTCGAACGAGATGAATTTACCAAAGTCCGAAGAAGTGGCATTGTGGCCTTAACTTTAAAAGACGGCGATGAACTTAAGTGGGTGGACACCACTTCTGGTGAAGACCAAATTATGCTCTCTACAGAAAATGGTCAAGCCATTCGTTTTAAAGAAAAAGATGTAAGAAGTATGGGCAGAACCGCCAGCGGAGTAACTGGTATGCGCCTGAAGAAAGGTAAAGACGATAAAATTATTTCTATGGATGTTATTCGCAAAACCGCGAATGAAAAAGATTTAGAAGTTTTAATTGTGACAGAAAATGGTTTAGGTAAAAAAACTGAGCTCGGATTTTATAAAGTGCAAAACCGTGGGGGAAGCGGGATTAAAACTTTAAAAGTTACGCCCAAGACCGGTAAAATAACAGCTATGTATATTTTAGACAACAAAGAAGAACACGATTTAGTAATAATTTCTAAAATGGGCCAAACCATTCGCACGCCCTTAAACAATGTTTCTACCTTAGGTAGAGCCACGCAAGGTGTGCGAATTATGCGCCTTGATGCTGGCGATTTTGTGGCGAGTGCTACAGTCATTTAATAGCATTTAGTAAGTAGTCCGCCAGCTGGCGGATTAGCGTTTAGCAAAACCCTCCTCTTGCTTTTCCACCTCTTTTTCAAAGAGGGGTTGGGGGAGTTCAAACCAAGCTGATAATAATAACGATTAGCAAAACTCCACCGATTTGATCGGTGGAGTTTTTTATATGAATGGTGCGCGTACTAGGACTCGAACCAGGAACCCTCTGCAGTAGTTAATTGTCTCAAACTTTTCTTGGTGGGCGTGCCTGGACTCGAACCAGGGACCCTCAAGGTATAAGCTTGATGCTCTAACCAGCTGAGCTACACGCCCAACAAGAAAAGTTTGAGAACCAGGCAATTAAATTATATCAGTGCTAACCACCACCAACTCTACACTTTATTCCATAAAAGCTAGATGCTCCCTGCCTGCCGGTAGGCAGGTAACCAGCTGAGCTACACGCCCAATTTTTATTTCAACTAACCTATTATAGAAAAATTAGAGTAATTAATCAACCTTATTCCCTTAGGTAAACTTTTACCAAAAAGAAAAAGGTCCCGAGTGATGACAACAAAGTCATCTTTACCGCCAGTGGCGGATTGCCTCTCGGGGGAGGCGGAGTTGGTCACTGGAGCCACCGTTGGAAGAGAGCCCAGGGACCATCACGGATGATCAGGAACCACCCGCGAACCGCGATTAGATACGCGGCAAAAAAAGAGAATTCCGATGGCGATCCGTGTCGCCCCGCCTCGGAGGCGGGCGTAGGCTAGGTCATATGCCCAGCTTGCCCACTGGGCGCCCATGATGGCGCCTATGGCGAAAAAAACCACCCACTTGATTTCCATGAGCCCTCCTTGGGACTGTTAAAGTTCTCTACCCCGCAAAATGCGAGGCGGTTATCGTTATATCTAACCTTCACGATAACTGGGTATAATACCATAATTCCAACAAGGTGTCAATAATTAATCAACATATTTTTATAATTTGCTTTAAATAAAGGTTAAAATATTGTTGATTATATTTCAACAAATTAAAATTTGTTGTTGACAAATAATCAACGAAGTGATACTATAGATTCAGCGTAAGTTCTGCGTACTTAATCAGCGACTATTCAGCGATTTATTATGATCTATGACCATTTAAAAACTTTAGGACTTACGGAAAAAGAAATAGTGGTGTATTTAGAAGTGCTTAAGCATGGGAAAGTAAGCCCGAGTGAAATCTCTAAGATCACCAAAATAAACCGCACCACGGTTTATAGTGTAGCTAAAGAACTTCTAAAAAAAGGCTTCATTTTAGAGGACTTGGCCGGACAAGTAGCCAGTCTAATAGCCATCCCGCCCCAAGATTTAAAATTTCTAATCCAAAAAGAAGAAAAACAATTACAAGAAAAGAAAAATTTAATTGAAAAAATGGTTTTGGAATTACAAAATTTTACTAAAGAGGCTAAATACCCCATTCCCAAAATTACGTTCATTCAAGAAGATAGCTTAGAAGATTACTTGTATAAAAGAAGTGACGAGTGGCATAAAAGCATTATGAGTTATGACGGAATTTTGTGGGGCTTTCAAGATCACACTTTTGCGGAGCACTATGAAAAATGGATAAATTGGGAATGGCAAATTGGCGGACCCAAAAATTTACAACTCAAACTCTTCTCCAACCTTTCGGAAGCCGAAGAAAAAAATAAAGCCAAAGAATTTTCTAACCGTCGGCAAATTAAATATTGGGATAGAACAGAACAATTTACCAGCACAGTCTGGGTGCATGGCGATTATTTGATAATGGTGCAAACCCGAGAACGACCCCATTACTTAGTAGAAATTTACGACAAATTACTTTCGGAAAATATGAAACATTTTTTTTCCGGTGTTTGGGAAAAAATTAACTAGTAGATTTGTGTTAAACAACCAAATGTTAAAACTAAAAAATCCTTGGGTTTTAGTAGGCGGGGGAGGGGTAGTTTTAGGTATGATGCTGTTTGGTATTTTGCGATCAAACCCAACTAAACCCCAAACTCCCAAACCCAATTTAAACCAAGAAACTATTGCTAAGCTCGTAAAACCAGGGGTGGTCCGCATTGCTCAAAAGCTTACAGGTCGTTATAGCATTCCTGATTTTGAAATTGACTTAAATAACTTAACCACCACGCTAAAAAATACCCGCCAGCCAGAATATCACAATTTAAACGAATTTATAACTGGAAGCGGATTTATTGTAAGCGAGGACGGATACATTATTACCAATGCTCATGTGGTAAGTCCCGAAATGATTAAAGCAGTTATTATAAATAATTACTTAAGAAACCAAATAGAGGAAAAATTAAAACACCTTACTGAAGAAGAAAAAGCCAAATTATTTAAAGACGAAGAAAAAGTGGAAAAATTTGCTAATGACTTTTTGTCATTACTCCTACAACAGAGCCTGTTTGAGGTTAAATCCGAACTGGCAGTTTTAAGCCCCACTTCGGAAAAAGCACAAATTGAAAACTTATTTTTAGGAGGCTTGCCTGCTAAGTTAGTGGACTTAAACGAAAACTTTTTATTTTCCAACAGAGATGTGGCGCTCATAAAAATTGGGGCCAAACTTTTACCCACTGTTGATTTTGCGATAAATTTTGAAGCTGTAATTGGCAGTCCAGTGTTTGTGTTTGGCTTTCCAGCTTCTGCAGAATTTAACAACCTAAGTCCGGTGGAATCAACTTTTACCCCCGGAGTGATTAGCGCTCTTAAATTTTCCGCGAGCAAAGATTTTAAACTCTTTCAAACTGATGCCAAAATTTCACAAGGTTCCAGTGGAGGGCCCATGTTTAACCAACAAGGGGAAGTAATTGGCATTATGACCTATCAGAGCAATCCGGTACTTCAAGCCTTGGGGGACAATTTTGCTTTTGCCATTCCCATAACCTTAGCTGAGAATTTATTAGAAAAAAATAAAATCCAAATACAAAAAAATGCTTTTAAACAACACCTCCATTCCGCCCTCACGGCTTTTGAACAAAACCGATGTAAAACAGCCGTCAAAGACTTTTTGTTTGCTAAAGAAAGCATAAACCCAGAATTTTTAAATGCCCAATACTTCTCTGGTTTTATTAAAAGTTGTGAGGATATTATGTCAGCTGGTAAATCCATTGACACTGGCTTGGCTAAACTTAAAACCAACCTCAAAGCCTTTACGACCTTTGAATGGTTTGTCATACTGGGCAGAGCCTTGCTTGCCTTAACCGGATTAATAATTTTATTATGGTTATACCAAAAATTAAAAAAAGACGAAGCGGACATAAAAATATTAGAACAAGAGCTCCAAACATTTAGCACGGAAAATAACACCGAAGCCCCCGAAGAGCTTCATGCTCATAGTCGCAGAATCTTAGGCATTGCACACCCGCATTTAACTAATTATGTTAAGGAAGCCCGCGCCATTGGACTTTCGGACGCAGAAATTATGCAAGAATTAAAGCTCGCTGGTTGGGAAGATAATGAAATCCAGACTGCCCTAAAAGTATGATATAATTAAGACCTTCACACCGCGTAAGTCTTAATAATGTTTTAACTAATCCTTAACAAATAATTATCAATGACAACCCAACTCAAAAAAACCCTAGTCTTTGTTGCCTTATTTGGAATTTTAGCACTTATTGCACTTAACCTCCCCCTCGTGCAACTAACTGGCTCCAAAGTTAAATTTACCGCTTTTGATGCTTTCAGCCCCATTGCTGGAGCATTCTTAGGTAGCATCCCAGGCATAGTTGCCGTATTTTTAGCCGAAATTGTAAACTTTTTAATTCATGGGGCTAAAATTTTAGACGCTGGAACCATTATTCGCTTTTTTCCAATCCTCTTTGCCACTTTTTACTTTGCCAAGCCAAGAAAAATTAACTTTCTAATTCCACTCTTAGCCATAATTGCTTTTAACCTTCACCCGATTGGTAGAAGCGCTTGGCAATTTTCTTTATTTTGGTTAATCCCTATAGTTATGGAATTTTTCAGAGAAAAAAACTTACTGGCCAGAGCTTTGGGAGCAACTTTTACTGCTCACTCTGTTGGCGGAGCTTTGTGGGTGTGGACCTTTGGACTGTCTAAAACTATTTGGCTTAGCCTCATCCCAGTTGTTGCTATAGAAAGGGGAATTTTTGCCTTAGGGATTTGTGCCACCTATTTGGCTATGAATAATATTTTGGCAGTGTTAGATAACAGAAAAATAGTTAATGCCAAAAATTTAATTAATGAAAATTTTGTTTGGGGTAAATTAATCCGTAGCCCCCTCTCTTAAGATACCTGTCCGCCTTTGGCGAAAGAGTGGGTGGGGTGAGTTATGAATACATAAATACTCATAACCCCTCCTTACCTCCCCTTATTTTAAGGGGAGGGAAAAAACAATGAAACTGGAAATACTTCCTATAAAAACTCGCAAAGTACTACCACCCAAAGATGATATTGCTAACATATTAAAACATCTCCCCAAATTAAAGACGGGAGATGTTTTAGTCATAGCTTCAAAAATAGTGGCAATACACCAAGGTAGAACTTTAAATAAATCCGAAATCCTAATATCTAAATCCAAAATTATTAAAAACGAAGCGGATTATACTTTGCCTATGCATAAAGTAGGAGACAGTCAAATTGTTTTAACCATTAAAGACCACACGCTAATTCCTTCAGCGGGGATAGACGAAAGCAATGGCAACGACTACTTTATTCTTTGGCCAAAAAATTCCCACACAGAAGCAAAAAAAATCTGGGCATTGTTAACTAAAAAAAATAATATAAAAAATTTAGGGATAATTATTGCCGACAGCCACACTACGCCCTTAAGGTGGGGGACACAAGGCATATCCATCGGTTTTTTTGGTATTCATCCACTTAAAGACTACCGAGGGAAAAAAGATATTTTTGGCCGGAAACTTAAATACACCCAAAGTAATATTGTGGACAGTTTGGCTAACTTAGGGGTTTTGTCTATGGGCGAAGGGGACGAGCAAACGCCAATGGTAATAATTAGAGGTCTCTCTTCCCCCCTCTCCCTAAGGGAGAGGGTAGGGGTGAGGATTAAGTTCACCAACAAAAATTTGCATAAAAAATTTCTTATTACTCCAAAACAAGATTTATACTACCCTTTGCTAAAACATTTTAAACAAAATCCTAATATTCCAAATTAGTATCCAAATGCTCCTAATATTCGAATAATTTGGATTGAGGTATTAGGATAATTCGGATTATATTTATGCCTAAATTCCTTGCCATTGCTGCCGTGACCTTAGACGGTAAAATTGCCAAGCACTCGCGCCATATGTCTAACTGGACTTCCAAAGAAGACAAACTTTTTATGCGGAGTGTTTTAGATAAGTGTGATGTGGTAATTGTAGGCAATAACACCTATAAAACTGCCATAAAACCCCTGTCCAAAAGAAACTGTATAGTGCTTAGTAAGCGAGTCAGTCAGTCAGCTAATCAGCTCGTCAGCAAAAACCTTTTATATTGCAACCCAAGGAAAGCAAATTTAAAAAAATTAATTACAAAGCTGAAATATAAAAAAATCGCCATTCTCGGCGGGGCCCAAACTTATACTTACTGCTTAAAAAATAAAATGCTAGATGAATTATATTTAACCATTGAACCCTTAGTATTTGGTAAAGGGATAAATTTATTTGCTTCCCCCTCCTCTTCTGAGGGGAGGGTTGGGGAGAGGTTGCCAGATAACAAATTCCAACTCCTCTCAGTAAAAAAACTAAATAACAACGGAAGTTTACTATTACATTATAAAATAAAAAAATAGAGCAGGACACTGGTAAGCGCCTGCTCTTTAAGTTTGCCTTTTAGTTAACGGTCAAAAGGCATAAACCGGTTAATCCGCCTTGCGAGCCACCCGAGCACCCCACCCACCCCCTGCGGGAAGAGGGGCGAAGTCGCGCACTTGCCAAAAGGTGCCAGACCCACTATAACCACGAGGTATGAAAGATTCGCGAGCCACCTCTGCCATCTCTTGGGGTGGGTCGTGGGGGACCCGAGGGCACAGAAGTCCAAGTTAAAAAACTGCTGCGGGTTCACAATCAGCTTCTCAACCTCCATGGGTCGGGTTTCCCAGCCAAGGTTGCCCGGAACCAGAACTTTGGCGAGATACGGACGAAGGACCACCCCGGGCCACTGGCGGGTATAGCGAAAACTGTTGCGCACTGTGCGCCAAAGGATACTGATCCCATCACTTGGGTACCCCATGACCATCAACAGCTCTGCCCGAACGCCGAGCTCCTCGCAGAGGTTGAGGCAGTCGGCAACATCGCTCGTGTGGTTCTGCGTCTTGTTTTGCGACCGCCAAACGCTCTCATCCGGACCGTCAACCCCAAACCCCACACACCAGAGACCCGATGCCTTCGCTAACCCCGCAAAGTCTGGTAGGACCCGCGAAGCCTTGAGGAAAGTGTTCATACAGCTCAGGGCACGCATCCGGAATTCCACACCCGAGCCAGCAAACACTTCTCCAAGGACCCGCATGTACTGTGCCACTATTTGTGGGTTCTAAAAGAAGTCTAGTGCCGAGGCGTAACACTCAAGGCTAGTGAGCCCAAAGTGCTTTGCCTTGTCACGCAAGAACCCCATGTCCGCCTTAAAATGTGCGAGGTCGCGGTGCTCTTCCCGCTCGCCCTTGCGGGCGGCGCAGAAGTGACAGTTGAACGCACACCCCTGCGAGAGCACAAGCGCAAACTCGTGCTCGAGGTATGTCTGGAGCCGAGCATCACCCATCTTCTCCCACACGGGTTGGTGCGGGACAGAAAAGATAGGCGGAAGGGGACCAAATACCTGACCCGTGTCCTCGTCGGATGCGACTTGCAATACGCGCCTCCCGAAGATGCGCTGAAACTCGTCGGGGTTGAGACCCCGAATCACCTGCCCTCCCAAGACGACCTGGGCTTGCGGGTAATTCTCTGCCATGCGCTGGCAGAAACTAATCACGGACGGAAAGTAGGGCGAACCCACCACGGACACACCGACGATTTGCGCACGAGAGAACAATCCCCTCACACGCTCGTCATCTATGTTATCAATGTTGAAGTCCACCAAGTTGACATCGTGCCCAGCCGAAGCCAGCTGAGCCGAAACCGAGACCAAAGATCCGGACAAGTAAACCTTCTGCTTCCCATAGGGGTAGCAGAGATCCACCATCACTACCCGCTTCGGAGTTGCTTGCAAAATCGTGAAACTCATAAGAAAACCCTCCTTTAGGTTTTCATAAAGCTACTAGTATTGCCTTACAAAAACCCAATCCCAATCACGATTTTGGATTTTGTTTTAACAAATAAAATTACCACATATATTGCCATTTGTCAATAATTAGCGTCAAAAATTTAACTTAATTATCTTATATTTAAAGGGTATTTGACTATTTTAAAGATATTGTGGAAAAATGTTGACACTTTGGGAAATATAGATTATACTATAAACATACTTGAGCAACCAATCTTTCGATATCAGTTGTGATATTGTTTACTCGTAAAAATACTAAAAAACTTAACTCCCCCTACCCCCTCTTTAGAAAAGAGGGGGTATCAAGCAAGTATGATAAATTCTAATCTTCCAATATTTAAAAAGCTCACTACGCTAGGATTTTCTGAAAAAGAAACTGCAGTGTATTTAGCGCTTTTAGAATTGGGGAAGCGCACAGTCTCGCCTATTGCCAGAAAAGCTGGCATAAACCGCACCACGGCTTATGACATTTTAGACTCGCTAATAAGCAAAGGACTTATTAGTGTGTCTGGCAAAGAACCCTTGCAGGAATTTGTAGCAGAAAGCCCGGACAGAATTTCTGCTTTTATCCAAAGAGAAATAACAGCAAAAGAAAACCAACTAAAAGCAGTGGTTGAGCTGGTGCCTGAACTAAAATCACTACATAATATTTCCGACAGACCCAAAGTCCGCTTTTACGAAGGAAAGCAGGGGATGGAACAAGTTTACGAAGATACGCTTACGTCTTCTGAACCAATTCGAGCTTTTGCCACTTATGATGATATGGAAAAAGCCTTACCTGGCTACTTCCCAAAATATTTTGAAAGACGAGCCAGAAAAGGTATTAAAATCCGAGCGATATTCCCCTTTACCGAAGCTGGGGTTGAACTGACTAAACATAACCAAGCCCAGCTTAGGGAAACCGCGATTGTGCCCAATAAAAACTTTTACTTTACCCCAGAAATAAATATTTATGACAACAAAGTTATGATAGCTTCTTGGAAAGAAAAATTAGGGATTATTATTGAAAGCGTAGAAATTTCGGAAGCGCTAAAAAATATTTTTGAACTGGCGTGGGCAGAAGCCAAAAGACTAGAAACCGCTATTGCAAAAAAAAATTAGCTGTGCTATAATACCTATAGAAAAGTCATTCTTCTTCTCCGCAAAAAGCGGAAACAGAAAGAAACAAAAACAAAAAACAACAAAATACCCTTTAGTCACCCGTTCGCTTTATGCGCACACTTTGTGCTTAAAGGATATCTTCTTGGGCTTTTCCCTAAAACCCCTTATTGCCAACAATCCCCGAAGGGACACGGCAACCTAAAGGGGTTTTTGTTTTAGTAAATTTAAGGTAAAATTACCTTATGCTATACATTGTTGCTACCCCGATTGGGAATTTAAAAGATATATCCCTGCGCGCCATAGAAACTTTAAAAGCGTGTGATTTTATTATTGCCGAAAACCCCCACTACTCTAGAAGACTTTTGGAATATATAGACAGATCATTAAGCCAAAATGATGCGACCTCACCCTCTCCTCAAAAGGAGAGAGCATGGGTCGTGTTTGCCGAACATAACGAACAACAAATAGTCAAAGATATTACTAGAAGATTAACAAAAGAAAACGGTTGTTTAATTACCGATGCTGGCACACCGGGAATTTCTGACCCAGGCTTTAGACTGGTTAGAGAATGTATAAAAGAAAATGTAGCGGTTGTGCCTATCCCAGGGCCTAGTGCGGTTATTACCGCGCTCTGTGCCAGCGGTTTACCGACAGACAAGTTTTTATTTTTAGGCTTTTTGCAAAAAACTGCCTTTAAAGTTATAGAAAGTTTAGAAAGCGCCAAACAAGCCGAGGCCACAGCAATTTTTTATGAATCGCCGGAAAGAATTTTAAAAACCTTAAATTTTATAAATAATGCCTTTCCGACTGCCCAAGTGGTCATAGCGCGGGAGCTAACTAAAATCCACGAAGAATTTATTCGGGGCAACCCCCAGCAAGTTCTAGACCAACTTAAAGAACGAGCCAGTATTAAAGGTGAATTAACAATAATGATTTCATTTAAATAATTGAACATAATTGTCAAAATTGACAGAATTATGAACCACATAGAACTTCAAAATAGAACTAAAATATTTGCGATTAGAATTATTAAACTTGTCCGATTCATTCAAAAAGATACAATTGGAAGGATTATCGGCAATGGTCAGCTCTTGAGATCTGGCACTGCTATTGCAGCAAATTATAGAGCAGCCTGTCGTTGTAAATCGGCTAAAGATTTTATTTCAAAAATTGGAACAGTGGTCGAAGAAGCAGACGAAACCCAATTTTGGTTAGAAATTCTTGTAGAGTCGGGGGTAATAAAAATTTTACTGATAAAAGATTTACTTAAAGAGGCCGGGGAAATAACTGCAATAATGACGGCATCAAAAACTTCTGCCATAAAAAATCAGCGAAAATAATTCTGTCAATTTTGATCAATTTTTTAAATTATGTCAATTAACCCATGTCCGGACATAGTAAATGGAGTCAAATAAAAAGAACTAAAGGTGCGCTGGACCAAAAGCGCGGGCTTTTGTTTTCCAAATTGGGCAAAAAAATTTCTATTGCCGTTAAAGAAGGCGGAAATTCAAACCCAAATAATAATTTTCGACTTAAGAGCGCAATTGAATACGCTAAGGGACAAGGCATGCCGAATGACAATATAGACAGAGCCATTAAATCTGCCACCAATGCGGAAGCTCAAAGCATTAAAGAGGTGATTTACGAAGGTTATGGCCCATTTGCCACAGCCTTTTTAGTAGAATGCGCGACTGACAATTCTAACCGCACGCTACAAAGCATTCGCAAAATTTTTTCCGAACATAACGGCAACCTCGGTGCAGAAGGCAGTGTAGCCTGGCAATTCTCTACCAAAGGACAAATTTTAGTAGAAAAATCCACAGATGCACAAATTAAGACAGATGGCACAGATAACAATCAAAACTTATCAAAAATCCAAATAGTCGCCATTGAAGCAGGAGCCGATGACATTCGCGAATCTCCAGAGGGCTTAGAAATTTACACCACTCCAGAAAATTTACACAAAGTTAAAACTGCACTTTTATCTCAAGGGGCTAAAATCGCAGGAGCTGATATTATAAAAGAGTCATCCCAAGGCACTGACTTAACTGAAGCACAAAAACCTCTAGTTGATGCATTATTTGCTGAACTGGAAAATCACGAAGACGTAATTGCAGTACATACTAGCGCAAATCTTTAATCAATTAATCATTTTATCATCCTAACATTCTATCAATGTTAAAATGTTAAAATGTTAAAATGTTAGCATGACCATCCTCGGTATTGACCCTGGCACTGCCACCACTGGCTTTGGCCTTATAAAAATCACCAAGCACCAATCCGAATTGGTAGATTTTGGCGTAATTACCACTGATAAAAAACTTTCGGACGCGGAAAGATTAAAAATTTTAGGCGATGATATTAATGAGCTCATAAAAAAATTTAAGCCCTCTTGTGTGGGAGTGGAAAAGTTATTTTTTACCACTAACCAAAAAACTGTAATGACTGTAAGTCAAGCGAGGGGGGTTGTCCTTTACCTAGCCCAAAAAAACAACTTACCGATTTTAGAATTTACCCCTTTGCAAGTAAAAAGTTTTATTTGTGGATTTGGCAAAGCTGACAAAAAACAAGTCCAGTTTATGGTTAAACAAACCTTTAAACTAAAATCAGCACCTAAACCAGACGACGCGTCCGATGCTTTAGCTGTGGCTTTATGCACAGCACACTTTTACAAACATCAGCTTAAATGATAGACTCATTAAACATTAATAATTCATCTCATTCGAGTCTGAGCCTGATGGCTCATCCCTCAGAGTCGAAGACCTACCCCCTCCCTGTCTGCCGACTAGGCAGGTTTGGACAAAGAGGGGGGAAGAGAGAAAAAGGAAATAAAATATGTTTTACGACGACGAACCAGCAACTAGCCCCATGACTGATGGAGGCACCAGCACAGATGAAGCAGAAGAAAAAACCGAAGAAACTGACGGAGAAGGCGAGTAAATGTAAAAACCGACACATCATAAACCAAAGGTGCTCTTCGTCCCGCTTTGCGGGACGAAGAGCAC
>SXGR01037158.1_pt1 | contig 13682 bp, 10 predicted proteins | sample 3174711 | NCBI WGS metagenome assembly SXGR01 (sample SAMN11356860, study PRJNA531348) | freshwater metagenome | isolation source: freshwater sample F1-60 | place: China: Fuxian Lake, Yuxi | collected 2017-12-25
CGATCTGCGTGGCGCGCCACCTCGCGCCATTCCTGCCGGGCCACCCGGAGGCGAAGACCGGCGGCGCGCAAGGCATCGGACCGATCAGCGCCGCGCCGTGGGGCAGCGCCAGCATCCTTCCCATCTCGTGGATGTACATCGCGATGATGGGTGGCGACGGCCTCGTCAAGGCGACCGAGGTGGCGATCCTCTCCGCCAACTACGTCGCCAAGCGCCTCGCGCCGCACTACCCGATCCTCTACGCGGGCAAGGACGGCCTCGTGGCGCACGAATGCATCCTCGACTGCCGTCCGCTCAAGTCGGCCGGCGTCGAAGTCGAGGATGTGGCCAAGCGCCTGATGGACTACGGCTTCCACGCGCCGACGATGAGCTGGCCGGTGGCGTGCACCTTGATGGTCGAGCCCACCGAGAGCGAGTCGCAGGAGGAGCTCGATCGCTTCTGCGAGGCCATGATCAGGATCCGCGCGGAGGTAGCCGCCATCGAGCGCGGCGAGTTGGACAAGAAGGACAACCCGCTGAAGAACGCGCCGCACACGCAGGACATGGTGCTTTCCGGCGAATGGGCGCGTCCCTACTCGCGCGAGCAGGCGGCCTTCCCCGCCCCGTGGCTGTGGGAGCGCAAGTTCTGGCCGCACGTCGGCCGCGTGGACAACGCCTACGGCGACAAGAACCTCGTCTGCGCCTGTCCGCCGCTCGAGTCGTACTCCAACTGACGCGCGCGCACTGCGCGGACCATCGACCGCGGGCGGCATCTTCCGGAAGCGTCACGACGCCGGAAGGAGCCGCCCGCGGTGCATGGCGGCCACAGCGTTCGCGACCGGAAGGCGCTGGCGCGAGCTGCGTCGCGCCTACGCACATGTCCGTGGGCCGCTGCGTCCTTTTCGCAAGGGCATCGGCGCAGCGCATGCGTTTCCATGCGCACGACGACCATGGATCCCGCACTCGACCTGCATCGCCTGCAATTCGCCTTCACGGCGACCTTCCACTACCTGTTCCCGCAATTGACCATGGGCCTCGCGCTCCTCGTCTTCGCGATGAAGACCATGGCGCTGCGCACCGGGCAGGCGCGCTGGAACGACTCCGCGCGCTTCTGGATCCGGGTCTTCGGCGTCAACTTCGCCTTCGGCGTCGCCACCGGCATCCCGCTCGAGTTCCAGTTCGCGACGAACTGGGCGCGCTTCACCGAGGGCGCCGGCGCGGTGGTGGGCCACACGCTGGGCATGGAAGGCATGTACGCCTTCTTCCTCGAGTCGAGCTTCCTCGCCCTGCTCGTGTGGGGCGAACGACGCTTGTCGCCGCGCGCGCACTGGGGCGCCGCGCTGGCGCTGTTCGTCGGCACATGGCTCTCGGGTTGGTTCATCGTGGCGACCAACGCCTTCATGCAGCACCCGGTCGGCCACGTGGTGCTCCCCGACGGAAGCGTCGTGCTCGAGTCGTTCGGCGCGTTCTTGACGACCCCCTGGGCCTTCGTCCAGTACGCGCACACGATGGTGGGTTCGCTGGTCACCGCGAGCTTCGTCGTGGCGGCGGTGGGCGCATGGTGGGCGCTGCGTCGCGAGCACGAAGCCGTGGCGCGCACGAACCTCGCCGTGGGCACGAGCTTCGGCCTCGCCTCGGCGATCCTCGTCGCCTTCCCCACCGGCGATTGGCAAGGCAAGCTCGTCGCCGAGCATCAGCCGGCGGCGCTGGCGGCGATGGAGGGCCGCTTCGAGTCGGGCTCGCACGCCGAGCTCGTGCTGATCGGCCAACCCGACATCCGCACGGAGACGATCGACAACCCGATCGTCGTGCCGGGCATGTTGTCGTTCATCGCCTACGGCAGCTTCTCGAAGGACGTGAAGGGCCTCGCTGATTTCCCGCCCGCCGAGCGTCCGGACCAGATCGAGCTCCTGTACTACGCCTTCCACATCATGGTGGGCCTGGGGACGCTATTCATCGCGCTGATGCTCGTCGCCAACATCTGGCGTTGGCGCGGCAAGCTGCATGGATCGAGGCCGCTCTTGTGGGCCTTGCTGCTGGCGGCGCCCTTCCCCTACATCGCCAACACGGCCGGTTGGATGACCACCGAACTGGGCCGCCAACCTTGGGCCGTGCACGGCATCCTGCGCACCGCCGACGCGAGCTCGGAGCAGGTGCACGGCGGGTCGACCATGTTCACCCTGCTGGGCTTCATGGGCTTGTACCTCGTGCTGGGGATCCTGTTCCTGTTCCTCGTCGGCCGCGAGATCGCGCACGGCCCCAAGCCCGCCGTCGGCGCGGCGCATTGACCACCCGCTCGCGCGGCTGCGCGAGATGGAGACGCAGTTCGAGATGGAGACGAGCGCATGGAGATGATCTGGTTCGGCATCGTGTCGGTCATGGCCGCCCTGTGGGTGGTGCTCGACGGCTTCGACATGGGCGCTGGCGCCCTGCACCTGGTGGTGGCGCGCGAGGAGCGCGAGCGCCGTTCGGTGCTGGCCGCCATCGGCCCGTTCTGGGACGGCAACGAAGTCTGGCTGCTGGCCTTGGGCGGCGCCCTGTTCCTCGCCTTCCCGGCCGTCTTGGCGACCTCCTTCGCCGGGCTGTACATGGCGGTGTTCCTGATCACCTGGTGCCTCGTCCTGCGCGGGATCTCGCTCGAGGTGCGTTCGCATGTGGCGGGGCGCGAATGGCGCGCCTTCTTCGACGTGCTCTTCTCCCTGTCGAGCGCGTTGCTGCCGATCTTGTTCGGCGCGGCGCTGGGCAACGTGCTGCGCGGCTTCCCCATCGACTCCAGCGGCCAGTTCTCGCTCGGGTTGTTCGGCGACTTCGACCCGCGCAGCGCCTCGGGCGTGCTCGATTGGTACACGGTGCTGGTGGCCGCGATGGCGCTCGTCGCCTTGGCGCACCACGGCGCCTTGTGGTTGGCGCACAAGGCGGCCGAGCCGGTGCGCTCGCGCGCCGCGCGCCTGGCCGGCCGGGCCTGGATCGGCACCGCGTCGCTGTGGCTCGCTTGCGGGTTCGCGACGCAGCACCTGCGTCCGGACCTGATGTCGGCGGCGTGGTCGCGGCCCCTGCCGCTCGCGCTGGGCATCGTCGCCATGGCGAGCTTCGGCGCCTCGTTCGCGCTGGCGCGACGCGGACGCGCGGGCCTCGCCTTCCTGGCTTCGGCCGGGTTCCTCGTGGCGCTCCTCGCCGCCACCGCGGCGGCGGCGTGGCCGACGATGCTGCACTCGACCTTGTCGACGCGCTGGTCGCTGACCGCGCTCAACTCGGCTACGCCGGCCGAGGGACTCGCGACCGGACTCGTGTGGTGGTCGCTGGCCTTCCCCATCGCCTTGACGTGGCTCTTCTTGTTGTTGCGCTTGCACCGCGGCACGATCCAGCCCGCCGCCGATGGCGAGGGCTACTGAAGCGCGCTAGAGTCGGACGCGATGGATCCGACCGCGATGATGGTCTTGGCGCTGGCGCCCTTGTGCGTGGATGCGCAGGACGAGCGTCCGAACTCGCGCACGCCTTCGTGACCGGTTTGACCCGGCGAGGGTCGCTCCGTCCGTGGGACGGGGCAGCAAGACGGCTACTTCGTGCTGGGCGCGCGGGCCTTGCCCGGCATCGAAGCCGAGCGCGCGCGCCTGCGCGGCACGCTGGTCTACCAATGGACCAGCGCGTTCAGCCTCGGGATCGAATGGAATCCGCTGGCCGAGGAACTGAACCCGTTGGCCAATTGGCGCGTCTTCGACGAGGACGAGACGCGCCCCGCGCTGATCGTCGGGACCTCCAGCGACAGGATCGGCACCGAGGAAGGCAACAGCTGGTACGCCACGATCGCGAAGGACCTCGAGGCGTGGAGCGGCTTGCCGCTGTCCCCCTACGCGGGCGTGGCGTGGAGCGAAGCCGAGGACGAACTGCACGCCATCGGCGGCGCGTCGATCCGCCTGGGCGAACATTGGAGCAGCCTGCACATGTGGGATGGGGAGAACCTGCATCACGTGCTCGAGCGCTCCTTCGACGAGCACGTGCTCGGACTCGTGCTCGCGCAACAAGACGACGAGTGGTTCCTCGGGCTGTCCTGGTCGTGGGCTGTCGCGGCGCCTTGGGCGCGGGAATGAGCGCCACGGCTCGCGACCACGCCCGAAGGACGACGGCTCGACTGGGGCCGAACTGGACGGCGAGCTAGGCTAGGCGGATGCGCAAGGCGCGCCTCCTCGACACCTTCGAAGCCAGTCCGGTGCTCGCCATGGGCCTCGACGAGTGCCTGCTCGCGCGGGGCGGCGAGACGCCGATCCTGCGCTTCTACAGTTGGAGTCCCGACACGCTGTCCTTGGGACACTTCCAAAAGCCCTCCGACATCCCCGCGCGCGCCTCGGCCGGCGCCATCGTGCGGCGCGCCACGGGCGGCGGCGCGATCCACCACGTGGGCGAGTTGACCTTCGCGCTCGTGGCGCCTTTGTCCGATCCGCTGTACAGGCGGCCCTTGGCGGAGAGCTACGAGCTCGTGCACCAAGCCGTGGCCGCGGGCTTGGCGCGCCTCGGCGTCGTGGCGAGCCTGCGCGGCGCGGCGCGACTCTTGTCGGAGCGCGCGGGCACCGGCATGTGCTTCCACGCCTCGACGCCGCTCGACTTGTGCTGGGGTGCCCGCAAGGGCCTGGGTTCGGCCCAGCGCCGCAAGCAAGGCCGCGTCCTGCACCATGGTTCGATCAAGTTCGGCGCGAGCGCGCTCGACGAGGGGGTCGCCACCCTGCCCCTCGCGGATCCGCGCGAGCTGGCCGAGGTGCTCCTGCCGGCGCTGGAGTCCGCCCTCGAGCTGCGCTTCGAACGCGACCAGCCGACGGACGCCGAGCTGGAACTCGCTGCGCGACTAGGCGCCGCGAGCGCCTCGCGCGAGCACGTGGAGGCGCGCGAGCGATGAAGCGGCGCGCGAACTTGGTCGTGGTGCTCGCGCTGGCCGCGCTGTGCACCGGGCTGCTCGTCGTCGCGGGATGCGGCAAGCGACCCAAGCGGCCCAACGTGCTGCTGGTGACGATCGACACCTTGCGCGCCGACCGCCTCGAGCGCGAGATGCCCGGCCTCATGCGCGTCGCCGCCGAAGGCTCGCGCCTCGAGTGCGCGGTCGCGCCGCGCGCCAAGACCACGCCGTCCATCGCGACGCTGCTCTCGGGCCTGCAGCCGCACGCGCATGGCGTGCGCGACCTTGGCTCGCCGCTCGCCGACGACGTGCCGTTGCTCCAAGAAGCGCTGCGAAGTCGCGGTTGGAGGACCGGTGCCATCGTCGGCAACTGGGTGCTGAAGGACGAGCATGCTGGACTGGCGCGCGGCTTCGACTTGTGGGTCGAGGACCTGCCGCAGACGACTGGCGTGCCGCCGCACGACGCGCCGCAACGCACGGCCACTTCGCTCGTCGACGGCGCGTTGCATGCGCTGGGACTCGGGCCGCGCGCGGCCGATGGCGGACCGCGCAGCCTGTTGGCCGACGAAGGCGAGCCGTGGTTCTTGTGGTTGCACTTGATGGACCCGCATGGCGCCTACGAGCCGCCGCCGCACATGCTGGGCATCCCCCCCGCGCCGCGCTGGATCGCGGCGCGCGATCCCGCGCATCCACGCCGCCACGTGGCCGAGTACAACGCGCCATCGCGCGCGCGCGACGAGCAGGGTCGCATCGACGCCGCGCTGGTGGAGGCGCTGCACGATGGCGAAGTGCGCCACGCCGACGCCGAGTTGTCGCGTCTCTTCGACGCCCTGCGCCGCCATGGAGCGTGGAACGACACGCTCGTGCTCGTCACCGCCGACCACGGCGAGAGCTTCGGCGAGGACGACTACTGGTTCGAGCACGGACGCAACGCCTCGGAGGCGACCTTGCGCGTGCCGCTGGTCGCCAAGCTCCCGGTCGATTCGCCCTGGCGCTTCCAAGCGAGCGAGGCGCAGGGCGAGGCGGCGCTCGCGGACCTGGCGCCGACCTTGCTCGAGTGGCTGCAGTTGCCGCCCTTGGCGGGGGCGCGGCGCGGCGGCGACGCGCAGCTCGACGGCGGCGGCTCGTTGGCCTCGGACTGGTGCGCGGGCGTGGTGCCGACGCGACCGATCTTCGGCGAGAAGGTCGAGCGCACGGGACTCGCCGGCGCGGTGCAGCACAAGGTCGCGCGACTCCATCCCTGGCGCTTGGAACAACGCCTGGCGCGCGACGAAGCGGGACGCCTGCGCCTCGTGGACGAATCGCTGCACCACTTGGAGCGGGATCCCGCCTGCGAACGCGATCTGCTCGATGCTCCGCCCGCGGATGCGCCGCTCTTGGAACTGCGCGCGCTGCTCGCGGCGTGGATCGAGCGCGACGCGGGGCTCGCCGGACTCGACGCCGAACTGGAGCGCCGCCGCGATGAACTGCGCCGCAGGGATCCCGCGGCCCTGCGCGCGCTCGAAGCGCTGGGCTACTAGCGCGCGGAAACGTCGCGTCGCGCTAGCCGCGCGGCGCGAGCACGAGTTCGAGCGTGGCGCCCGGTCCGCCTTGGAGCTCGAAGCTGGCGCCGAGCAGTTGCGAGCCATCCAGCATCGCCCCCGGCAGCCATGCTTCGCGACCGACGACTTCGCCGCGCCAACCCTTGTCGATGGCCGCCGCGGCCAAGGCCGTGGCGATGTCGTCCTTGCCGGACTTCGCCGTGAAGGCGACTTGGCAGGACAGGCTCGCGACCGCGCCATCGAGTCGATCGCGGCGCAACGCGTGGACGAACAACGTGCCGGACGAACCGGGGGCGGGCACGAGCTTGACCGAGCGCGGCGCCGCCTCGGACACGGCGAGGATCGACGACAGCCCCAGCGGCAGGCGCACCTCGAGGCGCGCGCAGTGCTCGATGAAGAGCGTGCTGCAGGCTTGCACCGCAGCCGGCGCGCTCGTCGCGGCGCCGGGGAGCGGCGCGCGGATCGCGCGGATGCCAGCCGCCTCGAGCCGCGCAGCGCACAAGGCGAGCAGGTCGGCCGCGCTCGTGCCGCGCGCCGCCAAGAAGGCGAGCGTCATCGCGCGCGGATCCTTCCCGGACTCCTCCGCCACGACCGCGATCTGGCACCAGCCACCGCCTTGCTCCACCACCTCGCCCTTGACCATCAGCTGCGCACGACCTTGCGCGCGCGCGGTCGGCACGAGGGCGACGAACAGAATGGCGAGCAGCGCCAGCAGCTTCTTCATGTCCAAGGAGGGCTCCATGGACGCTTGGACGACGCCGGCCACGGCACCTGCCCGGCCCCGCCGTCCACTATCCGCGTCCGGCCGTCAGCTTGGCCCAAGACACCACCCAGCCACAACCTACAGCTCCTCCGTCCCCACCGAGGCGTGGATCAAGGCGCGGGCGACGAGCGGCACACCACGCAGGAGCGTCGGTGAAAAGACGGCAGGCCGACGCGGCGCCGTCGAGGGCGCACGCACCAGCCTGCAGAGTGGTTTCCCGGCCTGGACTCGAACCAGAACTAACAGGACCAAAACCTGTTGTGCTACCGATTACACCACCGGGAAACGCGTGGGCGAAGAGGATACGGTGCGGAAGGTGCCGAGTCAAACGATGCTGGCCCCTCAAGTTGTGCGGAACTCGATCGACGCGACCACGAACTTGGCCGGATTTCGGTCTTTGGCCGCCACAAGCCGAGGGCTGGAGAGCGTTCATGCTCTTGGAGGCGGGCCGCAGGGCGACCCGTTTCCCGCGCCGATCACCGCGGGCGCGACCGAGTCACTCCGAGCATGACGCTTGGGTCGCCGTTGGCGGGCACACCGTCGCACCTCATGAGCCAAGCCAGCCGGCGCCATGACTCGCGCTGCGCACAAGGCGCACGCCGGGCTGCCTCGATCCCTTGGAGCTTCCCACTCGATGGAGCTTCCCACTCAACGACGATACGAGCCACGACAAGCCTTGGCGGCGATGGGCTCGCCCGGCGCGCGCGCCCGCACCATCCGCGCGCGGATAGGCCCGCAGCCGCCACTTCGAAGGCCCCGCGCAGACGTCAGGTCGCGCCTTGGCCGCCATCGCGCACAAGGAACGGGGCCAGCATCGGAACAGGCCCAAGCCCCCTAGCCGCCTCCAGCAAGAGCCACAACCCATCCCGGGTGGCGAACTCGCGCACCAAGTCCCGCCCCAGCGCCAAGTACCGACGCTCGTGCGCCCGCGCGACGCCATCCACGCACAGCCCCAGCCACACCAACCCCACCGGCTTGGCGGCGCTGCCCCCATCGGGCCCCGCGATGCCGGTGATCGACAAGGCGATGCGGGCGCCCGAGCGGCGGGCGGCTCCTTGCGCCATGGCGCAGGCGACTTCCGCGCTGACGGCGCCGTGGGCCTCGAGGATGTCGCGGGGGACGCCGAGCTCGTCGCTCTTGGACTCGTTGGAGTAGGTCGTCCAGCCGCGCAGGTAGGCGCTGCTCGCGCCGGGAACGCGAGTGACGCGCGCGGAGACCATGCCGCCCGTGCACGACTCGGCCAGCGCCAAGGTGGCGCCGCGCGCGCAGCTCTTCGACCAGCAAGGTCTCGAGTTCGACTTCGCCTTCGGCGTGGATCCACTCGGCGAAACGCTCGCGGAACTCGCGCACTTGCGCGCCCAGCAGCGTCCCGGCCTCCGCGTCGTCGCGACCACGGGCGCGGATCGTGGCGGTCAGGACGCCCAACGATGCGGTCACGCCGACGAGCGGATTGCGGCCGCGCGCCATCCAGTCGCCGCACAAGTCGGCGAAACGGCTCTCAGGCAGCCGCGAGAGCTTGAAGACGGCGGTGCGGGCCACGCCCAGTTCCGGCGCATGCCGCGCGAGGTGCGCGCGCACGAGGTCCAGCACCTCCCCGCGCAACATCGGCTCCAGCTCGCGCGGCGGTCCGGGCAGCGCGACGAGCAGCGCGCGTCCGCGCTCGCAAGCGAAGCCGTCGGCGGTGCCGCGTTCGTTGCGCAGTACGCGCGCGTCGCGCGGAAAGAGGGCTTGGCGCGCATTGGACTCGGAGTACTCGCGACCACGCGCGACGAACAACTCTCGCAGGCGGAGATCGACCGCCATGTCGCGCTCCAAGGTGGTCGACAGGGCGCGCGCGAAGGCGGCGCGCGTCACATCGTCGAGCGTGGGCCCCAGCCCGCCGCCCACGATGGCGACCACGCCTTCGCGCAGGCAACGCGTCAATTCGTCCACCAGCGCCTGCTCGTCGTCGCCCAGCACCACGAAGCGCTCGCACTCGAGCGAGAGCCCGGCCAACGCGCGAGCCACCAGGGCGGAGTTCGTGTCGACATGGGCTCCGCGCACGAGCTCGTCGCCGGTGGCGATGACCACGGCCTTCATGGCGTCAGGCGCGCGTCGGGTGGCGTCGCGACTTACCGCGCCACTTGGCCAGCACGATGCCCACCTCGTACAGGATCAGCATGGGCCCGGCCATGAGCATCTGCGAGTACATGTCCGGACCGGGGGTCAGGATCGCCGCGACGAGCAGGGCCACGATCAGGAAGTGTCCGCGGTACTTGCCGTAGGTGCTCGGCTCGATGATGCCGATGGACGAGAAGAAGATCATCAGCACCGGGATCTGGAACACCGCGCCCATCGCCAGGCACATGGTCGACAGGAAGTCGAAGTAGCGGTCGACGCCGACCATCGGCCGCACTTGTTCGAGCGGCAGCGTGCTGGAGAGGAAGTACATCCCGACCGACACGACGAAGTAGTAGCAGAACAGCACTCCCGCGACGAACAGCCCGACGCTGAACGGGAAGTACAAATGGACGAACTTCTTCTCGTGCGCGTACAGCCCGGCCGCGATGAACTGCCACAACTGCCACAGCACGAAGGGCGCCCCGAGGAAGAAGGCCGACCACAGCGAGACGTTGAGCGCGAAGAAGAACGAGTCTCCCACGCCGAAGCTCGCGAGGCGTTCGTCCACCGGCTCGCGCAGCACCTTGTAGTCGGGACTCGCCGGGTCGGCGCTCCTGAAATAGCGCGCGCGATCGATGTCCGGCTGCGCCGCGAGCTCCGACTCGTAGCGCACCACGAGGTCGGCGTTGATCTTGCCCACCGCCTCGCGCCACGGCCACATGACCACGCCGGTGATTCGGTCCCTGAAGCTCCACGCCACGAGGAAGCACACGAGGAGCACCAGCACGCTGCGGAAGGTGCGCTTGCGCAACTCCTCGAGGTGCGCGCCGATGCTCATGCGCGTGCTGGCGAACGGATCGTCTTCGGTGGTCGCAGCCATGCCGCAATGTGCCTCGTCCCGTAGTTTCGCACGCTGGCGAGCAGGAAGTCGAGCGCGGTCGCGCGCCGCCCGATCAAGGGTAGGCAAAAAACGACCGAGGGCGTCCGTGCTGGACGCCCTCGGCGTGGAAGATGCTTCCCATCCGGCCCGTGCGGGCCGTTGGAGGCATCAGAAGCGGAAGTAGTTGCGCAGGTCCTTCAACAGGACGACCTGGCAGCCCTGCGCGACGGCGGCCTTCACCTCGGGCATCTCGGCCGGGTTCATCGGCGTGTCGAGGGGCTGGCCCTCGGCGTCGGAGTACATCTCCGAACCGACGATCACGAAGTCGGTGTACGGATCGAGCGAGCGCTGGACCTTGACGCCCATGCCGGCCAGCAGGCCTTCGACCTTGTCCTTGGCGTAGCGGCCGGAGAAGCTGCCCACCATCAAGCAGGCGCGGTCGCCTCGCGGGTCGTACAGCGGGTTGATCAGCATGTCGCCCACCGTGGGCGGATCGAACGGGTCGGTCTGGTCCATGAACAGGACCTCGGCCATGCCGCCTTCGACCTTCGTGACTTCGCACATCGCCTTGAGGCGATCCGAACCCTTGCCGCCCGAGCGGACGGCGAAGCGCGTGCCCACCGGCAGGCGGTCGGGCGCGCCCACGTCGATCCAACCCAGCTTGAGGTTGGCCGAAACCGACAACACCTTGCCGTCGGCCGCGTTGGGTTCCTTGACGAACGGATTGAGCTTGCGGCCCATCTCCGCCATGCGACCACGCAACGACTCGGACTCGGCGGCGAACTTGCGGTTGATGTCCTCGATCGTGCGCTCGGCGGCGCGCCACTTCGAGTCGCGGTCCTTGATCTGCTCGCGCGCCTCGGCGAGTTGGCGCTCGAGGTCGGTCTTGAGGTCGCCCAGGCGCGTCTCCGCGTCTTGGGCTTGGCGGCGCAGCTCCTGCGCTTCGGTGGCGTTCTTGTCACCAAGCTCGCGGATGCTCGCTTGCAGCGTCTCGATCTCGCTGTTCTTCGAGGCGATTTGACCTTCGAACTCGGTGGCGCGGGCCTTCTGGTTCGAGTAGGCCTGCACCACGACCGGGATGGCCGCTTGGTAGGTCTTCACTTCGGAGCCGACATCCGGCACGCCTTCACGCAGGGTCTTCAAGCCATCAGTGGCGAGTTGCGCGTTGGCGCGCGAACCACCCTCCTGGAAGCCGAACACGTTGGAGATCGTGACGATGTCCTCGGAGTTCTTCTTGGTGGAGGTGGTCAGCTCGTCGACCTGCTTCTGCAGGTTGTTCTTCTGGGCAACTTGGGTCTCCAGTTCGCCGCTGGTCAGGAAGAACATCATCAGGGCGACCAGGAAGGCGACCATGACCACGATGGTCCACAGGACGCTCACCTTGGCCATGCCACGAACGGAACGATTCATCCGCGTTTCCTCAGGGGGGGACTCGTCGAGGGGACTCGTCGGGGGGGTCTCGTCGGGTGTCTCGCGCTCATGGGGAGCCGCCGGGGAGGCGACGCCCTGCCATCGAGACGACGGTCGGTTGCTTGCGAGGGTTCCTCGGCAGCGGAGCCCGCTGCGAAGGGTCGGAGTTGATACCCGAACGACGGCCGCCCTCGCAAGCGAAAAGGGCCTGCAGGGGCCGTCGTCGGGGTCGTCGGCGCAGGCAGCCCCCCGAGACCCGCCACGAGGCGGGAATCGGAGGCCAGCGCTCGCGCGGCGACTCGGCGTGCTCCTACCACTGGGGCCGGCGCGGGTAACCCCATGCCCATCGCCGGCCGGCGCTCGCTACCTTGGCACCCCATGCGAGCTTCGTTCGTGTTCGGCGTGCTGGGTGGCGTCGCCAGCGGCAAGTCCGCGGTCGCGCGCGAACTCGCCGGGCCGACGGGGGTGGTGCTGGACGCGGATCGCGAGGTCCACGCGGTACTGCGCCAACCTGCGGTGCTGGCGACACTGCGCGCGGAGCACGGTACGGGGATCTTCGGTCCCGACGGCGAGCTCGACCGCGCCGCCTTGGCGCGCATCGTGTTCGCCGACCCGGCGGCGCGCTCGCGACTCGAGGCCTTGACCCATCCCCTCGTGCGTGCCAACTTGCGCGCTCGATTGGAGGCGGCGCGAGCGAGCGGAGTCCCGCGGATCGTGCTCGATGTGCCGCTGCTCCTCGAAAACGACGCCCAGCACGGGCTCGTGGCGGAGTGCGATGCGCTCGTGTGGGTCGAGACCGATCCTCTCGTGCGCGCGGCGCGCGCCGCCGCGACGCGCGGCTGGAGCCCGGACGAAGTCGCGCGGCGCGAAGCGGCCCAGTGGCCCGCGGACCAGAAGCGCGCCCGCGCCCGGCATGTCGTGGCGAACGACGGCACGCTCGACGATCTGCGCCGCGAAGCAGCGCGCGTGCTGGCCGCCGAAGGGCTCTCCTGAAGAGGCGAGCGCGCAAGCAACCCGCGTCCTCGCCGCCGCGACGCAACACCCCCACCCCGGCACCGCACACCATTCCATGCGCAAGCGCTTCAAGCACAAGTTCGGCCACCAGCAGCACCAGCACGACAAGGGCCCCCAGCACGACCGGGGATCCCAGCACCAAGGCGGGACAGCGGGGCAGCAGACCAAGATCCCGGCGCGCGCAGCCGCCGCGCTCGACCTCGTGCCCGTGATGCTCGAGGGCCTCCCGGCCGACCTGAACGAGGAAGAGTACGAGGCGCTCGACGATTCGATTCCTTCGCTGGGACGCAAGAAGACGCCCGAGGCGACGCTGCACGCCGACCTGCAGGCGAAGAACCTGGCCGAACTGATCGAACAGGGCGAGGAGGAAGGCGTGGACCTCTCGCGCATGCGCCTGAGGCGCGACGCGATCTTCGCCTTGGCGCAGGCGCGCCTCCTGAAGCGCGTGCCGCTCCTCGCGGACGGGGTGCTCGCCTTCCACCAAGGGCACGCGTTCCTGCGCAGCAGCGAGAACGACTACTTGCCCGCCGCCGACGACGTCCACGTCCCGCCGTCGTTGATCGAGCGCCACGCGCTCAAGCCCGGCATGACGATCCGCGGCCGCGTGCGTCCCGCGCGCGAAGGCGAGTACTACCTGTGCCTGCACGAAGTCGAGTCGATCGATTTCCACCCCCCCGAGGAGGCGCGCGGGCGCGCCCCGTTCAAGGAGCTCGTGCCGCTCTACCCCGAGAGCCGCATCCTGCTCGAGGGCGGGCCGAACAACCCGCTCGAGATGCGCATCGTCGATCTGGTCACGCCGATCGGCCGCGGCCAGCGCGGCTTGATCGTCGCTCCGCCGCGCACGGGCAAGACCGTGCTGCTGCAGATGCTCGCCAACTCGATCGTGACGAACGCGCCCGACGCGCACCTGATCATCCTGCTGGTCGACGAGCGCCCCGAGGAGGTGACCGACTTCGAACGCAGCATCCCGCGCGGCAAGCGCGAGATCGTCGCCTCGACCTTCGACGAGCCGGCCGCGCGCCACCTGCACGTGGCCGAGATGGTCATGCACAAGGCCAAGTCGCTGGTCGAGGCCGGCGAGCACGTCGTGATCCTGCTGGACTCCATCAC
>SXGR01247253.1_pt1 | contig 13681 bp, 8 predicted proteins | sample 3174711 | NCBI WGS metagenome assembly SXGR01 (sample SAMN11356860, study PRJNA531348) | freshwater metagenome | isolation source: freshwater sample F1-60 | place: China: Fuxian Lake, Yuxi | collected 2017-12-25
ATCGCGCTCGAAGAGGTGCACCAGGTTGCCATGCTGGTCGCCAAATACCTGTACCTCCACATGGCGCGCGTGACGCACAAGCTTTTCGAGATAGACCTCGTCGTTACCAAAGGCGGACCGCGCCTCGCGCCGCGCGACGTCGAGCTGCGTATCGAGATCGGCGGCCGACTCGATCACTCGCATGCCGCGCCCGCCCCCGCCCCAGCTTGCCGTGAGCATCAGCGGATAACCGATCGATTCGGCAAGCTGCCGCGCCTCGGCGAGATCCTGCGGCAGGGGCCCGGTGGCGGGCATCACAGGCACCCCCGCATGCTGCGCTGCTTCGCGGGCAGCCACTTTGTTGCCGAGCGTGGTCATGGCTTCCGGCGTGGGCCCCACAAACACGATGCCCGCCTTCGCACAGGCGCGGGCAAAGTCCGGGTTTTCGGACAGAAATCCATAGCCCGGATGGATCGCATCGACCTTCGCCTCGCGCGCGATCCGTATGATGTCGTCGATGTCAAGATAAGCCTGCAGCGGCTTTCGTCCTTCGCCCACCCGATAGCTTTCGTCCGCCTTGAAACGATGCAGCGCAAACCGGTCTTCATGCGAATACACGGCCACCGTTCGTATTCCCATCTCGGCAGCAGCACGCATCACCCGAATAGCGATTTCGGAACGGTTGGCAACGAGAAGGGACTGAATACCGCGCATGGCTGACTCCCGGAAAATCCGTTTGACGCACCGCAACATTACGCCTGAGGCGGACCCGCCGCAATCGCAACGCCCGAGCCGGGGCCGCCTCGTCTGCCTCGCTCTCACCCTCACCCTCGCCGCCGCGGGCTGCGGTGGCGGCGGTGGGAGCGGCGGCACGACGCCCCCGGTACTTGCCCCGCCCAACCCCACGCCGGTCATCGCCGGCTGCACGCTTCTCTATCCGAACACAAGCCACCCGGCGCAAGCCGGGGCCGTTGATCCGCTTCTGGCCGCACAGTGGCATCTTCAACCCGCCGACCCGCTCGCTGGCACCCTGGGCCTGGGCGCAACACTCGCCTGGGCCAAGGCGCAGGGGCGTGGCGTTCGCGTGGCGGTCATCGACGGACCGGTTGAAATGCTGCACAGCGATTTATCGCCGAATGCGGTCACAGGTGGCTCGTTCGACTACCGGCTGGGAAGCGCCACCGCTCCCCTACCCTGCACATCACAAGAGGGGCATGGCACGGCAGTCGCGGGCATCCTCGCGGCTGCTCGCAGCAACGGCCTCGCCGGCGCTGGCGTCGCGCCCCAGGCAAGCGTTGTCGCCTATAACGCGATCGAGGCCGGAGCGCGCGCCGAGCTCACGCTGCAGCGCATCGCCAACGCGCTCGGCCGGGATTCGGTCAACCAGGTCTATAACCTCAGCTGGGGATCCGATGACGACGGCGCGCTGCACCCCGCGAACGATCCCGTGGCAGCAGCCATCGCTCAGGGCATACGCCAGGGCCGAGGCGGACTTGGCTCGGTCTTTGTATTCGCCTCGGGTAATGGCGGCTGCCAGACGGTCAACGGCCGCGCCGATGCCGATCCCCTCGACCCCACCCGCTGCCAATACCGCGATATGACCGGTTTTGACGGGAATCTGAACCTGCCCGGTACCTTCACGGCCTGTGCGGTCGATCGCCAGGGGCGCCTGCCTGCCTGGGGCGAGGAAGGCGAAAATCTCCTGGTCTGCGGACTCTCGGGCGACGGCGCCCAGGGCATCACCACGCTTAGGCCGGGCAATGGCACCCGCACTGACTTTGGCGGCGCATCCGCAGCCGCGCCCATGGTGTCGGGCGTCATCGCGTTGATCCTGGAGGCGCGACCCACACTCAGCTGGCGGGACATTCGCCTGATTCTTGCCGAGACCGCTCGGGAAAATCAGCCCGACGATCCTTCGTGGACAGCAACCGCCATCGACAAATGGCCGGTGCAGCTGCTGGGAGGGCAACCGGTTCGGAAGCGTTTCAGCCGACGCTTTGGCTTCGGCGTCGTCGATGCAGCGGCTGCAGTAGAGCGGGCACTAACTTTCAAGCCTTCGATCGGGGCAGAAATCGGGCCAGGTACAGCCGTCAGGTCCTGCGAAAAAACCCGCTCCCCAGGCATCACCTTGTCGGACCCCGGCAACACCCTCATCTGGCAAAGCGACACGCTTCGTTTTGACGGTAGCGACCCGGCCTGCCCGAACCGAATAGAGTGGGTTGAAGTCATATTTTCAGCCACCCATCCGTATGCCGCCGATCTGCAGATCGAACTCATCAGCCCGGACGGACGGGTGAGCCGGCTGGCCGACTCGCGCGTCTGCGGGGGCATTGGCAAGGGCGGGGCATCGAGCGGGCCAGACCGCTGCGGGGCGTACGCTGAATGGCGCTTTCTCGCTAATCGTCACCTGGGTGAGTCACCGCGGGGCGACTCAGGACAGGGGAATTGGACACTCCGGGTGGCCGATGCTGTGATGGGCGACATCGGTACCTGGCAAAGCTGGACGCTGCGCCTTTCGGGTCGTTGACTCGCCGGGTCGTTGACTCGCCGATCATTGACCGGCGCGAGGCAATCGTGCCCGTGGCTTGCTGCGGGCCCCTTGCGGGCAGTCACGCCCTCGCGTGTCGCAGCGCGTGCCCCCAGAAACCCCAGGGTCTCCCCATGTTTATCCGACACGCACGGTGAGTCGCCGCCGCACACGAGCGCGGCAACAAACTGCTCGGCTGCACCGTCCTCGGCCGAGCAGATTCTGTTCTTCCGTAACGACGCGGCGCTGGCGCCGGGCCCAGTCCGCGCAGCGCGGGAGCAAGGCCAAGCGGGCACCTAGCCGGTCTGCGCTCTCTGCCCCTGTCCGCCCCTGTCTGCGCCTACTCTGTGTTCGCCTGGGCGCGGCTGACCGAACCGCTCATACGGTCAGCCGATTCAGACCGTCCAACGCGGCCGTTTTGTAGCACTCCGCGAGCGTCGGAAAATTGAAGACCGCATCGGCCAGATAGCCGATGGTGCCGTTGTGCGCCATCAGTGTCTGGCCGATATGGATCAGTTCGCTTGCGCCTTCGCCCATGATGTGAACGCCCAGCAGCTTTTTGTCCTCAGGACTGAACAGAATCTTAAGCATCCCGGTCCGGTCACCAATGATCTGGCCGCGCGAAATCTCCCTGTAATGCGCCTTGCCGATTTCATAGGGAATACCGGCGGCGGTGAGTTCATCCTCGTTTTTGCCGATGGTTGAAATCTCGGGAACGGTATAGATGCCGTAGGGAAAGAGCCCGATACCGCCCTCGTGCTCCTCGCGCAGGCCAAACGCATGCCGGGCTGCTGCACGACCCTGTTCGTAGGAGGTCGAGGCGAGCGACGGAAATCCGATTACATCGCCCACTGCATAAATGTGGGGAACGTTACTCTGAAAGTGTTCGTTGACCGGAATGCGGCAGCGCGAATCCACCTCCACCCCGGCGCGGTCGAGCGCGAGTCGGGTGGTGGCACCGCTTCGCCCGATTGAGTAGAGGGTCGCTTCCGCATGCAGCACCTTACCGCTTCCCAACCTGACCTCGACCGGTTTGCTGACCCCCTCAAGCATATGAATTTCGGCGACTTCCTCGCCCAGGCGCATGGTGACGTTGCTCTGTTGCGCCACGTAGGTGAGCGCAGCGGAGATCTCATGGTCGAGAAAGGGCAACAGCACCGGGCGCTTATCAACGATGGTGACCCGCACCCCCAGCGCAGCAAACATGGTTGCGTATTCCACGCCCACCACACCAGCCCCCACCACGATGATCGAGCGCGGCAGAAACTCAAGCCCCAGCACATCGTCACTGGTGAAGATCCGCTGGCCATCAAATGGAATATGTGGATCGCGCGAGGCCTCCGTGCCGCAGGCAATCACCACCCGCTCGGTGGTGATCTGGCGCCGCCCGTGGCCACTGGCCGAGGACAGCTCAAGCGTGTGTGCGTCAATAAAACTCGCGGTGGACTCGATAAGCTCCACACGATTGCGCGTCATCTGATTGCGGATCACATCGATCTCGGATCGCACCACCTGCTGGACCCTGTAGAGCAGATCATCAATCGTGATGTCCTGCTTGACCCGATACGAAGAACCATAGATGCCGCGCTCGCGATAGCCGGACAGGTGCAGCACCGCCTCGCGAAAGGTCTTCGACGGAATAGTGCCGGTGTTCACGCAGACCCCGCCTACGGTCCGGGCCCGCTCGATCACCGCCACCCGCTTGCCAAGCTTGGCAGCCTGAATCGCCGCGCGCTGACCCGACGGGCCGGAACCGATCACGACCATCTGATAATCGAACGGAGAGTCTGATCTCTGCCCGCCGCGCCCCGTCCGTCCAGCCGATGTTGTCGCCATGTCGCCCCCCTCGTGTCAAGGTCTGCCAGCGGCGGATCATAGGCTCGCGGTTTCGCGCTTGTAAACTGCTCATTCCTCCGAGTCCTGCCGCTGCCTGCCGAAACAACGATGAAATTCGCCTACATCACGCACCCCGACTGCGTCCGCCATGAGATGGGGCCGCACCACCCCGAGTGCCCGGATCGGGTCACAGTCATTGACAACCGGTTGCGCGCATCGGGCCTGCTCGATTTCGCAGCCACCCACGAAGCACCCGCCGCCACGTTCGAGCAACTCGATCGCGCGCACGCGCACACGCACGTGCTGGAGGTGCAGGCGCTCGCCCCTCATCAGGGCTATGCCGCCATCGACCCCGACACCCGCATGAATCCGTACACCTGGAACGCGGCACTGCGCGCGGCGGGCGCAGCCGTCCTCGCCGCCGAATTGGTGCATTCGGGTAGCGCCACCCGCGTGTTTTGTAACGTGCGCCCGCCCGGACACCATGCCACCCTATCAGCCGCCATGGGTTTCTGCTTTTTCAACAATATCGCGGTGGGTATGCGGCACGCACTCGATGCGCTCTCCGTTGCCCGCGTCGCACTGATTGATTTCGATGTGCATCACGGCAACGGCAGCGAAGACATCGTGGCAGGCGACGATCGCATCCTGATGCTGTCCACCTTCCAGTCACCGCTCTACCCTTACAGTGGCGAAGCGCCCAGCGCCGACAATCTAGTGAACGTGGCGCTCCCTCCCTACAGCGATGGCGCGGCGCTGCGTGCAGCGGTGCTCGAGCGTTGGCTACCGGCACTGAACGATTTTCAGCCGCAGATGCTGTTCATTTCCGCAGGATTCGACGCCCACGTCGAGGATGGCATCAGTCAGCTCCGCTGGCGAGACGATGACTATGCATGGGTCACCCGCGAACTGGTAACGGTGGCGAACCATCACGCACAGGGGCGTATCGTCTCGGTACTCGAAGGCGGCTACGCAATCGGAGCCCTCGCAAGATCGGTGGAGCGGCACGTACGCGAGCTGATGGGAATCTAGCCATCGAGGCGCCCATCTGCCCAGTCATCATGGCCGGCGTTCCGACCCTCAATCAGCAGCCTGCACTTGCTGCGAATCGTGCAGTTGCGCGATCGGCGTTCATGCCTTGTTCGGCTGATCGACGTGGCAGATGCAGATCGCCTGCAGCCATCGGGGCAGGCGCCCGAACTTGAATTTGCGACCACGATCGCCGACGCCTGGCAGGGAAGTGGAACTGGGCAGGCTGTTACTGGGCGAACTGATCGCACTCGCAAGAGCACGCGGCGGTGCCAGCCTGGTGGGCGAGGCACCGAGCGAAAATACCCGCCTGCTCGAGTTTGTGCGGCAGTTTGGCTTCACGGTGCGGCCCGACCCGTCGGCCCGACCCGTCGGACGCGCGCACCACGCTGCTGCGTCTACCGGGCTAAAGCGCCCGCTGCCCGATCAGGCACCCTGGTGATACCCAGTGACGCGCTCGACCTCCTCGCGTGAGCCCAGAATCACCGACACCCGCTCATGCAGTTTCGCCGGCACAATGTCCAAAATAGACTGCTGTCCATTGGTCGCTGCGCCCCCCGCCTGCTCGATCAGGAGCGCCATGGGATTGGCTTCGTACATGAGCCGGAGCTTTCCCGGCTTGTCGGGCTTGCGCCGATCGCGCGGATACATGAAGATCCCGCCCCGCGTCATGATGCGATGCACATCAGCCACCATGGATGCAATCCAGCGCATGTTGAAATCCTGCGCACGAACGCCCTCGCGACCAGCAAGCAGTTCGTCGATATAGCGTTTTACCGGCGGCTCCCAGTGTCGCGCGTTGGAGGCGTTGATCGCAAACTCACGGGTTTGCGCGGGCACCTGGATGCGATCGCGTACCAGCCACCAGGTGCCGGATTCGCGGTCAAGCGTAAACGAGGCCACGCCGTGACCCACCGTCAGCACCATGACCGTGGAGGGTCCATACATCGCGTAGCCCGCGGCCACCTGTCGCCGTCCTGGCTGAAGAAAGACCTCGGCATTCACCGCGCCCACCTGCGCCGAATCAGGCGCAGGCAACACCGAAAAAATAGTGCCGATCGAGACATTCACATCGATGTTGGACGAACCATCCAGAGGGTCAAACAGCAACAGGTAGGGGCCACGCGGTTCGCCATCGGGAATGGGCCAGGGATCATCCATTTCCTCGGAAGCCATCGCGGCAAGCGCACCCCCCCACGCATGTGCCGAAAGCATCCGGTCATTGGCAATGACATCAAGCTTTTGCTGCGTCTCGCCCTGCACGTTGGCGCTGCCCGCAGAGCCGAGCACATCGCCCAGCGCCCCGCGCGCAATGCTGGCAGCAATGCCGGCGCAGGCCTGGGCACAAGTTTCGAGTACGCGGCGAAGCGCCTCGGGGGCGAGCGACGTCTGTCGATCGCACTGAATCAGATACTGGCTGAGGGTGACACGCTCCATCGCGACTCCGTAAGGGGGCATACCGATCTGGCGCAGATTGTATCGAGACCCGAAGCGTTCAGGCACCAGGCGCCAAATCCGCTGCGAGCGCCTTGCCAACAATTTCTGCGACATCGGCCGAGAGCCCGGGATACCGAGCCACGCGAGACAGCGCGTCGCACATGCCGGAGGCCCGCTCAGGGCTGTAGCGCGGCCACCGGTCAAGCGCACGCGCAAGCCTCGCGGCAAGCTGTGGATTGAGCGTATCGAGCGCCATCACCTCCTCAGCCCAGAACGCGTAGCCCGAGCCATCGGCCTGGTGAAACTCAGCCAGATTTCCGGCACAGAACGCAGTGATCAGCGAGCGCACCTTGTTGGGATTACGAAGCGAGAACGCAGGGTGGGTCATGAGCCGCTTTACCTGATCGAGCACGGGTGGCTCGCCAGGACAGCGCACAGCAGTGGCCTGCATCGAGAACCATTTGTCGAGCACCAGGGGTTCATTGGCGAACTCATGCTCGAACGCGGCAAGCGCCCGATCGCGACGCGCCCCGCCCGCGCGAACCAACGCGGCGAGCGCGGCCGACCGGTCGGTCATGTTGTCGGCATTCGCGCACTGCGCTTCGGCAGCTTCGAACGCCTCGTCGGCGCCGGCTTCGACCCACCAGCCCAGTGCTGCATTCTTGAGCGCACGCCGGCCTGAGGCAGCGAGATCAACCGTCCAGGGCTGACCGTCGTTGAGCGCGCGATAAAGGGCAGACCATCGCCCTTGAAGTTCGCGTGCAGCGGCTCCGCGCACCGCGAGCTTTGCCACCCGGAGCGCCTGCGGGTCGACCTGCTCGAGCTGCTCGGCAATAAACGTTTCCGATGGAAAGGTGATCAGCGCATCAACAAAGGCGGGATCGAGTGAGGAATCATCAAGCAGGCGGCCGATCAGCGCGGCCACCGAAGCACCGGCCACCCCCGGATCAACGCCGTTCATCGCCGCGCGAACCGCCCGCAGCATCCGCTGCTGTGCAGCCTCCCAGCGATTGAACGGATCGCTGTCGTGGGCGGCGAGAAGATCAAGCTCCGCGTCGCTCCAATTGTGCTCAATGATGACGGGCGCGGAGAATCCGCGTCCAAGCGATACCACCGGGCGGCGGTTGATGCCGGCGAACCGGAGGCGATGCGAGGCCTCGCTTAACTCAATGAGGGCGGTACCCGCCTCGATCGAACGGATCAGTGCGCGGGTGGGCTCATCGGCGGCAATGATGGGTAGCGCGCTCCCGTCGGCCGCGAGCAAACCGATCGCAAAGGGAATCGGCAAGGGCAGCTTCTCCGGCTGACCCGGCGTGGCCGGCGTGTGCTGAGTCACCACCAGCTCGCAGACCTGCTCCGTCTCCTGGACGCTCACCGCGACCGCCACACGAGGCGTGCCCGCCTGCGAGTACCAGCGTGAAAACTGCCCAAGGTCGAGCTGGTTTGCATCAGCGATCGCCGCGACGAAATCGTCACAGGTCACCGCTGCGCCATCATGACGGGCAAAGTACAGATCCATGCCCTTCCGAAAGCCTTCTCGCCCGGCAAGCGTCTGCAGCATGCGAATGACCTCGGCACCTTTTTCGTACACAGTGAGCGTGTAGAAATTATTGATCTCCTGATACGCGTCCGGCCGAATCGGGTGTGCCATCGGGCCCGCGTCTTCAGGAAACTGCGATGTGCGCAGTACCCGCACATCGTTGATCCGTTTAACCGCGCGGGCGCTCGCGGCAGCGGATGGGCTTTCGCACTGCGCAGCCATCATGTCGGCGGAAAACTCCTGATCGCGAAATACCGTGAGACCTTCCTTGAGGGTGAGCTGAAACCAGTCGCGGCACGTCACCCGGTTGCCAGTCCAATTATGAAAATATTCGTGCGCCACCACCGACTCCACCGCTGCAAAGTCCTGGTCGGTCGCGAGCCGCGGATGCGCGAACACATAGCGGGTATTGAAGATATTGAGGCCCTTGTTCTCCATGGCCCCCATGTTGAAGTCACCCGTGGCGACAATCATGAACCGATCAAGGTCGAGTTCCAGACCATAGCGCGATTCATCCCACCTGATCGAGCGTTCAAGCGAGCGCATCGCATGCTCGGTCTTGTGCTCGTTACCGGGCTCGACCCAGACCTGGAGGAGTGCCGGCCGCCCCGACCGCCTGACGAAGGTCGACTCTGTGACTACCAGACGTCCAGCCACCAGCGCGAAAAGATAGCTGGGCTTGGGGAACGGATCCTCCCAGGTGCACCAGTGCCAGCCTGCTCGCACGGGGCCCGCGTTCAGGTGCGCGCCATCGCAATCGCCCTGGGCGATGAGATTGCCGTTGGAGAGCAGCACCGGCCAGCGTGCGCGTTCGGCGCGAAGCGTCACGCGATAGCGCGCCATCACATCGGGGCGGTCGGTAAAGAATGTGATCCGTCTAAAGCCTTGTGCCTCGCACTGGGTGTAGAAATTGTCGTTCGACACATAAAGACCGCTCAAGGTGGTATTGGCCTCAGGCGAGCAGCGCGTGGTGATTTCAAGCACAAACCACTCGGGCACATCCGCTATCACCAGCTGATTATTGGTGTGCGTGAAGGCCTCCGGTCCAAGAGGATGACCATCAATCGCCACCTCGATGAGCTCCAACGCCTCGCCATCGAGCTGCAGCGGCTCGGCAGGACCCACGTCCGCCGCGCGGCGCACGGCGAGGCGCGAGCGCACCATGGTGGCCTTCGGATCCAGGTCGAAACTGAGCTCGATCGCATCAATGGCGTAGGCGGGTGCCCGGTAATCGGCCCGATGAACAGTCACGCCCTGATCGGTACGCATGGTGAAGCTCCTTTGACCAAATGATTCTAGGCTTTCAATAAACGGGTAAAAACTGGACACCTTCGCGTCCCAGGGTCAAGATTCAGCGCCTGCCCCCGTCTCGCCACGGCCGGACGGTCTTTTTCTGGCGCGCATGGGAGCCGCCATCCAGGAGGAGGTACTTCGTGAAGCCCCTGTCAGCTTGTTCGACCCGACGTCTCGCCCTTGTCGCCCTCGCCGCGTCGTTGCCGGCGGTGTTGCCCTTTGCCGCGCTAGCTCAAACCCAGGCCTGGCCAACACGACCGGTCCGCATGGTGGTGAATTTTCCTGCTGGAGGTCCTCTGGACATCCTGGCGCGGCAGGTTGCTGGTTATCTCACCAACCGGCTCGGTCAGCCATTCGCGGTTGAAAACATCACCGGCGCAGCAGGCGAGATCGGTGCAGCCAACGTCGTACGCGCCCAGCCCGACGGATACACCCTGCTCATGAGTATCGATGCACCGTTCACGATCGCACGCGCCATGCGGCCCCAGGCTGGCGTACGGATTGAGGACCTGATCTGGGTCGCAATGCTGGGCACCAGCGGCCTCACCGTGGCAGCGCACCCCTCAGCCGGTGTCAGCACACTGGCGGAACTCATTACACGCGGACGCAACCGGTCGCTCAATTTCTCAACAGCGGGGCCGGGCAGTCCCGGGCACCTGGCTGCTGCCGTGCTGGCCGATGCGGCATCGGTACAGGCCACGCCGGTTCACTACCGCGGCAATGCCCCGGCCGTCACCGCACTGGTGGCAGGCGAGGTCGACGCGGCAATCATCAGCACGCCCGGACTGCTCCCCCACATCCGCGCCGGAAAACTGCAGGCTCTGGCGACCGCCGCCAGCCGTCGCTCGCCGCTGCTGCCCGACTTGCCCACCGTCGGAGAACTCGGTTATCCGGCGCTGGCGCAGGAATCGCTTTATCTGGTGGCCCTGCCAGCCCGCGCACCCGCTTCGGTCGCCGCCGCGCTTTCCGCGGCGCTCGCCGAAGCGATGGCCGATCCGGCACTGCGCGAGCGGATGACATCGCTCGATCTTTCACCTGGCCTTGAGGACGGTCCTCGCGCACAGGCGCTCCTCGGCCAGACGCTCGAGCGCTACACTCGCGTCGTGAGGGCAACCGGACTCAAGGCTGATCAGTAGGCTTACCTGTGGCCCGACGCCCAACCTATCTCACCAAGCACCCAGGAGGCCGAGATGTCCCGTTCCAGCCCAGCGCCAGCACGGCGTATCGTGATGGCAGCCAGCGCTGCCGGCTTGATCATTACAACTGCGGCGGGCGTGTCGAACAACGCGCTCGCGCAAGACTTCCCCGCGCGCCCGATCACCATCATCGTGCCCTACACGGCAGGCGGCCCCACCGACATGATGGCCCGCGCTATCGCCAAGCACATGACCGGTTCGGGCGGGCAGCCGGTGGTGGTCGAAAACCGCGCTGGCGCGGGCGGAGCCATCGGCACCGCAGCCACCGCGCGCTCCGCACCGGATGGCTACACGCTGGTGCTGAACGGCACGCTAGGCCACGCTCTCGCCCCAATGTTGCGGCCCAACACGGCGGGCTATACGGTTGCCGACATGTCAGCGGTTGGCGTATTCAGCCGCAGCTCAAATTTTCTGGTGGTGGCGCCTTCGCTTGGCGTGAAGTCGGTCAAAGAGCTGATTGATCGCGCAAAGGCTGCTCCGGGTAAGATTTCGTTTTCGTCAGCCGGGCTCGCGAGTAACCCTCACCTGGGTGCCGAACTGTTCAAGGCGCTGGCCGGGGTCGATCTGGAACACATCCCCTACAAGGGCGTGTCGGCAACCGTGCCCGACCTCGTCGAAGGCCGGGTACCCGTGGCCTTCGCAAGCCCCACGCTTGCGCTACCGCTGCTGAAAGACAACCGGCTGGTGGCGCTTGCAGTCACTGGCGAAAAGCGGATGAAGGGGTGGGAGCACCTGCCCACCATCGCCGAGTCCGGCGTTGCGGGCTATGTGTTCGAGTCCACCTACATTCTGGTGGCCCCGGGCAAGACCCCGCCTGCGATCATGCGCCGCCTGAACGACTTGCTGCAGCGATCGCTTGATGATCCGGACACCGTTAACGCGCTGGATAAGCTCGGGCTTGAAACCATGAAAAACACGCCCGCGCAGGCTGATCAGCTGGTGCAGGCGGAGCTGCAGCGCTGGGCCGGCATCATTGCACGCCTCAATCTGAAACTGGAGTAAAGCGCGGGAACGCGGCCCAAACCGATTCAGCCTGCGTCGCGCAGGCCAAAGTCACAGACCGTCTGAGCACGCTGCGCCGGATCTGCGACCGTGCACCGCTGGATGGCTCGCCGGTGCACAGCGCAATAAGCATGCAAGGGCTCAGCGAGGTCACCGAGCGTTGTCGCGCGGGTTGCCAAGCACTTTGGCCGCCACCGCATTGCCTGGGCCAGTAAGTCCTCGGGCAACCGGCGCTGTCACTCAATCCAAAACTGTACTGAATTCATCCTGGCGAGCCTCTACCGATGAACACCCAACACCTCCCCGTTCGTCTCAAGGCCATGATCGGCGACTACCCGATCACGCATCGCCTTCTGAGTGGCCAGGTCTCCTCAAGTCGCTACGCGCTCGATTTTGCCGACGTGAAGGTACCGAACACCGCGTTCAAGCGAACCGTGCGAGATCTTGAGTTCGACGTCTCCGAACTCGCCATCGTCACCTTTCTGCAGGCCTTTGACGCAGGCATTCCGCTGGTGCTGCTACCCGCCGTCATCGTCAGCCGTTTTCAACATCCGTTTCTGATGTTTGACAGCCGCCGCGGACACCTCCGGCCCCAGGACCTGCGCGGCAAGCGAATCGGGGTGCGCTCCTACTGCGTCACCACCGTGACCTGGATCCGCGGGATGCTGCAGGCCGACCATGGCATTGCCCCGGAGGACAACCGCTGGATCACCTCTGAAGACGCGCATGTCGCGCAATGGCGAGACCCGCCCTGGGCCGAGCGGGCCGACCCCTCTCGCGACATGCTGCAGATGCTCGAGACGGGCGAAATCGATGCGGCAGTGCTCGGCGCGCCACCCGCCGACAAGCTGCACATCAAACCGGTGTTCGCCGACCCCGCACAGGACAGCCGCGACTGGTACGCGCGACACCAGGTCATTCAGATCAACCACATGACTGTGCTCAAACGCTCACTCGTGGACGAGCATCCAGAGTTTCCGAAAGCGCTGATGGGGCTGCTCGAGCAGAGCGCTGGCGGCAACCTGTCAGAAGCCGACCAGCTTGCACACCCGCGAGGGCTTTCGGCTGTGCGGCCTCACCTCGACTATGCGATTGACATGGTGCATCGCCAGGGCCTCACAGGCCAACGACTGCCACTTGAGTCGTTTTTTCACCCGACGACGCTGATCGACTGATCTGGAGCGGGTGATGGGACTCGAACCCACGTCCTCAGCTTGGGAAGCTGAGGTTCTGCCCTTGAACTACACCCGCAACTCCCAAAATTGTAGCCGAACGCGGATCCGAGGCGCCAGCCAGGACCGCATGCTGGTCAGGTCGGGATCGGCGCTCGTCCGGCAAGGCGACTGCGTCCGAGCAGAAAAATCGCCACCAAAACGGTAAATAGATTCCACACAATGCCGTTCACGAATGCGGCGTCATACGACCCGGTGAGATCAAAAATACTGCCCGACAACCAACCGCCCAGGGCCATGCCGAGCAGGGTCGAGTTGATCACCAGCGCGATGCGAGTCGCCGAACCTGCAGCGGGAAAATATTCGCGTACCACCAGTGCATAAGAGGGCACGATTCCGCCCTGGAACAAACCGAACAGGATCGCAATCACATACAGCGCACCCAGGCCGTCAAACGGCAGATAGAGCGATAGCGCGACCGCCTGCAGCACAGCACCCGCAAGCAGGGTGCGCAGGCCACCAATCCGATCTGCCACCCATCCCGAAATAAGCCGGCTCACGATGCCAAAGCCCAGCATGAGCGACAGCATCTGCGCGCCAGCGGCGCTACCAAAGCCGAGGTCACCGCAGTAAGCCACGATATGCACCTGCGGCATGGACATCGCCACGC
>SXGR01427528.1_pt1 | contig 13681 bp, 12 predicted proteins | sample 3174711 | NCBI WGS metagenome assembly SXGR01 (sample SAMN11356860, study PRJNA531348) | freshwater metagenome | isolation source: freshwater sample F1-60 | place: China: Fuxian Lake, Yuxi | collected 2017-12-25
AGGCGCGCAGTGACCCACACCCCGTCGCCTGGCCCCATCGTTTCGGTGTCTTTGATCGCCGGCCCGTCGTCGTAAGTGAGCAGGCGCGCCTCGGCGATCGCCAGCTTCTTCTCCTGCGCGTCCGCCAGACTGGCGGCCACCAGCAGCAAGATCAGCCATCCGCGCATCAGCATGGGCAGCGGCTTCCTTTCGAGCCAAGTCAGCGGGTTGACGGAGTGTTCAGCAAGGGGCTGTCCAAGTTCCCCTTCTTGGCAGGCAGCGCCACGACGGCGGTCTTTTCCGTATCTGGATCTCCGCCATCGGTCAGGCGCAGATTGTAGGCACCCTGCGGAACGTCGAACACTACGCGTCCCACCTTCGTTTCGGTGGGGTTCAGCGTGCGGAGAATGCCCAACCAGCCTTCCACGCCCTGGCCCTCAGAGAGCTCCAGAACATCGGTTTTATCAGGCTTCACCACGTGGAGCAAAGGGAGCGTCACTTCCTTGTTGCCTACATTGGACAGGCTCAACTGCACCACGAGAAACTTGTGATGCGGCGTGCGTGGCAGCCCGCCGCCGGCCTCCAACTCGTTCGCCCAGGCGGCGTCCAGCACCGAATACAACACGCCCCCCACCTGAACCTTGTCGCCCAGTTGGTGAACTTGTTGTTGGCGGGTGCAACCAGCCAGCGCGGTCAGCATCATAAGTAGAGCCGCGGTGGAAATTGTCCGTCGGCAGGCGCGTGTCGTACCATCGATCAGCAGGTTCATATGTGGATACAGCAACTTCATTATAGGTATTTTTTGGCGGTTATCTGGCTCGCCGTACTTTCACTGGGGGCTTGGCCCGCCGCAGCGCAAGGCAGGCACCCTATCAGTGGGCGGCAGTATGCGTGGGTCATGGGCGTGGCCGGCGCAGACTGGCTGGTGCGGCCCGAACGCGAGCAGGAAGAGAATCCCGATCTTGCCGTCTCGCTGCTTGGCCTCAAGCCCGGAATGGTCGTGGCCGATATCGGCGCGGGCGTCGGGTATTACTCGTTGAAGATGGCCGCGCTCGTCGGCAACCAGGGCAAAGTCTATGCCACGGATTTACAGCCGGAAATGTTGCGGCTACTGCGCAAGCGGCTGCAGAAAAACAAAGTCGCCAACGTGGAACCGGTGTTGGGTAGCGAAACGGAAACCAACCTGCCCGACGCTTCGCTCGACCTCGCGATTCTGGTGGACGTTTATCACGAATTCTCCGAGCCGCGAAAGATGCTCGCCTCGCTCGCGCGGGCCTTGAAACCCGACGGACGGCTGGTGTTGCTCGAATTCCGCAAGGAAGACCCGAAGGTGCCGATCCGCGAAGAGCACAAGATGAGCGTGGCCGTCGTTCGGCAGGAACTCGAAGCCGATGGCTTTGTCCTCGACAAACTGCTCAAAGACCTACCCTGGCAGCATGTGTTCTTCTTCAAAAAAGCAAGCCGCGCAGAATGAGCAAGGGTGAGTTGTTCCCGTCTGAACTCCATGAGTTTCTCGACGCTGCGACGGGGCGGCATGTGCACCAAGTCACCACGCATCCGTCCGTCAACCACGCCACTTATTTTCTTCAAAGCTCATTCACGCCTGACGGCGGCACGCTGATTTTTGTCTCTTATCGCGCCGGCAACACCGCGCAGCTTTTCGAAATCTCGCCCTTCCCCGACGGGCCGATCCGCCAACTGACCGCTGGACCCACGGCGATTCACCCGTTTTCCCCGGCGATCCACCCGGACGGCAACCGGATCTTCTTCGTGCGCGCGGGCGGCATCTGGGTGCTGGACCGCCCTACTTTGCAAGAGCGCTGCGTGGCTGAATTTCCCGGCGCGCAGTTGGGTGAGTGCTCACTGGGCGACGGCGCGCAGTGGCTCACCGCGGCCGCCAAACGCGGCAGCGAATCCGGCCTCGTTGTGGGCCGAACCGATGGCACGGACTGGCAGTTTCTTGCGTTCGCCCGCACCGTGATCCACCCGCAGTTTCATCCCACCGAGCCCGAGTGGATCGAATTCGCAGGAGACCCTGCGCCGCGCATGCACCGCATCCGGCGCGACGGCACGGGCCTTGAGTGCCTGTACAAGCACGGTAACGACGAGTTCGTCGTGCACGAGACCTTCCTCGGGCAAACGGGCGACCTCGCTTATACGGTATGGCCGCATCGGCTTTGCCGCATGAATTGGCAGACGCGCGAACACACCACGATTTGCGACTTCAACGCCTGGCACATCACGCCCAACCGCGCCGGCACGCAGGTGCTGTGCGACACCAATCACCCGGACCGCGGTCTGCACCTGATCGACGTCGCCACCGGCGCGCGGCGGCTGTTGTGTTTGAGCGAAGCGTCCAGCGGCGGGTCGCAATGGAAGACCTCACGCTACGCGCTGGCTGAGGATTTCGCCGCCGCGCGGAGCGCCGCCAAGACGGGCGCGTTGAGTTGGATGGAAGTCTCCACCGACACCGTGTACGGCCCGCAATGGACGCACCCGCACCCGTCGTTCTCGCCAGACGAAACGAAGGTGGTGTTTGCGAGCGACCGTTCGGGCCACCCGCAGGTGTACGTGGTTGAGATTGGCTAGAGAAAGTCTTGACGCTCAGGCAACGTCAGTGCCGCAGGCACTCCACGGGATTGACCCGCAGCGCGCGCACGGCGGGCGCACAACAGGCCCCCGCCGCAACCAGCAGCAACACGCACGCCGCCCCCGCAAAGGCCACCGGATCCAAGGGACCCACGCCCACCAGCAAACTCGCGATCAGCCGGTTCGCTACCGCCGCGCCGGCAGCGCCGGCCAAGAGTCCCCAACCGGCCAGACGCAGTCCGTTCGCCAGCACCAGCGCGATGATGTCGCGGCTACCCGCGCCCATCGCCACCCGAACTCCAATCTCCTGCGCGCGGTCCGTCACCGCCCGGTGCAACAAACCACCGATGCCAACCGCGGCCAGCAGCATCGCGACGGCCGCCAGCAGACTCAGCAACCAAAGCTGAAAGCGCTGCGGAGCCGCCCCATCGTCGATGTACTTCCGCAACGTCATTACGTCGAATACGGGTAGCGCGCGTCGATGTTCTTCACCGCCGCGCGCACAGACTTCCCCACCTCTTCCGGCGTCGATTTCGTCCGGACCAGCACAGAGGGACGCAGCCGCATCGACTGGTAATTCCCCGGAATGACAACCGGCTGTTGCGTATACGCCGCATAAACCTCCGGGTCAGGCTCTCTCCATCCGAAGCTTCGATGATCCGCAACCACACCAACAATCTGGCGTGGGCGCTCCTGCGCGTCGTCAGAGAATTCGACGGATCGCCCCAGGGCATCGCCTCCACCCAAGAACTTCTGCACGAACGCTTCATTGACCACCGCCACCCACTGGCCGCCTTCCCGATCGGCATCCGCGAACGCTCGCCCGTACCGCACCGGGATTCCCAGCGTTTCGAAGTAGCCCGCAGTCGCGCACTTTACTCGCGCCACTTGATCCGGCGAGTGGGCCACGCCTCTGATCCGGAACGGCCTGCCCGGAGTGTAGTCCGGCCCCATGGGAACCGCCGAACCGATGCCAACGCTGGCAAAGGACGACTGGTCTCGTAGCGCGTCGAGCAGGCGGGTGTGGAGCTGCGTCACGGTGGGTTGCACGGCTCGCCGGTTCATCTCGCGCTTGGGAGCATTGCGCACATATCTCGAACCGGCCAGGTCCAATTGCAGCGTCACGACTTGATCGGGATAAAATCCGAGCACGAGCGAGCGCAAGTGAACTACCGTCCGGATCATCAATCCGGCGCTCGTCAGCAGAATCATGGCCAAGGCGAACTCGCCGATCACCAACGCCTGGCGGAGACGAGACCGCGGCAGGGTGCCGCGCTCGCCGTCTTTGAGTGTCTCGCTCAAATTGGCTCGCGATGCGATCCACGCCGGCGCCAGCCCGGTCAGCATCGCCGTTGCCATGGACACCCCGAACGTGAACAGCAAGACCGGCATGTTCAAGGCGGCGCGTTCCACCTCGGGAATGCCGTCGGGGAACAAGCGACCGAAGGAGCGGAAAACCTGAACTCCCGCCCAAGCCACGGCAATTCCGGCCAATCCTCCAGGAATCGCCACCGCAAAACCGTCCGCCAGCAACTCTCTCCGCAGGCGTTCTCTGCTGGCCCCGAGCGCCGATCTCAAAGCGATCTCGCGCCGCCTTGAAGCCGCTTGCGCCAGCAACAGATTCGCGACATTGGCACAGGCGATCAAAAGCACAAACACGACCGCAGCCATCAGCGGCACAACCATGGCACTCCAGCGCTTGTTCACGGCATCGCGCATCGGCTCGGCGAACGTTGTCCACTCGCGGTTCACCTCGGGATATGCCTTCGCCAACTGAGCTGCAATCAGCGCGAGTTCAGCGTTCCCCTGCCGCACGCTGACACCGGCGCGCAACCGTCCGGCCGCCGCCAGCCACCGGACCTTTCGCTCCACCCAGTCGGAGCTGGGCGACAAGTCGATCGTTCCCCAAATGTCGACGTCTTGCGAGAGCCATCCTGCGTTGTATTCCGCCGGAACCACGCCGACGATGACCTGTGCCGCCCCATCGACCATGATCTTCTTGCCGATGACATCCGCGGCGCCCCCAAAGCGGAGCCGCCAGTAGCGTTCGCTGATGAGCGCCGTGGTCTCACCGGCCCGGCAGTCTTCGTCCGTGAAGAAGCGGCCGAGCCGTGGAGCAATTCCGAGCATCGGCAGGTACCCTGCCGTCACCGACTGGTGCACCACGCGCTCGGGATCCCCGCCGTCATGCGCCACGGTGAACTTCTCCGGCACAGTGAACATTTCCAGTTGGGAGAAGGACGTCACGCGGGCGCGCCAGTCAAGGGAGTCAGCGGAGTGATTGAGAAAGAATTCATCGCTGCCGAGCGGGCGTGACCAGATTGAGACCAGACCGCGGGGATCGCGAAAAGGCAGATCTGCCAGTAGCGTTTTTTCCAGCACGCTAAAGATCGCGCTGTTCGCGCCGATTCCCAAGGCCAGCGAGGCGATGGCCACGGAGGCCAAGGCGGGACGATCGCGCAAGCGCCGAAAAGCGTACCGCAGGTCTTGCCAGGTTGAGCGTGTGTGCTCGTGGATGGCGGCGGCGCTAAGATCGGCCAGCGTCAGCCCCCAGAGCCGCCATCGCGCCCATCCCCGCACTTGGCGATCCTGCTCCTCAAAATCCGCGGCCATCTCCGGACCGTACTCGTTCCGGAACTCCGCCGGCAGGATCCGCATCAGCCAAGCGTAGATACGCTGGCCAGTCATGAAGCCGCGCCCTTGGCTAGCAGCACCTTCGCCTTGCGAACGTCCACCTGGAGCCGGTCGAGTTCAGCAAACGCCACCTGCCGGCCAAATTTGGTGAGCCGGTAGTATCGCCGCCGTTCATCGTCGGCCGCAAGACGGCTGCTCCGCTCCTCGATCAGTCCGTTTCCCACCAGGCGCTTGATGTTGGTGTATAGCGTGGCCGGGCCCAGCGAAAACTCGCCGCCCGTGCGCTCGGCGACCTCCTGGAGGATCGCGTAGCCGTGGCGATCGCGATCTGCCAGGGAGATGAGGATGTGGAACGCAGCCGGCGCAAGCGGGAGCAAATCCTTGGGATCGTCCATATATCACATATGAATATATCACTCATGGATAGCCTCGAATTGCGGCTACGCTTTCTTCTTGCCCGCCGCCGGCCGTGGACTTTGCCAGCGCGGCGCGATCAGTTCGCGGTCCCACGCGCGGCGTGCGGCGTCCAATCGCGCCACTACCTCCGGTTGCGTGGCCGCCACATCGTGCTGCTCGCCCACGTCCGCCGCCAGATCGTACAACTCCGCCTTTCCCTCACGCACCACCAGCTTCCAGTTGCCCTCGCGCACCGCATAGAGAACACCGCCGCCGGTACGCCAGAACAGCCGTTCATGGGGCGAACCGTTGCGCGTGCCGTCGAGAAACGGCAGCAGGTTCACTCCATCCAACTGGCCGCCCGCGGGCTTGGGCGTTACACCCGCCGCGGCGCATGCCGTCGGGAACAGGTCGAGCGAACTCACGGGCGCGTCGAAGCGGCCCGGCTTCAGCCGCCCGCTCCACCGCACCACGAACGGCACGCGAATGCCGCCCTCATACACTTGGCCCTTTACGCCCCGGAGCGGCGTGTTGTCGGCCTCGGTCACACCGGTCGGGCCGCCGTTGTCGCTGATGAAGACGACCAGCGTGTTCGCGTCCAGCCCACGCTCTTTCAGCTTGGCCATCAACGCGCCGACGCCATCGTCCACTGAGCACACCATCGCCGCGTGCTTTCGCCGCTTCTCGCTGGCGATGTGCTGCACGCGCTCCAGGTATTTGCCGGTGACATGCTGCGGCGTGTGCGGCGCATTGTAGGTGAGATACAGAAAGAACGGCCGCGCGTCGGTGCGTTGGCGCTCCACAAACTCGCAGGCTTCACGCGTTAGCTCGTCGGTGAGATACTTGCCCCGCAGCGGCACGGGCTTGCCATTTTTCTCAATCGGCACCAGGTACTCGCGCGCCGGCAACTCCATCTGCGATTCGAAATAGTCGTGGCCGCCGCCGATGAATCCGAAGTGCTCCTGGAACCCGCGCTTCAGCGGATGAAACTGCGGAGCCGCGCCGAGGTGCCATTTCCCCACGATGCCGGTGCGATAGCCGGCGGCCGACAATACCTGCGGCAGAGGCGTTTCGGTGAGCGGCAATCCCAACTGCTCGTCGGCCGGGTCGTAGAGGGGATTGTTCTCGTGGCCGAAGCGCTGTTGATAGCGCCCGGTGAGCAGCCCTGCGCGCGTAGGCGAGCAGAACGGGTGCGACACGCTGCCGGCAGTGCAATGGATGCCGCTGCGCGCCAGCGCGTTGAGGTGCGGCGTCGGAATATCCTGGGCGCCCTGGAAACCCACATCGGCGTAGCCTAGATCGTCAGCCACGATGAAGATCACGTTCGGGCGAACGGGTCGCGGCTGGGCCGCGGCGGCAGTGGCCGCCAGAAAGGAGCGTCGCGTCAGGTGCACCGGTTGAGGATACTATTTAATTTGTTGACGACGAAACTCTCCTTGCTGCTGGCCAGCGCCTCAGCCGCCGCCGCGCAGACCGGCTTTTGCGCGCCAGACCATCACCCGCGCACGGACTCGACGTTCTGGAACGGCTGGGGCGCCGATGCCGCCAACACGCGCTATCAGGACTCCGTGCAGTTTGACGCATCCAAACTTCGTCTGCGCTGGAGTTTCGGCGTGCCCGGCGTCACGGCCATCGCCGGCCAGCCCGTTGTGGTGGGCGGCGTGGTCTACTTCGGCGCGCAAAACGGCGTGATCTACGCGCTCGACGCCCGCACCGGTTGTCAGCTCTGGACGTTCCAGGCGGACGCGATGGTGCGCACCGCCATCACCGTCGCCGCGATTCAGTCGGGCCGCTACGCTCTGCTGTTCGGCGATGCGAAGGCGCAGGTCTACGCGCTCGATGTGCCTACGCGCAAGCTGCGCTGGAAGGTGAAAGTAGGCGAGCATCCCTGGGCGCGGCTCACCGGCTCGCCCAAGCTTTGGGAGGGTAAACTCTACGTGCCCGTTTCTTCGAATGAAGAAGTGCCCGCCGCCAAGCCCGATTATCCTTGCTGCACGTTCCGCGGCAGCGTGGTGGCGATTGACGAAGTATACGGCAAGATCCTCTGGAAAACTCACACCGTGCCGGAAGGCGCAAACGGCGGCGCAGTGTGGGGATCGCCCGCGGCGGACGCGCGCCGCAAGCGCATCTACATCGGCACCGGCAACGCCTACACCGCACCCGCCGCCGCCACCACCGATGCCGTGCTCGCGCTCGATGCCGCCACGGGCGCGGTCCAATGGTCGAGGCAGTTGACGCCCGGCGACCGGTGGACGTTCGGCTGCGTCGCCCCGCGCGCCAGGCACTGCGAGGACAGCGCGGCGGGCCCGGACTTCGACATTGGCGCGGCGCCGGTGCTCGCAGGCAATCGCATCTTCATCGGGCAAAAGTCGGGCGCGGTGTTTGCGCTCGATGCAGACAAGCAGGGCGAGATTCTCTGGCAACAGCGCATCGGCAAAGGCTCGGCGCTGGGCGGCGTGATGTGGGGCATGGCCGCATCGCCGTCCGCGCTCTTCGTGCCGCTATCCGATCAAGTGACGCCCGCGCCCGGCGGAATGTTCGCGCTCGATCCCGCCACGGGCCGGCAACTCTGGTCCGCCCTGCCCACAGCGCGCTCCGCGCAGATGGCGCCGGCCACGGCCACGCCCGGCGCGGTTTTCTCCGGTGACATGGCCGGCCGTCTGCGCGCCTACGATCCGGCCACGGGCAAGGTGATTTGGGAGTACGACACGGCGCGCGAGTTCAACGAAACGGTGAACGGCGTAAAGGCGCGCGGCGGCTCCATCAACGCCGCGGGCGCGGTGGTGGCGCAGGGCATGGTGTTCACGGGATCTGGCTACGGCATCCTCGGTGGACGCCCGGGGAATGTGCTGCTGGCGTTCGGCGTGGACTAAGCGACCAACCGGCACAACAACGCTGACTCGCCCAGCACCGCGCGCCACGCAAATCCGCGGCCCGCGTCAAGCGGCATCCAGCCGTAGGTCATCATCGAGTCCACCAAAGCCGCATTGCGCAGGGGCGAGCGGCGATACGTAGTGGTCAGCAGGATCGCATCTTCGGCCGCCAGACGGCGCAATTGCGAGAACACAGCGTCACGGTGCGCCGCGGGCGGCTCACTCAAACACAGCAAACCGAAACGCCTGGCGGGCAGCGCGCGCAGCAACGCAAGGTCAGCGGCGGGCACGGCGACGGCGCGCCAGCCGTTCGATTCGAGCGAGTCTGGCGCGGTTGCGCCTACCACCAGAGCCACGCCGCCCTCGCGGGAACACGGCGGCACCAGTTGCGAACAAGGCCCCGGCTTTGTCAGGGGCTGCGCCAGCGGTTGCGCGAGTGTGGTCCCGGTGCTGGTGGATGCCATGCGTCTACCTTCGACTATGCGGCTCCTGCGTGTGGGCGGGGAGGTACGGCCCGGCTGAACTGGAATCGGTTTGGTTCCGGTACTCGCGGTGAGGTCCCAACGTGATAGGTTGGAATTTGGTTCTCATTTCACTTGTTTTCGCCCTGGTCTTGGCGGTCCGCGCACACGCGCAACCCACTGCCGCTGGAGGCCCCGTCTTCCCGTTCGTCAAGCAGAACTGCGCGGGCTGCCACAACGCCAAGATGGCGAGCGGCGACATCAATCTGGCGGACCTCAAGACGCCCGCCACATTCGACACCGAGCGCGAAGTGTGGGAGAAGGCGCTCAGCAAACTCCGTACCGGCGAAATGCCGCCGCCGAATCTGCCGCGCCCCAAGGCGGCGGACGTGGCAGCCGCGGCGAAGTTCCTCGAGGCCGAGTTCGCGCGCCAGGACCGCACGGCCAGGCCCGACCCCGGCCGCGTCACCGCGCGGCGACTCAATCGCACCGAGTACAACAACACCGTGCGCGACCTGCTGGGCGTTGACATCCGGCCCGCCGACAATTTCCCGAACGATGAAACCGCCTACGGCTTCGACAACATCAGCGATGCGTTGACGCTCTCGCCCGTGCTTTTGGAAAAGTATCTCTACGCGGCCGAACGCGCCGTCCGCGCCGCGGTCTTCGGCCCGGAAAAGCTGAAGCCCGCCGCCATCCACTACCCGCTGCCCGTGCGCATCAACGACACCGTGGAGAAGGCATCGCTCCCCAAAGATCTGTTCCACTACGACCGCACGGGCCTCAGCACGCGGCACTCGGCCCACGTTGTGCATCGCTTCCCGGTGGACGGCGAATACAGCTTCCGCATCGTGCTGAACGGCCACCGCCCCAACCAATCTGAACCCGTGCACCCAGCGCTGTTTATCGACGGCAAGCAAATCAAGGAATGGGAAGTGGATGCGAGCGATCTCGAAGGCCAGATCGTCGAAGTCCGCACGTTCGTTACCGCGGGCGAGCATCTGCTGTCGTGCACGTACCTGAACAACTATCACGGGCTGCCGCCCAGTTACAAAGGCCCGGCGCCGTCCACGCGTCCCGAAGGCGCGCTCATCACCACGCGCGGCAAGCTCACCGAAAAGGACATTGAAACGCTGCGCAAGTTCGGCACCAAGATCAAGACCGATCGCCTGGAAACGCGAGTGGACAACCGCTATGAGTCCATCGACGTGGGTGGGCCGTTCACGCAAACACTGGGGCCCACGGCCGAGAGCAAGCGCCGCGTTTTTGTGTGCCCGCAGCAGACGCCGGCTTGCGCGAACCAGATCGTAGCATCGTTTGCGACCCGCGCCTTCCGCCGCGCGGTGACGCCCAAGGAAACCGCGCCGTTCACGCAGATCTACGCGCTGGCAAGGAAGGAAGGCGACAGCTTCGAAGAGGGCATCGCCACCGCGCTGCAAGCCGTGCTGGTCTCGCCTCAGTTCCTGTTCCGCATCGAGCGTGACCGTCCGGGGCCGTTCGCGCCCATCGCGAGCACCGAACTGGCCTCGCGCCTTTCCTACTTCCTCTGGTCCTCCATGCCCGACGCAGAACTGGCCGCCGTCGCCGCGCGCGGGACGCTGCGCCAACCCGCCGTGCTGAACGCGCAGGTGCGGCGCATGCTGGCCGACCCGAAGTCGCGCGCACTCGTCGACAACTTCTTCGGCCTGTGGCTGCAGTTCAAGAATATCGACGTGGTGAAGCCAGACCATGAAAAGTTCCCTGAATTCGAAGACAGCCTGCGCCTCGCCATGCGCCGCGAAACCGAATTGTTCCTTGAAAACCTCATCCGCGCCGACGCGAGCATTCTTGATATCGTCGACGCCAAACACACGTACGTGAATGAGCGTCTCGCCCGCTTCTACGGCATCGATGGCGTCACCGGCCCCGAGTTCCGCCGCGTGGACATGTCGCGCACCGAACGCGGCGGCGGCATTCTGGCGCACGCCTCCACGCTCACCATCTCGTCTTACTCCACACGCACGTCGCCGGTGCTGCGCGGCAAGTGGATCATGGAGACCATCCTCGATCAGCCGCCGCCGGTGCCACCGCCCGCCGTGCCCACGCTGGACGAAAGCAAAGTGGGCGAGTCCGCTTCGCTCCGCCAGCAGATGGAAGCGCATCGCGCGAACCCGGTGTGCGCTTCCTGCCACTCGCGTATGGACCCGCTTGGCTTTGGCCTGGAGAACCTCAACGCCATCGGAGTCTGGCGCACCATGGACGGAAAGTTCCCGGTGGACGCATCCGGCGTGCTGCCCGGCGGTCGCCAGTTCAACGGACCTGCCGAACTGAAGGCGCTGCTCACCGCGCAGCCCGGCGTGTTCGCCCGCGGACTGACCGGCAAACTCCTCACCTACGCGCTGGGCCGCGGCCTCGAACGTTTCGACAAGCCCGTGGTGAACGGCATCGCCTCGCGTCTGGCCGCGCGCAACTACCGCTTCTCGGCCCTCGTCCAGGAAATTGTCACCAGCCTGCCGTTCCAGCAGCGGCGCCCGGCCCACGCGCCAAGCGCCAAGCCCGCCGGTGTGGAAAAATCAGAGTAGTCCCCACATGAACGTTATTACCCGTCAGTTCCTATCCCGCCGTGCGCTGTTGCGCGGCGCGGGCGGTGCGGCCATGGCGCTGCCGTTCCTCGATGCGATGCGCCCGGCCTTCGCCGGCCCTGCCGAAGCCGGTTCGAAAGCTTTGCAGGCGCGCCGCGTGGCGGTAGTATACGTGCCGAACGGCATCATCATGAACCAATGGCTGCCGCAAGGCACGGGCCGCGGCTTCCAGTTCGCGCGCGTGCTGAAGCCGCTCGAACGCTTCCGCAGCCGCGTCACGCAAGTCACCGGGCTATCGAATCCGGCTGCCTCCGGCTCCAAGGGCGGCGCGCACGCCAAGGCCTCCGGCAGTTTTCTTTCCGCCGCGCAACCCAAGCACACCGCGGGCGCCGACGTGCGCGCGGGCGTGACTTTCGATCAGGTGCTGGCGCAGCGCTTCGCCGCCGAAACGCGCGTACCGTCGCTGCAACTCGGCTGCGAGGATTCGCGCATGGTCGGCAACTGCGACACCGGCTCCAGTTGCGCCTACACCAACACGCTGTCGTGGAAAAACGCCGAAACGCCGCTGGCCGTGGAAGTGAATCCGCGCTCAGTGTTCGAACGGCTCTTCGGCACCATGGACCCGAGCCTCGATGCCGCCACGCGCCGCCGCCGCGAACTCTACCGCAAGAGCATTCTCGATCTCACGCGGCAGCAAACGCAGTCGCTCACCGCCACGCTCGGCGCGTCGGACCGTCGCAAGATGGATGAGTACCTCACCTCGATCCGCGAAGTGGAAACCCGCATTGCCCGCGCCGAGAAAGAGCCGGAAGTGCCGATGGGCGAAAAGCCGTCCGGCATACCGTTCGATTTCCGCGAGTACGTGAAGTTGATGTTCGATCTGCAGGTGATCGCGTTCCAGTCTGACCTGACGCGCGTCTCCACCATGATGATCGGCCGCGAAGGCAGCGTGCGCACCTACCCGGAAATCGGCGTGCCCGATCCGCATCACCCGCTCACCCACCACCGCAATCACCCGGACTTCATCGAGAAGGTGACGAAGATCAACGAGTATCACGTGGAGTTGTTCGCTTACTTCCTCGAACGTCTCCAAGCCACGCGCGACGGCGACGCAACGCTCCTCGACAAATCGGCGATCCTTTACGGCGGCGCGCTGTCGGACGGCAACGGCCACTCGAATGACAACCTGCCGCTGCTCGTCGCGGGCCACGCGGGTGGCATCCGCGGCGGCGCGCACGTAGCGGCCGCGCCCAAGACGCCCGTGTCGAACCTGTTCCTCACCCTGATGGGCGCAGCCGGCAGCGATGCCGCCACGTTCGGCGACGCCACAGGCCGGCTGGATGTGAACGTATGAGCCCCGCCGCCACATTGTGGGCCGGGCGCATTCTGAGCCTGCTGCCAGTGGCCGTGCTCACCATGAGCGCCGTGATGAAGTTCGTGCAACCCGCGGGCTTTGCCGACGGCATGACGAAAATGGGCGTGCCGATGTCGATTGTCACGGCGCTAGGCGTGCTGGAACTCGCCTGCACGGCAATCTATGTGTTCCCACGCACGGCGGTGCTCGGCGCGATTCTGCTCACCGGCTACCTGGGCGGCGCCGTCATGACACACGTGCGCATCGGTGATCCGTTCATCGTCCAGGTACTATTGGGCATGATGCTGTGGGGCGGGCTCTACTTCCGCGACGCGCGCATCCGCGCCCTGATCCCGCTGCGCAACCAATCGCCGGTTTAGTGCAAGTCGTCGTAGTCGAACAGATAAATCTCTTCCATCTTCGACCCAGGCTTCACCGACGCGATTTCCTTCAGTTGCCCGGTGCGCAGGTCATACACCCAGCCGTGCACGATCGGGCGCTGATTGGCATGCCAGGAGCGCTGCACGATTGACGTCTCCACCAGGTTTTGCACCTGCTCGGCGACGTTGAGCTCCACCATGCGGTCCCACCGGGCCTGTTCGTTTTCAATCGTCTCAAGTTCGCGGCGATGGAAACGGTACACGTCCTTGATATGCCGCAACCATTTATTGATCAGGCCCAGGTCATGCCGCGACATGGCGTTCTTCACGCCGCCGCAGTTGTAATGCCCGCAGACGATGATGTGCTTGACGCCCAGCACCTGCACGGCGTATTGCAGCACGCTGAGCATGTTGAGGTCGGTATGCACCACCAGATTGGCGATGTTGCGGTGCA
>SXGR01488358.1_pt1 | contig 13681 bp, 14 predicted proteins | sample 3174711 | NCBI WGS metagenome assembly SXGR01 (sample SAMN11356860, study PRJNA531348) | freshwater metagenome | isolation source: freshwater sample F1-60 | place: China: Fuxian Lake, Yuxi | collected 2017-12-25
CGCGAGGAAGTCATGCCCGTCGCGGCGGCCGGTGCGCACGGCGACGAAGACGTCGCCGTCGCGGAGCGCGCGGGTGTCGGTGCCGAAGCCCGTCGCCGCGGCGCAAGGCGAGGTCAGCCAGCGGCCGCCGGACCAGGCGGCGAGCTCCTCGGCGGCGAAGACGACGCTCATGTCGCGACGCCCCTCCGGAGCGCGAGGATCTCGCGGACGACCTGACGGTCGTCGAACGGCACGACCGTGTCGGCGAATTCCTGGGTGGTCTCGTGGCCCTTGCCGGCGATCAGCACGCAGTCGCCCGCCTTGGCGGCGGCGAGGGCGCGGCCGATGGCGTCGCGGCGGTCGGCGACGAACTCCACGCGCGGCAAAGGACCCAGGCCCCCGCGCATGTCGGCGAAGATCCGTTCAAGGCTCTCCTTCCGCGGGTTGTCGGCCGTCGCCCAGGCGAGGTCGGCCGAGTCGGCGACGGCCTGCGTCATCGCGGGCCGCTTGCCGCGGTCGCTGTCGCCGCCGCAGCCGACCACGCAGAGCACGCGGCCGGGCGTGATGCCGCGGAGCATGCGCAGGGCGTTGCGCAGGGCGTCGTCGGTGTGCGCGTAGTCCACGAAGACCGGGTATGGCTGGCCGGCGTCGACGCGCTCCATGCGGCCCGGCACGCCGGGGAAGGCCGCGAGGGCCGGCGCCAGGGCGAGCGGATCGCGGCCGAGGGCGGCGGCCATCGCGAGGGCGCAGAGCACGTTCGAGACGTTGTAATCGCCCGGGAGCGCGGACTTGAAGACGGCGGCGCGGCCTTGGTGCCGCGCCGTGAAGACGGCGCCGCCGGTGTCGAGGACGAGGTCGGCGGCGCGCACGTCGGCGTCGGGGGCCAGGCCGAAGGTGAGCACCGCGCCGCGGCGGCGGCAGGCCTCGGCGAGCACGCGGCCGGCCGGGTCGTCGACGTTGACGACGCAGACGTCGGGCACGGCGCCGTTGCGGCCGTCGAAGAGCGCCGACTTGGCGTCGAGGTAGGCGGCGAGGTCGCCGTGGTAGTCGATGTGGTCGCGGGTGAGGTTGGTGAACGCCGCGACGCGGAAACGGAAGCCGTGGACGCGGTCCTGATGGAGGGCGTGCGAGCTGACCTCCAGGCACGCGCCCGCGCAGCCGGCGTCGGCCATCTGGCGGAAGAACCCCGCGAGGTCGGCGGATTCCGGGGTCGTCTTATAAGAAGGGATGGACCGGCGGCCGAGGTGGTAGCGCACCGTGCCGATGAGGCCCCACTGGGAACCGTCGGCCTGGAGCAGGTGCCGCAGCAGCGTCGAGACGGTCGTCTTGCCGTTGGTGCCGGTGACGCCGGCGAGCGCGAGCGTCTCCTCGGGGTGGCCGTGGAAGCGGCGCGCGACCTCGGCGAGCACGCGGCGCGGGTCCGCGACCTGCGCGGCGGCCACGGCGGGCAGGCCGGCCACGGGGTCGCCGGAGACGACGGCGGCGGCGCCCCGGGCGATGGCGTCGTCGAGGAACGCGTGGCCGTTGGTCCGCAGTCCGGGCAGCGCGAAGAACAGCGAGCCCGGGATGATCCGGCGGCTGTCCGTCACGAGGGCCGTGATGCGCACCGAGCCGTCGCCGCAGCGGCCGAGCACGGGGATGCCCTGCAGCAGCGCGTTGAAGGTCGGGCGTTCCATGGCGGCGGACGGCGGCGCGGGCGGAGGCGTCATCGGCCGAGGTCGGCCACGGGGCCGCGCGGAAGGGTGGCGACGGGCGGCAGGTCGAGCCAGCGGATGCACTTCTCGGCGACCTCGCGGAAGATCGGGGCGGAGACCTTCCCGCCGTAGCCGACGCCCTCGCCCTGGGGCTCGTCGATGATGACCGTGATGGCCAGCTTCGGGTCGCCGACCGGGAAGAAACCGGCGAACGAAGCCACGTGATGGGCGGTGGAATAGCGTCCGTTCACGATCTTCTGCGTCGTGCCGGTCTTGCCCGCGACCTCGTAGCCGGGGATGTCGGCGGCGGGAGCGGTGCCGCCCTTTCCGCAGACGCCGCGGAGCAGCGCGGCCATCTGGGCGGCGGTGGCGGCGCTGACGGCGCGGCCGCGGGAGCGCGGGGCGTAGTCGAGCACGGTCGCCTTGGTCTTGGGGTCCTCGACCCGCAGCACGAGCTGCGGCTGCATCAGCAGGCCGTCGGCCGCGACGACCGACATCGCGAGGTGCATCTGCATGGCGGTGACGCTGACCGAATGGCCCATCGGGACGCGCGAGATCGTCAGACCGTCCCAGCGCTTCGGCGGGATCAGGAGGCCCGGCACTTCGGCGCCGGTGATCAGGCCGGTGGGAGCGCCGAAGCCGAAGGACTTGATGAGCCCGAAGAAGCGCTCCTCGCCGAAGCGCTCGGCGTACTGCATGCCGACCTGCACCGTGCCGCGGTTGGAGGACTCGCGGACGATCTGCCGGATGTCGGCCGCGCCGATCGCGTGCGAGTCGGCGGGCATCGAGACCATGCGGCCGCGGTAGGGCACCGTCGTCGCGCCGCAGTCGAAGACCGAGTTCGGCGTGATGAGGCGCTCCTCGAGGGCGCCGGCCACGGAGACGATCTTGAAGACCGAGCCCGGCTCGTAGACGTCGGAGACGGCGCGGTTGCGCTGGCTGTCCATCGGCGCGGCCTTGGGGTCGAAGAAGCGGTTGAGGTCGTAGGTGGGCCAGTTGGCCAGGCCGAGGATGCGCCCGGTGCGCGGCTCGCTCACGATGATGATGCCGCCCTTGGGCCGGTAGCGCTCGGCCGCGGCGGCGAGCGCGTCCTCGCAGGTCTTCTGGATGAGGCTGTTGAGGGTCAGCACGACCGTGCTGCCGTCCACGGGCGCGACCTCGCGCAGGCGGATGCTCGCGAGCTCGCGGTGCCGGCCGTCGCGTTCGGACTCGATCCAGCCGTTCTGGCCGACGAGCAGCGGGTTCATCACGCTCTCGATCCCGGCGGCGGGCGCGCCTTCCTTGTTCACGTAGCCGAGGACGTGCGCGGCGAGCTGGCCTTTCGGGTAGCTGCGGCGATACTTGAGTTCCGCGCGCAGCGCCTTGATGCCGAGGGCCTTGATCCGCCTGACGGTGTCCTCGCCGACCTCGCGGGCCAGGACGGACCAGCGGATCACGCGCTCCTCGCCGGCGGCGTCGGTGCGGACGGTGGTCTCGAAAGCCTGGCGGACCTTGGGCGGGGAGAGGCCCAGGACGGCCGCGACCTCGCCGTAGCGGCCGCGGTCGGCGGGCAGCAGCGTGTCGGGGTCGACCCCGATGTCCCAGACATCCTCCGACACGGCCAGGAGGTTGTCCTGGGCGTCGCGGATCTCACCGCGGCGGCAGGGTTTCTCCTGGAGGACCCGGCGGGCCTGCAGGGCCTCCGCGCGGAGACGAGGGGCGTCGATCCAGTGGAGCCAGACCAGCCGCGCGACCACGGCCAGGAAGCAGAAGGAGACGACCCAGGCCAGCAAACGGTAGCGCGTTCGCCTGGCTTGAGGCAGACTCATCGCGCGGCGGGTCCTCCCCGTCCCCCCGTTTCCAGGAAGGCGATTTCGCGCGCCGTCATCCGGGGGCTCGCGGAAAGCAGGGGAGCCGGGGACGCGGCCGAAGGATGGAAACGGACCCACACCACCTGCTCGGGCGCCGGCGGCTTGAGGGCGTCGCCGATGCGCTGCTGCAGCTGGAGGGTGTCGATGGCCTGGTCGCGCTGGCGACGGACGCCGTCGAGCTCCTTCTTGGAGAAAGCGATGTCGCGCTCGAGGCGCTGGATGCGGCTGCCGATCGCGTCGGCCTCCACGCGCAGGCGCATGATGTTGATCGTGCCGAGCGCGAAGGCGCCGACGGCGCCGATGCCGCAGACCCAGGTGAGGAAACGGGGGCTCATGCGGCGAGGCGGCGCACGGCGCGGAGGCGCGCCGAGCGGCTGCGGGGGTTGCGGGCCTGTTCGGCCTCGGAGGGCTGGACGGCCTTGCGCGTGAGCAGGTCGGCCTGCTTGACGCGGTCGTCCTGGCAGCGCGCGTCGTCGCGGTCGACCGGGCGGCCGGCGACCTCGTTCATGTAGCGCTTCACCATGCGGTCCTCCAGCGAATGGAAGGAGATGACGGCGAGCACGCCGCCGGCGGTGAGCTTGGCGAAGGCCAGGGGCAGCGCGTCGGCGAGGGCGCCGAGCTCGTCGTTGACCGCGATGCGGACGCCTTGGAAGGTCCGGGTGGCCGGGTGCGGCCCGCGGGGACCGGGCGCCGGCGGCGCGGCCTCGGCGACCAGTTCGGCGAACGAGGCGGTGCGGGCGAGGCGGCCGGTGCCGCGGGCGGCGAGGATCGCGTTGACCACGCGGAACCAGCGGGGCTCCTCGCCGTAGTCGCGGACCGCGCGCTCGAGCTCGCCGCGCTCCGCGCGTTCGAGGAACTCGGCGGCCGTGCGTCCCGCGCGCGTGTCCATGCGCATGTCGTTCGGGGCGTCGTGACGGAAGGAGAAACCGCGTTCCGGGACGTCGAGCTGGTACGAGGACACCCCGATGTCCATCAGGACGCCGTCGAAGCGTCCCGGGACGCGGTCGAGGTGGCGGAAGTTCTCGGCGTGGAAGCGCAGCCGCTCCGGATGCGCGGCGAGCAGCGCGGCCGCGCGGCCGGCGGCGGCGGGGTCGCGGTCCATCACGTCCAGCGAGCAGCCCGGCGCGCGCGCCAGGATCGCCGCCGCGTGGCCGCCGCCGCCGAACGTGCAGTCCAGGTAGGCGCGCCCGTCCCGCGGGGCGAGGAGCGTCAGGCATTCCTCGAGCAGGACTGGGACGTGGCTGGTCATGCGGCGGCCTGTGAATAAGGTGTGAGCAGTGTAAGTAACTTCCGGATACGCATCAGAGGCCCAGTTCGCGCAGGGCGCGGAGGGTGGCGAGGGCGGCGTCGGAATCGCGGTCGGCCTTGGGCGGCGTCGGCGAGGAGAGATGGAACGTGGTGAAGCCGCCGCGGAAGATCACCTCGTGCTCGAGGCGCGCCTCCTTGACGACATGCTCGTTGAGCGTGATGCGGCCGGCCTTGTCGCACGTGACCTGGATGCTGTTCGCGCCGAGCAGCGTGAGCGCGTCCATCTTCACGGGATCGCTCACGGTGACCTGCGAGGCGGCGGCGGCGATGCGTTCCGCCATGGACGGCGGGAACACGACGACCGAGCCGAGCGCCGGATGGAACATGGCGAGGAACGTGGTCTCCGCATCGAAGCGCCAGGCCGCCGGAATGGTCACGCGGTTCTTCTCATCCAGCTTTCCGCGATGGATGCCGGTGAAGAGACCGTGGTTGGAGCCAATGGACATAGTGAACGGGGAGTTGCCCCCGGATGACCCACTTTTCGCCACCATACCCCACTGGTCAAGAATTTAGCCCCTGATCGGCCTTTTTTCTTGTTCACAGCCGCGCCAGGCTCAATAAATGAACGATATCGGTCTTTATTATTTGTAAGTAATTATTTATCAATAATTTAAAGTCAAAATGCTTAAATCTAAGCATACTCCCCTTCCTCGGATCACCCTACCCGTCGGGCTCCGCCGGGGCCGCCGGCGGGCCGGCGCGACCCGGTGTATGCATATTCTGCATACACCTGCGGGCCGCGACCCCGCTCCGCGCGGGGGGCGAAACTGTTTGCCAAGGCCCGATGGCTGTGCTTTGACTTCCGCCATCCTCAACGCCTCTCGCCCATGAAAACCGCCCTCGCCCTCCTCGCCACCCTCCTGCTCGCCGGTTGCGCCACCCAGATCGGCGTGGACAACGCCCAGAACCGCGAAGCTTCTTTCTCCAACGTCACGGGCGTCCTGACGACCCGCTACACCTCCGAGCCCGAAGCGGTCTTCAACGCCGTCAAGCGGACCATCGACGCGATGCCCGGCACCCTCCGCACCGGCGAGACCGACGAACGCGGCGCCAACAAGGAACTGCTCAGCGTCGTCGTCTTCGCCCGCACCATCGGCGACCTCGAGATCAAAATCACCATCGAGAAGGCCGAAGACGAGCTGACCAAGGCCGCCTTCACCCAGGTCCGCATCAAGTACGGCGCCTTCGGCAACCTGCCGGAAAGCCAGCAGCTCGTCTCCAAGATCACCTCCAACCTGCGCTGAGCGCCGGGGCGGAACCGCCGAAAGGACGCCGCCCGGCCGCCTGGCTCGGCGGCGTTCTTTTTTAAAACTTTTTCCAATGGGCAACATCCACGGCCACAGTTTCCGCATCACGACTTTCGGCGAAAGCCACGGGCCCGCCCTCGGCGTCGTCATCGACGGCTGCCCTCCCCGCGTGCCCTTCGACGCCGCTTTCCTCCGCGCCGAGCTCGACCGCCGCCGGCCGGGGCAGAGCGCCTTGACGACCCAGCGCAAAGAAGCCGACGCGCCCGAGGTCCTCTCCGGCGTCTCCGCCGACGGGCTCACCCTCGGCTCGCCCATCGCCATCGTCATCCGCAACGGCGACCAGCGCCCCCAGGCCTACGCGGAGATGAAGGCCGCCTACCGCCCGTCGCACGCCGATTTCACCTACGACGCCAAGTACGGCATCCGCGCCGTCGAAGGCGGCGGCCGCTCCTCGGCCCGCGAGACCGCCGCGCGCGTCGCCGCCGGCGCCGTCGCGAAGACGGTGCTGAAGCACGCCTGCGGCGCCCGCATCATCGCCTGGGTCGAGAGCGTCGGCGACGTCCGCATGCCCGCGGCCGCCAAGGCGCCCACGCTGAAGCAGGTCGAGGCCACGCCCACGCGCTGCCCCCACCCCGCCACGGCCGCGCAGATCGACGCGCTCATCCGCGCCGCCCGCGCCGACGGCGATTCGGTCGGCGGCGTGATCTGCTGCGTCATCGAGAACCTCCCGGCCGGCCTCGGCTCGCCGGTCTTCGACCGTTTCGAGGCCGACCTCGCCAAAGCCATGCTCTCGCTCCCCGCGACCAAGGGCTTCGAGATCGGCAGCGGCTTCGCGGGCACCCTGCTGCGCGGCAGCGCGCATAACGACGCCTTCGTCCGCCAAGGCGGCCGCATCCGCACCGCCACCAACCGCTCCGGCGGCACGCAGGGCGGCATCACGAACGGCGAGGACGTCGTCTTCCGCATCGCCTTCAAGCCCACCGCGACCGTGCTCCGCCCCCAGCGGACCGTCCGCCCCGACGGCCGCGCGACCGAACTGAGCGCCAAGGGCCGTCACGACCCGTGCGTGCTCCCGCGCGCGGTCCCCATCGTCGAAGCCATGGCCGCGCTGGTGGCCGTCGATCACTGGATCCGCGACCGCGGCCAGAACGCCCCCTTCGGACGCTGCGGACGCAAGGCATGACGCCGCTCGTCATCATCCTCGGCCCGGCGGGCGCCGGCCGCGCCGACCTGGTCCGCGAACTCGTCGCCAACGCCTGGCCCGAAGGCCGCCGCGTCCGCGTGCTCCGCGAGGCCCGCGAAGGCGGCGAACCCGCCGACCAGTGGCGCTTCGAGGGCGGCCAGGCGCTCGTCCCCGCTCCGGGCGACGAGGACGCCGCCATCCTCGTGACCCACGGCGCCCTCCACGTCATCGACCAGCTGGAGGCGCTCCACCGCGCGCTCCGGCCGATGCAGCCCGACGCCGTCTGGCGCGTGGCCCGCATCCTCACGGTCGTCGACTGCCCCCTCGCGATGCGCCACAAGGCCGTCGAGGAATGGTATCGCCCGTGCGTGCATTTCTCCGACGCGGTCGTGATCAACCGCCGCTGGGAGGTGCCCGGGCAGTGGGTCAGCAAGTTCCTCGAGCCCTACGAGAAGGAATTCTACCCGTGCCTGTTCGTCAACCTGACCAAGGCCGGCGCCCTCGCCAACCCCCCCGCGGTCATCGACGGCGAGCCGCTGCGCCTGACGCACATCTTCGACGACATCGACGCGGTCGACGAGATGGAGTTCGACGAGGACAACCTGCCCGACGAGCCGTTCGACCTCGTGCGCCAGGTGGACAAGTATTTCGCGCGCGACGAACTGGGCCGGCGCAACATCCTCGTGCCCGAGATCGCCGACGTGCTCCGCCGCGAAAGCCGGGCCTGAGCGCCTACTGCTTCGGAACGGCCGGCCCGCCGTCGGGGGCCTTGCCGTCCGGGGACTTGCGCCGCTTGGGTTCGCCGGGCTTGGCTTCGCCGGGCTTGCCGCGCTCCTTGGCCAGCTCGGGTCCGTAGCGCTCGGTCAGCTGGCGGACGAACTCCATCCGCTCCTCGGGCGTGAGCGCGTGCAGGCGCGCGCGCTCGGCCTTGGCCTCGGCCTGGCTCAGCTTCTTGAGATGATGCTCGAGCACGCGCGCGCCGAAACCGCCGCGTTCGCGCATCTCCTTCATGAGCTGATGACGCTCCTCGGGCGTGGCGCCCTCGAAACGCACGAGGTTGGCCGCGAACTCGCGGCGCGATTCCGGCGTCATGCGCTCGATCTTCTCGATCGACGCGCGCATGCGGGCCAGGCGCTCGGGCGGGAGCTCGAGGATCTTCCGGATGGCCTGGATTTCCTCGATGGTGGGTTCGCCTTCGGGCGGCCGGCCCGGCGCCGGCTGGGCGACCGCGAGCACGGCGGCCATGAGGGCGGACGACAGGAGCAAGGCGCGCATGATCAGGAACCCGCGGGGGCGAGGACGTCGACGACGCCGGGCTGGTCGGCCACTGGCGAAAGGAGGCGCAGGTCGTCCGCGGCGCCGAGCAGATCGGCGATCTGGGCGGACTCGTCGCGGGCGACGAGCTCCCAGACCTGCCGGTTGAGGGTCTCTTCGGAGGGCGCCGACAGCGTCAGGGCGGCCACCAGGCAGGCGGCCGCGGCGGCGGCCGCCGAGCTCCAGCGGACGACGAGGCGACGGCGGCGGTCGGCGCGGACGGCCGACACGACCCGCTCGGCGAAGCCGGGCACGACGACGGCGCGGTCGCGGGCCAGGGTCTCGGCGAGCTCCCGGTCGAAAGGCGTGCGTTGAGGGTCGTTCATGGTCGGTTCATGAGGTGAAACACCGACCACGGAGGCAAGTTGCAGGGTTCATGCGTCGGGATGGAAATCTTTCATGAGTTCGCGGAGCCGGGCGCGGGCGCGGTGGATCCAGGTCTTCACCGAGGAGACGGGCGCGCCCATGATGACGGCGATATCCTCATAAGGCAGCTCCTGCTGGACGACCAGGAGGATGGCCGTGCGCTGCTCGTCAGGCAGCTGGGCGACGGCCCGACGGAACGCCTCATCGAGTTCCGCCACCCGCCGGGCGGACTGCTGGGAGTGGTCGCCGGGCTCGGCGGCGAACTCCAGCGCGGTCGTGGGCTTGCGCCCCCGGCGGCGCCACTCGTTGAGCACGAGGTTATGGGCGATATGGATGAGGAAGGTGGTGAGCTTGGCTTCGGGCCGCCAACGGCCGGCGGCGCGATGCAGGCGAATGAAGACCTCCATCGCCAGCTCCTCGGCCGTCGCCTGCGAGCCGACCTCTCCCCGCAGGTAGCCGACCAGACGGGCATGATGCCGGTGCACCAGCAGACGCAGGGCGTCGTCGTCGCCCGAGGCGACCAAGGCCATCAGCCGCTTGTCGTCCTCGTCGTCGGGGAGCGTGGGCTCTTCCTGGGACATCGGTGCTGGAACTCCGGGAAAGAGGTGAAGTTACGCCGGACGCGACCGCGCGGCGAAAGTCCGCAAGGTGCGGAGCAGGAACTGTTCCAGGGCGGCCAACGCCTGGTAATTGAGTTCCATGCGGGCCCGGGCCTCCTCCAGATGCCCGACCGTGGCGGCGACCTGCCCGGCGCAGTCGGGGTGGGCGCGGCCGATGAGACGGAGTTTCTCCTCGACCGAGACGAGCATGCGCGCGCGGACGCCGCGGGTGATCGTCGCCACATGCGCCTTTTCGGCCGCCTCCTGGTCGTCGTCGCTGACGGGCGGAGGAGGCGCCGCCTGCAGGGCCTCCTCGACGAAGAGGTCGAGCAGCACTTCGAAGCGGGCGCACAGGGCGTAGAGCGGGATGAAGACCTCCGACACGCGGGCGTTCGGCGACGCGGGCCCCTTGACCATGCGCGTGAGCAGCTTGTCCATCTCCCGGAGCCAGTCGGCCCAGGAGGCGTCGGCCAGCGGCGGGGCTTCCCCGGCGACATGGAACCGCATGCAGCGGCTGAGGATCGTCGGCAGCATGCGGTAGTAATGGGTCGTCTGCAGGATGAGCAGCGTGCCGGGCGGCGGCTCCTCCAGCGTCTTGAGCAGGCAGTTGGCGGCCGTGGCGTTGAGGCGGTCGGTCTCGTGGATCAGGACCACGCGCCGGCCGGTGACGGAACTCAGGCCGAGCGAGGCGACGACCTGCTGGGCGGCCTCGACGTTGATGATGCGCGAAAGGCCCGCCGGGCGCAGGACGCGGCAGTCCGGATGCGCCAGCGGCGCGGCGTCGCCGAGGTGCCTCGCGGCGAGCTCTTCGGCGACGCGGGCGAGGACGGCCCCGTCGGCGCCGGTGATCAGGACGGCGTGCGGCATGCGTTCCTCGGCGCGGGCACGCGCGAGGACCTTGAGGACCGGAAGGTCCGCGAGGTCAGCGGAAGCGACGGGCGATCTCATGCCAGATATCCGCCGCGACGGCGTCGGGGGGGCGGGCGGCGTCGACGACGAGGAACCGGCCGGGCTCCTCGCGCGCGAGCTGATGATAAAGATCCCGGACGGCGCGATGGAAGGCGTCGCCGAGGATCTCGAAGCGATCGGCCTGACCCCGGTCGCGGACCGCGGCGCGACCCAGTCCCTTGGCCGGTTCCAGGTCGAGCAACACGGTGAGGTCGGGCCGCAACGGCCCGCAGGCGAGGCGGTTGGCGGATTCGACGAGCGCGCGGTCAAGGCCGCGGCCGCCGGACTGATAGGCCACCGTGGAATCGACGAACCGGTCGCAGAGCACGACCTCGCCCGCCGCGAGGGCCGGGGCGATGACCTCGGCGACGAGCTGCGCCCGGCAGGCCGCGAACAACAACGCCTCGGCGGCGGGGGCGATGGCGGCGCCAGGCTGCTTGAGCACCTCGCGCATCCGTTCGCCGAAGGCGGTGCCGCCCGGCTCGCGCAGCCCGCGCACGACCGAACCCGAGGCGGTCAGCTGCTCGGCGAGGCGGCGGAGCTGCGTCGACTTGCCGGCCCCTTCCCCGCCTTCGAACGTGATGAATTTGCCCGCGATCGGCATGCCGCCAAGATGCCGGCGGCGTCCTTCATGGCGAGCGAGGAAATCCGGGGCGCGAAAAAGGCCCGGCATACGCCGGGCCTTCTCGATGAGATGATCGGCTGCTTCAACCGCCCGTGGGAGTCGGATTGAGCTGCTTCATCTCGACCGATCGGTTGACGTTGTCGTAGATCTTCTTGAGGCTTTCGTCGTAGGTCGTGCCGCCTCCGCCGTTGCTCAGGGTCATGGGAGCGTCCGGAGAGGAAACCTTGGCGATGGGCTTCTTTTCTCCGTCGACGGGTCCGTTGGTGATGTCCCGGCCGTAGGGTTCGACGGGCACGGTCGATCCGTTCGGGAAGACGTCTTCCTGCTTGGGGGCGGTCGGCGCCATGGAGCCGATGGTAGTGGGGACTTCCGGAGGAAGTGTCGAGTATTTGGTGAGGAACAAAGCGATGTCAGAAAACCATTCCGAGGGAGTCGTGAAGATGTAGCTGCGGATCAACTGCTGGATGCCCTCCTGGATGCGTTTTTGCAAGATGTTGGCTTCCTCGACGGGTTTAAAAAAGGAAGAAGAATATCCCGGGTCGATCGTCACAAGACCGGTGTTGCCGCCTTCGACGGACGAAACAACGGACCCGCGCACGCAGGTGACATTTTGTTGGCCGATTCCGTCCTTTACCAGGTACTCGACGATGAAAACAGTGCCGCGGATGCGCGTCAGGCCGACGGGGGTCTTGACGGTGAAAGTGGACAATGAATTGAGCTTGCGGACCTCGCCAATGATCTTGCCGCGCGTGACCTCGACTTCAGTGACGGAAGGACTCGGATCGGCTTTGATCTGGCGGTAGGGATCGACGATGGCGGCCGATGGGACCTGACGGAAGGTGCGGACTTCAAGCAGGGTGCCAGGAGTCAGGATAAGCGAAGCCCCGTTGGAAAAGACCAGCTCCGCAGTCGAGTCAGCCGCGGTCTCGATTCGGTTTCCTTCTTGGAAGACCAAGCCGGCGGTCAGGGGCTTGCGCTGCGACTTGGCGTCGATGAGGCTGACGTTCCCGGAAGCCTTGCCGACCTGCACATTGCCCATCTGGAGGGCGCCGAAAGACATGAGCGGGAGAAGCGCGATGGCTGCCATCCCTAACTGCTTGAAGAAAGAAATCATGAGGGGTCTAAGGGGACTGATTAAAATAGGCCGACACCCCGGAGTGGCAAACACTTAAAACAAAAAGCCCCCTGGGGGCCGGGGGCTCTATCCTTGGACTGGAAACGAGTCGAATCAGGCGGTCACATACTTCTCCAGGCGACGCTGTACGGCGATCGCCGAGAGCTGGGCGTATTTCGGAAGACCTTGGTCGTAAGGGAGTTGCATCTCTCCTTGGATAAGGGGGAGCGCATAACGCACGAAATCAGGGTGAATGGACATCTTGTCCTCGCCGATCCACTTCTCCGGGAAAGCCTTCACGCCATTGGCGATCTGGTCAAGGGGGGCCAGGAGGGTCTGGACGGCGTAGGTATCCTTCTCGGAACGGGTAAGGATGACCATCTTGCCGGATTCGCCATCGAGGGCGGCCTTGACGGCGGCGCCGCCGCAGAGCTCGGCTTCGTCGACGTCGGTCTTGGAGGCGTTGTGCGAGGCGGCGCGTTGGGTGATGCCGAGCTTGGAGGAGCGGGCCTTGACGCCGTCGAAGCGGGCTTCGACGAGCGAGCGCAGGTATTCGCCGGCGCCGCCGAGGACGGCATGGCCGAACGCGTCGGTGCTCGAGGTGTCGGCGCCGAGGTAGTTGCCCGAGGCGTCTTGGACTCCTTCGGAGACGACGACGAAGCAGTGCCCGTTGGACTTCAGGACTTCTTCGACGCGGCGGATGAAGGCGTCGGCGTCGAAGGCGACCTCGGGCAGCAGCACGATGTGGGGCGCGGCGCAGGTGTAATGGGTGTTCTTGACGGACTTGTCGTCGGTCTTGTCGCGGCGCTGGGCGAGCACGGACGAGGCGGCGAGCCAGCCGGCGTTGCGGCCCATGACCTCGAGGATCGAGACGAAGTCGTTCTGGCCCATGGCGGCGTTGTCGAGGGCGGTCTCGCGGATGGTCACGCCGATGTGCTTGGCGACGGAGCCGAAGCCGGGGCAGTGGTCGGTCAGCGGGAGGTCGTTGTCGATGGTCTTCGGCACGCCGATGACGCGGAGCTCATAGCCGCGCTCCTTGGCGAGGGCGTCGATCTTGGCGGCGGTGTCCTGGGAGTCGTTGCCGCCGATGTAGTGGAAGTAACGGATGTTGTGGGCTTCGAAGACCTGGAGGATGCGGTCGAAGTCCTCGGCCTTCTTCACCTTGTAGCGGCAGGTGCCGAGGGCGGCGCCGGGGGTGTGGCGGAGCGCGCGGAGGGTCTGCTGGGATTCGGCCGCGAGGTCGACGAGCTGCTCGTGCAGGACGCCCTGGATGCCGTTGAGTCCGCCATAGATCTCGACGATCTCATCCTCATGCTTGAGGGCTTCGGAGATCACCCCGGCGAGGCTGGCGTTGATGACGGGGGTCGGGCCGCCGCTCTGCGCGACGAGAAGGTTGCCAATGAGGGGAGAAGACATGGGAGTGAACGAGTTGAAAAGTGGGTTGTGGGAAGCCC
>SXGR01020548.1_pt1 | contig 13680 bp, 12 predicted proteins | sample 3174711 | NCBI WGS metagenome assembly SXGR01 (sample SAMN11356860, study PRJNA531348) | freshwater metagenome | isolation source: freshwater sample F1-60 | place: China: Fuxian Lake, Yuxi | collected 2017-12-25
GCGAGGTCATCGACGCCACGATCCACCTGATCGAACACCCGGACGCCACCGTCGAGGAGCTGATGGGCTTCGTCCAGGGGCCCGACTTCCCGACCGGGGCCCAGATCATGGGGCGGGCCGGGTTGGTGTCCGCCTTCCGGACGGGCCGCGGCTCGATCAAGCTCCGCGCCCGCGCCGAGATCGAGGAGGGCCCGCGCAACGAACGGATCGTCGTCACCGAGGTCCCCTACCAGACGTCGGTCGAGCAGATCGAGGAGAAGATCGCGGAACTGGTCAACTCCAAGGTCCTCGACGGGATCCGGGAGCTGCGGAACGAGAGTGCCCGGGGCCGGACCCGCTTCATCATCGAGCTCAAGCGCGACGCCCCGGGCAACGTCGTGCTCAACAACCTGTTCAAGCACACGCCCATGCAGACCTCGTTCCCGGTGAACATGGTCGCCCTCGTCGACGGGGTGCCGCGCACGCTCACGCTCCGGGACGCGCTCGTCCACTACGTGGAGCACCAGGTCGAGGTCATCCGTCGTCGCTCGGAGTTCCGGCTCGCCAAGGCCCGGCGTCGGGCGCACATCGTCGAGGGGTTCCTGAAGGCCCTCGACCTGATCGACGAGATCATCGTGGCGATCCGGGCCTCGGACGACCGGGCGTCCGCCATCGAGGCGCTGCAGGCCGATGCATTCGGCTTCTCCGAGATCCAGGCCACCGAGATCGTCGACATGCGACTGTCGACGCTCACCCGGCTCGGCCGGGAGCGGCTCGAGGAGGAGATGGCCCAGCTCCGAGCGACCATCGCCGAGCTCGAGGCGATCCTCGGCGACGAGGCGGTCCTGCGCGGTGTCATCGTCACCGAGCTCACCGAGGTGCGCGAGGAGTTCGCCACCGATCGACGGTCGACCCTGGAGATCGACGAGGGGGACCTCGAGATCGAGGACCTGATCGACGACGAGGAGGTCGTCGTGGTGATGACGGCCCGCGGGTACATCAAGACCGTGGCGGCCGATGCGTTCCGGGCGCAGACCCGGGGCGGCGTGGGCGTCTCCGGCGCCAAGCTGAAGGACGAGGACTACGTCACCGATCTGATCCACACCTCGGCGCACGCCTACCTGCTGTTCTTCTCGAACCGAGGGCGCGTGTACCGGCTCAAGGCGCACCGGATCCCGATGAAGGAGCGAACGGCGCAGGGGATCGCGCTCGTGAACCTGCTCGACCTGTCGCCGGGCGAGGTCGTCCAGACCGTCATCGACACCCGGGACTACGAGACCAACCGGTACCTGGTCTTCGTCACCCGCAACGGGACCGTGAAGAAGACCCGGTTCACCGCCTACGACTCCTCGCTCCGGGCGGGCCTCATCGCGATCGCGCTCCGTGACGACGACGAGCTCGTCCGGGTGATTCCCACCTCCGGTTCCTCGGACGTGGTGATCGTGTCCGCATCGGGCAAGGGGATCCGCTTCGCCGAGACCGACGTGCGGGAGATGGGCCGTGCCACCACCGGGGTCCGGGGGATGCGACTGACCGAGGGGGACCACGTGGTCGGCGCCGACGCCGTGTCCCCCGGCCAGATGATCCTGACCGTGACCGACGGCGGGTTCGGGAAGCGGACCTCGGTGGACGCCCTCAGCCGGCAGGGCCGTGGGGGACAGGGCATGCGGGTGCACCGGATCCGCTCGGAACGGGGACGGGTCCTGACCGGCCTGCTCGTCGAGGACGACGACCACCTGCTCCTCGTGAACGACGGCGGCGTCATCATCCGGACGTCCGCGGCGGAGATCTCGGTCCAGGGGCGCGACGCCACCGGCGTCCGAGTCATGAACGTGGGGGAGGACGGCCGGGTGGCGGCCGTCGCCCGGGTGCCGGCCGGCGAGGACGACCCCGACGACGATGCCGGTGCCGCTTCCTCCGGGGGCGACCCTGACGGCTCCGCCGACCCGGTCCCGTCCACCGGCGCACCTGAGGCGTCCGATTCCGGCGACACCGGTCCGGGCGACGACACCGGTCCGGAGTGAGCGGTCGGCCGGTTCGGGCCGGCGGTCAGCGGGGCTCGGTGAGCGTGGTGGTGGTGCTGGCCGCGACCCTCCTGGCCGCCTCGCTGGGCGTGACGATCAGCGCCACCTCGACGCAGCTCCGGGCCGCGGCCCGCCCCGCTGCGGTCGCCGACCTGGTGGCCGGAGCCGGGGTGCTCGGCGGCCGGGCCGGGGCGGACTCGGTGGCCGGTGCCAACGGTGCGGACGTCGTCGGTTTCCGGGTGGACTCGGATCGGGTCGTGACCGTCGAGGTCCGGGCGGCCGGCCGGACCGATCGGGCCTCGGCCGGCCCGGCGCCGGTGGCCAGCCCGTCGTGGGACACCACGGCCGGGACGCGGACGCGCTCCACGGGTTCACTAGGCTCGCCGGGGTGAGCACTCCGAGCAGTCCCGGGTCCCCGTCCGAGCCACCCCGCGGCGCTCGACCGGGTTCCGGCGACCCGACGACGGGCTCGCCGGACCGCCAACGGCGCCAGTCGTCCGCCGGTGGGTCCGGGCGGGGCGCCGACTCGCCGTCGGGACGCTCAGGGACCGTCCGCCCCTCGGACGGTGCTGCATCAAGCGCCCCGGCGAGCGGCGCCCGGCCGCGGGTCGACGAGCGCACCGGTGGCGGATCCGGGTCGGCCGCTCGACCGACGGCGGCCACGGCGACGGCCACGTCGACGGCAGCCTCGCGACCCTCCACGTCGAATGGCGACGCGGGTGGCGGAACGGGGTCCGGCGGAGGTGCAGAGGCCCGGCGGGTGATGGGGTACCGCCGGCAGCGATTCGAGGCCCGCAAGGTCCGTCGACTGGTCCGCCACATCGATCCCTGGTCGGCGCTCAAGCTGGCCGTCCTCATCGCCCTGTCGCTCTGGCTCATCACCATGATCGCGTCGGTCATCCTCTGGACCGTCGCCCGCAACGCCGGGACGGTCGCCAGCGTCGAGGAGTTCGTCAACTCGACGTTCTCGCTCCAGGACTGGAAGCTCGACGGCGAGTTCCTGTTCCGGCAGTTCTCGCTCGTGACGTTGCTCGGGTATCTCGGCGTGGCAGGTGCGATCGTCGTGTCGACGCTCGTGTTCAACCTCATCAGCGACATCATCGGAGGGGTCTGGATCTCGGTGATCGAGGAGGAGACCGCCCGGCCGATGTGACCGCGAGCAGGCGGCTCACGGCTTGTGGTGCGCCGCGACCGGTCGGTTACGCTGGCGCCTCCGTCGCCGCCGTGGCGTCACGGGGCTATAGCTCAGTCGGGTAGAGCGCACCCCTGAGAAGGGTGAGGTCGCTGGTTCGATTCCAGCTAGCCCCACGGAACCACCCGTCGGGCTCAGCCGTCGAGCGGGTGCGAGCCGGTCGCCCGGGAGGCGTGGAGTGCGCGGAGTTCGACGAGCGGTCCTGGCGGTGTGCTTCGGGATCGCCGGTGCCGTCCTGGTCCGGCTGGCCGGTGCCTCTCCGACGGCCCCCGAACGGGGCGGTTGGCGAGAGCTCCGCGGCGAGGAGCTCCGGTGAGCGATGACGGTCGGGGTGTCGGCATCACGGCCGTGGTCGTCGGTGCCGGCGTCGTCGGCGCTCGCTGCGTCCGGGAACTGCTCGGCGCCGTGCCGGCAGGTGGGCCGGCGGTCGATGCGGTCGCTCTCGTGGGGCGGCGGGCGGATCGCCTCGCCACCCTGGCGGGTTCGTTCGGACCGACGGTCCGGACCCGAACCGAGACGCCGGGTGACCCGTCGCCGTTCGACGGTGTGGACGTGGTGGTGGTGGCCCGGGAGGCGGGCGAGCAGCTCGAGGTCGCGGAACGAGCCCTGCGTGCCGGTGCGCACGTGGTCTCGACATCGGACTCCCTCGACGAGGTCCGGGCGCTCCTGGCCCTGGACGGTCTGGCACACGAGGTCGGTCGGTCCCTGATCGTGGGCGCCGCCATGGCACCGGGCCTGAGCTGCCTGCTGGCTCGCCACGGTGCCGGGCTGCTCGACACCGTCGACGAGGTCCACATCGCCCGAGCGGGTGCGGGCGGCCCGGCCTGCGCCCGGCAGCGTCGGCGGGCCCTGCGAGGCCCGGCGGTGGAGTGGCGGGACGGCGCCTACGTGGAGCGGCCGGGCTTCAGTGGTCGGGAGCTCGTCTGGTTCCCCGATCCGACCGCCGGGGCCGACTGCTACCGGGCCGGCCTGGCCGATCCGCTCCTGCTGGTCGACTCCTTCCCGCAGCTCCGGCGGGCTTCCGCCCGGTTGGCCGCATCACGAGTGGACCGGGTGACCGTCGCGCTGCCGATGTTGGTGGGGCCACCCGTCGAGGGCTCGCCGGGCGCGATCCGGGTCGAGATCCGGGGCACCCGGGACGGCGAGCGTCACGACGTCGTCTACGGCGCCTTCGACCGGCCGTCGGTGGCGACGGCGGCGGTGGCGGCGGTGGTGGCGGGGTTCGCCGCTGCCGGTCGTCTGCCCGTCGGCGCCACCGGGCTCGCCGGCGTCGGGGATCCGTTGCCGATCCTCGGGGAGCTGGCCCGACGGGGTGTCCGGGCCGCGACCTTCGAGGGGAGTCGCGAGTTCGGCGTGATCGACACCTCCCCGGACCGGTCGATCTGACACCAGGAGTGGTGATCCGGATCGGGTGTCGCCACTGATGGTGAGTTCTCGGATTTTCTGCGATTTCTGCTCAAGTTCGCGGAAGGTCCCGACCGATGACCCCCTGTCGTGCCGGTCGGCGCGGCCATCCGGCGACGTTCCGGGTGCAGCGGGCGGACGATCCCGGACGGGGTGACGGTGGGACACGACGACGATCGGACGGGAACGGAAGCGGTGTCGGCCGACTGGCTGGACGAGCGGGCGGAGGCCCGGCGTCGGCGTCGGTCGCCGGGCAGAGGCACTGGTCCGGACCCACGCGACCAACTGGTCGAGGAGCACCTCGAACTCGTCGAGCAGGTCGTCTCCCAGGTCGCGGTCCGATTCCCCCGACACGTCGATCGGGAGGAGCTCGTCCGCGCCGGGATGGTCGGCCTGGTCGAGGCCGCCCGCCGCTTCGATGGCAGTCGATCGATCCCGTTCGCCCGGTTCGCCGCCCGGCGGATCCGGGGGGCGGTGCTCGACGCGGTCCGGGCTGCCGACTGGGCGCCACGGTCCGTGCGAGCGCAGGCCCGGGCGGTCGATCAGGCCGAGACCGATCTGGCCGAGCGGCTGCGCCGCCGCCCGACGGTGGCCGAGACGGCCGAACACCTCGGCGTCGAGGCCCGTGAGGTCGACCGGGTCCGTGAGCGCGTGGTGCGTGCGGCCCTCCTCGGGCTGGACGCTCCGGCGGCCGGGCCCGGTGAGGACGGGGCCCCGGCCTCGGTCGGCGAGGGCATCGCCGACGCTGCGACCCCGGAGCCGAGCGAGGAGCTCGAGCGCCGGGAGCTGCACGCCTTCGTTCGACATGCGGTCGCCCACCTGCCGGATCGCCACCGGGCGGTCGTGGTGGGGTACTTCGTCGAGCAGCTGAGCTCCGAGGAGCTGGCCCGGTCCCTGGGCGTCACGGTCTCGCGGGTCTCGCAGCTGCGGACCGAGGCCCTGGTCGCCATGCGGCGCGGGATCGAGGCGCAGTTCGTCGATCCCGCCGATCCCGCCGGCGGTCAGGATCGGCCGTCGCTGGTCGAACGCCGCCGGGCCGCCTATGCCGATGCGATCCGGTCCAGCGCACCGTGCGTCGAACGCATCGCCTCGGTCACCGACGACGGGACCGACGAGCGCTTCCTCGCCATCATCGCCGCCCTCTGAACCACGGCCCTCGGAAACGCGGCCCGCTGAACCACGGCCTCAGCCGTGGAGGACACCGAGCAGTTGCTCGTGCAGGACGCCGTTCGACGCCACCGCTGAGTAGGCGTACTCGGGGTGGTCGACGTTCCGATCCTCTGCCGGGCCGCCGGCGAACGAGGTGATCACGCCGCCGGACTCCGGGAGCAGGACGAGCAGGGGAGCGATGTCCCACCAGGCCAGCGCCGGGTCGCACATGGCGTCGATGCGGCCGGTGGCGACGAGTGCGTAGCCGTAGGCATCTCCCCAGGTCCGCAGTTCGATGCCGTTCGATCGGACACGTTCGAAGCGAGCGGGGGACCACCCGTCGAAGTTGGTGCAGGACAGGTGTGCACCGTCGAGCGACGCCGTGTCCGACACCCGGCACGGGATCCCGTCGGCGAAGCATCCGAGGCCCCTCCCCGCAGCCACCGTCTCGCCGAGGGCCGGCAGGTTGACGACGCCCACGGCCGGGCCGTGTTCGTCCTCCAGGTACAGCAGGTTGGAGAACGTGCCCACGCCCCGGCTGAACGGTCGGGTGCCGTCGATCGGGTCGATCACCCAGGTGCGGCCCGACGAGCCGACGTGGTCGGCATGCTCCTCGCCCCGGACGGTGTCATCCGGGTACTCGGTCGTGATGAGCTCCCGGAGCAGGTGCTCGGCGGCCCGGTCCGCGGCCGTGACCGGCGAGCCGTCGTGCTTGTGGTCGATGTCGAGCTCGGGATGGTTGAAGTACCCGAGGGTCAACTCGCCCGCCGCCCTGGTCCACTCGATCGCCTGGTCGAGGAGGCGTTCCTCGACGGGGGGCCGCGGGGTGGGGTCGTGGTCGGTTCCGGTGGGAGACACGCCCTCAGTCTGGCGGGGGCACCCGAGCGGGACCACTCCGGCCGGGGACGGCCGGTCGCATCACCAGCTCGGGACGACCCGCCGGCCCGTCCGGGCGGCCAGCCACCCGTCGGGTACACCGAGCGTCGGGCGGACGTCGACGATCGTCGGCCACGGCGGCGACTCGGAGAAGCCGAAGCCACAGGTGGGTCGCAGCGAACGACGCCCGCCCAGGTCCACGCCGTCCAGAGCGGCACTCGCCGAGGACACGAAGCTGCACCTCCGGGCCTGGTACCACTCCTGCACGCCGGTCGGGCTGGTGCCCCAGGTCCGCACGCCGAGCAGCGCGAACGCCACCGGCCGCTCGACGAACCGGGTGAACCACAGGGGGCGGGGCGGCAGCACGAAGGACGGCCCTCCCGCCTGCAGGCTGAGCTGCAGGACGTCGCTGCGCAGGACCAGGTGCCGCGGGGTGGCGCTGGCGGTCAGGTCCACGATCCGCACCTCGTCGAACTCGTAGACCGAGGTCACGAAGTCCGCCGTGGCGTCGTCGGGGGCGAGCAGGACCCGGGTCCCGTCGGGTCGGGCCCACATCACGTCGACGGTCCGCCCGATCGGCGACTCACGCCAGGATCCGACGACGAAACGGTCGCCCGATGCGAACCCGCAGGACGAGATCGTTCCCGCCATCGGCACGGTGGTGAGCCTCACGCCGGAGGGAACCTCCGTGCCGCTCCCGATGTTCCCGCCGGGCGGACGCGCCGTCGGGTGGTCACGTGTCGGCCGGGGGGCTGCGAACATGGCCGGCATGGGGCTGACCGCCGTGGATCGATTCGAGATCGCCGAGCTGCTGGCGCGCTACAGCGCCGCCGTCGACGACGGCGACTTCGCCGCGGTCGGTGCGCTGTTCGCCGGCGGTGAGCTCCGTGACGCCGAGGACCGTGTCGTCGCCGCGGGAGCGGCGGCCGTGACGGACCTGTTCGCCGCGACCACGCAGCGCCACGGGTCGGGCACACCGGAGACGGTGCACCTGGTCACCAATCTGGTGGTCGAGCCCCAGCCCGACGGGTCGGCGGTGGCGCGCTCGCGGTTCCTGGTCCTGCAGCAGGTGGGGAGCGGGGCGCTCGAGCCGATCGTGACGGGGCGGTACGTGGATCGCCTCGAGCGGGACCAGGGCGAGTGGGTGTTCCGCTCCCGGCGCATGGAGCCGGCGATCTGGGGTGACGTGGCCCGCCACCTGACCTTCGACCCGTCGTCGATCGGTTCCTGACCGTGGACGTCGGGGAGATCCTCTCGCTGCGCGCCGGTGACCACGGCACCTGGATCGGTCGTGGACCCCGCTATCCCTGGGGCGGGCTCTACGGCGGCCAGATCGTGGCGCAGGCCCTGGCGGCTGCGGCCGTCGGTGTCGATCCCGGGTTCGAGGTGCACTCGGTGCGGGCCTACTTCATCCGGCGCGGCGACCACGAGCAGCCGGTGCTCTACGAGGTCGACCCGATCCGGGACGGCCGTTCGTTCTGCACCCGCAGGGTGGTGGCCCATCAGCTGCCCGGGGCGATCCTGAACCTGGAGGCGAGCTTCCAGCGGCCCGAGCCGTCGGTGGACGTGGTGACGATCCCGGCGCCGCTCGGCGTGCCGTCGTCGGACGAAGTGGAACAGTCGTCGTGGAGCCCGGTGTTCGAGCGGGCCATGCTGCCCCCGGAGGCGGTCGAGGCCATGCCACCGCGGGACGGCGCCGGCCGGGCGGCCGGGTGGTTCCGAGCGGTCGGTTCACCGGGCCCCGGCCAGGTCGACCATGCGGCCGCCCTGGCCTACATCTCCGACGACCTGCCGACCGATGCGGTCGTGCGGGCGCACCCGATCAGCCGCGACTGGCCCGAGGACGCCGAGTCGAGCGTCTTCACGGCGAGCCTCGACCACACGATCTGGTTCCACCGTGCGTTCCGGGCCGACGAGTGGCACCTGCACGACGTGACCTGCCACACGTTCGTCGGGGGCCGGGGACTGGCGATCGGGCACGTCCACTCGACCGGCGGCGTGCACGTGGCGACGTTCGCCCAGGAGGTCCTGCTCCGCCACGGGGGCCGCTGAGCGGCCCTGCGGGGTCCGTCGGGGCGCTCAGTCGGTGGGGGCCACGGAGGCGAACGCCCGCGCCCGGTCGATCCCGGCCTGACGTTCGTCGAGGACGTCCCGACCGACGAGCTCGTAGTCGGTGGTGAACTCCGGGCGGAGTTCGCCGTCGGCGTCGAGCATCCACGGCAGGGCGAGCCGGCGGGGCACCCGGATCCGCTCGACCCGACGGTGGGTTCCGAACACGACGTCCCAGACCGGGATCGACACCCCGTGGTTCGACATGGGTGCGCCGAAGTGGTGCTGGAAGTGGTGCCGGCGCACCCAGCGCCCGTAGCGCCCTCGGGGCGGAGCCAGATGGCAGCGGGCGTGGTGGAACTCGTAGAACGCGTAGCCGAGCGCCCAGCCGATGGCGAGCAGGATGCCGACGGCCGTGCCGGCGACGGCCCAGCCGACCGGGAACCAGAGCAGTCCGCCCACGACCGCGACGCCGGTCCACGACATGAGGTGCGTGACGTCGAACGACCAGGACGAGTGGACGTGGTGCTCGAGGTGCTCCCGGCTCATGATCCCCCGGCCGTGCAGGTGGTGCATGGCGAAGCGGTGGAGCAGGTACTCGGCGAGGAACCAGAGGTTCATGCCGATGCCGATGCAGAGCGCCGCGACGAGGACGTTGCTGATGGTGGCGGTCACGGTCCCTCCTCCGGCACGGTTCCCGTGCCGTCCTGCCAGCGCAGTGCCAGCACCCGGGCGCCGTCGACCAGGTCGACCGGGGCGCCCCAACCGATGAGCAGCGACCGGGTGATCGACTCGGCCAGGGACGTCGGCCCGACGGCGAGCCCGGAGCGCACCCGTCCGGCGAGGAGCGCCCCGTTGATCGCGGCCACCCACGCCAGGGTCCGGCCGACCTGCTCGTCCGGCTCGGTCGTGATCGCGCCCACGCCGGCGGCCCGGACCAGGAGCAGGCGCGGGACGTCGAGGACCGCCATGGCGCTCGGGACCACCCGGGCGGCGTCGGCGTCGGTCTCGGCATCGACGGCCACCAGCAGTTCCTGCTGGAGCGCGAAGTCCCGTGGGTGCTCCTCGGGTGCCCGGACGAGCAGGTCGTTGAACGCCCACAGCCGGGCGAGCGATCCGCCGGGGTCGTCGCCGGCGACCCCGAGCATCCGGAGGTCGACGTCCCACCCCTCCACGGCCGATCGCGCTGCGGCCGAGAGCCGGACGAGCGCCTCCTCCTGCAGGGTGGCGATGAGCGCGGACCGGGATGGGAAGTACGTGTAGAGCGACGCCGGGGCGTAGTCGGCGGCCTGAGCCAGCGAGGTCATCGTCAGCGCCTGGACGCCACCGGCTGCGACGATCTGGCCCGCCAGGTCGATGAGCGCGTCCCGCCGGGCCGCCCGCTTGCGGCCCCGACGGTCGACGACGACGTTTTCCGAAAGCACTTCGGAAAACGTAGCTCCGACGGAACAATCGTGCAAGGTGCGGGTCCGGGCGGGACTGCCCCTAGCCATGAACCGGGCGCCGGAGTAGAACCACGGGGCCCGTTGGACGCACCCATGACTCCCCCCGACCGCACCCCGACCGGCTCGACCGGCCCGCGCCCCCGCTGCGCCGCGCTCCGCGGCGTCCGGGTCGTGGTGGGAGCGACGGTCGTCGCCCTCCTCGCCGCTGCCGTCGCCGGCCAGCCTGCGGGCGCCCAGACGGACCCGGCCGGGGATCCACCGCCGAGCAGCACGACGACCTCACCCGGATCCACGAGCACCACGGCCCCCGACGTCCCGGGACCGAACACCTCGACCCCCACGACCGCACCGAACCCGTCCGGTACCGCCCGACGACCGTCGGCCGGCCCGCCACCGCCGTCGCCCGTCCGACTCGACCCGTTCTCCATCGACCAGTTGCTCGCCGAGGCCCGGGTCCGCGCCCAGCAGGCCCGGGACGCCGAGGTGGCGGTGGTCGTGGCCCGGGTGGCCGAGGCCCAGGCCTCCCTGGATGTGGCCACGACCGATCTGGCGGCCGCCGAGGCCCTGGAACGCACGGCGGCGGGCATCACGGCGGAGCGCGACCGCGGTGCGGTGTCGTACCGCCGGCAGCTCGGTGCGCTCGCGGCCGACGCCTACATGCGGGTCGGGACCGATCGTGACGACCTGCTGTCGCGGCTGCGGGTCGGAACGGGCGGACAGGACCCGGGCTACGTGGAGGCCCAGCAGACCCGTGTCTACGCCGACCATGCCGTGGCGGCGACCCGGGCGGATCTGGCGGACGCCGAGCGGTCGTTGGCGGACGCGACCGCGGCGGAGCGGGCCGCCGAGGCGACGGTCGAGGAACGCCGGCGGGTGGTCGACTCCCGGAGCACGGTGGTGGCCGACCTGCGAGCGGCGGAGGCCGAGCTCAGGGCCCGGCCGCTCGACCCCGAGGTCGAGGCCAACGTCGTCTCGCTGTTCGACGCCACCGGCCCCACCATCCTGGGCACCTCGTTGGTGACGGCCGAGGATCTGGCGGCCTTCGCCCGGGCCAACGGCCGGGCGCACCCGAGCGTCGACGTCGAGGCGCTCGCCGTCCACTTCATCGACGAGGGCGCCGCCGAGGGCGTGCGCGCCGACCTGGCCTGGGTCCAGTCGCTCCTCGAGACCGGCTGGTTCAGCTTCACGGGGTCCATGGTCGAGCCCGGCGACCACAACTACGCCGGGATCGGTGCCTGCGACTCGTGCACCCGGGGCTACATCTTCGCCACGCCGCAGCTGGGCGCCCGGGCGCAGATCCAGCTGCTCCGCACCTACGCGGATGCCACCGCCACGGCCGCCACGCTGGCCCGTCCGCCGGCCAGCCGGGCGCCCGAGAAGGTCTACGTGCGCGGGTGCTGTGCGACCTGGATGTCGCTCGCCGGGGTCTGGGCGACCAACCGGCAGTACGGGATCAAGATCCTGACCCTCTACGACCAGCTGCTCCGCTCCACCGTCGAGCGTCGCCAGCAGGCCGCTCCGCCCGACCCGGTTCCAGCTGCACCCTGACCGGCCCGGCCGTCGCCATCGTCGGCGAACCGCCGAGCCGAGGCGACCGTCGATGCAGCCCGAGTGTGCTCCGGGGGGTTGGACTCGACGCCCGGGGTGGGCGAGCATGCAGGGAGAGAACGATCACACCCCGGGGGGACCGACGTGACCGACACCATCGACAGCGCAGCCACCGGCGACATCGTCGCCGAGATCAACGCCTGGCTCGAGCAGAACTGGGATCCGGACCTGACCGTGGGCGAGTGGTGGGAGCGCCTCGGCCTCGCTGGTTGGTCGGCGCCCGGACTGCCCGAGCACGCCTACGGCCGGGGGCTGGCCCGCAACGACGTGGTGGCCGTGCAGAACGCCATTGCGGAGTTCGGCGCCCTGTCCGCCCCCGGCGGCCTGGGCCTGCTGCTCGCCGCCCCGACGATCGCCACCCACGGCACCCAGGAGCAGATCGACCACTACGTGCGCCGGATCGTGACCGGCCTGGATGCCTGGTGTCAGCTGTTCAGCGAGCCGGGTGCCGGATCCGACCTGGCCAGCCTGGGTGCCCGCGCCGAGCGGGACGGCGACGAGTGGGTGGTGAACGGTCAGAAGGTCTGGACCTCGCTGGGCCACATGGCGGACATGGGCATGCTGATCGCCCGGACCGATGTCGACGTCCCCAAGCACCAGGGGATCACCTGGTTCGCCGCCTCCATGGACCAGCCGGGCATGGATGTGCGGCCGCTGGTGGAGATGACCGGGCACGCCATGTTCAACGAGGTGTTCATGTCCGATGTGCGCGTGCCGGACTCGGCCGTGATCGGCGGCCTCAACCAGGGCTGGGCGGTGGCCAACACGACGCTCGCCTTCGAGCGGGCCGGACTGGGATCGGGCGGCGGCAGCAGTGCCGCCGGTGCCGCCGCTCCCGGCAGCATCGCCGGGCAGCTCGAGCGCCGGGCCGGGGACTTCGTGAGCAGCGAACCACGTCGTCGGAGTGGTGGGGCCGTGCCCTCGCTGGGCGGGGCGAAGCTGCTGATCGACCTGGCCAAGGGGAATGGGGCGATCGAGGACCCGACGGTCCGCCAGGACCTGATGCGGCTCTACACGTTGGGCGAGCTGGGTCGCTTCACGAACCTGCGGGCCAAGGCGCTCAAGGCCATCGGTGGTGAGGTGCCTGGTCTGGGCAACCTCGCCAAGCTCGGGATGAGCGACCAGATGCGACTGTCGCGGGACCTGAGTCTCCGAATCGTGGGTGCCGCCGGGATGCTGCACGCCTACCGGGACGACGACCGGGCTGCCATCGACGAGGCGACCGGCAACCCCTTCCTGCCGATGGTGACCGGGATGGCGCTCTGGGCCCAGGCCCCGCCCATCTACGGCGGCACCGACCAGATCCAGAAGAACATCATCGGCGAGCGGGTGCTGGGGTTGCCGCGTGAGCCCAACAACGACAAGTCGCTGCCGTTCTCGGAGCTGCCGAAGAACGCCTGACCGGCGGTGGCTCCGGGTCCGACGGGACCCGACCCGGCGACCAAGGGCCGGGGGACCCGACCCGGAAGTAGGGTGCGCCCGACGCTCACGGGGGTGACGACGTGTTCGATCTGGTGGTCCGCGGTGGTCTGGTCGTCGACGGGACGGGAGCTCCGGCCACCCACGCCGACGTGGCGGTCCGTGACGGCGTGGTAGTCGAGGTCGGCGCCGGGCTGGGTCGTGGTCGTCGGGAGCTCGACGCCGACGGCGCTCTGGTGACCCCCGGGTTCGTCGACGTCCACCCGCACTACGACGGCCAGGTCACCAGGGACCCGGGGCTGACGCCGACGTGCTGGCACGGGGTCACCACGGTCGTCATGGGCAACTGCGGCGTCGGGTTCGCTCCGGTCGCACCGGAGCGCCACGAGTGGCTGATCGGGCTCATGGAGGGTGTCGAGGACATCCCCGGCGCGGCGCTGTCGGCCGGCATCCGCTGGTCGTGGGAGTCCTTCCCCGAGTATCTCGAGACGCTGGAGCGGCTGCCGATGGTGCTCGACGTGGGAACCCAGGTTCC
>SXGR01588280.1_pt1 | contig 13672 bp, 8 predicted proteins | sample 3174711 | NCBI WGS metagenome assembly SXGR01 (sample SAMN11356860, study PRJNA531348) | freshwater metagenome | isolation source: freshwater sample F1-60 | place: China: Fuxian Lake, Yuxi | collected 2017-12-25
CAACTTTTGTTACGGTCGCCGGACCGACAGAGCTGGCCGTGGCCGTGAGGGCGACGGCAACGCCCAAGGTAACGCCAGCTCCGGACGTGGGCGCGGTGAGCGCGACGCTCGGTACGGTAACAGTCACGTTCACACTCGCGGAGGTGACCGTGGTGCCGTTGGAGTCGGTGACGCGGGCGGTGAGCGCGGTCACGCCGGCGACCGTGGGCGTCCAAGTCGTGGAAAACGGCGCGGTCAGCGACGTTCCGACAATGGTTGCACCGACCAAGAAATCTACGCGCGTGACCGTAGCGCCGCCAATCGCGGTCGCCGTCGCCGTGAGCGTGGGGGACGTGCCGACCGCAACGGAGGCTCCATTGACGTGGCTCGTGAGTGAGATTGTCGGCACGGACGTGGCGACGGTGACATTGATGGGGGTCGAGGTCGCGGCGGCCGTATTGTTGTCCGTGACCCGCGCCGTGAGGGAGACCGCACCCGTGGCGGTGGGCGTCCAGTTGACGGTGTAGGGCGCAGTCAGCGCAGTGCCGACGAGCGTAGCACCGGCGAAGAATTCCACCTTGGCGACGGTGGCCGTGCCGGAAGCGCTCGCGGTGGCCGTAAGCGAAACGGCGACTCCCAGCGTGGTACCCGCGCCAGCGGTCGGCGCGGTGAGCGCGACGGCGGGAGCGGCGGTGACCAGCACATTAATCGTAGCGGACGTGACGGTCGTGCCGTTGGAATCCGTCACGCGCGCGGTCAACGCGGTGACACCCGAGACCGTCGGGGTCCACGTCGTCGAATAGGGAGCAGTTAGGGAGGAACCGACGATGGTGGCCCCCACGAGGAAATCCACGCGCGTGACCGTGGCCCCACCGAAGGCCGTGGCAGTGGCCGTAAGCGTGGGCGACGTGCCGAGCGCAACCGAGGCACCGTTGGCGTGGCTGGTCAGAGAGACGGTTGGAACCGACGTCGCGACGGTCACGCTCACCGCAGCGGAGGTGATCGCCGCGGTATTCGAATCAGTGACACGGGCCGTCAAGGAGACCGCACCGATTGCAGTCGGGGTCCAGTTGACCGTGTAGGGGGCCGTGAGCGCGGTGCCGACGAGCGTGGCCCCGGCGAAGAAATCGACCTTTGTGATGGTCGCGGCCCCGACAGCACTTGCTGTCGCGGTGAGGGCAACGGCGGAGCCCAAAGTTGCGCCAGATCCGGCGGTCGGAGCGGTGAGCGCGACGCTGGGGGCGGTGACCGTGACGTTGGCGATCGAAGACACCGCAGTGGCTCCATTCGAATCTGTGACGCGGGAGGTAACAGGGAAAACGCCGGCACCGGTCGGAGTCCAGGTCGTCGAAAATGGAGCAGTGAGAGCTGTGCCCACGACGGAAGATCCAACAAGGAAATCAACCTTTGTAACGGTCGCTGTGCCGGCGGTGGTCGCAGTCGCCGTAAAATTCGTAGTGGTGCCGAGTGCGATCGTCGCACCATTCGTCGGTGCGGTGAGCACTGCGGCTAACGTGCCGGGGGATGCGGCGACACTTACACTCACGACGCCGGATGTGACGATCGTGCCGTTCGAATCCGTCACGCGCGCGGTTAAGGCGGCCGTGCCGGCCGCTGCGGGCGTCCAACTCACGCTGTAGGGTGCCACCGTGTCAGCGACACCAATGGCCACGTTGTCGGCGAGGAATTGGACACTCGTGATAGTGGTGCCCAAGCCGGCGGTGGCGGTGGCGTTCACAGTGACGGCAGTGCCGACCGTGGCACTAGAGTTGTTGGCCGGAGCTGAAATCGAAACGGTCGGCGCAACGGCGAGCACGGTGACGGTGCGGGTCGCCGATTGCGTGTTGCCTTTGTCGTCGGTCGCCACGGCAACCAAGCTCACAGATTTGGCGACAGCCGGAGTCCACGTGAGGGAATAAGGCGCGGTGAGATCCGTGCCGATGAGTTCGCCGTCGGCGTAGAAGGAGACGCCGCCGGGCGCAGTGTTGGGAATAAAGCCATCAGCGTCGGTCGCCGTGGCGGTGACGGTGACGGCGTTACCCACCGCAATGACGTCCGTGGTTCCAGGGGAAACGAAGGTGACAACAGGAACATTGGTGCCGACCTGGGCAATGACCGTGATCGCATAGGTCGCGATGGATTCCCACGTGGTCGCTCCATCGCTGGCCGTCGCGCGGGTTACGAGGTTGTAGGAACCGGGAGCGGTCGTGATCGTCGGGGCGAGGAAATACGGCGCGCTCGTGACCTTCGCACCGAGGGACGCACCGTTCAGGAAGAACTCGACGTCGCGCACGGCACCGTCGGACATCGACGCAGTGGCCCGGACGACGACTTGGGAGTTTTGCGTGATGGTCGTATTGGCGACCGGCTGTGTGACGCTGGCGAGACGCACCGCGGCGACCGAAACAGTCGTGGCCGCAGAGGTGAGCGAGTTGTTGCTGGCCGCGCTGCTGTCCGTAGCAATCGCGGTGATCGTGTAGGTCCCGGGTGTAGTCGGGGTCCACGGAGTCGACAGCGTAGGATTGGCCACCGAGGTCGACACGACCCCGACGGAAACGCCGTTCACGCGGAAATCGATCTGAGTGATAAAGGCACCGCCGCCGCTAGAGTTCGCCGTGGCGGTGAGTGTAACGGCATTGGACGGCGACGAAAGAGCGCCGAGATTTCCGGCAGCGGGCGCACCAATGGTGACCGATGTCGGGGGAGCGGAGAAAGCTGCGGGGACGGCGGCGAGCAAAGCGGCGAGGGTCGCGACGGCTGCGAGGGTGCGCCTTAAAATCGTTTTCATGGATGGGCCTCCGGGTGGACGGTTGCTCACTTGTTGCCGCTACGCGTGCGGGCTTCGGCACTGGCCGGGGTAACGATGGTCGGATTCTGGAAGAGCGACGTCGCCGGCGTATTCTTGAGATCCTGCTTCTTCGGCGAGCCACCGGGGCTCACGAGATTGGCCGTCACGAAGATGAGGAGATTGCGTTTCTGCGAGCTCTCGCCCTTTGAGCGAAACAATCGACCGACAAACGGGATGTCGCCGAAGAACGGAACCTTGTCGCTGACTTTTTTCACTTCCTCACGCGTGAGACCGCCCATGACGAGCGTGGCGCCGTCCCAGATCGTGACCTTCGTCGTGACTTCGCGGACGGAGAAAATCGGCTGATAAAAACCGGGCGGGACGGTGACGGTGGTGTTGCCGGAGATGGCGACGCTGGGGCCGCCGTATTCGACGAAGCCTTCGAACTCGGTGACCTTCGGGTTGAGATCGAGGCTGATGGAGTAGTCATCTTCCTCGACGGTGGGCGTGACTTTCATTTCCACCCCGACGTTGCGGGTGGTGAATTCCTGCGGCGTGCCGGCCGTGATGGTGACACCGGCGGCGCCACCGGCGGTGGCGGCGGAACCGACCTGACTTTGGATTTCGCCGTAGCTTTGCGGATAACGGAGCTCTTGGGCGACGGTGATGTTGGCGGGGTTGCCGGAGAGGACGGTGACTTTGGGCGAGCTGAGAAGATCGGAGCCCTGCTTTTGCGAGAGCGCGCGGATCGCGGCGGTGACATCGAACTCGCCGACGAAGCCGGTGATGTTCGCGAGCGCGGCGGCGGTGGCGGCCAGTTGGACACCACCAGGGATGTTAGCGGGAGCGACCGGCACCACGAGCTGGCCTCCCGCGAGACCGGGGTCTTTAATGGTGAGAGAAGTCGAATTTGTTGTGCTCGGGAACGCACTGACAAGGGAGCGGGTGACGCCGTCACTCGTGTAGGTTTCCTGCGGGGAGAAGACTTGGCGGCCATTCGCGTCGAGGACGGGAGCACCGGTGGTCGGGTTAACTTGGGGGACGCCGCGGCGGGAAAGGTTCCATTTTACGCCGAGCTCTTCGAGGGCACCTTCCTGAACTTCCAAGAACTTGGACTCGATCTCGACTTGGCGGACGTCGTTGTAACGGGCGAGGATGTTGCGGATGCGCTCCACGTTGCGCGCGGTCTGCGTGACGATGATCGCGGAGCCATCGTAAGCGAGGCTGGAGCCGGGGACTGACTCGAAGTTGACGCCGGCCTGCTGGAGAAAGGCCTTCATCGAGCCGGCTTCGCCCGTGCTACTGGTCGGCTCGCCGGCGGCGGTGCCGGCGGAGAATGGATCGGACTTGGCTCCACTGGCACCGGAGATACCGCTCATGCGCAGAACCGTGGCGCGGGTGACAGGGAAGAAAGCCGTATCGAGCGTCGACACCTCACCACCGGGACGAACGATCACGGCGTCGGTCTGCACTTCAAACTGATAGCCGATGGACTCGGTGACAAAATCGAGGACGCGTTTGAGCGAGGTATTACGCAGGGTGATGGTGACGGTCGGGTTCTTGTTGGAGGGATCGAGGAGGACGACGTTGACGCCCTTCGGGTTGGTGCCGCTAGTATCGAATTCCTCGGAAGCCGCGCTGAGGGCGGCGACGACTTGGCCGATCTCGGCGCGAGTGAAGCTCACGCTCGGAAGAATAATTTCGTTCAGTTTGCGAGCCAACGGAGCGGCGGCGGCGGCCTTATCGGTCTCGCGAGGGCGCTCTTGGTAAATGCCGGGACGCTGCCAACCTTTGGCGACTTCTTCCAGGAGTTGGGCGCGGGTCTTCTCGCGATTGAGGGCGCCGGTCTCGGTTTTTTCTTGGGCTATGCGAAGGAGAAAACCCTTGGCGACAGTGTTATCCGGCTCGTTCGCCTCAATCCCGCGGAAGGTGGCCTGCGCGCCATCGGTATCACCGGCGACGTATTGCGCGCGACCCTTGGCGATGAGTTCGGCGGTGGCGGCGCGCTCAGCGATGAAGCGGGGATCGACGCCGGGGGCAGCAGCCGTCTTCGCTTCGGTGCGGGCGATGCGCTGGGCGACGGTCGCGGCGCGGACATCGGAGGGAGCGAGTTCGGTCTGAGCCGCGAGGGCGGTGCGAGCGCCGTCCATGTCGCCGTGTTTCAAGAGGGCCTGGGCGCGATCGAGGAGCGCGGAGGCTTTTTCTTTTTTCAGATCGGCAACCAGCTTTTGGGTCAGCGGATTAACAGGAAGCGAGGCGAGTGCGGCGTCGACGGTGGCGATCGCATCGTCGGTGCGGCCGTCGCGGACTCGGGCGCGGGCAGTGGCGAGTTGGGCCTGGGCGCCGGCGATTGCGGTGCTGATGCGGTTGGACTCGGCGCGGGCCATGGCCTCGGCCTCCTCCTCGGGAGTCGGCGCGCGGCCCGGCAGGGGTGGGGTTTGGCCGGGCTCAGGAATCTTGACATCGATCATCCCCGGAGCAGCCGATGCGGAACGGGAGAGCGAGGCAGCGGGTTGGGCGGCGGCGCGGGCGGCGGCTTCGGCCTGTGCGCTGCGTCGGGCGTCGAGCTCGGCACGGAGACGGAGCACGGAAGGATCGTTCGGAGAGAGGGCGACGAGCTGGTCGAGCGTCCGCTGCGCAGTGTCGAGATCGCGGGCATCGCGGGCGCGCAGGACCTCCGCCATGAGGCGAATTTTCACATCGGTCGGGCTGGGCTCGGCGGCGTGTCCGACCGGCGCGGCGAGCGCGAAAATCGCGGCGACGAGGAGAAGGCAGGACGACGAAGGAAGGGCGGGTTTGTTCATTGCGGGAAATTATTGGGTGGTGGGCGTGGCGTCCGCTGGAGCGGAATCGTCAGCTTCGCGAGGGGTGAGCGTGCGGCGGTCCGGTTGCGTGAGCGTCGGGCCTTCTTTAGAAATCTCGACGCTCGCGGGGGAGAGCAGAATTTTTTCAATGCGATAAGTCACCTCGCCGAGTACGAAGCTCTCGCCGGCCCGCACTTCACGTGTGGCCTCATCACCCGTCGCCGCGACAAAGGCAGATAATCCGCCGGTAAAATGGCGTTCGCGGTGGGTGAGGGTGACATCACGGCCGGTCTTATCATCGCGGACCACGGCGGTGGCGACGCGTTGGCGCGTGGTCATGCTCTCGGGAATCTTGATGTCGCTGGTGCGCACCTCGAGACTCTTGATAGTGAGACCTAGTTTCGGGACCGCGCGCCCGGCACCACCGAGGACGACCTCGCCCGTGGTGACCATTTCAAACGTCCCCCGCCAAGTCCCCTCCCCGCCCACGTAGCCGATGAGTTGGAGTCGGAACGGCTCGGGGCGCACCGTGACTAGCTCGAGGCCGAACGCTTCTTCGAGGAAGCCGTCTTCAGAGAGCGCAGCGGGCGGCTTGACCGTGAAGTGCTTTGAGCGGGAGTTGTAGAAAATTTCCGGAGGCGTGAACGTGTCGTAAATCCAGTCGCGACCGCGCGTCTGCGAGGCGGGCGAGGTCCACGTGTCGGTTTTGACGATGGCCGCGTCGGCCACGGTGGCCGCGTAGGGCGCGGCGGAGAGCTCCACTTTAGCGAGGGCGACCTCAGGCGCGCTCGCATGGCGCCAGATAAACGTGCCGCAGACTGCGGCGGACGCGAGAGCGAGCGCAGCGGACGCGACGAGGTAAACTTTTTCCGGGGGGAGAGCGGCCATGGGTCAGTTGGACGGTTTGGCGTCAGTGGCGACGGCTTCGGGTGCCGCACCGGGAGCGGGGACCAGAGTAAGATACTCGACCGTCACAATAAATTTCGAAAGAGGCTTCGACACCATGGGAGTCGGGGCGGCGCGTTTTAAAGGCGCGGGCGCACCAGCTTTGACCGTGACTACCGCGACTTTGGGCTTCGCCTGAAGCACAATCGACGCAGGGGCCGGGACCGACGCATCCTCCGGCACGGCACCCTCCTCGGAGGCGGTCGTGACGGGCGCGGCGGCGGCAGTCTCCTCAGCGTTGGCACGGTCGACCTCGACCTCGCGGACGAGCACAGGAAGTTCGAAGCCGGCGAGTTTGTTCAAGAAAGCGCGGAGTACTCCCGTCTGGCCGGTGAACACAATGCGGACGGGAGTCGTGTCGATGTAACCGGTCGAGCGAGCGGACACGCGCGGGTCGACGGCGAAAATATCGGGGCTCTCGGGCTCGGCGGGCGAGCCCACCCCCGGCGCGCTTTCCGGCGGAGGCTCGACCAGAACGCCGCCGGTCGCGGCGGCGGCAATTTGGGCGGCGGCGAGCGCCTCTTTCTCGGACTTGTTCCGGGCGCGCTCACGTTGGACAGAAAAGATCGCGCGTGGGCGGGCCTCGATGAGGGATTCGACAATACATTGGATGACTTGGCGCTGATGGAAGACGGAGGCTATCCGATCTTCCTTCGGGCCCTCATTGGCATAGAGCGCAAAGCCGAAGCGGGCGGCTTCCGGGCGGATCTCCACGTCGTTTTTCTTCGCCAACTCACGGGTCTTTTCGACGAAGGTCGCGAGATCAAAATAAGCCTCGGTGCGGGCGGCGGGAACCTTGGCCGTCGCGAGACGTTCGGCGGCAGGACCGCGACCTTTGAGTTCGGCCTGCATCGCGGCGACGGCGCGTTGGGCGCGGGCGAGATCCCCCTCGATTGCCATGGCCACGGCGCGCGTCGGCACGGGCGCAAGATCCTTCATGGCCATCAACTCGGACTCCCGTTGCGCGAGTTTTTTGGCGGCGGTCCGGGAAGCGGCGAACCGGTCATAGATGAGCCAGCCCTCGCCCAGCACGAGCAACGCGCACAGCGCCAGCGCCGAGGCAAAGAGGGGATTTTTGCGATACCAGTTCATACGCGGCTCACAGCGTTTTCCTCGGGTTGATCACGAGGGTGAAATCGAAACGCAGCAGACCATTTTGGTTATTGTCGAACTTCTCGTTTTCGACGGACGCAATAAACTGCGAGCCGGTAAAGCTCGCCAAGAGTTGTTGCACGCGCTGACGCGCCTCGGCGCTGACCTTGGACTGGGGGTTGGCCACATCGAGCAGCCGACCGCTCAACGTGAGGCGAAGCGGCGGTGCGGGCGGCGCGGAGCCGTCCGCCGGGGGCGGCACGGACAGATCGACGAGCGGCTCCGAACCAGGCTCGGGCAGTGGCGCACGGACCACCTGCAACTTGTCGAGCCAGACATCCTCGATCTTCACGAGACGGTTTTGAAGGTCGGTGAAAAAATTAATCCAATTAGCCTTGGTGTCGTAGGCCCCGCGGTAGGCGGCGATTTGTTTTTTCGCATCCTCGATTTGGCGAAGATTATCTGCGTTGCGCGTCTGAATCGCCCGGAGCGGCATCAACTGGCCATCGACTTGGGAAACTTGGACGAGCTTCGCGGAAGCGACCTGATGAAAATAGGCGATGGGCGGAAAAAATGCGACGACCACGAGGGCTGCGGACGCGACGATGATCGGCTGGCGTTTGCGGAAGGCGATCGCCTCCGTGACCGACGGCGGGAGCAGGCTCGCCTCGGTTTCCTTTTTGGCGACGAGGCACGTGGCGAGCCCCACCAGATCGGCGAGCGCGGCGGAGGCGGACTCCGCTCCGGCGGCGCGCGCGTTGGCCGAAAGATCGACGTTTCGCAGGGCCTCGTAGCGATAGACGCGCAGCTTGAGCTTGCCGGAGAGAACCGTGGGCAGCTCGTTGACCAACGAACCCGCGCCAGTCAGATACACCGCCACGGCCGCCTCACAACCCGACTGCCGACGATGATTGATGGCCGAGCGAGTGACCTCCAAACCGAGTTTGGTATTGAAAGCCGCCGCAGCGCGTTGGACCGCAGCCCGCGAAGGCGATCCAGCCGGCAAGTCCGAGTGTCCGGAGAGGACTTGGACCTTGAGCGTCTCCGCCTGTGAAAAATCAATGCGCAGATCTTCGGCGATAGTCTGCGTGACCGCATTGCCAGCCAGCGCCAACGTGCGGACATAGAAACGCTCGCCTTCGATGAACAATAAGTTGGTCGAACGGGCACCGATATTAATCACGATCACGCTCTCGTTGACCTCGGGGTAGTTGTAACGGAAGGCGTGATTGAGCGCCAAAACCGAAGGGACGGCGCGCTCGGCCGGGAAGCCGGCGGAGTCGGTCGCCGTGCACAAAGTCTGCATCGCCTCGAATTTCGCGGCGGTCAACATGACCTCGAGGTCGAAGCCATCGTCGGCGACTACGAGGTGGTCCCAAACGACTTCCTCGAGCGGATAAGGAATATTTTCGGCCGCCTCGAATGCGATAATCTTGCCGCGCTTCTCCTTCGCCATCGACGGCGTCTTGATGAACTTCGTGAGCGCCAAGTGCCCGGGCACGGCGAGGGCGGAAACGCCACCGAGCTGGTGCCGTGCAGACACCGCACCAAGGGATTGAGCGATTTCCGTCGCCCACCGCGCCTCGTGGGAAGGGTCGGAGCTGTGCGGCTCAAGGGCGAATTGCTGCAAGACCAATCGCCCCGCCGCCCCCGCCGTGAACACACCGCACGCGACATGACCCGCTCCAATGTCAACGGCTAGAACCCGGGGTGAACGCATAGGTAGGGTGAAGGAAGAGAGAAAGGCGATTTCAGATGGGGCGAGACGCAGCAAGCGCAAACTCAGTTACGAGAAATCTCAGAAGAGTTTAGCGACCCTCGCGGCGCACAAAAGACGGAGTGGCGCGGGCATACTCAAGGGCGAACGGCGTGAGAAATTGTGGCTGCAGCAGGCCCTCGTTGATTCCGGCACCCGTGACGGCGCGGGTTTGAAAACTCTTGCGAGCCTCAACGGCGGGCAACGAGCCCACATAATTGCCGCGACCGGCCGGAATGGCCCGACCGGCAGCGGCCAGCTCAACACCCCAGTATTTTGGGTCACCGTGAAGTTGATCCCGTTTCACGAGCTCGGGAGGCAGGTAGAACCGTACGTCGGACCGGCCAGTCTCGAGTGCCACGCATTCGGCCTCGGCCCGGTAAAATTCGATGCGCCGCTCGCCCCCGGGAGGGGCCGGAAGCTCAAACCCGAGCGTCAGCGTGACTCGCACCCGCGCAACCATGCGACCGGACGTGCTCGGAGCAGGCCGGACTTCCAGGGCAATCGCGGCCTCATACCAGTTGCCAGTCGAACCATGGGGCGCGCGCAGATTGGCAAATTTGACCGAACTGACCTCGACCTCCTGGGTGCCCGGTGAGGGAGCCACTACGGTCGCCGCCGTGGCCGCAGCCACGCAACATAGCAGGAGCGAAAAAAATCGAAGCAAACGTCGGTGCACAGGGAAAAAACGTTGTGCACCCTTTTGGTGAGGTCACGCTCAAACTTGATTTTCACCTCCGCCACCGTCCGCCCACCTCTGATGTCGACTCCTGCCCTCGCCTACAAAATCGCGGTCCTCGTTTTTCTCGAAAATGCCGCCGGTGAGCACCTGTTGCTCCTGCGGGCGAAGGCACCGAATTTCGGGTCGTGGAGTCCGATCGGCGGCAAACTCGAAACCGCCTTCGGCGAATCGCCGTTCGAGTGCGCGGTCCGCGAGACGCAGGAGGAAACCGGTCATGTGATCACGACTTCCGACCTTCACCTCTTTTCCGTCATCGCCGAAAAGGCTTACGAGGGGCAGTCGCATTGGTTAATGTTTCTCTTCCGGTGCAAGCAACCCATCGCCGCACTGCCGCCCGACATCTCGGAAGGAAAATTCGGCTTTTTCTCCCGCACCGCGATCGAGAACATCCCGCTGCCCGAGACCGATCGCACCGCCCTTTGGCCCATCTACGACCGCTATCGCGACGGCTTCGTCTCGCTGCGGGCCGATTGCTCGCCGGACAAGCCGATCCACGTCGTGATCGAAGAAATCATCGCGGGTTGACCGGCTTGCGGCTTGCACGCGGCCACCCTGCCCCCTAACGGATTCGGCGTGCGCCCCACCACCCTGTTTCTCGCGCTGCTCCTCGCAGCCGCTCCCCTCGACGCAGCCGACGACTACACCCTCGGCGCCGATTCGCAGGCTCGCGCCGATGCCCCGCGCGGCACCGTGCGCACGGGCACGTTTTCGGCCAGCAAGGTGTTTCCCGGCACCACGCGCGAGTATCAGGTCTACGTGCCTGCCCAATACGACGCGACCAAACCGGCCTGCCTGATGGTCTTCTTCGATGGCAGCGGCATGATGAACGCAACCGGCGCCTATCGCGTCCCCGTGGTCTTCGACAACCTGATCGCGCGAAAGGACATCCCCGTGACCATCGCCGTCGGCATCAATCCTGGCACCGTCCCCGCGTCCACCGCGCCCGGCGCCAAAGCCCGCAGCCAGCGCAGCTACGAATACGATTCGCTCGGCGACGCCAATGCCCGCTTCCTCCTCGACGAACTGCTACCGGAAGCGCTGAAGGGTCTCAACGTCACCGCCGATCCCGCCGGCCGTGCGGTCGGCGGCAACAGCTCCGGCGGTATCGCCGCCTTCACGATCGCATGGGAACGGCCCGATTCGTTTCGCAAAGTCGTGAGCCACATCGGCAGCTTCACCAACATCCAAGGCGGCCACCGCTACGCCGGCCTCGTCCGCGCGTCGAAGTCCGCGCCGAAACCCCTGCGCGTGTTTCTCCAAGATGGCAGCAGCGACCTCGACAACCTCCACGGCAACTGGCCGCTGGCCAACCATGACATGGCGGCGGCGCTGAAATTCGCCGGCTACGACCACACGTTCGTCTTCGGCACCGAAGGCCACAACGGCAAACACGGCGGCGCGATTTTCCCCGACACCCTGCGCTGGCTTTGGCGCGATTGGCAAAAAAACTAATTCCGTCCTCGGGATTTCGGTAAAAAAAGGGTGGGCAAAACGTTCTGCCGCCCGCCGCCTCCGGTCTTTTTTTACCGACCCTGTTTTTTGCCGTCCCTCTTTTTGTCGTCCCTGTTTTTAATCTCCTTCCCCATGATCCGCCCCTCACTTTCCTTTCTCGTCTTTTTCCTCGCGCCGCTCTTCGCCGCCGACGGCTTCAAGGCCACGCCCGATCACTCCCCGCAGCCCGGCGTGCCCACCGGCCGTCTCGTCCAGATGCCCGCGTGGGAGAACTCGAAGATCTTCCCCAACACCACGCGCGATTGGTGGGTCTACGTGCCCGCCGGCTACAAACCCGACGGCACCGCTGCCCTCATGGTCTTCCAAGACGGTCGCGGTTGCCACTCCCCCACGGGGAACTGGCGCGTGCCCATCGTATTCGAAAACCTGATCGCCCGCGGCGAAATGCCCGTAACGGTCGCCGTCATGATCAATCCGGGTAATGATCCCAAGCGTCCGGCTAACCCCGCGAAAAAAGCCGGCACCGCCACGAGCAACCGCGGACTCGAATACGATTCGCTCGGCGATCGCTACGTTCGCCTGCTCCTCGAAGAGATTTTGCCCGAGGTCGAGAAACAATTTCCCGTTTCCAAAGATCCCGCCATGCGCGCGATCAGCGGCTCGAGCAGCGGCGGCATCGCGGCCTTCACCGCCGCGTGGGAGCGGCCCGATCAATTTGGCAAGGTCCACTCCACCGTAGGCAGTTTCGTCAATCTCCGCGGCGGCGACGCCTATCCCGCGCTCGTCCGCAAGACCGAGCGCAAGCCCATCCGCGTCTACCTCGAAGATGTGAGCGGCGATCTCGACAACAATTACGGCAACTGGCCGATCGCGAATAAACAAATGCACGCCGCCCTGCGCTACATGGGCTACGATGTCCATTTTGAATACGCCGAGGGCTACAGCCATGGTTCCGTGCACGGCGGGTCGGTCTTCCCCGACGCGCTCCGGTGGCTCTGGCGCAACGAAACCCCAAAGCCCACGATCGGCTCGAAGGGCGATCTCGGCGGCGACATGACGCTGCACCGTCTGCTCATCGAGGGCGAGGGCTGGACGCCCATCGTTGAGAACATCGGCTTCGCCGATGCGCTTACCACCGACGAGGCCGGTAACTTTTATTTTTGCGACATGCGCGGCGCGGCGCCCGGCATCTACCGCCTCGGCCTCGACGGCACGAAAACAAAACTCAGCGACGAAATCGTGAGCGGCCTGAAGTTCGGCCCCGACGGTCGCTTCTACGCCTGCCAAGGCGCGAAGAAACGGGTCATCGCCATCCATCCCGCGACGGGCGCGGTCGAAGTCATCGCGACCGACGTGCAACCCAACGACCTCGTTGTCACCACCACCGGCCACCTCTACTTCACGCATACCGCGAAGAAAGAAATCGGCCATGTCGCACTCGCCACCAAGACGCTGCGCGCCGCCGCCGGTGGCATCGCCAATCCCAACGGCATCACCCTCTCGCCCGACCAAGGCGCGCTCGCCGTGAGCGAGCACCGCGGCGGGGCGGTGTGGACTTTCCGCATCAACGCCGACGGCTCCCTCGATGCCGGCGCGCCCACCATGGCCATGCGCCGCCCGATCGATCCCAAGGGCGAATTCAAAAGCCAGCAGCCGCCGCCGTATCTCGCCGCCGCGAACGGCGACGGCATGGCGACCGACGAGCAGGGCCGTTACTATGTGACGACCGCACTCGGTATCCAGATCTTCGATCCCACGGGACGACTCTGCGGCGTGATCGCGAAGGCGGCCCGCGACCGCGGCGAGGTGAGCTGCGTACTCTCCGGCCCCGGCCGCGCCTACCTCTACGTCGGCGCCGGCACAACTATCTACCGCCGTAAAGTGCAGGCGACGGGTGTGGCCGGTGGCAGCCCGCGCTGACCCTCTGGCTCTGGAATCATTCCATTGCCGCCCTTCCCGTGCCACTCTCATTCCGATTTATTCTCGAGATGAGCTTAACTGGCTTGGGGGTAGGAGCCTGCTTGCAGGCGATTTTCACCTCCTGAATCGCCCCCAAGCAGGCTCCGCCAACAGGCCGTCATTTGCCTCATTGTGAACACAACGTGAAATCAGGA
>SXGR01064287.1_pt1 | contig 13666 bp, 12 predicted proteins | sample 3174711 | NCBI WGS metagenome assembly SXGR01 (sample SAMN11356860, study PRJNA531348) | freshwater metagenome | isolation source: freshwater sample F1-60 | place: China: Fuxian Lake, Yuxi | collected 2017-12-25
CTACATTACAATACAACGCTATAAAATTGACAGGTCAACTAAGTTATACAAGCGGCACTTATAGTGATGCAAATAACACAAGACAGTCCAGTGCAAATGGTCAGAATGGTTGGATACCCGCTTACACCGTCATTGATATCACCTTATCTTTTCCCATTGATAAAAACTGGTCAGTTTCAATGGGTATTAATAACCTGGCAGATGCTGTTTATTTTACAAGAAGGGCGGGGGGCTATCCAGGACCTGGCGCTATGCCTGCCGATGGGAGAACAGCTTTTATAACCTTGAAAAGTCAGTTATAAATCTTTGTTTTCTTTTATTTTCAAACGAATTCCCAAATAGATTTCTCTTCCACGTGTAGGCCCCCAGACGGAGGAGGTATCAAAATATGGGCTAAACGGGTTCTCCCAACTAAGAATGGGTTGTAATTGTCTAAAATCAAAAAGGTTCTCAACGCCGGTATATAGTTCAACGCGCTTGAAAGAGTAGGTAAATTGCGTATTCAGTACTGTATAAGCTTCTGAAAAGTCAGGTCGTTGGAATTGCGTTGGATTTGACTTAGTATTTGGTAGCTGTTGCTTTCCATACCAGTGAATATTCAGGTCAGCTTGGAATGGTTTTTTGGGTGGTCTGTAACTCAGTGTTGTTAAAACTTTTTGTCTTGGATTAAAGGGAAGCAGTTCTTTACCTGATTCGGTAACCCTGTATACATCCAGAAAATTGTATCCTGTTTTAAATTCAAGTGTGTTGAAAAAATGCAAGAGTAATTCAGCTTGTAATCCATTGCTGATACTTTTACCAGTAAAATTTTTAATAATTGCTTTAGTTGGGCTGGTGTTATAATCAGGGAAAATTTGATTACTAAAACTGGTTCTGTAAAAGTCTACGCTAATATAGCCGGATATATTTTTAACACCTGACTCAAATTTTTTTGTCAAGTTGATTCCTGTATTCAATGCTTTTTCAGGTGCTAAGGTTTCTGCAAAAATTATATCACGAGAGCTCACTAATAGTCCAATATTTTCACTAAAAAGGTTGACGGTGCGCCATCCTGTTCCGATGCTAGCCCGTACTATTAGCGTACGGCTTAAATCGTATTTGATGAGTGTCCTTGGTGTTAGTTGAAAACCGAACTGATTGTGATGATCTCCTCTTATTCCAGTTATCCAAGTAATTTTTCCATTTGCTGACTTTAATATATTTTCTGCAAAAGCACCAGGAATCATTTCTTTACGACCGTAAACACCCCCATACGTTCGTACTAAAACCTGATCAGTGAATTCAATGTTCTCTTTTAGTTGAAGAAAACGATAGCTTAGCCCTGTTTTAAGTTGATGTTGCTTATAGTTTAACTCATACTGTACATTGGCATACACATTGGTTTGATTGGCATCATAGCCAACGGTGCCAAAGTAAGAATTTTGTTGTTGATGAAAGCTGGATACAAATGCGGTTATGGCATGCTTATCATCAAAGCGGTAGCCTGTTTTAGTCCAAAATTCAGGTTGGTTAATATTTACAAACTGCCCATAAACGGTAGCGCTTCCTTTGTCTTTCTCTATATTATAAAATGTCTGACCACCTATTCTTCTCTCATTTAAAAATCGTATTCCAACTTTGCTGCTCCAGCCCCAACTATTTTCATTTCCGTATTTCCACTTGTTCATTACTACATATCGTCTAAGCCGAGGAAGATCCAGGAAATTATCATTATCTCGATCTATCTTATTGGCTGGCTGCACCATATGAACAGCAGTAAGGTTTCTCCATTTATTTTTCTTTACAGCATAATTGGTGTTAATATGCTTTTCGCCAAAACTGTTCACGTACGCATTGAAGTATACCTTATCTGTATTATCAGGATCCTTTGTTTCTACATTAATTTGCCCGCTAATACTTTCAAATCCTTGAAGGACGCTATTAGCTCCCTTTGCAACATAAATATTACCTACTACGGTACCTGGGATGCTACTGATTCCATACGTGTAGGAAAGTCCTTGTATTACTGGAAATCCGTCTACTAGAATTTGATTATAGACTCCTGACAAACCTAGAATTCTTAATTCCTTTGCATTGGTAACAACGTTGGTGGTTTGTGGTTGTACTGTAGTTTGTGTTTCAAAACAGCCTGCTAAGTCACAACATGCTGCTTTACGAAGTTCTGTTTGTGTTATTTGTTCAACCTTGATTGCCTTATTGTCGGAAAGAATAACACCAGCTCGTTGACTTTCAATAACAATTTCATTAATGCGCTGTATCGCTTCTAGCTTAAAAATAATATTGGTATCGGATACAGTGATTAATAGGGTATCGGATCGATGTCCTACATAGCTTGCTACCAATTTGCGAGGTAGCTTAGGTGACGTTTTCAGTTCAAAAAGACCTGCACTATTTGTAAACGTACCCTGATTCAATCCTAACCATTGCAATGTGGCTCCCGCTAAAGGTTCATTATCTAAATTGGTTACTTTACCATTTATTCTTTGTGCCACTCCCAGTATGGGTATAAGTAGTAGGGGCAAGGCTATCAAAAACTTCATGGGAGTCTATTGCTTAACCTTATACGGTCTATCGTTTGGGTTTTGACAACCACCCGTATTTTCAATAGCAGCAACTATTTCGTTTTCGGTAACTCTTGCGGGGTTAAACTTTAACTCAAAATTGGTTGTAGCCCCTGGTTTATCAGCTTTGCAATTAATAATGCCAGAAAGTTTTTCAATATTGCCAGCAATAGTTTTGACATCATTGGCGCAAGTGATCCCTCTTACTTTAAAAGTTGTGGATTTAACTGTATCTGCAATTTGTGTATTTGTTGATTGAGCGTTTCCCGTTTTATTTGCTAGGATTAGCAATAAAATTGCCGCAATAATATTAACGTAAGGTTTCATATATAAAATCTTTAACTTATTAGTTCAGCACCGCTAAGATAATCCTATCTTTTGAAGGTACCGCAGGGATTGTTAATAGTTTCCCATTGTAGTAAATCTGATATTTCTTCCCTTTTCCAGCAGGTAATATTCGGTCTACACCCCCTATGAAGGGCGCCGCCGCAAATTGTTTTAGGGGTTTACCTGAACTAATACCATCTCCATCATCAAAAACAAAACTTGTAATTACTGTTCTTGATGCAGGAGTAAGCTCCCGACTACAGATAGGAAACTGATTGACAGTTACGGAATCTCTTCCTCCAACCATAGCGGACGTTGCAGCATAGACCACTAATGCAGATTGATTTTCTTCCTCGGGAATTTTCCCCAATAAGCTACTGATCCGATTACCTTCCGGAAATCCTCTTAGATACACAAGTGGATCATCCTGCTCAAATGAATTGAAAAAATAAGAGATCTTTCTTTTCTTAGGCTCGCTAGGTATTAGTTCTATCTCATAAGGCAAGCCAGCTTGCAGTAGTACGGGTCCCCAGGTCCCTTTTTCTGATGTATGCAAATTCATAACTGACTTAGGTTTACGAGTTCCATTATGTCTTTTGATGGCATAAATATTAACTAACGCTCCTTTCATTAGCGTATTGTCACCTAAGATTACCGCTTTGCCTGCTATTTCTACTTGATTACTTCTTTTTAGTGGTATCGTTAAGCGAGTTTTATCTGGTTGTAAAAAATCCAATATAGCTTTTAATGCAGTGGTACTAGTTGCAACTTGATAATGGTCCTCCTCAGTCAGTGCAAGGTTACTAGCACCTTCAACATTCCCAGCTGCTGTTCCGGCTACCCGATCACCCGTTGAGAAAATATTGAGACATCTTTCATTGGAAAACCAGGAATAGGATTCTGTCCATTTACGACTACCTATATGAACATAGCGTCCTATATTATTGGCATGGGTACTGTCTTTTAGATAGCCTCTGGCTAATGCTCCTCCGGCTGAATGTCCAACCAGGTCAATCTGCTCCGCCCCAGTTTCTTTTTTTACTTGTTTTATAAATTGACTCAGTAGTTGTTCGTTTTGCTTTGCATTTCCCCCAACGCTATTCCAGTCAAATGCGTATAGCCTATTCTTGCAATAGCCTGCTTGTTGTAAATACTGAACTGCATTTGACCAGGTATCTCCCGATGCAAGAAATCCGTGTATGAACACGACCGGTCGATAATTGGAATCGCATTGTGCGCGGAGATTTTGGAAGAGTAATAGCAGGAAAAAGCAGAATACAACTCTCATTTATGCTTTTGTTATAAGTAAACAATAAAAAGCGAAAGTATTGAAAATAATTTGCGTGTTTGCGTGTGATATTCATCATTGATTTGTACATACTCCATATTTAGTTTGCCTTATGGATATAAAAAAAGCTGAGCCACATCCAAGTTTAGATGTGCGCAGGATACAGTCACTCTCAGATTCCGTTTTTGCCATTGTCATTACTATACTTTCATTTACTCTGGTTGTGCCTCCGAATGAAAATGATGAGGGTTTAAAACGATTTTTGTGGGACCAAATCCTACCTAAGTTATTTATCTTTTTTTTAGGATTTATCATCGTAGGTGCTTATTTGTTTGATACCTTTTTCGTCCGGGTTTTTAGCTAATTATCTGTATAGTTCTATCAGTGTGATCATATACAGTATGAATTTGATTTTAGTAAGTTTTTGGCATTTGATGATGTTAATCTACTCCTGGCGTCGAAAATATATTCAGCCTTATGTAGACAAGAAGCTGTATCAAAATATGCAATGGAGAATCATATTACCCATTATAATATATCTATTCATTATACCAATCTCATTGCTAAGAACTCCCTGGGTGGTTTATTTATTTTTACTCCCCTTGGGTTTTCAAATCTTTTTTGGGCGTTCTAGACAGGAAGTGGACTGACCAATAACTATAGCATATAAATTCTTTACCCGTTGATCCCTTCAATAAAAAGCAATGTATTAGCGGATCAACGTGATTGTTCCCTTCTTGATTTGAATACTGCCATCCAACAATTCTGCTTTTAAATAATATGCGTATGTGCCTGTAGTTTGCTGCCTACCTTTTACGGTGCCGTCCCAACCTTGAAGGATATTAGTTGTATAGAAGATTCGCTCACCCCAGCGGTTATAGATACTGAATTCCAATTTTTTTACGGTGGTTCCAATCACCCGTAATATGTCATTAAGGCCGTCATTGTTAGGGGTGAAGCCTGTTGGTACATATACTGAGGTCATTTTGGGCCAAGTTGAACCTCTTGCAGTGCCTGGATTACTATTCCGACAAGCTGGAACTTGCGTGGTTATTACAAATAGCGTAACGCTTTGTGAAGGGTTCAGTCCGGTAACCACATGCGTAGTGCCAGTACTGCCAACACTGGGCGGACCATAATTTATTCCATCTGTTGATACGAGATAGCCGGTAGCGCCGGCAACCGGATTCCAGGTATAGGTAATACTGCTCAAATTACTATCGGCAACACTGACAAGTGGGGAGGGTAGTTGCGGCCATAGATCTACTTGTATACTGGCGGTCCCACTTTTGCAGCCTGTGGTATTTGCGGCAGTAACATAGTAGGTTGTAGCTGTAGCAAGTGTGTTTGTTGTGTACGTCACTCCCGTTCCTACAACCGAACCACCTGGGGAGCTATACCATTGATAGGTGATACCTGTCTGGGGATTTTCCACCTGAAGATTCGCAGGAGTGGCAGGACAAATATTTATCGGGCTTATTACCACCGGTGCTGCTGGGGGCGGATCGATATTAACCTGCACTAGACTTCTCACTGCGCTTAAACAGCCATTGTTACTGATGGCTTCTACATAATATGTCTGGTTTGTACTAAGCGCTGGTGTATTGTAAGAAGGTCCATTGGCAATTGCAGTTCCTCCCGTGGAGGTGCTGTACCAACTGTAATTGAATCCTGTGGTAACTGGTTGTACCTGAAGGTTGGCAAAACTGCCTGGGCAAATGGTTACAGGGGACACTACTCCTGGTGCTGCAGTTGCTGGAAATATGCTAACATTAACTGCTGTACGAACACTGCTGCAGCCTGCTGCAGTGGTGGCCTGTACAAAGTAAGTGGCGTTAGCACTTAATACAGTTGTAGTATACGAAGTACCAGTGTTCAACAGATTGCCTCCAGTCGCGGCATCATACCAGGTGTAGGTTATATCAGCTTGCGGATTTTGTACTTGCAAGGTGGCTGTATTGCCAGCGCAAATCGATACCGCATTTGCTAGCGGAGATGTTACATTATTCTGCGTAACACTTACGGGCGAACGGCTGTCAAATAAACAGTTGCCTGGGCCAAGTACACTAACATACAAAGTGGTGTCGGCCAAAAAAGGATTGATGGTTATGCTGTTGCCTGTGGCCAGTGGAGTCCCTCCTGAAGCGCTGCCGTACCATTGATAACTTGCGCAGCTCTGCGGATTTTGAATGGTCAGTGTGACACTGTTCCCAGGACAGGTTTGCAAATTGACCAACTGAGGAACCAGTAGTGAATCAGAGGCAAAAGTGAAATACTGACCATTGGTAAGACTAGCAACAGCATACTTATAAGTGCCACTAGTCATAGGTATTACGGTGGTCAGATTATCAGGAAATGTTGGATCTGCTGAAACCAACATATTTTTTACACAGGGCAATATATTGTTATCCAGCGCTACTGTAACATTACCTACTGACCCGGTGTTTTGCACCTTCCACACCCTTGCCATTCGTGTTAAGCGGTTATTCATTAGACAGATGGTCAGTGAAGTGTCGGCGCCATTATCCCCTGTCAGTAAATACGATAAATCATTACTAAACGTATTAGAGTTTGCAGCATTAGTTGCTGGAAAAGTTCCCCCAGGGTACGTACCGTTGAGTAATGTGACCAAAGCGGTAGGATTGATTGATTTGGATTGCTTTTGCGAAAGATCAGTAGCATCATCCCTGCCAATTCCTGTAATATCATTTGAGTAGCCGCTGTTCAATGTTCTGTCCCAAGTAATAGTACCATTGGTAGCGGTATAGTTGTTATTGTTTGCAGCAAGTTGGTTGAGGGTAAAGCCATATTTGACTGCCAGATAAGATTCAATCTTATTGATTTCGGAAGTTGATAGAGAATTTGAATAGATGATCACTTCGGCTAGATCAATCTGGCAAGGAAGATTTAGCAGGACTTCATTACCTAAAACAAGTTTGGTAGTTGCTGCTGCAAAATTGCCGGGTCCAGGGATAGCCATTACCCGGTCATCTGCACCATTAAGCCGATTCACGGAGGTGTTCACATTTACATATGCAGTAGATAAGGTATGTTTATTTAAAATAGAAGTAATACCCACATTCTGACCTGCCGTAGCTGGAACAGCTTTTGGAAAATCAAATCGAAGTTTTCCGGCTGAGTTTTCAAAACCCAGACGAGCATTGGTGCCGGTAAAATCAGTTTCCCACTTTAGCCATACCACCCCTCCTTTTAAATTTAATACCTGGAATACTGTAACATTACTGTTGCTTACCAAGGAAGTGCCTAAAAAACTATTAATACTGGATAAAGAATTATTAGTTCCATTGAAACTGAGGTATGGGTTGAAATTAATACCCGCTGGAATAAATGTTGGACCGCTCTGTAAAGTAGCAGTGCCGGTAAGCGGCTGAACGGTAAAGTTGCCAGTTACTCCTGCCCCAGAAAACTCCTGCCACTGGGTAACGGTGGTTCCTGATGTAGTCACACCATTATCGGCTCTCACCCACATTTTATTATTAGTAGGGATCCCTCCAGGCGATTGTGCAAAAAAAGTCTGCGCACACAACACCAACGCAAAAAGTAATATGTACTGTTTTTTATCCAATTGTTTATTAGACAAAATAAAGGCCTTTTTGCTGATTACAAGTTTCTGCTGATTCTAAGGAAGTTAGGGAAGGTAGAAAAGCAACTTTACTTCGCTCAGGCTCAATTTTTTAATCAGTGAATTACACTTTTGCCGCAGTAGCCATGATTTCTTTAATGGAGCACTCTTTGGAGCGCCTCAACAATGATCTTATTCGTTTTTTTATCTTTTACTGCCACACGTATAAAATTATTCTTGAACTGGATGCTCATGGATGTACAGTCTCTCAAAAAAATATTCTGCTTTCTTAACTGCTGAATGATTTGATCCGCTTTCAATTTTTTATTCAATAGTTCAATCAAAAAAAAGTTTGCAGTAGAATTATAAACTTTAATACACTGATTTTTTTTGAGTTCAGTAGTCATGCTGTTTCGAAGTACGTGTGTTTCTTTATGCTTCTTGGAATAGTAAGAAAGGTCTTTCAGCGCTTCAACACCGGCTATTTGGGCAACTAAACTTACTGACCAAGGAGGTATATGGGAAGCTACTTTGTCAATAATTTTTTCATGGCCCACTAAATAGCCTATGCGTGCGCCACTGAGCGCATAAACTTTTGACATGGATTTGATGATTACTAAATTCTCCATTTTTACCGCCGCTCTTTCCAGTGATAAATTTTTATCAATGTATTCAATATATGTTTCGTCAATTAGAAAAAGAACTTTTGGAAAACGCTTTACTAGGGTTAGAATATGTTGTTTTCTCCAATACTTTCCAGTCGGACTGTTTGGATTAACCAGTACTACTAAGTTTGGGTATTCACTTTCTATTTGCTGCGCGAGCTCTGTGTAATTAATATTGAAATCATCTTCTTTTTTCAGTTGATGTCTAACAATTCTACTTTTAGTGACATGTTCAAATATATGAGCGTATTCTCCATAAGATGGATCAAGAATCAGTACGCTTTCATCTTCTTTTAAAATCCGAGGGAAAAATGCAAACATTAAATCAGAAGAGCCACCCCCCACAATTATATTGGGTTTAGGAACTTTTCGAACGTTCGATATTGCTTTGATTAACCCTTCACATTGAGTGGGAGGTGAGGTCTTAAGGCTGAATGATAAATATGCTTTGATTTTGGAAGATACTTTTGGAGAGGGGTCGAACCAGGCATCTAACACATCTGCACTTATAATATCTTTTACTTTCTCTAAGGTTGCAAATTCATTGCCGATGGCATTGAAAAATGCACCGCCGTGATATGCTTTCTTAGCCATGCTGATAAATATAGTCTTTGTAGACTTATTCTTTCCATTCAATGGCAATTACCACTTCGTTTTTTCGTCCGATGATTTCGTATGGTGCGTTATATCCTAGATAGGTTGGATTGCCGATAGTTTTTATACCTTTTTTAATGAGAATTTGAGAAAGCTGGTCTGCATATTGCTTGATCTTTTGATCATTAGCATATCCGCTAAACTCGATTGCTGCCATATAAACGGCCGGGCTTTCATGTAATTCCACGCGGGCATCGGCCGGGCGGGGCAATTTGTCAAGACTGTATTCGGACGGCATGACAAAACTCATGGAGGATCCTTTTTCGTTGATATCCATATGAACGGGTGCAGTCATGGCGATCTTAGCGGAGGTTTCATTGTTCCCGAAAATGTATCCCGCAATTTTGCGGAATCCGCTACTTCCCAGCTCCCGATAGGATTTTGCCACTGATCGTGTGGTAGCAAAGATGGCCGGAGGGTAAAAGCGAATTTCAAACTCCTTATCTTTTTTAACTACGCGATATTTTTGCTTTTCAATACGTGCGCTTGTAAATGACATTAGAATGGGTATAGCGATGAGTATGGGGATTATGGGCAGGTATGAAGACTTCATTGATAATGATTTATACCTAAAACAAATGAGTTGAGTATAAGTTTAGTTTCTGCTGATGGTTCTTTTTCTAGGAAGCGGAATAGTTTGCATTGTGCTAAACTTAGGTGCCATTAGTTCTATCGAAATTAAGAGTGATTTAGCTTTTTACTCTCGTCAGTGGTCTAAGTAATATTCTTTTCTTTATTAAGCAAATTTCTCCATGAATAAAGCCCATCACCAAAAACTAATTGTACTACTAGCAGAATAAGTAGTATAGTGGCAATTATAATTTCGCCCTGATGCATAGTTGCCCCCGATTTAAATAATAATGCGATGGCGCCGATAATTATGGGGAGCTGTATTAAGATTGTCAACCTTATATAAAGCCCAATTATTATAAAAAATCCACCGGTAATATGTATGTAGGGTATTATCAGTCCAAGAAGCGAGTACTTCTCCTGTATAAATGTATTTGAAATTATATTTTCCAGTAGGGCTTTATCCCGTATTAAACTTATGCCTTTTGCGAATAAAATAATGCCTAAGATAACTCGTAAGACAAGTAATAATAATCTATTAGATCGCTCTACGCTTTTCTCTTGTTTTGTAGTGGCCATTGATCCATAATAATTGGATAAATTAAAACAAAAGGAATATTTAAAACAATGATTGGAGTCATATCCCGAAGAGATGATTGACTGAATTCTAGTTTTTGAAGCATCTATTTATAAGCGTAGTTTTAATTCGATCCTAAAGTAAGGGGGCTTAAAATATTAATTACTTTCAGTCATTGAAGCTAAAGGGAAGCTGTACCTTGATTTTCTCCCAAGCAACTGAAATTTTACCTTCATTATTATTTGACATTTCAATAAAATACTGAAGTCGTTCTGTGTGCTCAACTTTTTTTGGAGTTACCTTGATCCTGACAAGATCTTCCTTATCATCATATTCAGACGCCAAATGTTGTCTCCATTTCTTATTAATGATCAACGTCCATTCTTTCTCGCCAGGAATTGTAAAAAATGCGTACTTGCCAGCGGGTATGCTTGTGCCATTGACCTTAAATGTTTTTGGCATAATTATATAAGTTGCATCATGGGCGCCAGTTACCCATACTTCGTCATAGGGCACTAATCCGCCCCAAATAATTCTTTTCCTTACACCCGGGGAATGGTAGCTCACTATGATAGTATCGGCATTCACCACCAGTGTAGCCATTGAGTTGATACTTTTTTTTGTTGTGTCCTTGATGAGATTTGGATTATAACATACCTCTGAATTATTCTGGGCAGTAATGAAAGTTGACCAGATGAGTAATCCGGAAGAAAGTAGAAAGGTAATTTTATTTTGAAGCATATGACATCAATCCTTTTTCTTGATTATATTAAAAATATTATACTGAAAATTTAGTATCATTCCATTTGGCTGCGTTCTTAACATGGAACTATATAATTGTCGTCTGTAGGCGATGTCCAATCTTGCTTTACTCTTGATAATAAATTGAATGACTGGGGCGATATCCAAATAAGACTTCCCATCTGCAGTATGCGTTTGTCCTAAAATTTCAATCATCAAATTCAAATTGGTTTGATTGAAGCTTATGTATTTTCTTGGCAAGACCAATTGCCCAAGTGATAGTGTATAGTCTATTGATCTTGTTGAATATGAATTGGGTATTTTATTATTCAAGTTATCAAATGCTTGTTGAAAGGAAAATGTAGTACTTATAGCAGTTTTATGTAATAATTGCGTACCCGTAAGGCCAATTCTGACTCCCGAGTTATGTCCATTCAATTCTATCTCTTCCTGATGAATATCGGCATTGTTGATCGAAAATCTTCCCCACAAGGCCATTCTAAAATGTTTTTTCGTCTCATCATTTGAATAGAAACGATACTGTGTCAAAATACTGGCGCCCTCTAAATTTGTTTTGTTGTCTTCATTACTTATAAAGCTATTTGCTATTACCATTACTTTTCTTGAAAGACCATATTCGATTTCTGGCATAAGATGATAACTAATCGAATTATCAACCGTTCGCTGGAAAAAAGAATTCATACCTCTTACGACCATCGTATTTTTAGGAACATTACTTGCTGGATTAGTCAATAGAAACAGTTCCTGTGCGTTTGTTCTGAAAATAAACTGACAAAGAAATATTAATATTAAAATTATTTTCATTTCTCAACTACTTTCAAGTGGTAGTGATTTTTTTTAGTATCAACATTTCCTGATTCAGTATATGAATTGATTTCAGTATGCTTCGCATACTTTTTATACTCTTTTTCACTCATAAATCCTTTGTCAATTACCTTCAACTTAATTATATCATTTAGGATTTGCTTTTTAGTGTCTATAAAATGATACGATATATCACCCTGGGTGAAGTGAAAATCCTTTTCTATCGTTAAGTTGTCAAATTTCATGGATAATATCAACGATCCTACAGCAAATCCGGCATCTTCAACTTTCGCCCTGATCGTATTCAAATCATACGGGGTGGCTGGTTTGAAATAAAGTATGAATTTTGTGTACTCAATATCTATATCAATGCTATCTAAAAATGCTATGGTTTCTAATTGTTTTAGCGTGGCATTACTGCACATCGAACAGGTCAGTCCATTTGCGGCAAGTTCTGCTTTGTAAATTTGGGAATTGGCCAAATGACTTAGACATACGGCTGCGGCTATGAAAATTATTTTACGAGATTTGAAATTATGAATCCCGGCTTTTGTCAAATTTTTTAAATAATAAAACATCTTAATGACATACAATATTTTGAAGTTAAATAAAATTGGTTTTAGGTCGTTTTGAATACCTAGATAGACTTGTCTACATGAGTTCTAACGAAGTTAAGGCTGGTACCGAAGCAATGCTAACTTTATCATACTATTAAAAGGTTTAATTAATTATTTGGATTTCAATTTATTATGATTCTTTAGTTCCTGGGTAGAACAAGTTCTATTTTGATTATCGATTTTTTGCTCTAAATTAAGTCTCCTTATTTAAAATTTACTCAACGAAATTGATCACGCTCGCTGGTTATATCAAGTTAATTCAGATTAAGCCCTTTCGTAAAATTAAGGGCCATAAGCCTTCTATATGTCTTGAAAACTTAGAGTATAGTATTACAGTTAGCTTTTCTACTTATTGTCTTGTTAAGTTTGAGGACGAAAATAATTATCCGAAGATTACGGAATTTAATGGCAAGAGTTGGAGTTTTAAAAAATTAGTATTACCCGGTAGTACAAACCGAATCCGAGTTTTTATTAATAATTATCAGCTACTTAAAGGCCAGACACTTACTCTCAGTAAAAAAATTGGAGACACTATCACTGAAAAAATAATACAAATAAATAGTGGTAACCCTTTTGAGGGATGGTTTGAGCTTGAGTAATTATTCACATCATGCAGTAGACTTGATTGCCGTTGGTTCTAACGAAGTTAGGGTTGATTTTATATCGTTAGTCGATTTTTAAGCGTGTTTGTATGTCAATTTTGCGTCAATAGTCATACATTGGCTTTAAATTAATTAACATATGGTTACTTATAAAGGAAACTTTGGAGTACTTGTTTTGAATATTTCAGGAAATCAGTGCTCCGGAAAATACGGGGCTGACGGTGTCATCAATGGTGAGTTTGTGGATGGTAAATTTACTGGAAAATGGAACAACAAGGGGCTTGAAGGATTGATTGAGTTTTCGATTCAAGAAAAAAAACTGCGTGGAAGTTGGAAAAAAGGCTTCGAGCCAGGTCTCATGAAAGGAAAGTGGGAGGGTGTCGAAATTGATGATACCTCCAGCGATTCTGCAATTGCTTCTAACTCATCCGCTAACATAGTTACTTTGATTAACGACTTTATGATGAAAGTAAGTGATTCAGGCTTTGATTCTTTTAATTCAACGGATTTAAAAGTGCTAATCGAGACCCATTTGAAGCATTTTAATTTTTTTGATGAAAAGAGTCTTGCTAAAATTGAAGAAGAGAACACTTCCTTCAGATTATTGATAGACGAGTTTCCGCTTCGTTATTTAGGGCTTGGATTAATCTACGGAG
>SXGR01281130.1_pt1 | contig 13664 bp, 11 predicted proteins | sample 3174711 | NCBI WGS metagenome assembly SXGR01 (sample SAMN11356860, study PRJNA531348) | freshwater metagenome | isolation source: freshwater sample F1-60 | place: China: Fuxian Lake, Yuxi | collected 2017-12-25
ATAGATTTTCGTAAATCTTGTCAATTTCAAGAGGTGAAGCAACCTCAACCGCCATCATTACCCCGCGTCCTGATGGTTCTTCGATCTGTCCTGGCACATTTGTTGTCTCTCGCAACTTATGGGCATCCCAAAGCGCAAGTACCACGCCATGGCCCACAAAGTCTGCGAATCCTGGCATTTGAGAACTTAACTGGAAACCAAGTTTTTTCGTATAAAAGTCAATGCCCGCGTTCAAATCTCTCGTAATCAGACAGATATCAGTTAGTACAGGTGGATTCATTTTTTACTCCTGAGCTTTGGGATCATCTAGTGACCATTGGTTTTCGTGAGGAAACATCCAGGGATTCGGCATAAGTTCGGGCGCCGAGACCTTTACAACCTGACCCTGAACGTCGACAATGACTTCTGTGCGGGGGCCGTATGTGCTCATTAATTCGCGACAGACTCCACAAGGGTTAGTAACAACAACCCGTCCCGACTCATCTTTGCACACCGCCACCATGGTCTTGATGTCCAAATCTTGAGCCATTGTCGCATTTGCTATCGCTGAAGATTCCGCGCATACGTTGATGCGTCGAGACCCTAGATGGACGCCCAGATAAATAGCGCCAGTGCTGGTGCGAAGCGCTGCGGCAACTTGATGAATTACTGGGTCGAACGTTGACTCTAAGAGTTTACGTGCATGATCAAATAGCTCGACATCATCTGGAGTTAAGTTACGAAAGTTATTTTTCATTTACATTTTCCAAACTCGGATTGTTAATTTAAATCGTTCTTTTGGTCAGTGTTGACGCGACCAAACTTGAACCTACTCGTCGCGCAAACCAACTCACTATTCTTATCATTTTTTGCAGACTTCAATCAAAGCGCCTTTCGATTCGAGGGAGGGTTCGAAGGGATTAGTTGGGCGGGGCACCTATGTGCTGCGAAGCAAGCAATAGACACCTCCTTTTACTTCGTCGTATGATCAACGGAGTCGCAAACCGTTTGTCATTAAACAAGCGAGCGGTCAATATTGGAAATTAAAACCCAGAGTTGAGGTTCGCAGTGAAAAAGCGTGTGGTTATTACGGATCACGCATTCATTGACACTGCCTTTGAAGAATCCGTGGCGCTCGAACACGGGGCTGACTTTGCGATTTTTGATTGCAAAACACCAGGCGAGACCAAGCAAGCAGTAAAAGATGCCGACGTAGTTTTTGTAAATTTTGCACCGATAACAAAGATTGTTCTTGAGTCGATGAAACCGGGTTCAACTGTTATTCGCTACGGCATCGGCTATGACAATGTCGACGTCTCTTCGGCGTCAGCACTTCGTATAAACGTTGCGAACGTTCCGGACTACGGTGTCGAGACGGTAGCAGACCATGCAGCGGCCAGTTTGCTGTCTTTGTGTAGACGTCTTCCTGAGTACAACAAACTCATTCAAGAAAATGGATGGGCGCGACCAGGCGATGTGGGGAGACTTCGTGGTTTTCGATCGATGACAGTGGGGCTAGTAGGTGTTGGGCGGACAGCATTGGCGCTTCATAAACGGCTGAAACCTTTTGGATTCGCATTTGTTGCTTATGACCCATTGGCTTTAAGTGAGACTTTTAAATCTGCAGGGATTGAGTCGGTAACTTTGTTCGAACTTGCATCACGTAGTCACGCCATTAGTCTCCACGCACCGAGTAATTCACAGACGCGTCAAATGATTAACTCTGAATTCTTAAAGCGAGTCCAGCCGGGAACTGTACTTGTAAACACCGCTAGAGGCTCACTGATTAATGAAGCTGCAGTTGCTGACGCTTTGCGAGAAGGTCGTCTAGCTGGTGTGGCTCTGGACGTTACCGATCCTGAGCCACTTTCGAGTAATTCAGAATTGAGAAGTCTTAATGGTGTAATCCTTACGCCACATGCAGCCTTCTACGATGAAGATTCTTTAGTTCGGCTGCAAAAATTAGCCAGCGAGGAAGCTGGTCGTGCGCTTCGAAATGAACCGTTGCGTTGCCCAGTAATCTAGCTAAATCAAGTCATTTGAATTCGAGAAGGAGATTAACTCTTGTTTGGTTTCGTAAGTAACCCCGTTGCATATTTACGCAGAGCATTCTGGTTGAGGTCTGGGCGCCAAACTGAATTTGGCCTCGAGATTAAATCAAACGGAACGAACGAACGGGGGACGTTAAGTTCAGACTTGGACTTAGTTTTTAACGCAGTCCTCTATTGTCGATTTTTTCCTACAGTTAGAAGTGCAAAATGACTTCATCGATTGACAAAAGCGAATTCGAGAAATTGGTTTGTCCGCTGTCGGCATTTGATTTAGGCAAAAAACATATTGTTGTTACCGGAGGCGGCCGTGGTCTCGGTCAAGGGATCGCGTTATCCGCTGCCCTCGCTGGAGCAACAGTAACAATAATCTCTAGATCGACTGATGAGTTGAACAACACAGTGAAATTGTGTGCGGAAAATGGCGGCACCTGCATTGCGTACCCAGCCGATTTATCTGAGGTCAATGCTCTCGATGAAATAGTGGAGAAAATTTGGAATACTCAACCAATTGATGGCGTTGTTCATGCTGCAGGCGTTCAAGTTAGGCGAGACTCGATAGATGTAACTCCAGAAGACTGGGCGTTTGTGCAAACTATGAACTTGCAAGCACCGTTTTTCTTAAGCACCCGAATTGCCAAGGCACAAATAGCCGCCGGTCGTTCTGGGTCACATGTTTTTATTGGTTCTTTGAATAGCACGATCGGTCTGCCACGCATCGCGCCATATGCTGCAGCAAAGACAGCGTTGCTCGGTGTTGCCCGAGTTTTTTCAACTGAATGGGCTCGATTCGGTCTTCGCGCGAACGTGGTTGCGCCTGGCTATTTTCGCACGAAGTTAACGGAAGATTTATTGGCTGACGAGACTCAATACACGCGGATTCTGGGTCGTATTCCAGCTGGGCGTTTGGGCGTTCCGTCTGAATTAGGAGGAATCTGTATCTTTCTTCTCTCAGATGCGTCGTCTTATGTTTCGGGGCAACTAATAAACGTTGATGGTGGTTGGTTAGCAGCATGAATATTTATTGGTCTTTTGAACGCAATGCAAATTTCTTCGAAGGTTCGCGATGAGTCTGACTGGTCAATCAATAATTGCGGGTCGATCGGTTCGTGGCAATGGCGGTACATCAAATGCCGCTAACCCCGCCACCGGAGAGTTACTAGAGCCGACCTATCATTTCCTAAGCGTTGAAGAAATCGACGATGCTGCAATTGCCGCAGAGATGGCTTTCAACATTTACCGTGATACCTCACCGGAAGAACGCGCTGTATTTCTCGAGACGATCGCAGCCAATTTGGAAGCAATCAAGGAAGAAATTGTTGATCGAGCGCATCAAGAAACTGGCTTGACCGCTGCTCGCCTCGAAGGGGAACATGCTCGAACAACAAATCAGCTTCGACTATTTGCTAAAGAGTTGCGTCTCGGTGCACATCAAGAAGTTCGGATTGATAACGCGCTGCCCGATCGTCGGCCGACACCTCGGCCAGAACTTCGTCAACGGCAAGTACCGCTGGGACCGGTCGCGGTATTTGGCGCAAGTAACTTTCCACTTGCTTTTTCGGTCGCGGGCGGTGACACTGCATCGGCTCTTGCGGCGGGTTGTCCGGTGATCGTTAAGGCCCATAACTCGCACGCTGGAACCTGTGAGCTCGCTGCTCAGGCAATTACTAAATCCGTGTCCGAATGCAAATTGCCACCCGGAGTCTTCTCGATAATCTTCGGGCCGGGTGCCGTTGTGGGCAGGTCACTTGCTGCGCACAAAGCGATCAAAGCAATTGCGTTTACGGGATCTCAGGGCGCCGGCACCGATCTCATGCGTACCGGAGCTGGGCGACCGGAGCCAATTCCTGTTTACGCAGAGATGTCAAGTATTAATCCTGTCGTGGTTTTGCCTGGTGCGATCGCTGAGGACCCAAATTCGCTGGCCTCGGGTTTTGTGGCTTCGCTGACCCTTGGCGCTGGTCAGTTTTGCACAAATCCTGGTTTGATCTTGATACCTGAGAAATCGTCAAACTTTACTGCGGCAATAATTTCGACACTTGGCAAAAGTTCAGGACAAACGATGCTCTCCTCGGGTATCTACCGAGCATATGAAGAGGGCAACAAGAGACTTGAAGCTTGTGGCGCTGAATTAATTGCGACAGGTTTGGTTGGGGTAACGCTAAATGCGCCAGCACCAACTATTTTTCGCTGCACTGCTAAGCAACTTCGTTCCACTCCCGAATTACAGGAAGAAGTTTTCGGGGCTTCGGCTCTGCTTGTTACCTATTCAGATTTTGACGAATTGAAATCAACTTTAGAATCAATGCAGGGCCAATTGACCGCGACTGTGCATGCAACCGAATCTGACTACCCCGAGGTGGTTACGATTATGCCGATTCTGGAACGTAAAGTCGGTCGGCTTATCTTCAACGGTTGGCCCACAGGTGTTGAAGTCAATGACTCAATGGTTCACGGTGGGCCATTTCCGGCTACGTCAGACTCTCGCACCACATCGGTGGGGACTTTGGCGATTGAAAGATTTCAGCGTCCCGTGAGTTATCAGGGTTTCCCCAACCAGCTCGTTCCAATTGCTATTTCCGATGAAAACCCTTGGGGTCTACCTCGCCGTATAAATGGTCAACTGACCTGATCAAACTTGTAAATAGTAGATGTTCTCAGATGATTGATCATTTGGTTAGCCCAGTGATATCTCCGTTAGTGAATCAATGATTCCGCAGTCCATAATTCGCAAGAAACGCGATGGTGAGGAGATCACGCGAGATGAGATCCGGTCCTTCATCAAAGGAACAATTGACGGTTCAGTTTCTGAAGGACAGATTGGGGCATTCATTATGGCCGTGTACCTCAACGGCATGAGCACGTTTGAGCTTGTAGAAATGGCCTTGGCGATGCGCGATAGCGGGTGCGTGCTTGATTGGAGTCCATACGCTCTTGATGACAGGCGGCTAGTTCACAAGCAGTCGTCCGGTGGCGTGGGTGACGAAAAAATTACTCTTCTGATCACCCCACTCGCAGCCGCATGCGGCGTCTTCGTTCCAAATATTTCGGCTCGTGGTCTCGATTACTGCGCTGGCGAAGTCGACATGCTTGACGCGATCCCGGGCTATCAGACAACGCCCGATGCCGATCTCTTTAGGGCCGTAGTGCGTGATGTTGGTGGTGCGATAATCGGACCGACGTCTGACTTGGCTCCGGCCGATCGCAAGCTTTACTACTTGCGCGACGTCACAGCCACGGTTGAGTCCGTGGCTCTGATATCAAGTTCGATCATGTCCAAAAAGTTGGCAGTTTCACCAAGGGGTCTGGTGATTTGTGTAGGCAGAGGCTCGGGGTCTTACATGCCAACAATTAATCACGCTCGCGAATTGGCTACCGCGATGTCATTGACTGCAGCCAGCGCAGGTGTGCCTAGCGTGATGCTGTTGACAGACCTCGATTCCGTGCTCGGCAACTCTGTAGGCCATGCAGTTGGAGTTGTGGAAACTGTTGAATTTCTGACTGACCGCGATCGCGATCCGCGAGTTTTAGAGCTTGTGCTGACAATCGTCGCTGAGATGGCGGTGCTGGCCGGAGTGGCTGATGATCATGCCGCGGGCATTGCTCTTGCTGTAGCTCGCCTTAACGACGGTAGTGCTGCCGATCGCTTTGGGCGCATGATAAGTGCCCTGGGTGGACCAAACGATTTCATGAAAAACCCAGGTAAATATCTGCCTACAGCAACGGTCGTTCGAGCGGTAATGCCAGAGCGCTCTGGCTACATAACGAGTATGGACGCCGGATCCATTGGACATGGACTAGTTGAACTCGGCGGTGGTCGCACAAAGCCCGAGGATGACATTGATTTATCGGTTGGATACAGCGCTCTAAAGGGAATAAACGACAAAGTTGGTCCCGATCGTCCACTTGCGGTACTGCATGCGCGCGATGAAGTTAGTTGGAAACGCACCGCTGAGCGCCTTCGCCGCGCGATACAAATCGGTGACGCCCCAGTTGCGCCGCCAGGGCCAATCGTTCTAGAACGGATGGCTCGCATAGATCTTTAGTTAATTAAAGAATTGACTCCAGGGTAAATGCATCGTCGGCGGGACCCATAAATCTGATTGGGTTGGTTCTTCAGAATCAGCTGGAGCATCGCAGTAAGTCAGCGCTTAATTCGTTTTCCTGGAGTAAAAGTTCCAGGTACCGATTTCAGACTCTTGACAATGCCGATTGAAGCCGGCTGTTTTACGTTTGCGAGGTCGATTTTGAGGTCAGGCATGCGTTCGAGCGTTCTATTCAGCGTCAGGTTTAGCTGCAATCTTGCGAGAGCAGCACCAATGCAGAAATGCGCTCCCACGCCAAAGGTCATATGTCGGTTTGGCTTGCGCTCTATATTGATCGAGTCTGAGTCTTCGCCGAAGTGAGCAGGGTCTCGATTCGCGCTGGCCCAGAGCATAAAAACGGTGTCGCTTGGCTTGAACTTAATTCCACCAAGTTCAGTTTCTTCAGTAACGGTTCTTGCAAAACCTTGAACGGCGGTATCAAAGCGAAGGAACTCTTCAATAGCACCAGGTAGAAGTTGAGGATTTTTCACCAACCGATCACGAATGTCAGGTCGCTCGCCGAGACGTACGAATATGTTCCCAAGTGAGGCCATAACGGTATCCATTCCGGCGAATATGACCATTCTTGTAAGGTCCACAACTTCGTCAACAGAAGTTTTAAAGCCTTCCCATTCTGACACAAGAAGTTCTGAGATCATATCTTGACGAGGATTGGTGACTCTTTGGTGGACTTCGCTTTCAATTATCGCTGAAAACTCATTGACATTCACCATGGCCGCAATATGTTCGGGCGAACCAGGGATTGCATAGCTCGCCGCATGTATCGGGTGAGCGAATACATTCCAATCAGATGGATTCAGGCCAAGCAATCGCATGGTGACTGATGAAGGAATTGGGTTTGCGAGTTGGTCCATTAGCTCTACGTGACCAACTTCGATGAATGCGTCAATGCAGTCATCTATACGCTGCTTAATGAATTCTTTAAGGTGTGACTCTAGATGTCGTGCGGTGAAGTACGGATTTAATAGGCCACGAAACCTTCTGAGCTCTGGGGGGTCGCTTTGGAGCGGTATTAAACGCCCAACATTTGTTACTGGAATCACAACGTCTCGCGCCGAAGAGAAGACAGCATCGTTTCTAGCAACTTTTGAAACATCCTCGTACGATGCAATCACCCAGTACCCGCCGTGAGCAGAAGTGTGGGCGACCGGACATTGGGATCGAAGTTCGCTATAAAGATTCTGGTGGTTTGAGACAAATTCAGGCGAATGGTGGTCAAACTTAATCTCCGGAGTTTCCATTATCGAAAGCCTTCCAATTGGTTGAAATTTATTTTGACGCTGTTTCCAGTAAATCAGTAAGGGGTGTCGCCGCCATCAACATTGATTGATTGTCCTCTGATGATTACTGCGTCATCAGATAGCAAGAATGCAATTACGCGACCAACCTCTATCGGCTTTATTTTTCGGCCAAGTTGCGCCGCAGCCATACCGTCTAAAATTTCGCCTGCAGGCTGGTCAATGACTGGTTCAAGCCATTTTGCAACTGCACTCAACATTGGTGTGTCAACAGCTCCAGGACAGACCGCATTTACATTGATTTTGTCGCCTGCCCACTCTGCTGCAAGTGAGCGAGTGAGACTAATGACGGCAGCTTTGGACGCGTTGTATGCAGCCATGTTGTTGTAACCAACTTTTCCGCAGTTTGATGCAACATTTACTATCGAGCCACCACCGGAAACTCGTAGGTGTCGACCGACTGCCTGAGCCATCGCAAAAGAAGCTGTTACGTTGATATTGAGTTGACGAGACCAGTCAAGCAAAGTCGCGTCCCATGCCGTATCCATCACTATGATCCCAGCGTTATTGACTAATCCGTCAAGTGATTTGAATCGATCGAGCGCAACCCGAACGAGCTGATCGGCAAATGCAGAATCAGCAAGATCGCCTCCGACTGCGATGGTTCGGTCACCGCTTGTATCAACTTTGTCTCTGACTTCTGAAGCTCGTTTTTCGTCGATGTCCGTGAGTAATACATTTGCTCCTTCGAAGAGCAATGCCTCCGCGACGCCTTGCCCGATGCCACCGGCAGCACCAGTAACAATATAAGTTCGCCCTTTGAGTTTCATGTTCACCAAGTTGACATTGCCGAGATGCCGCCATCGACAACCAGATTTGTGCCTGAGATCCATTGTGCAAATGGCGAGCAAAGAAAGACACATGCAGCGCCAACATCTCGAGGAGTGCCCATTCGACCAAGTGGCGCTCGCTTCATCCATCGACCGACGCCCTCTGGCCACGCCTCTTCAATTCCTGGTCGGCTAATCAGGCCGGGCGAGACAGCGTTAACGCGAATTCCGTGTTGACCGAGTTCCTGAGCAGCGACTTTTGTATGCATGAGCATCGCCGCTTTTGAAACTCCATAATGCCCGTGACCGAATGCTGGCTGAGTTCCCTCGATTGAAGAGATATTAACTACTGAACCAGTCGATTTTTGTTTGATTACGCACTTAGCAAAGGACTGCGTCAGCCGGTGCGATGAGGTCAGATTGACGTCGATCATTTCATCCCAATCGGAATCGGTCATTTCAGTGAAAAGCGAATGTGGTTGAATGGCCGCATTATTAATCAGCGCGTCAACTCTTCCGAACTTTGTCATTGCCGATTCAATTAAATTGTTGGGCGAGTTTTCATCGGTGAGGTCAAGTTGAACCCCAATAGAGTTCGAGCTGATCGAAGGGGGCTGGGTATTGTTGTAGTGAATAACCACCGAGGCGCCAGCATCTTCAAAGCTTTGAACTATTCCAGAGCCGATGCCGCCAGCCGCACCAGTAACGATCACTACAAAACCAGACAACTCAATTTTCATTAGTGACCCCCAAGCCAGATTTCAAACTTTAATCACTTTGCCGCGAGCAGGCAATTCGGGGCAGTTTTGGCGGCCGCTCGGCATGCGCTAGTCTCACTACCTGAATCGCATTAACCATCGGGGTTTATGCAAAAAGGGGAAAACAATGATTAAGCGCAAAGGATTAAAATCTGTCGCTCTTGCCATTGCTGCGTTCTCGCTGATCGCGGGCGCATGCGGTAGTGATAGCGACACAGCAACGGAAGAGACAACAGCCGAGGCTACTGAAGAGACAACAGCAGCGTTGCCAGGTGAAGGAATTCTTGCTTGCCAAGTAACCGACACTGGTGGTGTTGATGACAAGGGCTTCAACCAGATTGCTTACAAAGGCTTGCAAGATGCAGAGGCTCAACTTGGCGTATCAATCGACGTACTTGAGTCGACTACAGATGCTGATTACGGACCTAACTTGCAGAACTTCGCAGACAAAGGTTGCAATATCATCGTGACAGTTGGTTTCTTGCTCGGCGATGCAACTCGTGAAGCAGCAGAAGCGAATCCAAATATCGACTATGCAATCGTTGACTCAGCATTTGACCCGCCGATCACAAATGCCCGTGGCCTTTTGTTCGCCACCGATCAGTCGTCATTCCTTGCAGGATTCATCGCTGCAGCTATGACTAAGACCGGAATTGTTTCAACATTCGGTGGTGTGAAAATTCCTCCAGTGACAAGGTTTATGGACGGTTTCGTCAAAGGTGTGAATTATCACAACGAGCAAAAGGGCACCAGCGTAAAAGTTTTGGGTTGGAACCTAGACACTCAAGAGGGCACATTCACTGGAAACTTTGAAAGTCTTGACGACGGAAAGAACGTTGCTAAGAGTCAGGCAGACGAAGGCGCAGACATCATTTACCCAGTGGCTGGTCCGGTGGGTATTGGTTCAGCGAAATTCGCCAAGGAGTCAGGTGGCAAGGTCAAGATCATCGGTGTTGACGTTGACATGAGCATCTCAAACCCAGATGATGCAGAGGTATACATCGGTTCAGCGTTGGAGAACATTGATGCAGCAGTTTTTGCAGCAATTTCTGACACTGTTAACGGTGTTAAAACAAATGAAAACTATCTCGGCACATTGGCAAACGGTGGTGTTGGCTTTGCTTACACAGCAGTGCCAGCAGAACTTCAAGCTGAAGTTGAGGGAATCGCGAAAGCGATTGCCGACGGGACGATTAAACTTTAATCTTCTGTCGTACATTTAATTAAAGAAAAACTTTGGCCCTACTGCGAAAGCAGTAGGGCCTTTGTTTTATCCGAGAATTGTTGTTGGAGAATTGTGCTGACTAGCTCTCTGCTGGTATGTTCTCAATGAGGTATCAGCGAAGATGAAACTCGAATTACGCAAAATCACAAAAAAGTTTCCAGGTGTTATCGCTAATGACTCGGTCAATTTGGCGATCTCAACCGGTGAGGTGCTTGCACTCGTAGGCGAAAATGGTGCCGGTAAATCAACTCTCATGAACGTGCTTTACGGCCTTTATAAGGCCGATGAGGGCGAAATTCTGATCGACGGTACCGCAGTAAATTTTCACTCTCCGGCAGATGCAATCAAGGCAGGCATCGGCATGGTGCACCAGCACTTTATGTTGGTGCCGGTTTTCTCTGTTGCCGAGAACGTGGTTCTTGGCTCAGAGCCGACGAAGAGATTCGGTGCACTTGATATTGAACGCGCGCGAAATCAGGTGCGCGAGGTATCAGACAGATATAACTTAAACCTCGACCCTGATGCGATAGTCGAAGACTTGCCTGTGGGCGTGCGACAGCGCATCGAGATTGTCAAAGTTTTGCTGCGTGATGCGAAGATCGTTGTGTTTGACGAGCCAACCGCGGTGTTGACACCAAGCGAAATTATTGAATTTTTCTCGATTGTTCGCACGCTTACCGATGCTGGAAAAGGCGTTGTCTTCATCACGCACAAACTCAAGGAAGCATTGACGATTGCTGACCGAATAAATGTTTTGCGCCGCGGCAAAGTTGTTGGCGATGCCGACCCAAAGACGGCGTCAGAGTCTCAAATTGCCGAAATGATGGTGGGTCGACCAGTGCAGTTGACTGTAAACAAATCAACTGCATCGCCGAAGCTAGTTGTGCTCGATGTTAAAGACTTGAGCATTATTGACCCAGACGGCCGCTTGATAGTCGAAAATGTTTCGTTCAATGTTCGCGCAGGTGAAATAGTCGGTGTTGCTGGCGTACAGGGCAATGGTCAGACCGAACTTGTCGAGGCGATCAGTGGTTTGCGACGGACAAGTCAGGGTTCGTTGTCGCTTGATGGCAAAGACATAACCGAAATGTCGCCGCGGCAGCGGCACACGCTTGGCATGGGCCATGTGCCAGAAGATCGTCAGCGTCAAGGTTTGGTGACTGACATGACGATCACTGAAAATCTTGTTTTGACTCGATATCACGATTCTGAATTTTGCAATAGCTTCAAAATGAAGTGGTCGAAAGCAAAAGAAAAAGCCAAAGAGCTAGTGCAAAGTTACGATATTCGAACAAGTGACCCTGATCAATTGGCTTCAACGCTCTCTGGTGGTAATCAACAAAAAGTTATTGTTGCGCGTGAAATGAGTCGAAATATTCGGTTGGTGCTCGCAGCACAGCCAACGCGTGGCATTGATGTAGGCAGCATCGAATATATTCACGAACAGATTGTTAAAGAGCGCGACTCTGGCACCGCAATTTTGATTGTCAGCACCGAACTAGACGAAGTTATGGCGCTGTCTGATCGAATTTTGGTGATGTATCGCGGCAAGGTAGTTGCCGATCTTGACCCAAGAAAAGTTAGCCATATGGATGTCGGCCTGTACATGGCAGGTTCGCGGCCAGAAAATGCGGTTGGGGTTAACGCGTGAAAGAGTTAATCAAGTCGCTGCGCTATACATTTTTGTCGCTAGTTGCCTCGCTGTTGTTCGGAGCGATAATCATTGTGGCTTCTGATATCGATGCATTGAAGTCCGGTGATTTTGGCGCAGCCTTTTCGACGGTCATGTCCGCATATCGATATCTGTTTGAAGGCTCGTTCTGGGGTTTGCGCTCAATTTCAAATACCATCACAGGCGCAACACCGTTGTTATTGAGTGGCCTCGCAGTTTCGGTTGCATTTAAAGCTGGCTTATTCAACATTGGTGCAACTGGTCAGATGTTGGCAGGTGGTATGACTGCGTTGTGGGTGGGGTTCACGATGACGGGCCCAGGCTGGTTGCAGGTGCCACTGGCTGTGATTGCTGGAGCAATTGGTGGCGCACTTTATGGCGGAATTGCTGGAGTTTTGAAAGCGCGTACCGGCGCTCACGAAGTAATTACAACAATCATGCTCAATAGCATTGCGGGCTTCTTAGTGCTTTGGCTGTTAAATACGACAACTTTCCAACGCGAAGGTCGCCCCGATCCGATTTCAAAATTGATTGCTGATGAAGCTCATTTGCCAAGACTGTTCGGATTTTTAGATGGCCGGTCTGACCTCGTTGCTCACTCCGGCTTTTTTGTCGCTCTATTCGCAACTTATGCCTATTGGTATTTACTAAAGCGCACAACATTGGGTTTCGAATTGCGAGCAACTGGTTTAAATAGCGATGCAGCGAAGTATGCCGGCATGAAGTCAAAGAGTTTGATAGTTGTGGCAATGCTTATTTCAGGAGGACTCGCTGGAATGGCAGGAGCAACCGAAGTGCTCGGCACATATGGTTATGCATCGAAGAGTCTCGCTGGCGACATTGGTTTCGATGCGATCGCTGTTGCTCTCTTGGGACAGTCCTCACCGATTGGCACACTTGTGGCGGCAGTGCTGTTCGGTGCATTGCAAGCCGGTGGGCGATTGATGCAGGCCAATACCGATGTGCCGGTGGATTTAATTAATGTACTTCGTGCTCTGATTGTGCTATTCGTTGCCGCACCACTGCTAGTTAAGGCTATGTTCAGAGTGAAATCGCAGGTTGTAAGTCAGGGGCAAACTTTTAGGGGGTGGGGTGGGTGAGTGAGACGTTGATGATTTCAGCAGAGCAAAAAAAGCGTGCTCGAAATGTCGGTTTTGGGTATTTGGGTCTGGCTGTAATCACATTGGCGATTTTTTCACGCCGCCCAGGCGATGCTGGTTTCAAACTAACCGAAGGTGGTTTTTCACTAACACTTCCTGCACAACAATTCGCTTACATCTTCGGCATCGTCTTTGTTGGCCTTGGCGCAGCTCAATTATGGCGGGGGCTCGGCAAAATTTCAAACATCGTTTTGGCGCTTGCTACTGCAATGTTTGTGATGAGTTTCTTGTCGTGGGCAACTTCGGGCGAGTCGTTCAGCCTTGTTGGTCTCTTGCAAGACACTGTTTCGCGGAGCGTGCCGATAACACTGGGTGCTCTTGCGGGCATTTTGTGTGAACGTAGCGGTGTAATCAACATTGCAATCGAAGGCATGTTGTTAGCCGGCGCGTGTGCGGGTTCGATTGGCGCATCGTTAACGAATCTCTGGTTTGGCACCATTGTCGCAATGCTCGTTGGAGTGTTTTTAGCGTGGATACTTGCAGTGTTCGCTATCAAATATCGCGTCGATCAAGTTATTGTCGGCTTTGCGATCAACTTTTTTGCACTCGGCATCACTTCGTTTTTGAGTTTCAGAGTTCTGGTGCCGAACCCTGACTATAACTCGCTCGTGCCGGTGATGCCGATATCGGTGCCACTCTTGTCGAAGA
>SXGR01022717.1_pt1 | contig 13657 bp, 9 predicted proteins | sample 3174711 | NCBI WGS metagenome assembly SXGR01 (sample SAMN11356860, study PRJNA531348) | freshwater metagenome | isolation source: freshwater sample F1-60 | place: China: Fuxian Lake, Yuxi | collected 2017-12-25
AATACCATATTGATGGTTGGCCAGGTTCGATTTCCATCGTATGGATCCATCGTCTCGGCGCCGCCAAACCCGGCATCGTTACCGACACGCAATACACCGGAGACGGTGGGTGTCCGGCCGCACGAAGCCAGCGCACCCGCTATTGAAGCGACAGCAACGAACGCGAGGGCAGTTTCCAACGCTGGAAGACGAGCGGCTCATCGTGTCGATGAGCACTCGAAGCGAGAAACCAGAGCTAACAAAGGTGCTGACCGCGGAGCGCATCCTCGCGTGGCAGCGTTTGGTGAAGAAGATCGAGGTGCCGACCTTCGTGAACGAGTTCATCGTGAAACTGGTTCGCGCGACGCGGCCGAAAGACCCGAGCGCCCCAGAGATGATCAAGCGGTTGGTGGACTGGGGCGGCGGTCCGCGTGCCGGCATCTTCCTGGCACAGGCTGGGCAGGCGTTCGCCGCGATGGAGGGCGAGCCGAGCGTGAGCATCTCGCATATCAAGAAGGCCGCGATCCCGGTGCTGCGTCACCGCGTCAGCGCGAACTTTCAGGCGCAGGCCGAAGGCCGTACCAGCGACGACATCGTGGTGGAGTTGCTGAAGATCGTGAGCGAACCGGAGCCAAAGAAGTACGTCGAGAAGAGCAGTCGCAAGTCGTAAAGTCTGCAAGTCTCAAGTCGGAAGACAAAGAGACGGCTGTTGACTTGGGACTTGCGGACTTGGGACTCAAAAGATGTGGTATCGCGTGTTCCTCCCCACTGAAGTCGAGCCTTCGCCGGTGGCGCTAGCGGCACACCTGCACGCGCGCGGGTTGGCGGTGGAACCACACTTCAAGGGCGACGACCTCGGTTGGACGAGCGGTGAGTTTCGTTTACCCACCGGTGCGCCGGTGCTACTCGCGCGCTACCTCACGAAGGAAGACGACCTGCGCGACGACCTCAACGCGCATGCGGCCGAACTCGAAACGATGGACTACAGCCCGAACAGCGGCCCGCTCATGGCTCGCGTGATCCAGACGAAGCAACTCATCACGCTTCGTAAACCGGTGGACGTGCCCGACGAAGTGTTAACGGAGAAGGTGCTGGAGGAAGCGTGCCGCTTCCTCGCACTGACAACGGACGGCGTTTTTCAGATCGACGGCCGCGGCTGGTTCGCGGCCGGCGGCGAACTTCTCGTACAGGAATATTAACCACTCAGGCAGAGCAGAAGAGGGATTAACCACAAAGGCACAAAGGACACAAAGAAAACCGAAACCCAGTGATTCGATCAACTTCAACAGAACTCTGTTCGTGTCTTCTTTGTGTCCTTTGTGCCTTTGTGGTTAATTCCTCTTCTGCCTTTGTGGTGAACTCTGGAACCACTCAATGGCTGCAGAAAAGTACCTCCGCCCGGAAGTGATTCGCCAGGTCGCGCGGCTCGACCTGCGGGCGAAGTTCATCGTGCAGGGGTTCCTGTCCGGGCTTCACTCCAGCCCGTACCACGGATTCTCCGTCGAGTTCTCGGAACACCGCAAGTACAGCCCCGGCGACGACCTCAAGACACTCGACTGGAGCGTGTACGCGAAGACCGGCAAATACTTCGTCAAGAAGTACCAAGCCGAGACGAACATGACGGGTTACCTCGTCATGGACCTGTCGAAATCGATGGACTGGAACGGTCCGGCGGAAGCACGCAAGGCCGGTGTGAAGGTGGACTGGAGCCAGCTCGGGGCCGCCGACGAGACGCTCACCAAGTTCGACTACGCGGTGTGCCTCGCGGCCGCGCTCGGCTACCTGATGATCTACCAGCAAGACCCGGTGGGCCTGGTCGCGTTCGACACGAAACTCCGCACGGTGATTCCGCCCAAGTCGAAGCGCTCGCAACTCGGCACCATCCTGTCGGTCCTCGCGAACCTCAAGCCGACCGGCGAGACGAACATCCCGGAGAGCCTGTTTCAACTCGCGTCCATGATCAAGGGCAAGAGCCTCGTGATGCTCTTCAGCGATCTGCTACCAACTACCGATGACTGGAAGACCGAAGCGGACGCGCTGATCCGCAGCCTGTACCGGCTCCGATACTCCGGGCACGAAGTCATCGTGTTCCACGTGCTCGACGTGCTGGAGGCGAAGTTCCCGTTGACGGGATTGGTGGACTTCGAGGACGTGGAATCGACAGAGCACAAGGAGATCGACGCGAACGGCATCCGCGACGACTACGTCGCGTTCGTGGACGAGTTCCGCGGCTACATCAAATCGGAATGCACCGCCGCGAACGTGGACTACCTCGGGATGGACACCTCCGTCGGGTTCGACAAGGCGCTGATCGAATACCTCGTGCAGCGCCAGCGCCGGTTTGGGTAACTATCCTCTATACGCGAGCAGGAACGAGACATGGCCGAGCCGATCAACTTTCCGGGGAACGTGGACTGGTCCGGCGAGAACCCCGGCATCTCGCTGAAGGAGAAACCCGACGGGCCATTCGTGGCTCTCGCCAGTTTCTTCCGCGTGGTGCTGTCGCCGCATGGCCGCGGTCACGCGCTGGTGCTGTTGCAGTCGCCGCAAGACGCGAACCCGCCGGCGGAGTTGGCGAATGTCTGCTTGCACGATAACGAACCGCTGGCGCGCTACTTGGTCGCCGAGTTCGTCTCGTTTTTCGGCGCGTGGAAAGGCTTGCCCGGCCTCGCGGGGTTGGTCTACCGCAAGCTCGATCGCGTCGAAGCAGTAGGCGACCCAGCAAGCAATTACAGTGAGATCGTGACGGGCGGCGATCTCAGCGTGCGTCTGGACTGGAGCGGGTTGGGCAAGCCGTTCTGCTTCGCTCTCCCGCCGGACAAATCCGCGACCGGCAAGCACCACATGCCGAGTCTTTTCGTACCCTGCACGGATGCGAGGATCATGGTGAATAACCGCGTGCTGCCCGGCAGACCGGTTCCGCGTGAGATCGCCGGTCACAGCCTCACCACAGCGATGCTGGCGTTTTCGGAGACGTGGATTCGCGCGTAGTCACCCGCCGAAGTAGTCACAGGTCTGCAAGTCTCAAGTCCCAAGTCGGATGACAGCCATCTGCTTTCCGACTTGGGACGTGCAGACCTGTCACTACTTCGGTGCAGCCAAATCAACGCACACGATCTCCTTGTCGTTGCGGACATACATCTGCTTGTCGGCGTAGGCCGGGGCACACCACACTACCTTCCGCCCGAACGCGTTGTTGGTCTGCTCCAGGATCTTCGCCTTGTCGATCTCGACATAGCCCTTCGGCGTAAGTTTGCCGATCACGAGGTTGCCGGTTTCGGCGAAGAAGAAGAACCGGTCGCCGTTCTTGACCATGAACGCGGTGGCCGAGCCTTGCGGCTCTTCGCCGCCAACTGGGCCGGTCGAGTCCCACAGGCGCTTGCCGCTGGGAATCTCGATGCCGAACAGCCCGCCTTCGTCATCGTAGCCGTACAGCACGCCGTCCAGCAGGAACGGTTGCACGTTCACCGGCGAAATGCCGTGACCCTTCTTGTCCTTCCAGACCACTTCCGCGCCAGGTTTGTCCGCAGTCAGTTTCAGCATCAGGTTCTTGCCGTGGTAGGCGCCGACGTAGAGGTGATCGCCGGCCCGCACCGGCGTCATTACCACACACCCGCTGTCCGCGGTGAATGGCGTGGTCCAGTAGCGTTCGCCGTTAGCCGGGTTGATCGAGTAGACGGCCTTCGGGCACGCGACGATCAGTTGTCGCTTCCCGCCGGCTTCGGTGATCATCACGGGCGCGTAGCCCTGATCGGGTTGCGACCCGGACTTCCACACTTCCTTGCCCGTTTCCAGGCTGAACGCGACCACGTGACTGCCGTCGCCACCGACTAGCGTGATGAGGTTCTTTCCGTCGATGAGTGGGTGCGAGGCGAAGCCCCACAGCGCGCTCTTGGTCTTGTACTCCTTCTTCAGTTCCTTCTCCCACACGATCTTGCCGGAGTCGGCGTCGAAGCAGAACATGTTGCCTTCGGCGCCGAGCGTGTATACCTTGCCGCCGTGAACCGTGGGCGTGCAGCGCGGGCCGGACGGGTAGCTGATCGTGTACTTCACCGGGTACTCGTGCTTCCACTTCTCCTTGCCGGTCTTCTGATCGAGACACACGACGCGTTCGTTGCCGCTAAACTCCTTGCGGTCGAAGTTATCGACCTTCACGTCGGCGGCGGTGACGTAGTCAGTGACGAACACCTTCCCACCGCTGACGGCCGGACCCGCGTAGCCGCCCGCGACCGGGGTGCGCCATAGCACCTTCGGGCCTTCCTTCGGGAACTTCTCCAGGATGCCGGTTTCGTTCCATACGTTGTCACGCTTCGGTCCCATCCAGTTTGGCCAGTCGTCGGCGCGAGCAACCGAAGAAGTTACGAGTGCCGCGACCGCGGCCAGGAACACGTTGCGGAGTTTCATTGGCGTACCTCCTGTGATGTGAATGAGGGGTTATCATCGCCCGCGCAGGTGGGGCGGGCAAGCCGTAAACGCGAATCGCCACGACGCGACCCTGCGAAGTACGGTGTCAGATATCATGGTGGGACAGGTGGGTTACTTCACACACGGTCAGGTCCAGCAGCGGTGGGATCATGGCAGACCACGAAGCAGCACGACGGACTTTGCAAAGTCGCGAGGAACAGCCCAACGGACCGGGATCGTGGGAGGACGAGTACGACAGGGACGTGAGTACCGGTCTACCCGCGACGCACGGGGTGCGGACCGCTGCCGAACGCGCGTCGGTTCCTCCGTGCGACGCCTTCAACCTCTTTGTCATCCAGAAGGCGCACTACTCCGCCACCAAAGACGCGCTGCTCGAACACGCGCGCGGGCCGCTCCGTGTGCGAGGGGCGCGACAGGAAAGCCGTGTGGATCACACCGGCGGAAATCTTCACGCGGTACGGCTTCGACGAATTCGGGCGACCGAAGGCCGAATAGCGCCAACACGCGGCGCTCGCGACTACTTACAATGGCATCATGAACGCCATCCTGATCGCCGGGGCCGCGCTCGTCGGGCTGCCCATCCTGCTACACCTCATCATGAAGCAAGAGCCTAAAAGGCTCACGTTCCCGGCGTTCCGGTTCCTCAAGCAGAAGCTCAAAACCAACCAGCGCAAGCTCCGCCTTCGGCACTTCATTTTGCTCGCGCTGCGAATGCTCATCATCGCGCTTTTCTGCCTCACGCTCTACCAACCCACGTTCAAAAGCGAACGGTTGAACTTCAGCGGCGAACAGCCCGTCGCAACGGTCATCATCATCGACACCAGCCCCAGCATGGGCTACATGGCGAATGACAAGTCGCGGCTCGAAGAGTCCCGGCAGCGTGCCCTCGAACTTCTCAACGAACTGCCGGACAAGTCGCCGGTCGCGGTGATCGATACGAACGACCTCACTGCGGTCTGGCTACCTGACACAGCCGCCGCGCGCCGGCGTATAGAGGAACTCAAGGAGACTCGCGGCGGGAACCAGAGCGTCAGTTCCGCGATCGCCGCCGCTTACGTCCTTCACGCGAAGGTCGAGAAGGACACGGAATCGCCGGACCCGCTTCAGAAGTTGGTCGCGGTGTTCACCGACCGCACGGTCGGGACGTGGGACGCGAGCCGCACCGACGACCTGAAGAAACTTCGCGAGATAGTCCCCGAGCCGAAACCGATTCACGTCGTCTTCGACTTTGGCGCCGATCAACCCACGAACGTCGCAATCCTCTCCATCGAAATGAAGCCGCAGGTGATTGCTGCGAACCAGGTCGCGAACGTCGTGGTCACGGTCGGCGCGGTCGGCGCGGCGAACGAAAGCGTGGAAGCAACCGTGGTCGCGCGCCCCGCGGGTGTCACCAAAGCCGAAAGCGCCATTAGCAAGCCGGTAACGGTGCGCAACGGCCAGACGCAGACGGTCGCGTTCGAGTTCCGCGACCTCAAACCGGGGTTGAACCAGTGGGAATTCGGCCTGAAGGCGTCTGACAACTTGGGATTCGACAACACGCGGTTCCTGACGTTCAAGGTAGGCGCGGCGCGGCGCATCCTGACAATCACGGACGACAAGAAGGGCGCGGCGTTCTGGCAGGCAGCGCACCTCGTTAAGGACGAGTTCAGTTGTCTGGTCGTCACGCCGGACCAGATCAAGTTCGCTGACGGCGGGCAAGCAGTGGTGGAGTACGCCACGGACCCGAAGAAGCCGAACGAACTGACGCCCGACGACATCCGCAACTTCGAGGCGGTGTGTCTGCTCGCGGTGCGCGAACCGAATCAGCCCGCGGGTAGCACGCTGTGGGACAAACTTCGGCCGTACCTGCGCACCGGCGGGAAGCTCATCGTGATTCCCGGGCGCGACGGCTGGATGACACTCGCCGACTACAACGAACACGCGACCGACCTCATGCCGGGGAAACTCACGAAAGTGATCGAGACGAAGCGTCTCGACCCGGCCCCGCCGCAGCAGAAAGCTCCGAGTTGGGGCGACGAAGGGCGCGACGGCGCCGCTGGCGGCGTGACCTGGGTACTCGACGCCCAGGCGCTGAAGCACCCCATGCTCAAGCCGATCGAGGACTGGCGGCAACAGAAGACCGACCGACTCGACCTGATCGCCAACCCGCGCCGCGCGACCAAGTACTGGGAGGTGACCCCGGACCCGACAGCAACAGTCGTGGTCCGCTACCGCGACACGGACAAGCCTAACGCCGGCCGCCCGGCGATCCTGGAACGCCCGGTTCTCGACCCGAAGGACAACAACCGTCCGAAGGGAAAGGTGGTACTCCTGACGACGCGCATGGATGTGACGGCTGACAAGGACGAGTGGAACGACTACTGGGAGCAGCTCGATTCGAGTTGGTTCGTGGCGTTCCCGTACTTGCTTGTGCGTTACCTAGCCGGCGACACGACCGACGCGAACTTCAACTTCCCGACCGGCGCGACGGTGACGGTTCCGTTGCCGCGTGGAAAACTGGCGCGCGATGGCGTGGTGATCCTCGACGGGCCCGGCATTGTGGGTAACGACGCGACCATCAGGCCGGGGGACAAACAAACCGAGATCCGTCTCGGGCCGCCGAAGACGAACGCCGCAGGCAACTTCGCTCTCTCGATTCAGCAGGGCGAAACCGTGGTGTGGAAGGACGGGTTCAGCACGAACGTGCCGTCTGACGAGAGCAACCTGGACAAGGTGCCGCTCGAACCTGTGGAAGAGTTGGTGGGCGAAGGCCGCGTGATCCCGGTGACAAAAAAGAACGTGACTCTCCGCGAACTGCTCAGCATCTCGTTGGGCCAACCGATCGACCTGTTCCCGTGGCTGCTGATCGCGGTGCTGATGGCGCTGGTCGCGGAAGGCTTCATCGCGAACCGGTTCTACCGCCGCGTGAAGTAAAATCGACGCCCACAATACTCGCCGCTCAATCTGGTCGGAGTGATCGCCGAGAACGACGTTGCCGGTCTGAACGGTCGGACCAAGACTTTCGCTACAACACGAGACGAATCTACGCGATCACGTCGGACGATCGCCTGCGCGAACGGTTGCGGAGGACGAAAACTGGATGTGCCGGTTAGGGGGTGAGCCATCAAGGCAGGTAACATTTACCCCAAGATGACAAGAGTCGCCTCCACTTCGCCTGCGGTTCTCCAACAACCTTCGTCGATTCCGGCGGAACAGGATCGAACCCGCCCGGACTGTACCAGAACACCTGGGTTGGGTTGTCGAGCATCGAAGAGAAGTTGATGCTTATCTTCACCGCACGAAGCGGCTCACCTTCGTTGCCCCGTCATGTAGCTCGAAGCGGTAGCCGTCGGGAAAGGCGTCGGCGAACTCCTCTTGGTGGGATACCAACAGGATGCAGTGCAGGTGCCCTCGGAGGTTCTGCAACTCCTGAATCATCACCTGACGCCCCGCGCGGTCGAGACAGCCGAAGCCTTCATCGATGATCACGCTCTCGATCGGGCGGTGCTGTTTGCTTGCGTATTGCCCGATGCCCAGCGCCAGTGCGACCGCGACGCGGAAGCGCTGACTGCCACTCAGGAACGCCACGTTGATCGCGCCCCCGCCCGCGACGCGGTTCGCGCACTCCAAGTCGAGCGCCTTGTCCGTGCCCGCTTCCGCTTCGACGAGCCGCATGAAGAGTTGACCTCCACTGAGACGGTCCAGCACCGCGTTCGCGTAATCGACGATTTGGCGTTCGGCCTGGCGCACCAAGTGGCGCTGAAGCCGGTCGCGACCGAGCAGTTCCGCGAGGGTCTTGTGCCGGTTGTGCTCTCCATCGACCGCCTTGAACCGCTCGCCGAGTTCGTGCCGCTGCTGGCGGTAGCCGTCGAGAATGCGCTTCCGGCCCTGCCCGTCAAGTAAGTCCTTGTTGCGCGCGTCGAGCAGTTTCCGGGCGGCGTTCGCTTCGGCGCGGACGTCGTCCGGTGAACGGCGTTCTTCTTCCGGGAACGCGTCGGCTTCGGCTTCGAGTTGCGAGATGTCCGCGCGAAGCGGATCGAGGCCACCGCGTGCCGCCTGGAGTTGCGTGAACTTCGCCTCGGTGCCATTGCTGACGAGCACGTCGAGTTCATCCTGCCACTTACCACGGTCGTTCAGACCGGCTAATTCAAGCGGCTTCTGCCACCCGGTCGGAAGCGTCTTCTTTGCGCGATCGATGGTCTCCGCGCTCTGCTTGCGGCTCGACTCTTCGAGTTCCAACTTCCCCGCGAGCGCGGTCAGTTCGCGGTCTGCTTCGCTCACGGCACGCTGGTAGCGGTCGTTTTCCGTTTCGCTCGCGATGATCTCCTTCTTGCACGCCGCGAGCGCCGCTGTAACGCTCGTGTCCTCGCTCAACTTGGCCGCGTGTTCCCGGCGCAGCGCGGCCGGGTCACCGCCGGGTAGACCGCGTTGGGCACGCGTGAAACGGTCGCGAGCGGAATCGAGCTTCGCGCGCAGAACTTCGACCTTCTTCGCTTCGTCCTGCGCGGCCTTCAGTTTCCGCTTGGTCGTGTCGATGCCGCGGGCCTCGTCGTTGAGCGCTGCGAGGTCTTGCCGGTTCGGGTAGGTGACGAGCGACCAGTCGGACGGCTCTGACGCGCCGAGCTTCCGCTTGAACTCGTCGGGGAGCGCGAAGTACGTTTGCCGGCACGAATCGGTGAACCGCTTGATGTCGGTCGCGGACTGCTTGACCGCGGCGTCAGCATCCTTCCACTTGTCGCGGAGGTCGTCGACACGTTTGTGCTCGTTCGATGCCTTCGTGTTCAGTTCGTCTTCGAGTTTGCGCGACTTCTCCGCTTCGGCGGTGAGCACCTTGAGTTTCTCTTCGGCCTTCTTCGCCTCGGCCTCGCGTGTCTTCTTCTCGTCGGCGAAATGCTCCGGCGTGAGTTTCTGACCGCACGCCCGACACTTCGTCTGGCCGGTCATCGTCGTGAACTCGTTGGCGAGTTCGCGAGCCTGGCGAGCGAGCGCGCGTGTCTCGGCCATCGCCTGATCTTTCGCGGCACGGTCCTCGCGTGCGGTCTTCGCGTCACATTCGAGTTGCGTGGACTCCGACTTCGCCTTCACGCCGTCAGACTTGAGTTTCGCCTCGTCCTCTTTGGCGTGCTTATCGGTCGCGACGGTTTTCGTGAGTTCGGAGCGGTCCTGGTGAAGCCGTTCGAGGAGCGCGACGTGTTGAGCCAGAATCGCAAGGCGTTCGTGTTCGCTCTGGAACTTGCGCACGGTCGTATCCGTGTCCGCGGGGAACGGCTGAAGTTCCGCTTCGAGTCGCGAGACTTCCGCTTCCGCGTCCTCGACTTGCTTCACTTTCTCCAACACGCCAGCGAGTTCGCGCAACCGCGTTTCGAGTAGCGCCTTGTTCGCCTCGTCTTCGCTGAGGGTTTTCTTCAGTGCGGTGAGCTTCTTGCGGCCTTGCGAAAGCGTGTTCTCTGACTTGCGGCGCATGTCCGCGACATCGTCGCGTTCCTTCGTCAGTTTCTCCGAATTGCGTTCAGACGCGCCCACACGCCCGCGTTCGGTGACGATCGTGGTGACCGCAGGCAGCACGTCGCGCAGTTCGCGGAGGCGAGTGTGGTCCTTCTCAATCGCCATCGCGGTGCCGAGTAACTTCTCCGCGTCCGCGAGCTTCAGCCGCACGCCTGCGAGCTTCGATTGGGTGTCGGTCCAGCGCCTCGCGCGAAGCTCAAGCGAGTTCAAATTGTCGATGCGGGCCTGCGTGTTCGTGCGCGCCTCTTCCGCGGTCGCGATGATTGACTCCACCTCCGCGTACTCGTCCTCGTTAACCTCCTTCATGTTCGCGAGTTGGTTCACGATGCTTTCGAGTTCGCTCTTGAGAGCACGCCGCTTGTCGTCCGCTTTGCCGTGCAACTTCTGGTAGCGTTCCAGGTCCACGATGCGCGCGAGAACCCCGGCGCGCCCGGCTGGCGTACTGTCGAGGAGCTTTTCCGACTTGCCTTGAAGTAGCAAAACCGACGACGTGAACGTTTCGTAGTCGAGACCGATCTTGTCCTTCACCCACGCATCGAACTTCACCTTATACTCGGTACCGGAGATCGCCTCCCACGTCTCCCCAGCGATTTCGCTCGGGGTGAACTTGAGTACCTGTTGCGTGCTGGCGACACCGCTCGTCCGCTTCCGCACCGTGCGCTTGATGCGGTACAGTTGCTTCTCGCTGGTGAAGTCGAACTCGACGCTGAGCGTGTTCGCCTCCTTGTTGATCAGTTCCGCGGCGCTCTGGCTACCGCCGCGGTGGTGGCCGAACAGCGCGTACGTGACCGCGTCGAAGATGCTCGACTTCCCACTACCGTTGGATCCGGACAGCATCCACAGCGGTGACCCGTCGAACCGAATTTCCTGTTCGTCCTTGTACGACAGGAAGCCAGATAGTTTGACTCGTTGCGGGATCATCGACAACCTCCCTCGCTCTCCTTCGGGTTGCGGCTACCGTCACTCCATGTCCTTGAGCAGTCCATCAGCGATCTTGATGATCGCGTCACGCTCGGCCTCGTCGTGCTGAATCAACTCTTGCCCCAGGTAGTCGCGAACCGTCTCCGCGAATCCCTTCCCGCCACCGGTCGCGGCGCTCACGAGCGTCGGGCCGAGCGCGCCGGTTTCTTTCCAGTCGCGTGCGTACCATCGCGGGAAGATGCGGTCCAGGTCGCGCAGCACGTCCTCCAACTGATCCTTTCCCGCGGTGTAGCGGATTTGCAGGTTCACGAGATCGGCGTTCGCGTTCGGGTACTCCAGTTTCAATCGCGGAATATCCGCACTCGGTTCCAGCACAACGACCGGGTAAATCGGCGTCGCGGGCAGCGGAAGCACGACTGGTTCGCCGTTGCGGCCATCGGGACCAATCTCGACCAAAACGACGCCTTTCTGGTCGCCCTGCTCGCCAAGGTCCATCCGCTCGATGCTCCCGGAGTATCGCATGTGCGTCGCGCCGAGCCATTGCGGTTTGTGAATGTGACCGAGCGCCGCGTAGTCGAACTGCTCGGGCAGTTCTGCGCCTTCGATCACGACATCCTCTTCGGTCGTGATGCGGAAGAGGCTCGGCCCGATGTTCGACCCATGAACGTGAACGTGTGCGCCCAACACCGCGGGCGCCTTGAGGTCGTACTTCGGGTGTGCGCGGATGTCGCGAAGCGCGTCGGCCCACGCGGACACGAGCAGGTTGTTCTTCTCTTCCGGGCTGCCGTACTTGAGACCGGTCTCGCACTTCAGGAAGCGGTGCGGTGTCGGGTATGGCATCAGCACGAACTGCACCGGGAAGCCGCCCATCTTATCTTCGAGCCTGATAAACGTAGGATCAGCGGCGAGGTACAACCGGCCCGGCGGCACGGTCTCGCCCGGCTTCCCCACCGTGGGGGACGCGAGGGACATCGCACTGCAAAGCGTCTGGCAGAAGTTCTCGTTGTCGTGGTTACCGGTCAGCGTGAGTATCGTGCCGCCGGTTTCGAGGAACTCGCTGAAGACCTCCTGCCAGTGGCGAATCGTTTCGCGCAGCCCATCCGGGCGCGCGAGTTCGCTGAACAGGTCGCCGGCGACGAGAAGCACATCGACGTGTTGCTCTTTGCAATGCACGGCGACGCGTTCGACTGCTTTGCGCAGGTCGTCTGTCCGGTCGATCCGGCCAAGTCGGTCGCCGAGGTGCCAGTCCGCAGTGTGGAGAATTCGCATCCCGGTATTCTGCCGGGGCGAGTCGGGTCGCGAAAGGTCAGATGGAAAATGAGTTCGTCGTCGTTGATGACTCGGCGGATTGGCTCGACGCTGTCCGGCCCACGAATAACAGCCCGAGATGTTGGCGCCGACAATGCGCGAGCCCGCTCGTGAACCATTCCGGAAGCCGATGTTTACGGTGGTCGCGGTGGAAGCCCGCCGATTGGTTTGGCGAATCCGGCACAGTATTCCGCAAACTCAAACGTGACGCAAGCGGCTTCCTTGACCAAAATGAGTGCCCTTATCGCCTCCGTGCGATGGTGAACCACGTGTCGGACTTGCGATCGCTTCGCTGGGCGCTGGAATCCCTTGTCGAACCCCGCACACCGGGAGATACCGTGCTCCGATTGTTTTTCGTTGCGGTCGCGTTTGTTGGGTCGGTCAGCGGGACACTGCGGGCAGTAGACCCGGACCCGGAGCAACCGTCCACCGCGACGCGCGCCGAACCGGTCACCTACGACATCGACTTTCGCGTGATCGTCACCGCACCACAGGGAACGAAGACGCTTCGCGTGTGGGTGCCAGTGCCGCCGTCGGACAAGGGTCAAGAGGTGCAACCCGGCACTTTCGCAACGTTTCCGAACAACATCAAGCCCACCACGCACACGGAAGCCGTATTCGGAAACACGTTCGCGTACTTCGAGTTCGCGAACCCGCAGGGCGCGCAGATCATCACGCACACATTCCGCGCGACCGTGTGGGAACAGCGGTGGGATGTGGACCCTGCGAAGATCACGCGGGTCGAGAAGTGGCTCGCGAGTTTCGACCCGTATCGACGGAGCGAGTCGCGTGTGGTGGTGGACGACCGGTTCAAGAAACTCGCGGGTCAGATCGTGGGCAACAAGCCGAACGCGCTCGCGGAACTGAGTGAGATCATGACGTGGGCGAACGACAATCTCACCTACGACCACACGAACACGTCGCTCGTTGCGAGTTCGGAACACGCACTCACGAAGAAACGCGGGGACTGTAGCGACTACCACGGCCTCTGTGCGAGCCTCGGTCGCTCGCTCGGTATGCCGACTCGCGTTGCCTACGGGCTGCACCTCTTCCCCAAAAACCTGCCTTGCCACTGCAAACTGGAAGTGTTTCTCCCGCCCTACGGATGGGTGAGCTTCGACGTGTCCGAAACGCAACGGTTCATCAAGGCGCTCGAAGCGAACGCGGACCTGAAAGTGGACGAGAAAGCCGCGCTCGTGAAGGCCGCTGTCGAGCGCCTCCGTAAGGGTTTCCGCGACAACACTTGGCTGATGCACTCGAAGGGTACGGACTACGACCTTGCGCCGAAGGCGTCGCGGAAGGTGCCGCTGGTCGCGTCGATCTACGCGGAGGCAGACGGGAAGCCACTGTCGCTGCCAGACCCGGCCGACCCCACCAAACGCGAGTTCGCGTGGATGACCGCGCACAAGTACACGCCTGACCGCGACGTGCAATACCCGTTCCGCGACCTGAAGACGCTCCGCCCGCGCAAGTAAATGCGCCGAACCGGCTCAACCGGTCCCGTTCTTGGGACATGCGACGGCCTTGCAGCTCTGCACGC
>SXGR01080826.1_pt1 | contig 13657 bp, 8 predicted proteins | sample 3174711 | NCBI WGS metagenome assembly SXGR01 (sample SAMN11356860, study PRJNA531348) | freshwater metagenome | isolation source: freshwater sample F1-60 | place: China: Fuxian Lake, Yuxi | collected 2017-12-25
AAAGTGGTTGTTATTTCAAGAGAATCGTATTTAAATGGACAAAAAAATGGAATGGAGTATGTTTATTTTCCGGATGGAGTTGTAAGCGAAGAACGAAAATATAAAATGGGAAAAATGGATGGCCCATTTAAATTATACTATGATAAAAATTTAGTAAAAAGTGAAGGCGTTTATGTGAATGGATTATTAGAAGGAAAAAACGCCTTTTATTATCCTGAAGGTAATATTACAGCGGCAGTAGGATATTATAAAAATGGAAAAAAAGTAGGTCCTTGGATTTATAGAGATAAAAAAGGAAAGGTAACTGAAAAAGAATTATTTAAACAAAATGGAGAACAAGCTTCTAAAAAAGAAACCGAGGAATTTTTTAATAAAAATAAGGCGGTAGATGAAAAGCCTAAAACAGTGGACACTAAAACAACAACAACAACAACTAAACCCAAAACTACCACTGCTAAACCAAAAGCAACCAAGTAGATTTAAATAATAAAAAAACTCTTAGCGACCTTAGCGAAAAAACTTAGCGACCTCTGCGTTTAAACAACAATATAAAATGAGTAAGCACGGAAAAGTATTAGTAGCAATGAGTGGTGGGATTGATAGTTCGGTTGCTGCTATGATGTTACATGAACAAGGTTACGAAGTAATTGGTATCACCATGAAAACATGGGACTACGAATCTTCTGGTAGTAGTAAAAAAGAAACCGGTTGTTGTAGTTTAGATAGCATTAATGATGCGCGTTCGATGGCCGTTACTTTCGGTTTTCCACATTATATTTTAGATATACGTGGAGAATTTGGAGATCATATCATCAATAATTTTGTTGAAGAATATTTAGCAGGTCGAACTCCAAACCCATGTGTGTTATGTAATACACATATAAAATGGGAAGCTTTGTTAAAACGTGCCGATATGTTGGATTGCGAATTTATTGCAACCGGACATTATGCCCAAGTTCGTGAAGAAAATAATCGTAAAGTTATTTTTAAAGGTGTAGATCAAACAAAAGACCAAACCTATGTGCTTTGGGGATTAGGACAAGAGAGTTTACAACGCACGATGTTTCCTTTAGGAAAATATAAGAAGCCCGAAATTAAGCAAATGGCAAAAGATGCTGGCTTTTTAGATTTAGCCAATAAAAGTGAAAGTTATGACATTTGCTTTGTACCAGACAATGACTATCGCGCCTTTTTAAAGCACAGATTGCCTAATTTAGAAGCAAGTGTAGAAGGTGGAGATTATATTTTTAAAGGAAAAAAAGTCGGCAAACATCGTGGTTATCCCTTTTATACTATCGGGCAACGTAAGGGTTTGGATATAGCAATGGGTGATCCCGTTTTTGTAAAAGAAATTATTCCAGAAACGAATACAGTAGTGTTAGGTGATTTAGAGGACTTAAAAGAAATGGAAATTAATGTTCGTGATTTTAATTTAATTAAGTATGAAACATTACCGCAAGATTATGTTGCTTTAACTAAAATCCGTTACAAAGATGCTGGGCGTTTAAGTACGATCAATACAGTCGACAATAAATTAAATATTATTTTTCATGAAGCTGCAAGTGGAGTAGCTCCAGGGCAAAGCGCTGTTATTTATGAAGGAGATGATTTAATTGGCGGAGGTTTTATTGATAGAAAACCAATTGTTTTTCAGTAATATAAATTGAAATATAAAAAGAAAGGCTCATCCATTTGATGAGCCTTTCTTTTTTTGAAAGAAGTAAAAAAATTATTCTTTTATAAATCTTGTAATCGCTGTACCTTTTTCTGTTTTAATTTTTAAAATATATATTCCTGAAGATAGTTGTTCAACAGAAAACGTATTTGTGTTTTCTGTTTGTACTAATGCTCCTAAACTATTATAGATAGTTACGGTTTGTGTGGTTTCATCTGTTTTAATAGTTAAATGCGAGGTTGCAGGATTTGGATAAACTACTCCGTTTGTTTTTCCTAATACTTCATTTAAACCAGTAACCGTATTTGGTAAATTGTACAAAGTAGAAACTTCTGTTCCAGTTAAAGGTTTGTTGTAAATATGTAAATCATCAAAATAAGCATCTAATCTTTGTGTATTAACACAGATAGTGCCGTCGCTTTTTAAATAAGCGCCAACTCCAATACATGCAGTTGCATCTATAAAACCTGAACTAATACCTGCACCAGCTGTTGAAACTTGCGTCAAAGGTTGTAAATTGTTGTTTACATAAATTTGATATTTGCTGTTTCCTGTAAGAGCGGCATCATATGTAAGTACTACATGGTACCATTGCCCAGTAGTGCAGGTAACATTATTCGCTGCCAATACTACAAAATTTCCAGCGCTTACAGAACTATAAGAAGTAATTTCAAATTGTGCCGTTGTATTTAAACGAAATAAAAATTGTCTATCGTTTCCACTACATCCTGCATCAGCTGATTTTCCTAGTAGAATTTGCTGTGTAGAGGTTATTGTTTTGAAATTAACCCAAAAGGAGTAGCTTATCTTTCCTGCAGTTCCAGCTGCAAAACCGTCATAACTATCATATAAATTTAAATGCGTACTATTTATTGTTACATCTAATGCTTTACCTGTATTTCCAAATCTATCTGTTGCAAAGTTTACACCTGTGCCAACTGCATCATTGTTGCTTACCTCATCTAATGTCGCACCTGTATCAAAGGAGTATTTAGAAACTAAACCGTTCACAATAGGGTTTGGTGCATTGTAAAGACTCGTAACTTCAGTAGGAGTTAATTTTCTGTTGAATAATTGAACATCATCAATTGCGCCATTAAAAAGCCTAGTACCACTTTGTGATCCGATACTTAAAGCAGTTGACGATGTACTGTTAATTGAATTAAAAGTGGCGTCTACTACATCTACGTCTAAAACTCCATTAACATAGGTTTGATGTCTGCCCGTATTATCCCAAGTTGCAACGATGTGATACCAAGTATTGGCTACTAAACTTATTGTTCCTGTATGTCCGGCTGCAGAAAAACCAGGTTTTCCAATTGCTATGAATGTTTTGTTCCCGTTTATCATGAAAAGGTATTGATCAGTACTTGCATTTCCAGTCCATTTTGCTACAATAGCTTTTTGCCCGCTTACATTGGCTAGTTTTACCCAAGAAGAAATGGTTAGGCCAGTAGTTACATTTGCTTTAGCAGGTGAGCCTAAAGAAATAGTAGAGGCTCCACTAAAATTGGCTGCGGCAGCAGGATTATTAAATCGGTCGGCTACATAAGTTACACTGGTTGAAGTACCAAATGCTTTTGGTAATATACCATCTTGCTCATTGCAGGCGTTAAAGTTGTAATCAGCTAACAATCCACTTGTTACCTGTGAAAAGGATATGGAACTTGTTAATAGAAGGGAGGCAAAAAGTAGAATTTTTTTCATTTTGTAAGTATTTATAGATTTAATACAAATAAATCACATAAATGCGTTTTTTTTATTTAAAGTTCAGCAACAGCTATTTTTGGTTTATTAACGGACAAAAAAAGAGAGGTCATCCATTATGACGACCTCTCTTTTAGTAGTTTAAAGAAGAGTTATTCTTTAATAAAACGAATAGTTTGAGTTCCCTTTTCTGTTTTAACTTTTAAGATATATAATCCTGAAGATAATTGCTCAACAGAAAATACATTTGTTTTTTCTGTTTGAACTAAAGCCCCTAAGCTATTGTAGATAGAAATAGTTTGGATTTCTTCATCTAACTTAATATTTATTATTGTATTTGTAGGGTTTGGATAAAGAGTCACGTTAAACTCATCATTTAATTCGGCAATACCTACAGTTGTAGAGCTTAGTTTAAGCACGAAGACATCATTACTGCCTTGTGGAGTTAAATTAGATACACCAGCGTTAGGATCAAAATCAGCAGTATTATCATAAAATCCAGAAGTATAAATGTTACCATTTGCGTCAGTTGTTATTCTAGAACCAAAAATATTTGTCGAAGAACTTCCTATTGTTTTTGCTGAAATAAAATTACCCATTGCATCTAATTTACTTATAAAAGCATCGTAAGTTCCAATCGGAGATATTGACGTTGTGCCCACTCCAGGATCAAAATCTACAGTCCCATCAATATATCCTGTTGTGTATATATTCCCTGTCACATCTATGGTAATGTCAGCACTTTCAGGATAACCAGTTCCTCCTCCAAAAGTTTTTGCGAAAACAAAATTCCCAGAAGCATCTAATTTACTTATAAAAATATCGTAAATGCCTATTGGACTTAGTGTATAAGTTGTTGTACTTGGATCAAAATCGATTGTGCCCGAATTAGCACCAGTTAAATAAACGTTTCCAAAAGCATCGGTAGTCATACCTGATGGAGTATCAGTTCCTGACCCACCTATTTGTTTTGTCCATATAAAATTGCCACTCGCATCTAGTTTGCTTACAAATATATCTACAGAAGTAAATGCTGTTAACGTGTATGTTGTTGCTCCTGGGTCAAAGTCAAGTGTTCCATTAAAATAGCCCGATGTATATACATTTCCTGAAGCATCTAAAGCTATTCGGGTTGAATTTAAATTGGTTGTAGTTGCTGAGCCAATACTTTTAGCCCATACAAAATCGCCGTTCCCATCTAATTTGCTTACATAAATATCATTAGCACCTATTGCACTTATTGTAGATGTTGCAACACCAGGGTCAAAATCGCAAGTGCCACCAAAATAGCCTGTTGTATAAATATTATTTGTTGCATCCATTGTCATATCAATACCACTTTGATTTCCTACTCCACCCATTTGTTTTGCCCAAATAAAATTACCATTGGCATCCCATTTACTTACAAAAATATCAAAACCACTTGGCGAGTTTAAGTTAAAGGTTCCTGCATTGGGGTCAAAATCAACTGTGCTATCAAAATTACCGGCTAAAAAAATATTTCCTAGAGCATCAATTTTAATACTATTTACAGTTTCATTATATAATCCTCCAATTTGTTTAGCCCAAACAAAGTTTCCGTTTATATCTAGCTTAGTTACAAAAACATCGTTAGGTCCAATTGGGGTTAAACTAAAAACTCCTACTCCTGGATCAAAATCTGCTGGACCATCAAATTTACCTGCTGTATATACATTGCCAGCCGCATCTACAGCACTAGCATTAATATGATCGTTTGATGTTCCACCCAAACTTTTTACCCAAGTAAAATTTTGAGCATTTAAAGTACTTACAAAAGTTGTCGACATAAAAAATGCGCTTAATAGAATAGCTGTTTTTTTGAAATGTAAAAATTTTATCATCTTTTTAGAATAAGGGTTATTATATATTAAAACAAATTAAGCAAGAAAAAACCCGCGCTTGAAAAGTAGTTCAGCAATAGTCATTTTTGGTTTATTAACAGACAAAAAAAGAGAGGTCATCCATTAAGACGGCCTCTCTTTTAGTAGTTTAAAGAAGAATTATTCTTTTATAAAACGAATTGTTTGAGTTCCTTTTTCTGTTTTAACTTTTAAGATATATAAACCTGAAGATAATTGCTCAACAGAAAATACATTTGTTTTTTCTGTTTGTACTAAAGCACCTAAACTATTATAAACAGATATAGTTTGGATTTCTTCATCTGTTTTTACAGTTAAGTTTGTTGAACTTGGATTCGGGAAAATACTTAGTTCGTTAGTTAAGTTTGATAATTGATTAATGTCTGTGCACAAACTTACACTTTGAGTAATGACTGCATTATTTTCACAACCGTTTGCATCTGTACCAGTAACCGTGTAATTTGTTGTTACTGTTGGTGACACTGCAATACCTGTTCCGGTAGCGCTCGTGTTCCATGTATAAGAAATTGACGTGCCACTTGCTGTTAAGCTTGCCGATTCACCAGCGCATATCAAAGCATCATCTGATGTAGCAGTGATGGTTGGCAATGAGTTAACTGTTACACTTGATGTAGCAAATGTTGATGAGATACATCCTACCGAACTAGTACCAACAACTGTGTAGCTAATATTTGCTGTCGGTGTTTTTACAGAGCCTCCACCTTGAATGGTATAAGTATTTGCTCCACTAGGTGTAATGGTAAATGAATTTCCTGAACAAATTGATCCACTATTAACAGCAATGGTTGGATTAGGTGCAATAGTAATAGTGATTAAATCAGTCATTTCTAAGTTGCAAACTGGCGCTCCGCAATCTACTTTGCCAACAATCCAATCTGTGTTAGGGTCCATTCCCGACATAGCGCCAACTTCTCCTGTAACTAAATCAGTCACTGTACTTCCTATGTTTTCATTTAGTTTGAAATAATTTCTTAAACCACTTTCGTTACCCATTAAACAGTTATTCATATTTCCTGAAATTTCTGATTGAGTTCTAGCAGTGTTCCAAATTCTAACCTCATCCATCTTTCCATTAAAATATTCTGCTGTTGCAATTGTAGGATCTTCGCCTATTGTAAGCTTGTTAGTGCAACTTGGTATAGAAGTAAATGGAGCAGTACTTGTAGAAATAGCAGTGCCATTTAAATATAATGTTGTTACACCATTGTTAAAAGTTCCAGCAACATGATTCCACGCATTAAGCGTTAAAACATTCGCAACACTTAATTGATGAAGCGTGTTCCCAGAACCTTCAACTACAAATCTTAATCCTCGACCGTTATTTGTAGTATTATAAGTATCTAGAATGATTTCTCCGCTTTGAGCCGCATTAGCGAAATAATTAGAAACTATTCGTTTGTATGTTGTAGCTCTAGGAAAAATCCAAGCTTCTACCGTTAATGAATTTGTAGCTAGCGATGTTATATTTGTTGTAATAACGTCATTTGTTCCGTCAAAATCCAAACCGTAATTACCGCCTCCTTGAGTTTCTGCATAAACATTAAATGTAGTATTTGTCGTTAGTGGACCAGTATCAAAAGATAGAGCACCTCCTGTTCCAGTAACTGGACTTCCGATGACATTATTATTTGCATCATCTCTCAAGTAATATTTTATCCCATTGTTAGAAGAACTAGTTGTAATAGTAGCACTATTTCCTGAGCAAACATTATTTTGTGTACCACTAATCGTTTCATTGTTAATAGCAGGTAATATTGTAACGTTTGCAGTTGTAGATGCGGTATTACTTCCACTATCAATAGCTGTAAGTGTAACAGTATTCATACCTATGTTCGAACAGTCGAAAAAAGTTTTGCTTAAACTAAGTGCTGGCGTTCCGCAATCAGATGATGAACCATTATTTATATTCGCTGGAGTAATATTAACGAGTCCACTATTGTTTAATTGAACCGTGTAATTTTGAGCAACAGCAGTTACCGAAGTGCTAATACAAGCGCTATTGTAGGTTAAATTATCGATAGAAAGATATGGATTTAAGGCGCTTTGAGATATCGATAGAGCAATGAATTGTTGATTTCCTGTGTAGGTAGAAAGATCTACAATATGATGAGCGTAGACAATAAATCCTCCCGATTGAGCCATAGGAACAGGATGTGATTTAATAAGTTGAAAAGTACTCATCGCTCCTGCGCTTTGATTGGATACAGTTCCTATTAGCAATTGTATAGTGGGGTTTGAATTAGTGGTGTTTCTAATATCAAACTCTAAAATTCCCTTTGCATTATCAGTCATTGGCAAAATAATAGTTTTACTGCCACCAGTAGCGAAAGTGGAAAGATTAACGACTCCAGAGCCATAAGCAGCACCAATAGGAAACCAACAAGAGGGCGGAGGAGCGTTGAAGTTTTCTGTTATTGAATTTACGGGAGTTAAACACTGTGCATTAATTTTACCTGCTAATAATGTAATTAAGATGATTAGTAAATGTTTTCTCATATTTATTTGTTTTATATCAAACAAACATATATCAAAAAATACTGAAAATTTTTGAGAGTTCAGCAAAAGCCAATTGAGTTCATTAATGGATAAACTTAGGCAGAAAGGGCCTCTTCAAACTCTGCTTTTTTGTATTTGGAAAGCTTGGTTGTTAAACCATTAGAGAGTTGAATGCTTAAATCGGATTTTGAATACTGCTTAATAAATTTTTTGTTAACTAGCCATGATTTATGCACCCTAAAAAAATCAGGCACACTCTCTAAAACGGTTTCAAAATGCTTCAAGTTTTTGCTGGCAATATATGTTTTTTCAGTAGTATGAATCGTGCAATATGATTCTTGGGCTTCAATGGCAATAATGCTTTCGATACTCACTATGTTTTGCTGACCTTTATCGCTAATTACTATATTTTTGAGCTGCTTATTTTCAAGTGTATTGCTCAATAAGGATAAGCGTTGCGATTGTTGCTCTATATTGCGTTGCTGAACCACTCTTGCTACAGCATTTTTTAAACGTTCAATATCAATAGGCTTTAATAAATAATCGATGGCAGCTATTTCAAAGGCACGGATAGCGTATTGGTCATAAGCCGTCACAAAAATAATTTCAAAATTGATGTCTTTAAAAAAAGTAACGATTTCAAACCCCGAATAATTAGGCATCTCAATATCTAAAAACACTAAGTCGGGTTGCTCTTTATTAATTACATCAACGGCTTGCAACACATGGTTGCATTTGGCAATTAACTCAACATCAGGACAAAAACGCAGCAATAAATTTTCAAGCACGTCTCTTGCACCTTCTTCATCATCTACCAATATGGCCCTAATTTTTTTCATGACGTCAAACGTACTATTCGTTTTTTTAATATTTGCTATCAAATTTATGAATCATCTAATTTTATTTAGCAATGGCTAAAATTTATGTTTGATTGGAATGGATAGAATCACTTTGGTTCCTATAGCTTCATTATTCTCATATAAATCTTCGTATTTATAGCCAAAGTCTCCTTCAAATACATTACTTAAAATTTCAAAGCGTTTATGAATGGCTTTTCCCGAAAAGGATTCGTGCTCCGATCGTTGCCTTAATTTAATAGCTTTTGATTTTTCTCTGCCAATTCCATTATCTGATATTGTACAAATTAGAGTTTCGTTTAACTCAAAAGTTATTTTTAAATTCTTTTGTCCTTCTTTATGCAATAAACCGTGTATTAAAGAGTTTTCGATAAAAGGTTGAATTAATAATGGAGGTAGCATAATGTCTTCCACATTTTTAATATCAATGATATAGTTTAACTCTTTTTTAAAGCGTAATTTTTCGAGAGATAAATACAATTCCAATAATTTTATTTCTTGGTCAAAATCAATAAAATCTTTTTCTGAATAACTTAAGGTTCTGCGCACTAAGTTCGAAAATGTGGTAATATAAGAGTAGGAATGTTCTACATCGCCTTTTAAAATTAAATCCTGAATCGAATTCAATGAATTAAAAATAAAATGCGGATTCATTTGCGATTGAATGGCGGTTAATTTGGAAGCATTTAACTCATTGATTTGCTGAGATTTTTTTCGTTGTATATTTAATTGCCAGCGATATATTAATAATACTATTCCTAAAAATAAAATAATGACAAACGCAATAAACCACCAGCGTGCATAAAAAGGAGCGTCAATTGTAAAGGAGTAGGAGACAGGTTCGCTAAATACACCTTGGTTTTCAACTTTAAAATAAAATGTATAGTTACCTGGTGCCAATGCAGAGTAAGTAATTTGATTCGATTCGTAATTATTAATATTCCAATTTAAATCATATCCTTCTAGCTTGTAGTAATAATGCATGCTTTCGTGGTTACGCAATGTAGTTGACGAAAAGATAAATTGTATTTTACGTTGGTTACTATTTAAAGCCCTTGTTTGAAATGGATTAATTAATTCGTCGTTTACTAAAATATGATTTAAACGAATAAATGGTTTTTGAAGAGTTGTTTTGTTGTAATTTAAATTAATAGGTTGTACACCTCCACTATGGCTTACCCATAGTTGGTTTTGATGAAAAGTAAAATCAATAATTCTTTTAGATGAAAACCCAAAAACTGAATGTAAGGCTTTTAATAATTTTCCATTCATGTCAAACTGAAATAAACCATTGGATGATTTGGCAATAATTGTGTTTTGATGAATGCTTATTTTTTTAAGAATCTCTTCTTGATTATTTATAATAGGATGAATCACATTGACTATTTTGCCATGTTGTATTATTAAAATACCATTGGCTTTGGTGGTAGCGTATATACGACCATTATAAAAATGTAGGTAATTGGGATAAATGACTTTTTTATTAATGAGTAAGGGCTTGATATTTCCATCAGGAAAAATGGTAAATAAACCATTAGCTGTAGAAGCATATAGACAATGATCTTCAGGATTATATTCTATCGAATAAATTCTGAAATCAACACCTTTTAATAATTGTGTATTAAATGTTTTGATGCCATCGCTTTCAACTTTCATAACACCTCTGTTTGTTCCAAGATAAATGAGATTATCAGAAAGTATAACGGCGTCTTTTAAAGAAGCTTGTATAATATTGTTGATGGTTTATGTTTTTTTATTGTAAACTTTAATACTACCGTTATCAAAAACTATTAAGTTGCTCGTATGGTTACCATATATGGCTTCAATAGGACGTTTCCCTTCAGTGTTAATAGTAAACAATTTGTTATTAAGGTAGTTCATGAGCGTACCTTTAGAAGTTCCAATCATTAAACCAAAAAGCGAATCTGAATACAAGGCATTTGCAGGATCTTCTTTAAAGGTGTGACTCACATCAGGTACTTTAGTATCAGGAATAACGATGACTCCTTTATCAAATGTGCTGAGTAAAATGTTTCCTTCTTTATCTTTATAGATATCCGAAATAAAATAATCTCCGTAATAAATAGGATAGTTTTCGGTGGTGATTTTCTTATCAATTAAAGCTGTACCTGGTAAAGTTCCTGTAACCCAAATAATACCTTCTGTTTCGTAGATCCTCTCCGACTGACTTCTTTCAAATATTGCATTTTTGGGTAATTGATTTAATTCAAATGTTGAAGCATTGAAACTATAGAGTTCTTTTGTTCTTAAATCGAGAGCATAGTTACTGAAAAACTTAAGTACGCTTTCGGTGTTAAGGCTACCAGATAAAAAGTGTAACTTGTTTTTTTTGAATACACCTTTCTCATAAACTAAAACAGAATCAATACCACTTAAATGAAATTGAATGCCATTGTTCTTGGTTAAAAATGCTGAACTTAAATAGTAAAGTGAAGCTGGGTATTGTAATACCTTTTTTCCGTTTTTATTTAATACCACAATTTGTTTGGCGCCAATTACTAAGTTGTCATCATCTGCAACAGTTAAACTAATATCAGAACTGCTTTCATCAGCTTTGAGTTCGTAAAATAAGGAACAACTTTTATTTTTAATTTGAAATATTTGATTGTTAAGGTTGTGGCAATAAATAGTGCCCTCGCGATTCATTGTAAAGTTGAAAACAGAACTCCCTTTAGCTTCATCACATTCTATTTTATTGTAATAATAGTAATCAAAATAATAAAGCCCTTCGTTGGTAGCAAACCAATAGTTTAAATCTTTATCCTGTATCACATCGTATATTTGAACGCCTCTAAACTGTTCTTCGCCAAATATAAAATGGGCAGGTTGCTGCGCTTTTGTATTGATAAATGAAAAGCATATCACAAAAAGTAATATAACTTTTGTGCTCACAAAGTTGCTTGATATGTTTTGTGCATTTTTGATAGTAACCAAATGTACAAAAAAATTAAAAGGGTTTATCCGAATGTGAAGTAGGGCGTGTTAGGGGTTAGGTTATTATTCAAATACTTCTTCTACGCCAACCTTGTCAAATGTTGCTTCTGAAAACACAGTTGTCATTTTGTATTCTGGTAATTTATTATGAAAAGCTTGGTAAATAGTTATTGTCTTTTCTTTTATTTCTTGGAGATATAGTGCGCTGTAACTTTGTTTACTTATATAAAATTCATTGGCGTTTAGGTCGCACACAATTATTCTAAAGTCTCGCTTAGTTCCACCGAATGAAAATAGTCCAAATACTTTTTTTGGTTTTGTTGTATAAAAGCGATTTAAAACTAGATAGTTATTGTCTACCGAGATTAGATAGTTGTCAACTAAAAACCTATGTTTTAGTTTTTTGTCAAACAAATAACAATTTGCTAGGTATGGTCCAGACATACCAAAAGATTCTTGTTCGTCCGTGTATTTTATTTTTGCTGGTCTTTCCATAACTTACCCCTAACGTTTTCGCGGTTTGCTTCAGGCCGTTTTGGAACCGTTGTCTACCGAAATGTTAGTTTAAAGATACAATGTTGCTAGGCAATTGCAAAGAAAAAATTAAAAAAGTTTCTACCGCTTTTGCAATTGCTTTGATGTCTGCAAGGCTTGAGCAAACCGTGTGTTAGCAGTTCGGCGGCTTATTTAGTTGTAGTTAGTTTAAGTGTCCGCATACACAGAAACAAATTATGCTAAATATTTTGCCTTACTGTTTTTAAAATTTGGTTTGGTGTCGCAACGAAAACAAATACGTTTGTCAGCACGCAGTTTTGTCTGCGGTTAGGTCGATACGTTTTGTGAGTTCTGCGGTTAGGTCAACCGAGTTTAGTGAGGTCGAAACGTTTAGTTGATAATTTTGTTTTGTAGATGTCGCCACGAAACAGGAAAATAAATTTGTCTGAAAATGAAGTTTGATGTCGAAAGTGAAGTTTCTCGGTACTTGTCAGCCGCTGACTGCTAACCTACTTATACATCTCATAAAACTAAACATATATAACATAGGGTAGCGATATTTGTATAGTTTTTTAGCGTTATTTTATAAAGATACAATTTAGATTCAATGATTTTTGGGCTTTTTTCTGAGGGGCTAGCACCTTCAATTTGGTAGAATTTTTGTAGAAACAGATTTAGATAAGATATTGTTAATAAATGCTTTACCTAAACTTTATACAATCAATAAAATAGTATAATTTTATAATACAAATTTTTAAGCATGAAAAAACTAAATCGTTTTGCCGCACTTTTTTTTGTCTCTTTATCTCTTACTTCATTTTCGCAAATAGGTAATGGTGGTTTTAAAATAAATGAAAATGGCGATCCTTTGCCAGATGTTTTATTGAATTTTGATGCTATTTTTGATAATACCAAAGTAGAATTAACTTGGTCTTCAGACACAGAAAATAACAACAATTTCTTTACTATAGAAAAATCTAAAGATGCTACTAATTTTGAAGAAGTAACATCCATTAAAGGTTTTGGAAATCATAGCAATATCATGAGTTATTTTGATGTAGATTATACTCCGTATGAAGGAATTTCTTTTTACCGTTTAAAACAAACAGATGCTAAAGGAAAGGTATTGTCTTCTCGTTTAGTATCTATCAATAATAAAATTTCAACTAATAATTTATCGATGAATCAAAGTGCTGTTTATGATAATCCAGCTAGTTTAATGGGTTCTGAGAATAAAGAAGTATTAGTTGTTTTAAGAAACGAAAAAGGGGAAGAGAGTTATTCTAAAGTAGTGATCGACGATAAATATAATGTGCTTTCTTCTGATAATACAAGTAAGTTAGATAATGGTACTTATACCGTTGTTGCTTCTTCTGATAATAGATTATATAGCCAAAAGTTGGTGGTAAGATAGTCTGTTTTACTTTCTTTGCCTACCATGCAAAGAAAAGACTCTAATTTAGTTTTATTTTCTTCTGTTCTTTTTTCTTGAAAAAAAGAACCAAAAAATTCAAGGTAATTAGCCAACCCCCAGTTTCTCCGTAGAAACTTCCCTGAATGGGACTTCCCTC
>SXGR01075747.1_pt1 | contig 13656 bp, 12 predicted proteins | sample 3174711 | NCBI WGS metagenome assembly SXGR01 (sample SAMN11356860, study PRJNA531348) | freshwater metagenome | isolation source: freshwater sample F1-60 | place: China: Fuxian Lake, Yuxi | collected 2017-12-25
CCAGGACGAAAACCATACGGTGGTCCGAGCCGCCGGCTTGATCGGCGTCGCCACCCTCTCCAGCCGCATTCTCGGCTTCATCCGCGACATGGTCCTGGCCCGCCTGTTCGGCGCGACGCCGGCGGCCGACGCCTTTTTCGTCGCCTACCGGATTCCGAACCTGCTGCGCGAACTCTTTGCCGAAGGCTCGATGTCGTCCGCCTTCATCCCGGTCTTCACCGAATACCACACCAGGCGCGGCCAACGCGACGCCTGGGAGCTGGCCAGCGCGGTCTTCACGACGCTGCTGACGATCCTGACGGGGATGACGCTGCTCGGCATCCTCGCCTCGCCCGCGATCGTGTGGCTGCTGGCGCCGGGGTTCCACCAGGACCCCCCGCGCCTAGCCATGACCACGCTGCTCACGCAGATCATGTTTCCCTATCTCCTGTTCATCAGCCTAGCGGCCCTGGCCATGGGGGTCCTGAACTCGGTGCGCGCCTTCGCGGCGCCGGCCTTTTCCCCGGTGCTGTTCAACGTCTGCACGATCGCCGCGGCGCTGTTCCTCTCGCCGCGGCTGAGCGAGCCGATCCTGGGCGTGGCCGTCGGGGTGGTGCTGGGAGGCGCCGCCCAGTTCGTGATGCAGCTCCCGGGGCTCCGCCGGCGTGGGTTTCTGTTCGGCTGGCGGTTCGAGCCGGGCCATCCCGGCGTGAAGCGGATCGGCGCCTTGCTGGTGCCGTCGCTGCTGGGCATGTCGGTGACGCAAGTCAACATTACGGTTAGCACAATCCTGGCCTCGTTCTTCGCCGGGGCGCCGACCTATTTATTCTACGGGATGCGGCTCATCCAATTTCCGCTGGGCATCTTCGGCGTGGCTCTGGCCACGGCCATCCTGCCGACGCTCTCCCAGCAGGCGGCGCGCGGCTCGCTTACGGAGCTGCGCGAGACCCTCGGCTTCGGCTTACGCATGATCCTCTTCATCATCCTGCCGGCGATGGCGGGATTGATGCTCCTGCGGCGACCGATCGTCCATCTCTTTTTCGAGCACGGGACCTTCACTGCGGCGGACACGGATGCGACGGCGACGGCGCTCTTGTGTTATGCCGTGGGACTCTGGGCCTTCGCCGGGGTGCGGATCGTCGTTGCGGCCTTCTACTCGATGCAGGATACGCGAACGCCGGCCCTGGCGGCCGTTGCGGGGGTCGTCGGGAACCTGGTCTTGTCGCTGGCACTGATGGGGCCGCTCCACCATGCGGGGCTGGCCCTGGCCACGGCCCTGGCGTCCATGCTGAACGGGGCCATCCTGGTCACGGTCTTGAACCAGCGGTTGGGCGGGATCGACTGGGCCTCCGTGGGCCGGTCGGCAGGGCGCAGTCTGATCGCGCTGGCGCCGGTCGTGCTGGCCTCCGCCTGGGTGGCCGGGGCCTCGGTCTGGACCCATCAGGGGGATTGGATCGCCAAGACGATCATGCTGCTGGTGGGTATCGGCTTGAGTATGACCGGATATTTCGGCATCCATGCGCTGCTGCGCTCGCCGGAACTGGAGGTCGTCTGGAACATTATGAAACGCAAGCTCGGGCGAGGACCGCATGGCCGCTAGAACGTCTTTCTCATCCGCCTCACGCCTGACGCCTCACGCCTCGCGCATTTTTCGGACGAGCTGGGGTTGGATGGGCATCGTTGCGTCTCCGATTGGAGTGGCGAGAATCGTCCTGCCGCAGGCGTCGCGCGCGAGGGCCGAGCGAGAGCTGGGGGGGACGGATGGAGCGCCGCTGCAAGAGGCGAACGCACAGGCCCTGTTGGTTCAGGCGCAGGCGCAGCTGATGGAATTTGTCGCCGGCAAGCGACAGGCGCTGGATTTGCCGGCGGACCTCTCGGCCGGCACGCCGTTCCAACGGAAAGTCTGGCGCGCGGCGCGGCGCATTCCCTACGGGCGAGTCCGTTCTTACCAGTGGATCGCTGGCCGGGTGGGAGGCGATCGCTATGCGCGGGCGGTGGGCCTGGCGCTGGGCGCGAATCCCGTGCCGATCCTGGTGCCCTGCCATCGCGTCGTGGCGCAGGACGGGTCGCTGGGCGGGTTCTCCTGCGGCCTGCCTGCCAAGCGCCGGCTCCTGACGCTGGAAGGCACGCTGAAACAATTGGGTCCCAAAGTCTGAAAAGTCCGTCAAGTGTGAAAGTTGTCGGACCGGGACTTTCGGACTTGTTAACTTTCCAACTTTGCAACTTATGAAAGCCGTCATTCAGCGCGTCTCGCGCGCGTCGGTGCTGGTGGCGGGCGAGACGATCGGGGAGATCGGCGCCGGGTTGCTCGTGCTGCTCGGCGTGGCCAAGGGAGACGGCGAGGCCGACGTCCGCTATATGGTCGAGAAACTCTCCACGCTCCGCATCTTCGGCGACGAGGCGGGCAAGATGAACCGGTCGATCGGCGAAGCGGGCGGGGCGCTGCTGGTCGTCTCGCAGTTCACGTTGCTGGGCGATACGGCCAAGGGCCGCCGCCCCGGCTTCGACCAGGCCGCTCCGCCGGAACTGGCAAGAGCCCTCTACGAGCAAGTGGTCAACGGACTCAAGATATTGGGGCTCCGCGTCGCCACCGGCCGTTTCGGCGCCCATATGGAAGTCGAACTCGTGAATGACGGACCGGTGACGTTGATCCTGGACAGCGGCCAGCGGCGGGCATCCGGGACGGACTAAAGTCTCGGCCCGGCCTGCCGATACAGGAGACAGGCAGGGCAGTCGGGCGCGGAACCGATCGAATCGCTTGCGGAGACAAGGGAGCTTGGTATAAAAGGGGCAGCACAGGGAGGTGGCCATGGCGATGTGCATACCTGAACATCACCCGTTGCGCCGGCTCTTCGGGGCCCTGACCGAGAAGAGCTTCACCGAACACCTCGGCTGGCCCGACCTGAACGTTACCGACTACGTCACCAATCTCCTCGTCGAATTCACCCACATCGACCGTCTCTACCGGGTCCGCAACCAGCAGGGGGAGCAAGTCGAGGCCCTGGTGGGCCTCCTGTATGAATCCGAAGTGCTGCAGGGGGCCCAGTCCCTCGAGCAGGAACGGGACGTCCACCGCCACATCGGCGACTTCACCCTCTTCATGGCCGGGATTTTTCCCGAGTACCTGCGCCGGCTGAAGACCGCCGGCCTGATCTATCACAAAGACTTCCTGGTGGATTACGTGAAGACCGGGAAGCGCTCCTACGGCATCGTGGCGCAGCTGGAAGACCGGCCCGATGCGGACGGTCCTCCCCTCTATCGCAAACTCTCCGAGAACTTCGAACTCTGCGTCACGGGCCTGGGGTTCGTCCGCAGCGACCTCGACCGGATGCAGGACCCTGCGTATCACCAGGCTAAGCGCGTCTTGTTGAATTGAAGCCGCGTCGCACCTCCCGATCCCCTCTCATCCTGATCCATGGCGGCGCCGGGACCAATCCGATGATGGGCCGACAACGGGCCTGCCTCGCGGAAGCCTTGTACACCGGGTACGGACGGCTCCGCGAGGGCGCCGTGGCCCTCGATGCGGTAGAAGCGGCGATCTGCCTGCTAGAAGCCTCGGGACTGTTCAACGCCGGGATCGGCGCCCGTTTGCAGCTGGACGGGAGCCGCCGCATGGACGCCTCGCTCATGGAAGGGCGAGGGCTCGGGGCCGGGGCCGTCGCCGGGATCAAGTCGGTGCGCCATCCCATCAGCGCTGCCCGGCTGGTGATGGAGCGGACGGAACATGTCCTCCTGTCCGGCCCGCCCGCCACTAGGCTGGCCTTGCACTTCCAGCTGGCGAGACAGGCAAGCCCCACTCCCGCGCAACGCAAGGCGCTGCAAACGGATATCCGGAAGATCGGGCCGCAGGCCTCAGCGGCCGGCACCTTGCGTCTGTTCAACACCCTGGCCCGTCGCCGGAAGGCGGGGTTGGAAACAGTGGGCGCAGTGGCGCTCGATCGTGCTGGGACCGTCGCCGCCGGCGCCTCCACCGGAGGCGTCACGCTCATGTTGCCCGGGCGCGTGGGCGACACGCCGTTGATCGGCTGCGGTTGCTATGCCGACGACGAGGCGGGGGCGGTCTCCATGAGCGGCGTCGGCGAGGGCATCATCCGCCTAGCCATGGCCAAGACGATCGTCGACCGGATGGCCTCCGGCGCCACGCCAGTTGCGGCGGGCCGCTGGGCGCTGGGGCTGCTCGGCTCCCGCATTCGGGGACAGGCCGGGGCGTTGGTGCTGGCCCCAAACGGAAAATTCGCCATCCGGCACAACACGCCCTACATGATAGCCGGTTACTGGAACGGGCATGGAGAACCGGTGGTGAAAGACAAGTATGAATGATGAATGCAGAATGATGAATGGGAAGTCCGTTGCAGAGCGGCAAGAGAAGGGCTAGAGTAAACCCATCTTTCGTTCATCGTTCTGCATTCATCATTCGGCGTTGGATCGAGGCATGAGCCGAGCTATCTTCCATCTCGCCTTTCCGGTCACGGATCTCGCCGCCGCGAAGACATTCTACGTGGACGGGCTCGGTTGCACGCTCGGCCGCGAAACGGACTCCGCGGTCATCCTGGGTTTGGCCGGCAACCAGATTGTGGCGCATCTCACGAAAGAACCCTTGACGCAGAAGGGCATTTATCCGCGCCATTTCGGACTGGTCTTCACAAACGAGAAGGACTGGCAGGCGCTGGCGGACCGGGCCAAAACGAAGGGTCTGACATTTTATCAGGAGCCGCGCAGACGCTATGAAGGCAAGCTGACGGAACATCGGACGTTCTTCCTGGAAGATCCCTCCCGCAACCGGCTCGAATTCAAGTGGTACCGACACGAGTCCGCCATCTTCGGCGAACGGGATTCTGCGGAAGTCGGCGACACGGGAGGTAAACCGGGGGACTGACGGGATTCAGGATAGGGTTTGCCCCGCTTGTCCAGCAGTGTGAGGGCGTTGATTTCCTTTTCCCTGAACAGGTCCATGGCATACCCGCTTGCTGACGAGGCGAGAATTTCGCTGACTCCCCACCGCTTGTCAGCTTTGCTCATAAGCACTCCTGCCTTTGCCAGTCCTAAGTTGGCTTACCGCTCCCCATGAAAGTCGATCCGTCGGCGCGGCGCGACCGGCGGGGCCATGAGTTCGCGGATGGCGTCGAAGACGATCTTGAATTGTCGGTCGTATTTCTTTTCCAGATCGTCCAATCGTCTGGCAAGGGCCTTGTTCGAGGCGATCATGTCCCGCAAGCGGACAAAAGCCCGCATGATGCCGATGTTCACCAGTACGGCCCGCTTGCTATTGAGCACACTGGATAGCATCGCGACGCCTTGCTCCGTGAAGGCGTAGGGACGGGCGCGCCGTAGCCCGCCCCAACTTGAAGTCACAAATTGTGACTTCAAGTTGGCAAATTCTTTCTCGCTCAGTTGAAACATGAAATCTTTCGGAAATCGTTCGCGGTTGCGCTTGACTGCCTGGACCAGCGCTCTAGGCTCGACGCCGTACATCTCGGCAAGGTCGGTGCTAAGCATGACCTTATGCCCTCTGATTAGAAGGATGGTTCGCTCGATTCGTTCAATCGGAACCAGGGCGCTCATCGGTGGCTCCTTCCGAGTTTGAAGTTCCAATTTGGAACTTCAAACTCGGAGCGGTGAAGCGGGCCTCATGGTAGCCCAGGCGAAGAAAGGGCGCAACCAGGATCGAGCTGTCAACCCGGCGAGACCAGCTTCAATCAGACGATGCCGCCACGATCAGGCCGATCCGGAGGGACCTGATCGGGTTGGCCGATTCGCCGAACAGCGCCTTTATTGCATCCATCGCAAAATTTTGGTCTGGCGATAGGCCAGGTAGGGCGTGACCTTCAGCGGGTCGTGGCGCAGGGGCGCGGGCAGGATCGCCGCCAGCAGGGCCGCTTCCTCTTCGGTCAGATTCGCCGCCGGCTTGCTGAAGTGGTGCTGCGCCGCGGCCTCCGCGCCGTAGACGTCCTGTCCCCATTCGGCGACGTTCAAATAGATTTCCAGGATCCGTTTCTTGCTCAGGCGCCGTTCCAGCGAGCGGGCGATCAGGGCCTCGTGGACTTTGCGCAAGAGGTTCTTCTCGGACGAGAGATAGAGGTTCTTGGCCAGTTGCTGGGTGATGGTGCTGCCCCCGCGGGCGAGCTTGCCCGCTTTGATGTTGCGGAGGGTCGCGTCCTGGATGCCGCCCCAGTCGAACCCTTCGTGCTGGAAGAACGAGGCGTCTTCGGACACGATGACGGCTTTCTGCAAATGGGGCGAGATGTGGGACAGGGGAGTCCAGCTCCAGCGGGGCGTGACGGGCCGGTCCTGCCGCCGCGCGTCGGCGGCGCGGGCCTCCATCAGGGCGGTGGTGGTCGGATTGACCTTGGCCAGGGCGGCAATGTCGGGAAAGGTGCGCCACCACCAACCGGCGATCCCGCTCAGCGCCAGCGCCGTGAGCAGCAGTAATCGAAACAGGAGTCGCGCGAGCCGGTGGCGCAGATTTGACTTCACCATGGGCGGATGATACAGGAGTAGCCGTCGGCTTTCAGCCATCAGTCCTCGGCGATCGAACCATGAAAATCCTCACCGCGGAGTTTCTCCGGAGTTGCGTGAAGCCGGAGGACTTTCCCAAGGATCGGCTGCCCGAGATCGCCTTCGTCGGCCGGTCGAACGTGGGCAAGTCGTCCCTGATCAATTCCCTGCTCAACCGCAAAAAATTGGTGAAGGTGAGCCGGACGCCGGGCAAGACCCGCGCCGTGAACTTCTTCCATGTGGCCACGGCCGACCCCCGGCTGAAAAACTTTTATCTGGTGGATTTGCCGGGCTACGGCTACGCGAAAGCCTCCAAATCGGTGCTGGCGGAGTGGGGACCGATGATCGAGCAATATCTCAAGGCCCGGCCGGAACTCCGCGCCGTGTTTCTGCTCCTGGATGCGCGGGGCACCGAGGATCACGACGCGTCCACCTACGCCTGGCTCTGTGACCACGTGCAGCGGCCGGTGCTGGTGCTGACGAAGAGCGACAAGCTGTCGCGCAGCGAGCGCGGCGCCAGCCTGGCGGCCGTCCGCGCATCGTTCCGGTTGTCGGAGGCGGATCGGTGCGCGCCCTATTCCTCGGTCACGCATGAAGGGCGGGACGAGCTCTGGCAGGCGATCCGCGATCTCGTGAAACGTGATCAGTAGTCAGTTCTCAGTTTCCGGAACCGACCACTGAAAACCGTTCACGGAACACCCCGTTCCCGCGTTTCTCCTGCGACACTAGAATTTCACTTCAATATAGGCCTTGTTTTTCAGCTCCTTGAGCCAGGCCTGGAACCCATCCTCGTTCTTCTGCCGGTACACGAGCCCCTGGATCTCGGTCCGGACTTCGGCGAAGGGCCGGAAGCCGGTCGGACTCTTCTCGTCCAGACGGAGGATGTGCAGCCCCTGGGGCGTCTCGACCGGCTTGCTGAGCTGCCCGACTTCCAGGGGCGCGAGGGCCTGCTCGATCGGGGGGAGGAGTTCCCCCTGACGGACGAAGCCGAGGCCCCCGCCCTTCGTCGCTTCCGGGCCGTCCGAATAGCGCATGACCATGTCGGAAAACTGCGCCCCTTGTTTGAGCTCGGCATAGGCGGCCTGGGCCCTGGCGCGGACCTGAGCCCGGTCCTCGCCGGCTCGCGGGACGAGCAGGATCTGGCTGATCCGGTATTCGTCGGGCAGCAAAAACCGGCTCTGGTGCTGCATGTAGTACCGCTGCAATTCGATTTCCGCCACCATCAGGTTGCTGCGGACTTCCCGGTCCACGATTTTCAACAGGACGATCTGCTCCCGGATCCCGCGCAGGACGGTCGGATCGGACTCGTCGATTTTTTCCCCCTGGCGCCTCATTTCCTTGACGGCGGCCTTCAGTTCCTCCTCCGCCACGTCCACGCCGCGGGTCTTGGCGATCTGCAGTTGGAGCTTCGTCTCGATCATCCTGGTCAGGGCTTCCAGCTCGGTCTGCCGGATGCGGCGCTCCAAGTCGGCGCCCCGGTACTGTGCGCGGAGGCGCATCTCGGTGGATTCCGTTTCCGCCTTGAGTTCCGACAGCATGATGAGCTCGGTGTTGACGACCGCCACGATGCGGTCCGCGAGAACGGCGGCGTGGGCCGGGGACTCGGCGAGCGCGACGCCCAGGAGAGCGCACAGTGCCACGATCGCCGTCCGTAGGACGCGGCGGAGCAGAGAGCGTGGAGGCCTGTGTGTTGACGCGATGCCTGGCAACATGGAGCGAGAACGGTCCGTCCGGCCCACCGGCCGTCCCTGCGCTGAGTCGGATCGGTCAGGGAGCCGGGTCGGCGGGAAGCGGCCCGGCATCCTCGGTGACGAAGCGGGAGGCGTCGGCCATTCGAATCGCCGCCGTTCCCCGCAGCTTCGAGAGCAGGGCTTCAAACTGCCGGCGTTCCTTTTCCGCATGGAGTTCTTGCCTCAGCCGCTCCCGCACCGCGGCGGCGGCCGGCGCGCCCTCCGGTTCGCGGCCGGTCAGCTTGACCAGATGGAATCCCGACGCGGTTTCCACCGGTTCGCTGACCACCCCGGGCTTCAGCGCCAACAGCGCGGTATTCACGGCCGGCTCCACCAATCCCGGGCGGTAGGATCCCAGATCGCCACCCCTGTATTTCGTGGCTTGATCCAGCGAGAAGCGCAGCGCGAGCATGGCGAAGTCCATTCCGAGGTCCAACTGCCGTTTCAAATCCCTGGCCTGTTCCTCGGACTTGACCAGGATGTGCGCCGCCCGGATCTGGTCCGCCGCGTACAATTCGGCCTGGTGGATCTCGTAGTAGCCTTCCAGCTCCTCCTTGGTGAGAGCCACCTGCGCCGTGACCGCCGCTTTCATGAGCTCGTCCAGCGCCAGCTGCTCCTTGACCCGCTCCAGCCGCTCAATCGCGCGCGGGGTCCGGTCCAGCCCGAGCTTGCGTGTCTCCTGCAGCAGCAACTCCCGCGAGATCAAATCGTCGAGAAACTTGCGCCGGCCCCCTGCGCTCTTGTAGCGGGCCTGCACGGAGGCCGGCAGCTCCGACCAGCGGTACTCGAATTCGTTTTGGGTGACGGGCTTGCCGTTGACGATCACCAGGACGGGGGACTCATCCGCCCCCGGGGTGCAGCCGGCGAGCCAGATGAGGGCCGCCAGGCAGGGGAGCATCGCCCGGCGCAGGACCAGTCCTCTCGGCGCGACCTTGCTCCGTTTTCCAGTTGGATGACCGCTGCTCCGCCGTGCGTCCATGCCCCTCTGCGCAGATCCCTTGTCCAGAGCCTCAATCGGCCGGTAGCTAGGTATCACAGACGTACAGGGTTTGCAAGGCTCTGTTCAACTCGGGAAATTGCGCGAGCCAGTCTCCCGACGGCAGCTGCAACTCGAAGGCCTGGGGGGAGAGCAGCCGGAACCGCCGCTGGTACCGGTCCATCACCCGCCGGATGCCGGCCTCCGGCAGCGGGGCCTTCGGGTCGAAGGTCAGCACCGCCACCGCCGTCTTCACCTCCACCGAGGCTAGGCGCAGGGCCTTGGCTTGCAGGCGGATCTGCATGACCTCGAACAGGCGTTCGACCGGGTCGGGCAGCGGTCCGTACCGGTCCTGGACTTCCCCGTGGAGCAGGGCGAGATCGCCCACCTGCGTCGTGGTCGAGAGCCGCTTGTACAGCGAGAGTCGCTGGTGGGCGTCCGCCACATACTCGTCCGGAATGAAAGCCGACACGTGCAGGTGCAGGGTCGGGTCGAACTCCTCCTCGACCACCGTGCCCTTCAGGCGTTGCACGGCCTGCTCGACCATTTGCAGGTACAGGTCCAGCCCTATGGCGGCGATGTGTCCCGATTGTTGCCTGCCGAGCAGGTTGCCGGCGCCGCGAATCTCCAGGTCGGCCGCCGCGATGCGGAACCCCGCGCCGAGTTCCGTGAACTCCTGGATCGCCACGAGACGCTTCTGCGCATCGCCGCTCAGGGTCCCTTCGTCCGGCACGAAGAAGTAGGCGTAGGCCTGGTGGCCGGCTCGGCCCACCCGTCCCCGCAACTGGTAGAGCTGCGCGAGTCCGAAGGTGTCCGCCCGGTTCACGAGGATCGTGTTCGCGTTGGGCACGTCCAGGCCCGACTGGATGATGGCCGAGGCGATGAGCACGTCCGCATCCCGCTTGATGAACTTCAGCATAACCGATTCCAGCAGCCGCTCGTCCATCTGCCCGTGGGCCATGACGATCCGGGCCTCCGGCACCAGTTGCTGCAGCCAGGCGCCGATCTTCTCCATGGTCTGGACGCGGTTGTGGACGAAGAAGGCCTGGCCGCCACGGCCCAGCTCGCGGACGATCGCTTCCCGGATCGTCGCCTCGTTGAAGCGCAGGACCTGGCTTTTGATCGAGAGACGGCCCATCGGCGGTGTTTCGATGACCGAGAGGTCGCGGACGCCGGACATGGCCATTTGCAAGGTCCGGGGGATCGGCGTGGCGGTCAGGGTCAACACGTCCACCTGCGTCCGCATCTGCTTGAGCCGCTCCTTGTGGCGCACCCCGAACCACTGTTCCTCGTCGATGATGACCAGGCCAAGGTCCCGGAACTGCACGTCTTTCTGGAGCAGGCGGTGCGTGCCGATCACGACGTCCACGGTGCCGGCCGCCACCTCCTTCAGCACCGCCTTGATCTCCTTGGGGCTCTGAAACCGGGAGAGCATGGCGACTTTCGCCGGAAACGGCGCGAAACGTTGCGAGAAGTTCTCGTAATGTTGCTGGGCCAGGAGGGTCGTGGGGACGAGCACGGCGACCTGCTTGTTGTGCTCCACCGCCTTGAAGGCCGCGCGCATGGCGACCTCCGTCTTGCCGTAGCCGACATCCCCGCAGACCAGCCGGTCCATGGGCTTGGGCGCTTCCAGGTCGCGCTTGATGTCCTCGATGGCGCGGAGCTGGTCCTGCGTCTCCTCGAACTCGAAGGCCGCTTCGAACTCGTGGGTCAACGTGCTGTCGCCGCCGTATTCGCGGCGATGGACCACCTCGCGGTTCGCGTACAGGTCCACTAGCTCGTGGGCCATCTCTTCGATGTCCTTCTTGACCTTGGCCGTGGTCTTTGCCCAGCTGGTCCCGCCCAATCGGTCCATCCGCGGGCCCTGGCCCTCCGCCCCGCGGTACCGCTGGACCTGGTTGAGCCGGTCCAGCGGGACGTAGAGCGTATCGCCGCCCGCGAACTCCAGGATCAGATAATCGCTCTCGAAATCCCGCACGGACAGCCGCTTCAATCCCTGGTACCGGCCGATGCCGTGCTGGACATGCACGACGTAGTCGCCGACGCTCAGGTCCTCTAGCGAGGAGAGGAACGTGGCGGTCTTGCTTTTGGGCGCCGGTCGGTGGCGCAGGCCCTTGGCGAATAGTTCTTCTTCGGTGATGACGGCGCAGCGGCCTTCGGCGGATACGAAGCCGCTGGAGAGGTCTCCCTGCAGCAGATAGAAGGGCTGCTTCTTCAGCGCGCCCTGGGACCAGCATTGCGGTTTCCAGGGCACCGCGGGTAGGTCGTGCTCCCCGAAGAGGGCCAGCAGGCGATCCACCTGGCCGCGGCTGCGCGCCACGATCAACACGATTCCCTGGATCCGGAGCCGGTCCAGCGTCGCCAGGGTTTCGGAGAAGGGCGTGCCTCGCTGGGCCAGTCCCACGCCGGCCGGGGACTGGGCGGGAAAGGGCAGGGCCGGCTTCCAGGAGGCGTCGGGAGCCGCCAGCGGTTCCGTGGCGAGACAGGGCCAGGGCCCCATCCGCTGCTGCAGCTCCTCCCACCGGTGGTAGAGCCGGTCCGGGGGCTGGTAGGGATGCGGGCCGTTCTGGCCTCCATGGCGGCCGTAGGCCTCCGCGATCTCCTGGTGAAACAACGCGGCTTTTTCGCTCAGGCTCTTCAGCTGATCCAGGACCACCAGCGGCTGGCCGTGAAAATAATCCAGCAGCGAGGCCATGCGTGGGTAGACCTCCGGGCCGCGCCACTCCGCGTCTGGCGGCAGGGCCTCCAGGGCCTCGGGCTGTCCCTCGGCATGGATCAACTCCCGCGCCGGGAGCAGCCAGGCCTGGTCCATCTTGGCCGTGGATTTCTGCGTAGCCGTGTCGAAGCAGCGGATGGACTCCACCGTGTCTCCCAGGAACTCGACCCGCAGCGGGTCGGGGTAGGCGGTGGAAAAAATATCCACGATGCCGCCGCGGACACTGAACTCGCCGGGAATTTCCACGACCGAGGCCCGGCGGTACCCGAGCCGCAGCAGGCGCGAGGTCAGCGCCTCGCGCTCGACGCTGTCCCCGGGCCTCAGCGGCAGGCAGGCCGAGCGGAAGACCTCCGGCGGGAGCAGGCGTTGCAGGAGCGCCGGCACAGAGGTGACGAGCAGCGTCGGGGCCCGGTCCGTCAGGCGGCGGAGGGTGCGCATCCGGCGTCCGATCAACTCCACGTGCGGCGGCGTGGCCTCGTACGGCAACGTTTCCCATTCGGGAAAGAGGGTCAGCGGCTCGGGGGACCGACCGAGCAGGGCGAAGAAGAATCGGAGGTCCTCGTGGAACCGCTCGGCCGAATCGTCCGTGGCGGCGACAATCAGCCAGGATGCGCCCTCGTTGGCTTGCGTGAGCAGGGTGAGGGCCAGGGCCGGCGTCGAGCCGTGCAGCCCGGTCAGGCAGGGCCGGCCCTCGATGCGTTGAAGCGCCTCGAGCACAGGCTTGAGCGTCTGATCCCAGCCGGTGGTGGTCGATGATGGGGCGGCGGGCACGTTATTCGTGATGCGTCGTGCGGGACGCGCAGACGGTCAGGAGATTTTTCCCATGGACCGCTTCACGCCTCACGTTTCACGCCCTTTCGGATGGTTTCGATGAGGCTCGTGGTGGACGCGCCGGGGACGAGGGGAATCGTCCGGACCGTCCCGCCCCGAGCCTCCACGGTCTCGCGGCCGACGATCTGTTCCGGCGCCCAGTCGCCGCCTTTCACGAGGACGTCGGGCTGGAGTTCGGCGATGAGGCGGCCCGGGTCCGGCTCGCCGAACTGGACGACATAGTCGACGCAGGCCAGGGCGGCAAGGACCTCGGCCCGCTGGTCTTGCGGCACGATGGGGCGGTCCGGACCTTTCTGCAAGGTCCGGACGGACGCGTCGCTGTTCACCCCGACCACCAACAGGTCGCCCAGCGCCCGCGCCGCCTCCAGGTACCGGACGTGGCCCACGTGCATCAAGTCGAAGCAGCCGTTGGTGAACACGATCCGCTCGCCTTGCGCCCGCCGGATCGCCAACTCCGCCGCCAAGTCGGCGCGACTCTTGATCTTCTCCCGCATGGGGACATCTTACTCAAACCCCCGGTGAAAATCCTAGCAGGATGTTGCAAACGGTCCCGGCTTGTCCTCGGCGCGGGGATTGACTACACTGGCGGCATGAGTGGAGGGATCTGGGTCGGCGCGGCGCTCCTCGTCGGCCTAGCGGGCGTCGCCGGGTATCGGTGGCATCGTCACCGCCGCGCGGGGCGGCTCGCCGATGAGTTGCTGGCCGCCGCCCTCACAGCCAAAGACTCGTTTCGACGATGACGCAGGAGCGACAAAGGAACCGCTATGGCCGACATGGGAAATGAACAGGGGGGCAAAGCGTACGCGCTCTACTCGTCGCTGCGGCGCTTCTTCGAGCCCTTACGGGAACATTGGGAGAAGCTGACGCCCCAGGAGCGCGACGTCGTCATCAAGGAAGTGGAGGGGTTTCTGAACTCCGTCCGTCCGCCG
>SXGR01019519.1_pt1 | contig 13654 bp, 10 predicted proteins | sample 3174711 | NCBI WGS metagenome assembly SXGR01 (sample SAMN11356860, study PRJNA531348) | freshwater metagenome | isolation source: freshwater sample F1-60 | place: China: Fuxian Lake, Yuxi | collected 2017-12-25
GCTGGTGCACGAGCCGGAGATCCTCATGCTGGACGAACCCTTTGGCGCGCTGGACGCGTTCACGCGCGAGGAGCTGTGGTGCGCATTGCGCGACATCCAGGCCGAACGCAAGGTGACGGTAATGCTGGTGACGCACGACCTGCGAGAGGCCGTGTTCCTGGCCGATACCGTCTACGTGATGTCGAACCGGCCGGGCCGCATCCTCAAGCGTTGCGAAGTGAGCCTGCCGCGGCCGCGCGACCTGGAAGTGACCTACACGCAGCCTTTCCAGGACATCGTCCATGAATTGAGAAGCCTGATTGGGGGCAGGCACTGATGGAGCGCAGCGAGTTCGCCATCAAAGTGGTTGCGCCGGCCGCGTTCACGCTGGCGCTTTTCGTCATCTGGGAAATTGTCTGCGCCGTGTTGAATGTTCCGCTCACCATTCTGCCGGCGCCCTCGGAAATTTTCGGGGCGTTGTGGCAGTACCGGGCGCCGATTCTGGACAATTCCTGGGTCACGCTGTGGACCACGCTCGCGGGGTTCCTTATTGCCACCGTGTTCGGGATGGGCCTTGGCATCGCCATCGGCTGGCACCGCGCGATCTACGCTGGCATCTACCCGGTGCTGGTCGGCTTCAACTCCATTCCCAAGGTCGCCGTCGTGCCGGTGCTGATCCTGTGGTTCGGCCTGGGAGAGATTCCGGCGATCCTGACTGCATTCCTGATTTCGTTCTTTCCAATTGCCGTCAACGTCGCTACCGGCCTCGCCACCACCGAGCCCGAACTGGAGGACGTCCTGCGCGCGCTGGGCGCTTCCAAGCTGGACATCATGAAAAAGGTCGGCATTCCACGTTCACTGCCTTACTTTTTCGGATCGCTCAAGGTCGCGATCACGCTCGCCTTCGTCGGTGCGGTGGTGTCGGAAACAGTGGGCGCCAACAAGGGCCTCGGCAAGCTCATGCTCGACGCCCAGGCCTCCTTCCAGGTGCCGATCGTGTTCGCGGGCCTTCTCGTGCTGGCGGTGCTCGGGATCGTGCTTTACGCGATGACCGCCGTGATCGAGGCGCGTTTCACCGGCTGGGCTTTCCGCGGCGGCGCAAATCGATAGACCGCAGCATGGCAGGAATTCTCTGCGACGCTATCTGGCAACCGTTTCACAAGGTCGTCGATCTACCGCTTGCATAAGGGCTGGAAGCGGGTAGAAAGGCGAATGTCGCGATGTGCGAGATGTTCGTCAAAAGAGAAACCAGCACCGGGAGGAGAGGAAATGAAGAAACCCTGCAGAATCGGCCTGACCCTGACAGGCGTCGTTACAGCGATTGTGCTTTGCGCAGTCCCCTCGGGGCCGGCTTTCGCGCAGGCGTTCCCCTCGAAGCCGTTGCGCATCGTCGTTCCTTTCCCGGCCGGCGGCACCACCGATGTCGTCGCGCGCCTCGTCGCGCAGCGCATGACCGAGACGATGGGTCAGCCAGTGCTGGTCGAGAATCGCGGCGGCGCAGGCGGATCGCTTGGCGCGGACGTGGTCGCCAAGTCTCCGCCCGACGGTTACTCAATGCTGATGCACAACATCACGTTTCCGCTTGCGTCGGTTTCGCTCGCGATGGCCAACCGCCTGCCCTACAACATCGATACCGACTTTGCCGGCATCGGCGTGTCGGTCAACGTGCCGTTCATCTTCACGGCGCACCCCAAGGTCCCGGCCAAAGACCTCAAGGAATTCGTCGCGCTGCTGCAAAAGGACCGCACGTTAAAGTACAACTACGGCTCCACAGGGCCGGGTTCGGCGATGCACGTGTTCGGCGAGCTGATCAAGCGCGACGGCAAAATCGAGATGGCGCATATTCCCTTCAAGGGCGCCGCACCGCTAAAGCAGGAATTGCTCGCGGGTCGCATCGAGTTCGGGGGCGACCAGTTGTCCAGCTCGCTGGCCGAAGTGAGAAAGGGCCAGCTCAAGGCTTTCGCCACCGGTTCTTCGCAACGCCTCGCTGTGCTGCCTGATGTGCCGACCGTGCGCGAGCAGGGCTTCAGTCGCCTCGAATTCCAGGGCTGGAATGGACTCTTTGCTCCCGCAAAGACGCCTCGCGAGATCATCGAGCGCCTTTCCAGGGAGGCCGCCGCGGCGATCAGGCACCCGGACACACTAAAGCGGCTAAGCGAACTTGCCGCCGAGCCCGTCGGCTCGACGCCCGCAGAGCAGGAAGCGGTGCTCAAGGCCCAGGTAGCGCAGTTCAAGCCGCTGATTCAGGAACTCGGCATCAAGCTCGATTGAGGGGACATCCAATGTCAGGAGTCGTTCTTATTACGGGCTCCGGCCGCGGCATCGGCGCTGCGACGGCGATTCTCGCCGCGCAGCGCGGCTGGGCGGTCTGTGTCAACTACGTCAGCAAGGCCGATCGCGCCGAGCAGGTGGTGTCGGCCATTCGTTCGGGTGGCGGCAAGGCCATTGCGGTTCAGGCAGACACCGCAAATGAGCGCGACGTGAAGCGTCTGTTCGAAGCCGTCGATGCCGGTCTGGGGCGGCTCACCGCACTGGTCAACAATGCCGGCGTCACCGGCCGTGCCGGCCGGCTTGAAACTTTCGATGTGACGGCCATGCGGCGTGTCCTCGATGTGAGCGTCGTCGGCACAATGCTTTGCACTCAGCAAGCAGTGAAAAGAATGTCGACCAAGCAAGGCGGGCAGGGCGGGGCTATCGTCAATGTTTCGTCCGTTGCGGCGCAACTCGGCGGTGCCAACCAGTGGATTCCTTATGCCGCAGCCAAGGGGGCGGTCAACAGCATCACGACCGGCGCTTCCAAGGAGTTCGCCGCCGAAGGCATCCGGGTCAATACCATCATGCCCGGCCTGATCGACACCGAGATCCACACCGAGGCCGGTATCGGCGATCGGCTGCAGAAAGTGATTCCAATGGTGCCGATGGGCCGCATCGGCACCGCGCAGGAATGCGCCGAGGCGATCGTTTGGCTGATGTCCGGCGAAGCGGCTTACATGACCGGCGCCAATTTGCTGATGTCCGGCGGGCGATAGGGCCCGAGAAGCGGCCAGTCGCTACACCAGTGCGGCCAGGCGCTGCATGAATTCCATCGGCGACATTGCCATGCGCGTGGTCGCGTTGCACCTTGCGAGATTGAAATACGACGCTATCGGGGCACGCTTTGCGTGCGCCAAGCGAAACAGGGGTTTGAGAAGCCGGGATGCACGCGTAGGCTGCTTTGAGAGTGGCGCGGGTGTCGTGGTTCTGACACGGGCGCGTGGCTTATCTTCCGACTTTGCCCTTATCGCGGACTGATCATGGACCTCACACACAAAGACGTACAGAGCATCCTCAAGATCATCGACGACGCCGAGCATCTCGAGGAAATCGAGCTCGTCTTCGGGGGAATCAAGTTGCATGTACGGCGGCAGGGATCAGGGGGCGATCCTTTGCCCAGGCCGCTGGCGCCGGAGAGTCAGCGTGCGCCCGCCGCGCCTGTTGCCGCCGCAGCGTTAAAGCCGTTGCCCGCGCCTGCTGACGAGCAGGTTCCTGATGGCACGATTGCGATACGCGCGCCCATGCTCGGGACGTTCTACCGGTCGCCGGCGCTAGGGGAGAAGCCGTTTGTCGAGGTCGGACAGCGCGTGGCGGCAAACGACACCGTGTGCCTGATCGAGGTGATGAAGCTCTTCAACTCGATCCGCGCGGGCGTCGATGGCACCGTCGTGAAGATCCTTTGCGAGAACGCCGCGCTGGTGGAGTACAACCAGGTGATGATTCTCGTCGAGCCGAAGGGCAGGAAGGCGTAGCAGGAGCGCGAGCGCATGGCCCTGTTCCGGCGCGTGCTGGTAGCCAACCGGGGCGAGATCGCCGCGCATGACCACGGCGATAATGCTGCCGGTCTGCGCTGGGTTCGACCAGATGGGCCTCGGATTGAAAAGAGGCGTGAGATCCGTCCGGCTCAACTGCCGGTACGGGACACGTGCACGCGAGCGATCTTGCGGCTCGCCAGCTCGCGCACGAGGCGCACCAGCGGCGCTTCGAAATCATATTCGCGCCGGGTCGGGCCGGCGGCCAGCATGTCGTCAACCTGGCGACCCGCGAACATGTAGCGCAGGATGCGTTCGTCGTCGCTCGCGGAAGGGTACTGCGCCCGCAGGCGCTTGACCCCAGGCTCCGGCGGGCGAGGCTTCAATGCAATGCGCGGCGAGCCATTCTCGACAATCCGGTCGAGTACGTCCGGGACGATCGGGGCGAGCAGCTTGCCGTAGTAGCCGAGCGCGTACTTCTTCACCTCGTCCGGCACATAGCGATAGCGCTCCCCGTGCACCACGTTCAGGACGGCCTGCGTGCCAACCAGCTGCGCGAACGGCGTGATCATGATCGGGTAGCCGAGCTCGTTGCGAACGCGTGCACATTCCGCCAGCAGGGGTTCGAACTTGTGCGACAGGCCGGCCTCGGCGAGCTGGGACTTGAAATTGCTCATCATCCCGCCGGGAATCTGGTGCTCGTAGTGAAACGCGTCGTATTCGAGCAACTGGCCGACCGGCTTGTCTTCCTGCTCGGCGACGCGCTGGAAGTGCGTGCTGATCTCGCCGATCAGGCCGTCGTCGACGCCGACCTCGTAGCCCATCGCGCGCAGATTCCTCGCCATCGATTGCGTCGACGGCTGCGCCGCCCCGTTTGCGAGCGGGGCGATCGAGGAGTGGATCTGCTCCGCCCCGGCAAGCACCCCTTCCAGATACACCAGCGGGGCGACGCCGGTCAGGCAATGGCTGTGCAGCTCGAGCGGCACCGCGCCGATCGCCTGCTTGATCTTCGGCACCAGCGTGCGGATGCGGTCCACGGTCAGCAGGCCGCCCGCGTCCTTCAGCATGATGGCGTCCACCTTGCCGCAGCGCACCAGTTCACGTGCCGTGCGCACGTAGAGCTCGTCCGTGTGTACCGGGCTCAGGCTGTACGAGAGCGCGCCGAAGGTCTTCACGCCGAGCTTGCGCGCGACGTCGATGCTGGCGAGCATGTTGTCGATGTCGTTCAGGCCGTCAAAACTGCCGACGACACGGAATCCGTTGGCGACCAGCCGCTCGACCCAGAGGGCGACGATGTCGTCGGGCAACACGTCGAAGCTGATGATGTTCTTTGACCGCACCAGCGAGCGCAACGGCGTCGTGGGCATCAGTTCGCGCATCAGCCTGACCCGCTCCCACGGGTTCTCCTTGAGGAAGCGCACGCAGACGTCGAACTGGATCGTGCCGGCCAGGTCGACCTGGTCGAAGCCGCAGCGCTCGAACTTCTGCGCCACCGGCAGCATCATCGCGGAGGTCATGCGGGTCGCCCACAGGCACTGGTGGGCGTCGCGCAGCGTGGTGTCGATGATGCCGACCTTGCGCGGTGCTCGATCCGCGCCCGCGGCCGGTTTCCCGCGCGGAGCGGACCCGGATGATCGTTTCCCTGCTGGCATTGGAGAACTCCGTGTCATTGGTGAATCGCCGTGGTCGCCGGTCTTGCAAACCGCCGAAGCGATACGTCGTCCACCTTACGAACGCCAGCCCGCAAAGTCAAAGCGCAGGGCGAAACCGCGGCGGCTCCGAGCCTCGCCGCTCGAAAAGCACCTTGGAAACCGTCATCAACCACCACACGCTCTACGCCGCCACCGCGCTGATCGCTGGCGGTAGAATTCGGCATGACCCCCGCTCCCTACAAAGACGAGATCATCATCTCCTGGGTCGAGTTGCATCGCGACTCGAGGTACCTGTCCGAGGTGCTGCACCAGAAAGGGCCGTGGAAAGGCATCATCGCCGTGACGCGCGGCGGGCTGGTGCCGGCCGCCCTGGTGGCGCGCGAACTCGACATCCGGCTCATCGACACGATCTGCGTCACCAGCTACGACGCCGGCCACGAGGGCGGGGCCGCGCAGGTGCAGGGTGCGGTCAAGGTGCTCAAGGGCGTGCCCGGCGACGGCGAGGGCTACCTGCTGATCGATGACCTCGTCGATACCGGCCGCACGGCGAGGGAGGTGCGGCGCCTGCTGCCAAAAGCGTATTTCGCGACGCTCTACGCGAAGCCCGCGGGCCGCGCGATCGTCGATACGTTCGTCAAGGAATTCAAGCAATCGAAGTGGATTCATTTCCCCTGGGACATCGAGTACCGCTTCGCCACGCCGATCAAGGAGGGCGGTCGCGTGCTTGCCGGTCCCGGCTGAGCGCAAGCCTCTAGGACATCTCCGCGAGCGTCTGCGCAATCGTCCGCACGCCGGTGGGGGACATGACGTGGGCACCGGCGACACTTTCGATTCCGCGCATCCCGTGGATCAGCTCCTGGCATATCTTGCGGCCCTCGGCGGCCTGATCCGCTGCCCTTTCGAGCCGCGCGATCACATGGTCCGGGATCGAGACGCCGAACAGGTTCTCGCGCATCCAACGGGCTGATTTCGCGGACGCGAGCGGGCCGACGCCGATGATGAAGTAGGCCCGCTTGGTGATTCCCGCCTCGCGCAGCCTCGCCATGTAGCGCTCCAGCACGCCCAGGTCGTAGACGAACTGCGTCTGGAAGAAGTCGGCGCCGGCGGCGATCTTGCCGTCGATTCCTTTCACGCTGAAATCGGGACCGGGGTCCTTTGGCGTCTCGGCGGCGCCGATCAGGAGCCGCGGCGGCGGCTTGATCTCGCGGCCCGAGGGGAACTTCCCTTCGTCTCGCATCTGCCGGGCGAGCGACATGAGCCCACGGCTGTCCACATCCTCGACTGCCTTCGCCTCGGGATGGTCACCCTTGTCGATCGAATCCCCATGCAGGCAGAGGATGCTCGGGATACCGAGCGCGGGGGCGCCAATGAATTCGGCCGCTATCGCGAGCCGGTTCTTGTCGCGCACGGTGAACTGCAGGATGGGCTCGAGGCCGTCGCGCGCCATGATGGCCGCTGTCGCGAGCGCCGACATGTGGGCACGCGCGCCGGGCCCGTCGGTCACGTTTACCGCATCGACAAGGCCCTTCAGCGGCGCCACGCGCTCGAGCACGGCATCGGCGCTCGCGGCATCAGGCGGGGTCATCTCGGCTGTCAGCACGAACTCCCCGGCCCGCAGCTTGCGTTCCAGCCGGCCGTCGGATTTCGAAGTCATTGCGCTCGCCGTTACCATTGTTTGTGAATGAGGCCCCCGGGGCTGCGTCATGTTCGCGCCTAGCCGCCCTTCGCGGCTTTTACCTTGGCGGCCTTCTTCGTCAGCCGCTCGCCCTGCTTGGCGGTGTCGACGACGAAGCGAACGTGCCTGGCGCGTCCGACGGTGTCGATCTCGTCCTTCACCTCGACCTCGAAGATCACGCGCGGCAGCGCGAGTTCGACGACCTTCGCGGTCACGCTCACCGTCTGGCCAAGGAGCGTCGGGCCGAGGTGGTCGATCTCGACGCGCGCGCCCACCGAATCCTCGCCGGCGTCATGATGCTGCAGCATCAGGTCGCGGCAGGTGCCCTCGACGTCACGCACCATGTTCGGCGTGGAATAGATGCGCAGATCGTCGCCCATGAAACCGATGGTGCGTTCGCGGTCGACCGGGATCGCCGCGGTGTGGGTGATGCCGGCCTGAAGGGTGTTCTTCATTCGTTATTCTCCGATGAGGTGCGGGGGATGAATTACGGTCGGGTCGCGCTGCCCAGGCTGCGGCGCAGCTCGGTTTTCAGAATCTTGCCCATCGCGCTCTTCGGCAACTGCGGCAGAAACACGATCTGGCGCGGAATCTTGTAGCCGCCGATGCGGCTGCGGCAGTGCTCGATAACCTGCGCACCGGTTAGCGTCCGGCCGGGCTGCGTCACGATCGCGGCCAGCAGCGCTTCGCCGTAGGTTTCGTCGGCAACCCCGACCACCGCGCATTCGGCGACATCGGGATGCTGGTAAATCGCCTGCTCGACCTCGACCGAATATACGTTTTCGCCGCCGGTCACCACCATGTCTTTCTTGCGGTCCATCAGGTACAGAAAGCCTTCTGTGTCCATGCGGCCGATGTCGCCGGTATGGAACCAGCCGTCGCGGATCGAAGCGGCGGTTTCCGCAGGCAGGTTGAGGTAGCCCGGCGTGACATTGGGTGCGCGCACCACCACTTCGCCGGCCTCGCCCAGCGGCACTTCGCGGCCGTCGGCGTCGCAGATGCGCATGTCGCAGCCGACCAGCGGGCGCCCCGCAGATTTCAGCCGCGTGTGGTCGCCAGACTCGACCGCTCGCCGGTGCTCGCCGCTATCGAGATAGGAAAGCAGCGGCGAAGTCTCCGTCAGGCCGTACCCCTGGCTGACGCCGACGCCGGGAAATGCCTCGATCGACTTGCAGATCCATTCGGGCGACATCGGCGCGCTACCGTAAATGAATTCGCGCAGGTGCCGCAGGTCGAAATCAGCGGGCTTGAGCGTCTGCAGCGTCAGGATGATCATGGTCGGCGCCAGCATCGAGCGCGTAGCCTTCAGGTCCTGGAACGCCCGCAGCAGAAGCTCCGGCGTGAACTGCGGCAGGAAGGCGTGCGCGCCGCCGAGCAGCGTGAAACCGGTGCCCAGCAGGTGCGCCGAGTGGAACATCGGCGCGGCATGCAGGTACACGTCGTCGCCGCGATAGCTGAGTTCCATCGCGCATTGCATGCCATTCGAGACTACGTTGCGGTGCGTCAGGCGAACGCCCTTGCTGCGTCCGGTGGTGCCTCCCGTGTAGAGCAGGATCGCGTCGTCGTCTTCCGCCGCCGGGACCAGCTCGGCAGGCGCGCTCTGCGCCAGCGAGGTTTCGTAATCCGCCAGCCGCCCACCGAGTGGCGCCGGCGAAACCGCGAAGGCTGCCCGTGTGAAGGGCACAATCTGCGCATCGTCGGCAAGCCCGACGAAAGGTGCGTCCAGGGCCAGCGCCTTCACGTCGGCGTCCTTCAGGATCGCGGCGATCTCGGGAGCGGCCAGCCGCACGTTGACCGGCACCGGCACCATCCCGGCCCAATACCCGGCATGCAGCAGCTCGCAATGGCGAAAGGTGTTGCGCGACAGGATGCCATAGCGCTCACCGCGCTTTACCCCGAGCGCGCGCAGCAGCCCGGCGGCGCGCGCCACGCGCTCGAGATGTTCGGCCCAGCTGCGGCTGCCTTCGTAATCGACGATCGCGCGCCGCGCACCGTACAGCCGGTGGCAGCGATCGAGCGCGCAACTCAGGGTCAGCATCGGCGTGTCCTGGGACTGCGGGTAAATTGCTCGGGGAGAGCCATGCCGGCGTTCAACTTTCAGGAATTCGCCGGATTCGGCATCGCCGAAGCGTCCATGCGCGACGGCGCTGCGCGGCGGCCCGAGCCGCGCTGCGGCATGTGCGTCAGCTTGAAGCCCTGCGCGTACGAGGCGCGCACCACGACGGCGAATTTCCACAGGGCGCCACCGGCGATGGCGGCAGCACCCGCCAGCGCGACAAGCAGCGTCGCCTGCGCCGGGGCGAGCAACGTGCATGCCACCAGCGCCACCGGCAGCAGGTGGCCGATCAGGTGTACCGGCATGGACACGCCATCGATCACGCGCCGCGCCAGCGGTGGCACGCCCTGCGCCTTCGCCGTTTCACGGTAACGCCACCAGAGCAGCGCGCTGCCAGCGGCGAACGTGATGATGCCGGCGCCGGCGATTGCCACGCCGCTGCTGCCGAGCAGCGCCGTGCCGATGGCGAGCGCACCGAAGCCCTCCAGGAGGCCCGTTGCGAACAGCATCCCGGGGATCAGCGGGACCCGCCATGCGGGGATGCCGCGGGCCTTGAAGAGAATCATCGCCTGGCAGGCGAGGAACGCCGCCGCCGCGAACGCCGCCAGCGTGAACGCGGCGCGGCCCGGCGCGACCAGGCTCCACAGCACCGCCGGGAAGAACACCAGCCCAGCGTACAGCTCGCGCGACATCCACGAGGTGTGCGGGCGCGACGCGGCGCGCCAGAAGCGCAGCTTGCGGCCGATCTTCAGGAACACGAAACCGAGGCCCGCGGCAACGAGAGCGGCGGAGGCAAACAGCAGCGCGGGCATCGCTCGAGCCGGCACCGCGCCGAGCCAGAACGCGAGTACGGCAGCGATGGCGAGTCCGGTGCCGACGCCGCCGAACATCCAGTTCATCGCCGCGCGCCAGTCCCAGAACATCTGCCGCTTGCCCACCAGGGGATTCACCGGGTCCGAGAGGCGTTCTTCCTCGTCTTCCTCGACACCGGTGAGGCGGCCCGGCACGGCGGGTGTGGTGAAGAGATACCTGATCTGCGGATCGGTACCGAGGTCCGCATTGAGCTGCAGGCTGGGGCTGTCCTTCACCAGCTGCGACACATGGCTCGTCGGGTCGTTGAAGTTGCCGAACTGGAGTGCCTGCGAGATGCAGGAGGCCGAGCAGGCGGGTGTCGCTTCCGGGTCGACGCCCGGGACCAGCCCCGCGGCGACACCGTCATCGACGCGTTCCTTGCAGAACGTGCATTTCTGCGCGACGCCGAGGCGCTCAGGGTGCGCCGTGGCGCGCTCCTGCTTCGTGAGCGTGGTGTCGTCGTAGTAGCCCTTCTCCTCGTGCACGATGGTGCGTGCGTCGTAGGGGCATGACACCGCGCAGTACGCGCAGCCGATGCAGATGTCGTAGTCCATCGTCACCAGCCCGTCCTCGCGCTGGCGCGTCGCGCCGGTCGGACATACCGGCACGCAGGGCGGCTCGGCGCAGTGCTGGCAGCCGGTGACCATGAACAGTCGTTCGACGTCCGGGAATTTTCCCTGTTCGATGTCGATCACGCGGCGCCATTGCACGCCGGGCAGCGTGTCGTTGGCCTGCTTGCAGGCGATAGTGCAGGTCTGACAGCCGACGCAGCGGTTGAGGTCGATGACCATCCCCCAGCGCTTCGAAGCATCCACTTTCACCGGGATTTCCGCGGTCATACCGCCGCCAGGTTCTTCGAGCCGACGAGTTCACCCGTCGCCGCCCGCTTGATGCGCACGCGCATCACGTCCGAGCTGCTGCCGGTGCTGTCGGTGAGCTTGAGCGAAAGATCCGTCAGCGAATTCAGGCTCGGCAGCTTGAGGTCCTTCGCGAAAGGCGTCTTCCAGTGGTCGAACTGGCCGATCATCAGCAGCGTATCCGGGCGGATGCCCTCGCGCAGCACGGCCTCGCCCTCGGTGGTGCCGGAGACAGACTCGATGACGAGGCGCTCGCCTTCGGCGATGCCCAGGCGCTTGGCGGTGGATCGGTTGATGATCACCCCGCGGTGTCCGGAGATGTTGTTCGCCACCTCGTTGATCAGCGGCAGGCCGACGTTCGCGCCCCAGCTGTATTGCATCGAGCGCGCCGTAAGCGCCCAGAACGGGAACTCGTCCGGATCGCGGTTGTACTCGCGCGAATACTCGGTCCACATGTCCGGGAAGCGCAGGTACGATGGCATGAACTCGTATTCCTTCAACTGCTCGTCCCACCACTTGATGCCGGTCTCGGCGAGCCGGTTCGCCAGTTCCCGGCCGTGGCGCGTGAGGCGCTCCTGGTAGGGCAGCTCGAAGCGCAGGCCCTTGTCTTCCATGGCCGGGTAGAGGTACCAGTCGAGCTGCGGGAAGGGCTTCAGCATGAAGCCCTTCTCCTTGAACCACGCGAGGTCGTGAGTCTCCTTGCCCTCCGACAGCTCGCTGCTCGCCGCCTTGCAGAACGCGTCCCACACCTCGTCGCGCGTCGGCGCCTTCGAGTCGTCCAGCGAAAAATCGTAGCGCCCCTTGCGGTCGGCGAGCGCGGTGCCCGCCGCACCGCGGTTCACGGCGCCGATGTATTCCTTAAGGATCCCGGCACGCTCGGCGAGCGCGGTGGCGATGTCGGTGAAATCCTTCACGTCGCAGTGCGACTCGACCACCGGCTGGCGGATTGCCCAGCCCTCGTGCTTCCAGAAGTTCTCCTGAAACTTTGTGGTGCCGATACGGATCAGCTGCAGGCTCTCGAGGTCGAGCGCCTCCGGCAGCAGGATGTCGGCGAAGTGGTTGGTCTCGTCGTCGGTGTAGGCCATGGCGACGATGAACGGGAACTCGGCGAGCCGCTCGGCCACCTGCGGCGCGTTCCACGACGAGATTGCCGGATTGGTGCGGTAGCAGATCCACATGTCGGGCGGCTGGGTGCGCGGCCAGTGATCAGGCGCCTTCTTCTGGAACAGCCAGGGCAGGTGCGCCGGCCCGAGCGCGGCCGACCACGGCGAGTCCGACACCAGCGGCACGAGGGTCTTGTAGGCGTTGCGGATGTGCGGGTCGCGCATCCAACCGGTCTTCGAGGTGTCGTTGAACTGGAAGGTCATCAGGCCGTCGGGCCCGGGCTGCACCGAGCCCGTGCGCGAAGCGGCGGGGCGTACCAGCTTCACCGTGGTGCCGAGCGTGCCGCCCGGCACCTCGAGTGCGCCGACCAGCACCGCGAGCAGCGTGCGCGCCCAGCAGCAGTGGAAGCCGCCGAAGCCGTTGTTCACGGTCTTGCCCAGCGTGATCGCCACCGGGCGGAACGGCAGCGTACGGCCCTCGATCTCTATGGTCTGGCCGATGCAGGCATGCGCCACATATTCGTCGGCCACGTGGCGGATGCGCTCCGCGGGAACGTCGCACTCCTTCGCCGCCCAGTCGGCGGAATACTGCGCCATGTGCTCGAGCAGCATCTGGAACGCGGGCTTGCATCTGGTTCCGCCCGGCAGGCCATCCGCCGGGAGATGCTGGATTCGCTCGCCGTCGGGACCGTGCTCCACCCCCGCAACCAGGTACTCGCCGTCCAGGGCGGGATCGACCAGGCCGGGATCGTCGTGCGCCCTCGCCGTGCCGTCGGCGGCGTCCCAGATCAGGGGTTTGCCGCTTGCCGGATCGCGCAGGTACCAGCCATTGGGGCCGACGAGATACGGCGAGCTGGTGCGGTGCTTCAGGTACGGCAGGTCGCAGGACTCGCGCCAGCCGCGCTCGTGCAGGATGCGGTGGATCAGGCCGAAGAGGAACGCGGCGTCGGTCTTCGGCTTGATCGGCACCCATTCGGCCGACACCGCGCCGGTGATCGACAGATGCGGCTCGACCTGCACGCGCTTGGCGCCGCGCACGCGCGCGTCCGCCTCGCGCCAGATGCCGACCACGCCGCCGGACGCTTCGACGTTGTTGCCGCAGTTGATGATGTAGTTCACGTACGGTGTGTCGGGCGAGACGATGAACGCGCGGTGCCACAGCTCGCCGTACAGATGCTCGGAGTGGTAGCACTTCACGCCCTGGCCGGCGCCGTAGCCCTGGTCGATCGGGCCCCATGCCGACATGAATGCGGGGAAGGTGCCCATGTACTGCACCGGCGTACCGCCGCCGCCGGTGGAGGTGGCGAGGCGCGGGAATCCTTCTTCGTTTCGCAGGCCCTTCGCGCGGATCTCGCGCATTTTCGCGCCGACGATGTCGAGCGCCTCGTCCCAGGAGATCGGCACGAAGCCCGGGTCCTCGTTGCGCGCTTTCTTCGGGTTGGTGCGCTTCATCGGCTGTTTGATGCGATTCGGGTTGTAGGTCTTCTGGATGAGCCCGTAGGCCTTCACGCAGACCCGCCCGCCGCCCGGGTGCTGGCTGCGGATGTCGTAGTTCGACTCGATGCGCATGGCGACGCCGTCCTTGACCTCGACCTTCATCAGGTCGGGGCCGGCGACGCACTGGTAGCAGAAGATCGGTACCTTCTTCGTTTCGCTCACGCACGTTCTCCCTGTCCGCGGCGGGCGCGGAACTCC
>SXGR01318875.1_pt1 | contig 13654 bp, 10 predicted proteins | sample 3174711 | NCBI WGS metagenome assembly SXGR01 (sample SAMN11356860, study PRJNA531348) | freshwater metagenome | isolation source: freshwater sample F1-60 | place: China: Fuxian Lake, Yuxi | collected 2017-12-25
GAAGGCAAAGGCAAGGTTGTCGATGTGCTTTCGCCGGGGATGAAGGCGGTAGCGCGGTTTCAGGGCGGCAACAACGCGGGCCATACGCTGGTCGTCGATGGCGAAAAGGTGGTGCTACACCTCCTGCCTTCCGGCATTCTACGCCACGATTGCGTGTGTGTGATTGGCCACGGTGTGGTGGTGGACCCCAAAGTGTTGTTGGTCGAGCTGGACACCCTCGCCAAAAGGGGAGTGGCGGTTCGCGAGGGGCAATTGTTGATCAGCGGCCAGGCGCATGTGATCATGCCTTACCACACCGCACTGGACAACCTGCGGGAAGTGGCCGCCGGAGCTTGGAAAATCGGGACGACCGGGCGCGGGATTGGGCCTACATATGAAGACAAGGTCGGTCGGCGGGGGGTGCGAGTCGCGGATCTGCTCGATCCGAAGCGGCTTCGTGCGCGCCTGGAAGAGGTGATTCCCGAAAAGAACCGGATGATCGTCGAGTGGTTCCACGGGGTGCCCCTGGATGTGGACGCCGTGGTCGCCGAATACACGGCCCTCGGCGACAAATTGCGCCCGTTTGTGGCGGATACGGTCGCGTTTTTGCACCAGGTTCGCCGCAGTGGTGGCAACATCCTGTTTGAGGGTGCCCAAGGCGCCTTCCTGGATGTGGACCATGGAACCTACCCTTATGTAACCTCGAGCAATACGATCGCCGGCTCGGCCTGCACCGGAACCGGCGTTGGACCGACGGCGATCGACGAAGTGATCGGGATCGCCAAGGCGTACACCACCCGCGTCGGGTCCGGGCCGTTTCCTACGGAAGAAACCGGGGAAATCGGTGAAAAGCTGCGAACGATTGGACGAGAGTTTGGGGCTACCACCGGTCGGCCTCGGCGCTGCGGGTGGTTCGATGCACCGCTGATGCGGCATTCGGCCGATATCAACGGCCTGACGCGTTTGGCGCTGATGAAGTTGGACGTGCTTTCTGGGTTTGAGCGAATTCCGGTTGCGGTGTCCTATCGCGGAGGTTTTCCGGTCTCTTTAGGGGATGCGGAGCCCGTGTATGAAGAGTTTCCCGGCTGGACGGAGGACATCACCGGCTGTCGGCGTTGGGAGGACCTTCCCGAAAACTGCCGTGCGTATGTGGATCGCCTGCAAGCGCTGGTGGGGGTACCCATTGAGCTGATTTCAGTGGGTCCCGGCCGAGAACAGACGATTTTACGAGGGGATCTGTTCCCCCGGCTGTGAGCTTAGTAAGGCACTTTACCAGCTATCGACGGGGTAGGGGTTCGGAGGGAGCTTTGGCGCTTCCTTCGGCGACACCTTTGGGGGGAGAGTGGGCTCCGGTTCAGCCGGCTCGCGTTGCGCGATCGGCGTGTGGAGGGATTTCAGGTACAGCAGGTCTACCAATTCGCGGCTCATGACGCCTCCGGTGGGGTGCATTTACCCAAACCTGCGCCGAGTCGCGCCTATGCGGGCGGTCGTGCAACACACTGCAACGCTTCGTGTCGAGGCGTAGGCATAAGAGTTTCTAGGGACTAAGGGGCGAAAAGCACGAAACCCACCTCGCAGGAGGTGGGCTCATTTGGTCAACCGGTTTACTATCGGCGCCTATGGGCAGTAGGTCGCTTCAAACTCCCTAGCGGCCGCATTGTCGGGAACGGTGACTTTGAGCGTGCCTTCCATGGTGTCCGAAAGGTCCGCCTCGGGATTGTAGAGGTACACATCCGAGAGTTCGATGTCGATCTGCTCGCCGGCGCGAATGCAGAACGGGAAGTAGGCTTCACCGCTGTCGACCGTCCAGGTGTTTCCGTCAGTGGTGTCGACGCGAATTGCTACCATCGAAGCGGCATATCCGAACATGTCGAAGGTGCCAGGGAGGGTGCTGCCGTCCGGCATCAGAAACCAGACGTCCACGCGGGCGCCATTGGTGGTGGTTTCAAGTACATAAAAACGGGTGTCGCCTGCATCTTCATCGAAACGGAAACCCACCGTGGGGGTTCCCGATATGTCCGGACTCGCGCCCACATTCAGGTTGATCGCGTCCAGTGGCTCGGTTTCCTCGGAGGACGTGCCTGGACAGGCCTTCGCAAAAGTGGCGACGGAAGCGGCAACAAAGGCATACTTCGACAACATACAGGCTCCAGCGGGGCACAGAGGTGCCGCGCGCTGTATGCCCGACGATCGAGCGGTTGTCCACTGCGATTTACAGCGGTCTAGTCGTTGTAGGAATCGCCACCGAGGGCGGTGTGCGTGGTCAATTCATACGACAGGACCAGCTCTCCGCTTGGCCAATCGATCGAGGCGCCCACCCACACCTGCCCTTCGGAAGTCAACGGTGGACCGGTCACTTGCGCGAGCGACTGGCCCTCGGTGTACACCTCCAGGTGAGGGCTCACGGCGGTGGGGGTGCCCCGATCGTTATAGTACTGGACCAAAATCGCGTATAACCCTGGAGGGGGCTCCTCAAGAAGGATCCGCTCGGGTCCGCCGGAGGATTCGTCGTCTTCGGTGAGGGTGGGATTGTCGGCCGCGTAGCCGGGGGTTCCCCATTCAGGGTTTGGGTTGCCGAAAAAGCAATCCAAATCGGAATAGTATTGGCCGTCCGGGCCGATCAAGTGCACATCGAGGTCGACGTCCCGATCCCAGGTGGCGACCACTTCGAGGTCGCGCCACGGGGTGACCTCGATCGTCTGGATGGCAGGATTTTCCGATGCAATACCATCGATGTCGGTGACGGTGAGCGACACCTCAAACACGCCGGGTTGGGTGGACCAGAACACCGGGTGAGGGGTGTCGGCCATTTGAAGGTTTCCGCCTTGGCCTGGAACCAACTCCCAAAAATATTCGAGGTCCGAATCCGCGAAATCTGGATCGAAGGAAGCGGTGCCGTCGAGCGTCAAAGGCACCCCTCGCGCTACCCTCGTGCTTGCGCCGGGAATAGCCATCGGAGGCCGGCTTTCCTCGGGTAGAGCTTCGTCGGTGGTGCTTCCGTCCAGGTGGTATTCCTGCGCACAGCCGATCAGGCCAAAGGCTGCTAGAACACGGGCGTTCATCGTCGCCTCCGGAGCAGAGCGCCGAGTGCCAGCAGGAGCGGGGTGCCGCCCAGCAGGCCGACGTGGGAGCACCCTGGCGTGTCAGTGAAGGCTTTTCGATCCTCGGATTCTGCGCCGACGTCGGTGCTTTCGGGCAGGTCGACGTACAGAACGGCACCGAAATAGGTGTCGGAGAGGCCATTGGGGCGGATCGCGGTCACGTCCACCGCGCCCTCCGCGTGTGGTGGAACGATGATGTTCAACGCGCCATCTTCGAAGGCAGCGTTGACCTCCTCGCCGTCCATTTGGACGGTGATCACGTCTTCCAGAAATTCCCCGACCAAGCGAACGGTTTCACCGCCTTCTACGCTCACATAGTGTGGCTCAAGGGTGATGATTTCGGGAGGGATGCCCCCCTCGCCGTCGGTGGCGTAGTAGGTGAACCCATTGTGGAGGATCTGGGGGTCCAATTCGTCGCATTCGACTTGGATGTCGACCGCACCTGGAGCGTGCGGTCGGGTGGTAACGCGGAGAGATTGTTGCGACTCAAACTCGGTTGGAACGGCGACCCCGTCCATGAGGGCGATGCACGAGGGATCGAAGTTCTCGCCGATCACATGCGTGATTTCACCACCCACCTCCGACCCACGTTTTGGGCTTAGGTAGTCCACTTCGCAGCTGGCGATGTCCGGCGGTGGGTTGTCGTCGCCGCCGAGCTCGGGGGTATCGATTTCGGTGGCGGACCAGGAGAAGTTGTCGAGGAGAACGGCGGAATCGTACACCCCATCGAATACGTCTTCGACTCCTAGGGTCAAATAGACCGTTTCGCCGGGGGTGGTGGGGATGTTGAGCGTCAACCAGCCGGTGGACCCGCCCGCGAGATCGTAAATGTTCCCGTAGGTCGCTCCGAAACCGGTGCCGTCGAGACTGGCGGCGTCCACGACGGTGAACATCACGCTGTTGATGCTGACCGCGCTTCCGGCGGCGCTGTAGGCCGCATCCCCACTCCATGCGCTTCCGGAAACTTGGGCGGTAAACGAGTCATTGTAGGAGGATCCCACAAACTCGGGGTACTCCGCCGAAAAGAAGTTGAATGAGAGACGCATGCTGTGGGCGTTCGCGGGAACCTGAAGTTCAAGGGACAGTTCCGAACGGTCGCCCGCGGGACCCCAGTTCTGGTTTTCCGAGCCCACATCAAACCCGGGCTCGGGATTGAGAGCTGGAAGTCCGCTTCCATCGTATTCAATGACGCCTGTGTACAAGAGGGCCATCGAACTGCCGCTTTGCGGCGACACCACCCCTAGGGAGGGGATGGTGTCCATCATGGTGGTTTGACCTTGGAGTGCGGTGGACGCGATGTCCGCCGTGGGAACGTCCATGGCTTCGGCCAGGCTGAGGCCGTCCGCCCCGAGCGCCGTTGCTGCTAAAAAAGCAAGGAACATGCGGAGTATCCCCGGTGCAGTGCGGTGACGAGGGCTCTTTTCTGAGTGTACCGATGGTCGTGCCCTGGTCGCCACCAAATTCGACGCCGCCCCGCCATTTGGTACACTCGTGCCGTCTTGCAACGCTGGGGGAACGGTGGAGCTGTCCGAATTTCGGCACTTGAAGCTTTCACTCGAATCGGACGGCAAAGTGCTGCTGCTGGAGTTTGACCACGGCAAGGCAAACGAGATGGGACGCGAGCAGGTGGCGGAGGTCGAGCAGCTCGCGCGCCGCTTGGACAGCTCGTCCGTGGTGGCTTTGATTTCTTATTCACGTCGTCGATCGTCGAAGGGAACGCCCATTTTCATTAGCGGCGCCAATGTGACCGAACGAACGGGATGGCGAACGGACGAGGTGGCGCAGCATGTGCGTTGGCAACGAAGAGTCCTTGGCAACCTTCGGTTGGCCCCCGTTTTTCATGTGGCGGTGGTCGACGGGTTAGCGCTCGGCTGGGGCACGGAGTTCTTGTTGGCCGCCGACTACCGAATCGCCGGGGATGAAGCGAGTTTTGGGTTACCCGAGACCGGGCTTGGAATTGTGCCCGGTGCAGGCGGAACCAGCGAACTGTGGGCACAAATCGGAGTGGCCGACACGCTACGCTTGGGCATGACCGGCGAACGGATCGGCGCCGACGAAGCGAAAGCGCTGGGCCTTGTTCAGGAACGCGCGACCAACGTGGATGAGGGGCTGGTGCGCGCGCGAGTTCTGGCCGCACGTGCCGCTCGAAACTCGCCAACCGCGATGGCGACCTTCAAGCGCGGGGTATTGGCGTCGGTGGGCCGAAGCCCGGAAGATCGGGCGGAGGGCGAAGCTCGCGCGTACGAACACTGCTTGGAAAGCGGCGATGCGGCGATCGGTCGCCAACACTTCGAGGCCATCCGCGAAGGTGGAGAGGTGCCGTGGGGTTCCCGCCGGTTGTGGAGCCGATAGTAAAGCAGATTGACGACTAAAAACCCGGTCCGCCCTTCCCAGAACGGTTATGAGGCGGTGCGTTTCAGGAGACTGCATGCCTACCCGCCAACACATGTGGGACAAGCTCGACGGAACCTTTGATCTCCTGGTGATCGGCGGGGGAATTACCGGATCCGGGATTGCGCGAGACGCCGCCCGGCGTGGATTGTCGGTGGCGGTGGTCGAAAGCAGGGATCTCGCCTCGGGCACCAGTTCCCGCAGCAGCAAGTTGGTTCACGGCGGCCTTCGTTATCTGGAAATGTATGAGTTTAGCCTTGTGTTTGAAGCGGTGAGCGAGCGCAAGATCCTGATGGACATTGCGCCCCATTTGGTTCACCCGCTCGGGTTTTTGTTCCCTGTGTACCAGGACTCCCGTAAACCGCGTTGGATGATCAACGCCGGGATGTGGGTGTACGAGGGGTTGTCGCTGTTTCGGGTGCCGAAGATGCACCAAAACCTGGATGCGGAGGGCGTAAAGAAGGAGGAGCCTGCACTCAAGCAGGAGGGGCTGTCCGGCGCCCCCAAGTTCTACGATTGCTCGACCGATGACGCTCGGCTCACCTTGGAAACGGCGCTCGATGCTGTTCAATCCGGCGCCGTCGTGGCGACGTACACCAAGCTGACCGGCTTTTTGTTTGATGAGAGCGGCGTCATCCGCGGTGCGACCGTGGTTGATCAGCGTACCGGGCAAACCAAGGAGATTTTGGCCCACGCGGTGGTGAACGCGACCGGCCCCTGGACCGATGCGACGCGCGCATTGAGCGCGGTCAATCAGGGGACTTTGCTGCGACCGACCAAGGGTGTGCACATTGTCGTCGAGAATGCCCGCCTGCCGATCAACAATGCGGTGGTGTGTTTTCACCCGAAGGACAAGCGGGTGCTGTTCGCGATCCCCTGGGGAGATCGCACCTATATCGGCACGACGGATACGGACTACCAGGGCGATCCTGCGGACGTGCACGCCGATGCCGCGGACGTCGCTTACCTGATCGACGCTTCCAACAGCTATTTTCCGGATCACAAAATCGGCCCTGAGGATGTGATCTCGACTTGGGCGGGATTACGTCCGTTGATCGCACCCTCCGGCTCCGACGTCGGCGAAAGCCAGGTGAGCCGGGAGCACAGCATTTTGGTCGGACGGGACCGGTTGATCACCATCGCCGGCGGAAAGCTCACCACCTACCGACGGATGGCAGCGGAGGTGGTGGATACTGCGGTGCGACTGCTTCAAATGTCTGGTCATAAGCCTCAGTTGGCACACAGCCCAAAGACTGACACCTCCGCTCTTCCGGGCGCCGTCGGCTGGCCGGCGGACGACGATGCGTCCAAGGTGGCGGTCCAAATTGCGGATGCGGCTGGTGGTCGGTTGGGTGACGACACCTGCCTGAAGTTGGCGCTGACGTACGGCATGCGCGGAATCCAGGTAGCCAAGCGGGTTGCGGGGGATGCAGCGTTGGCCGAACGCTTGGTTCCCGGTCGACCGGAGATTTTGGCGCAGGTCGATTGGGCGATCGACGAAGAGCTCGCCGCCACCTGTGTGGATCTGATGATTCGACGCACCCAATTGTTCTACCGGGATTTGGACCAAGGCTTGGGGGCGATCGACAAGGTGGCCGAGCGCATGGCGAAAAAGCTGGGTTGGGACGATGCGAAACGCGCCGCGGAGGCACAGGCGTATCGGGATGAGGTAGCCTTGGCTCGGCGGTGGAAGCAGGGGTGATTTGCAAGGCCCGGAACGACCGCCTTTGTGGACCTCGCAGGTCCGGAGAGCGCTGCTCGTAGGCCGGCCAAACGAAACACCTGCGGTCGTGAGGACCGCGCAGCGAGGCAATGCCGAGCGGAGGTAAGTTTGCAGGAGGAACGCTCACTTTGGCTCGCCGTGGCGGCGGCGAAAGGAGATCAGGAGGCGCGGTTTGCGCTGGCGGATCACTGGGAGCGCCGGGGGGATCCGCGCGGCCGATACTTAAGGTTGTGTGTGCCGAAGCCGGGAGAGTCGGACCTGGAGCGGATCCACCGGGTGACGCTGGCCCGGGCGTGGTGGGCCGAGCATCGGGCGGAGATCCTCGGGGATCTGGCGGGACTCGGCCGGGAGCCGCGCTGGGAGTGGGGATTGCCGATCCCGCCGAGCGAGCTGTACGATGGGTATGACAGCGCGACTTCCTTTGAAGAACTACAGCTTTGGTTGAGATCGCCGACGCTGCTGTTTCTCACGCAGCTTCGGTTTGGGCACAATCGGTCGTTCTCGGAGGAGGAGGTTCGAGCGGTGATCTCGTGCCCGTATTGGGATCGAGTGCGGGTGTTGGTGTTGGACGATGTGGCCTTGTCGGTTGAGTCGATCACCGAACTGCTGACGTCCAACATACCGTTTGAGGAGGTGTCCTGGAACGGTGGTTGTTCCGTGGACGGGATGTCGGGCACGGAGATGTATTGGCCCACCCTAGGGGAAGCAGCGTTGGCGGCGCTGTGTGCCTCGGCCGGAAAGATTCGCAGCTTGTCCCTCCAAGCTCAAGAGTTGGGGGATGCGGCCGTGGATCAGTTGTTGGCGTTGCCGGAGGGGATGCCGCTGCGGATCAGCTGGGGGAACCATTTTTCGGAGGAAGGGATCCGGCGATTGGGCGAGAGGTTCGCGATCGGATGAACTGGTACATCAAAAATGCCGTTTTGGTGGACTTTTGATGTGCCAGTAGGCATCGAGCGACAACCTCTAGAACGGGCTATTGGACGGTACTATCGAACCGGTGCCCCGCGGAGTGGGGCGTCCCATAACATCGGGGGGGCAGCACCCGGGGGTGGGCCACGGAACGGAATGTGGGGTGCGGGAACGGGCGGATGCGCGGCGTTGTGCGCGGAGGTAAACGGCACTTCTGCCGCCGTGGCGGGGGCGTTTCGGACCGAACCCGAAAAGCGAGGGCCGAGGTGTGGGGTCGGCCGAAGTGGAGTCAATGGCGCTGCGGGCGTGGGCGGTGCCAAAGGGCCGGTGCGCGCCTGAAGGGGCGAGGGGGATGGCGGTTGAAAGCCCTCTGCCCAGTCGCCGACCCCGCCACCGGGATGGAATCCCTCGGCTGCCGACGCGGTCCGAGCGGTGGTGGTCGCTTCGGCTGCGGTAGCCTCTGTGCCCGCGCGTGCGGCGCCGGTCCGTGCTGCGCCACCGCGCAGGCCACCCCCGGCGGCGAAGGCGGCCACTTGTGCAAGCACGGCACCGCCAGCGGACTCGATCCCGCCGTGTTCGTACGCCTCGGTGATCGGGCGGGCCAGACCGCCCAGCGTTTCGCGTGTATTTGCTCGGTCTTGTTCCATCGAGTGTGAATATGCACCGGCTGCGCCGCTGAGGCCGCCGCCGTCCACCAGCGCCACAGCTGCGGAGTCAAGAGCGTTGAACTGACCCGTAACCCCGGACAACTGCGCGCCCGTTCGAGCCAAGCCTGCCGCCGTGTTCAGCGGGTGAGCCACCATGTTGGCAGCACCGGACAGAAGACCTGTCGCCCCCTGCAAAAAACCGCCACCCGCGCGAGCCATACCGTCTGCGACCTCATCCCCGAGGCCATAGGAGCCGTTCTGGACATTTTGACGCGTTTGCGCTTCGTTTTCACGGTTCTGCCTGTCAGAAAACGAGATCGAGGACCGGTGCAAGCTGTCGGCTCCCTCGGCCAAGGCGCCGGCGCCTCGTCGAGCCAGACTGAAGGGGTCGACGGGACCAATGTCCGATGCGACGCGGGCGGCACGTTCCAGCCAGCCTTCTTCGTGCGCCGCCGCCGCGGGCTGGGCCGCTTGGTTGCCGTGGGTCGCTACGGGCGCGGCGGGTGTAGGTGCAGGCGAATTAGCCTCGGGAGAAAGGTGTCTACGGAGGAATTCAAACATGATGCGACCTCATCCTGACATGCTAGCACTGGGATTCGAAAGCTCGCGAGTTACATTCGTTAAATGTTCAAATAGGTAAGATCTTCGAGCCACTTTGGACGGGGGGGGGCGCCCCGGTCTGATTTGGTCGCGCGGGCGGCGGTAGGACACCCAACTGGTACATCAGGAATATGGAATTCGAAGAAATTACATGTACCAGTTTGGAGTGCGCTGGCGCTGGCCTGAAGGTGTGCGCGGGTACGGAAAAGAGAAGGTCGATGCGGCAAAACGACTTGCACCGAGCGGAAAATCGTGCGTGAGGCCGACGGCTCAGCGGTTCTTGCGGCCGATGTTGAAACGTGCGTCGATTCGACACGCCGGTGCCGTCGCTGGAGCCGTGAAAGTCAGTGGTGAGTCGGTGCAGTATCGGCGGGTAATCAGCGGAAAATGTTCAGTCATTGTGAGTTTGCACTGACCAGTCGAACTGGGCCGGTTCGCCGTTGAAGTATCGCGACGGCATCCGCCCACGGTGTGGCGGGGTCGAACTCGACCTTCGCTGCGTCCGTTTGCAGGGTCAACTCGAAGCCGGTGTGATCCGCCGGAAACTGTCGAGACAGGAAAAGCCACAATACCGTTACCTGTTGGTTTTTGTCGACTCGTTGTTGTTGAGCACACGTGCGAATCGCAGCCTCCATCACGCCATCGCAGATCGTGGCGGGGCGTTCCATCGGATCGGTCATTGAAATCCGCATCCATGCCTCTTCGAGGGCCGGACACTTGGTTTCGCTCGTTCCTAGGGACGCTTCATATAGGTAGCCAGTCTTCTGTTCGGGTGGCAGTGACTCGTACTTCGCAAGGATCTCGGCGCCAAAAGCAGCATCAGGAGGGCTGATGATGCCACTCGACCGCAGTGATCGGCCACCGACCCACAGGGACAGGGAATTGCCTGGGGAGTTCTGAAGGAGCAAATCGAGCACTGGCAACACATCACCCACCGGTCGGCGCGCATCGACGTAAAGCGCGACAGGCATTGGTGCCTCGTGATGCTGATAGGATTCGACCTGCGAATCTAAATAGCTTTTCGTTCCGGTGAAATCGAGCAGTGAGGCGACGGATGGTGGCCAAGTGGGAGCCAGATCCATCGGGGGCAAATGACGGCCGTTGATCGCGTAAACCTCGGGTGCCGGAGCGTCGCAGTACTCTGCGAGGGTCACCTCGCCGGCGTCCGCCGCATTCAGGGCGAGTAATACCTGGGCCCACATCCTCGACCTCCGCGTCTGGTTTCGCTAAATCTAGCACGGCGGGGTCATCCCACGGCGGCGGGAAACCATTAAGAGGGTAGCAGGAAGGGGCATTTTTCCCGTAGGCGATGTCCGAATGGATCGCTAGCGGCAGTCCAAAAGGGGCGATGAGCGTCGCTGCTCGAAGGGCGGGAGTATTCGGAGGGATCGGTTGGTTCGAGGGCGTTTCCAGCATCGGATGGTAACGATGGAAGTGGCACGTCAAAATTTTCAAATTCAGGGAAATTTGATGTACCAGCTCATGCTGTGATCTTACGGCCGGCCCTCAACGCGCCCGCGAATTCTCCCATCCCACCACAACCCCGAGAATCGGCAAGATCGGCAGCCCATATCCATACACGGGCACCGAATCGTCCACGGATCCCACCACCGGCTCGGGCACCCTTCGAAAGTACACATTTTGAATGTCGAGCGAGAGATCGATGGTCCACCGGCGCACGTCCCAGTGCTTCGCCACCTTCAAATCCAGCGCATGGAAAGGCGGAAGTCGCCCGTCAGCATCCACCGTCAACGGGCGGGTGTCCTGAGTCAGCAGATCGTAAGCCTCGGTCACATTGGTGGTGAGCAAAAAACCTGAACCAAAGCGCCATCTTCCTGCGATGGACCACTTGTGGGGGAGTTCCTGTAACACCAACGCTTGCACGATCAGCGGCTGGTCGTGCCGAGTGGGTTCAAAGGGATCTTCCGGTTCTTCTCGGCGAAGGCTGCGGCTGTACTGCACGATCGCCCGCGCTTCGGTCTGTGCGAGGTGCAATTGGCCCATGGCTTCGATTCCGTAGGCGCGACCTTCCATATCGCCAATGGTACCGTCGACCTCCAATGCCGTCAAATGCCGGATCCACCGCCCCCAACCAGTGATATCGACGGCCCAACGGGGATCGGACCAAGCGACCCCCAGGCTCGCAAAATCGCTTTGTTCAAAACTGCGGTACTCCCCTTCCGGAAATCCAGCGAGAAACAAAGGTTCGGCGGACTGGTGGAGGCGCCCACCTTCGGCGATCACCGACAGCGAGCGGATCGGCGCCCAACGGACGGTTCCTCTCGGGGAAAGCGCCATACGGAACAGCTGATCCGGCACGACGAGGGTCTCCAGGCGGGCGCCGCCCTCGACACGGAGTTTTTGGCCGGTTCCAAACCAAGCGTACGGCGCCACCGATCCCAGCCACGTGCCTCGGCCCAATTCCTCCCGGCGGAGATCGTACCGGCGAAGCTCCCCTTCGGTTCCCCATTCGGTGTCGAAAACGCCAACGGGCCCTGCCCACTCCACTCGAAAACCGGGGGTGATCTGACGCTCTTCTTCGTCGATGGGCTCGGTTTGGAACGCTTCGGCGCCCGTGGACGGATCGGCCGGAATGGTGGTCGAATCCTTAGTAAATCGCCGACGTTGAATCGCCGCCCAGGCTTGCGCGCGAAGCTCCCCAGCCCCCACGTCGGCATTCGCGCGGAGCTGCAACTGGGTCGCGTCCTGGCGGATCGTGACCAATTCCCCTGGAATTTCGGTGGGCGCGTTGACCGCGTCGGACACACCGATCCACATCACCCCAAAATGCTCCGTGTCGTAACGGAGCTGACCATCGGAAAATCGAGATGCGATCTTCGCACTTTCGGTTCCGAGTGCGAGCCCAAGCACCCCGTCCAAATACGAGCGCCGCACCGCGCCGGCCAAATGTCCAGGTCCCAACGGCACCGACACCATGGCGTCCGCCCAGGCGAGATTGGTGTTCACCTTCATTTTGAACGGACCGGTGGGGCGCCGGGAATGAAGGTCCACCGCCCCAGAAAGACTGTTTCCATAGCGAGGATCAAACGCCCCCGGAAACAGCTGCACCTCTTCCACCAGCTCAGGATGAAGGATCGAGGCCTGTCCTCCGAGGTGGAACAGCAGTGGAACCCGCACCCCGTCCAAGAACAGGGCGGTGTCGTTTTGTCCGCCCCCGCGAAGCAGCAAATACCCTGCATCGAAGGGGGTTCGCACGGGACCGGGTTGGTTGGTGAGCGCGCGAACAGGATCCCCGAGAGTACCGGGGATCATACGAATTTGATTGGAGGAAAGGGTGCGAACGACGGATGCCGGCCCCGCTACCCGGTACCGCGCCACCGCTTCATCGACGCTCGCTTGCGGGGTTGGCGGCGAAAGCGTCCACGAAAATGGAATTTCTACCGGTATGGCGACCCCGTCCGCGGTGGCGGGGGTGAAGGTGCACTCCGCTGCCGCCGCGCGAACAAGGTCCGCGTAAGGGGATTTTCCGGTGTCGAGGGAGGTCGACTCCACCCGGCCTTGGTCGTCCACCACAATCCAGAGAGTAACGGTTTGCGGCCCCTCTTCCCCACCGGGCCATGCGACCTCCGGGCACGACACCACCTGCGGAGGGATCACCTCCTCGGCGAGAGCGGCAGCGAAAAAGAGGGCGGCAAGCACCGGGGCATTCTACCTGGGCGGCCTTGGAATACAACGATGATCCGCGGTGCCGATATCGTCAACTGCTTTACTATTGTTCCGCACGCAGGGCTTCCACCATCAAAATGAATTCGCCCACGGCGAGAGGGTCGGCTTTTCCCCAGTTTCCGCGGATCCCGACCACCGTCTGCTGGGGCGCATTGTGTTGCATACCGGCGAAAAATCCGGGGGTGATCTCGATGGTGATCTGTCCGATTCCGAGCACGCTTCGCGACAGGTGGGTGTACCGATGCTGCCAATCCTGTTTGAGCAATTGAAGCAAACGGTTGGTAGAAAGTTCGACATTCTGAAATCGGAGCAGGGTTTCGCCTGCGGCTTCCTCCGCCGTGAGCGTGGGAAGCTCCCTTCCCAGTTGCTGAAACGGCTGCATGATGGCATAGTCGGCGAACAACGAGGACCATTTTGCGCGCATTTGGGGTTCGAGCTGGCCGGGGTGGGCGAGCATCACCTCGTCCCCCAGCGCCAACGGAAGCTCGTTAACATCGGCGAAACTGCCATCTTCTGCGATCCGGAACTGCACCGCCTGCTCACCTTGAAGGCTGGTCCACACCAACCCGCGCATGAACCTGCCTAACAATGGATGCCGCAGGTTTTGCTCAAACACC
>SXGR01053661.1_pt1 | contig 13651 bp, 9 predicted proteins | sample 3174711 | NCBI WGS metagenome assembly SXGR01 (sample SAMN11356860, study PRJNA531348) | freshwater metagenome | isolation source: freshwater sample F1-60 | place: China: Fuxian Lake, Yuxi | collected 2017-12-25
AAAAAAGCATCGGCCATTGTGACCAACAAAGGGGGGAGAACGTGTCACGCGGCCATCGTGGCCCGCGAGATGGGGTTACCCGCCATAGTGGGATGCGGGAACGCCACCGATTTACTGCATGACGGTCAAGCGGTAACCATCGCCTGTTGCGAGGGCGATTCTGGCCAAGTGTACTCAGGCCATATTCCTTTTGATAAACTGGAGACCCGGCTCGATCAGGTTCCCGTGGTGTCGACCCCTGTAATGCTCAACGTGGCCTCACCCGATATCGCCTTTAAGTTTGCTGCCCTGCCTCACTCGGGGGTGGGCCTTGCCCGCGAGGAATTCATTATCAACAACTACATTAAAGTTCATCCCCAGGCCTTGCTCGAACACCGACGCCTGAATGACCCGGCACTCACTGCTGAAATTGAACGCATTATCCGTGGATTTCCTGATGAGGAAACCTTTTTCGTGAAGAAACTCAGCTATGGAATTGCCCGGATTGCTTGCGCATTTCACCCCCATAAGGTGATTGTGCGCCTGTCTGACTTCAAAACCAATGAGTATAAGAACCTCCTCGGTGGGCAACACTTCGAACCCGATGAAGAAAACCCGATGATCGGGTGGCGCGGGGCTTCGCGTTATTATGCCCCGGGCTACCGCGAGGCTTTCGGCATGGAAATTAAAGCCATCAAAAGGGTGCGTGAAAAAATGGGGCTAACGAATGTGGTGGTCATGATTCCTTTCTGCCGCACCGTGGAGGAGTTGCTCAAGGTATACGAAACCATGGCCGATTTTGGCCTTAGAAGGGGTGAGAATGGATTGGAGATTTATTTGATGGCGGAATTGCCTTCCAACATCCTGCTGGCCGATCTGTTTGCTCCGCATATCGACGGCTTTTCGATTGGTTCGAACGACCTTACCCAATTGATGTTGGGCCTCGACCGCGATTCGGCACTGGTGGCACACCTCTACGACGAACGCAACCCCGCAGTGAAACGAGCCATCGCCCACCTGATCCGTACCGCGCATGATCACGGAACGAAGGTCGGAATCTGCGGGCAAGGCCCATCTGATTTTCCAGATTTCGCTGAATTTTTGGTTGAAGAGGGTATCGACAGCATTTCTGTGACGCCCGATTCTATGCTGAAAACCCTGCGTGCACTGGCACGGCAATAGTCGCCCTTCGATTCCGTTATTTGGGCGTATATTTGAACGCTCATCCCAATGATCCCGGCAAGTTCACTTCTAGATCACCCCATAGATCTTCGCTTGAACAGCCTATGCATCACCCCATGATCTGCCCATGATCTCCGCCTATTACCGAAAAAACAACTGGAAAATCGTATTGCTGGTTTGTGCCTTGCTGCTTGGGGTATTTTCTCTGATTTACACGGAGCGGGTGGTACGCCAACTGCGTACGGAGGAGGAGAAAAAGATTCAAATGTGGTCGCGCGCAACCAAAGAGCTGGGTTCAGGCGGAGCGCTGGAAGGGCAAAACGTGGATTTTTTGCTGGATATCATCCGCGATAACACCCAGATTCCTGTGATCCTCACCGATGAAGAGTTTCGGATATTGTCGGCGCTGAACATCGACTCGTCGGAGCTACGACATCCAGGTTATCTGGAGCGGGAGCTTCTGGTGATGCGTGGGCAACATGAGCCCATCGCCATAGAGCCTGCGGAAGGCATCCACCAGTTTGTCTTCTACAAGGACTCCCGTTTGTTGCGTCAACTTCGTCTATATCCCTACCTACAACTCGGTTTGATTGTGGTGTTTTTGCTGGTGAGCTACCTTGCCTTTAGCCTCAACCGACGCTACGAACAAGAATTCCTGTGGGTGGGGATGGCTAAGGAAACCGCCCATCAGTTGGGTACCCCCATCAGCAGTCTGCTGGCCTGGCATGAGGTGTTGAAGGCCCAAGCTGAAGAATCGAGCGATCCCTTTCAAGGTCAAATTACCACCGAAGTGGGGCGCGATTTGGATCGACTCCAAACCATTACGGAGCGCTTTTCGCGTATTGGATCGACCCCTAGCCTAGAAAGCATAGATTTGCGCGATTCTGTACGGCGTGCGGTGGCCTACCTCGATGGCCGTATTGGCGGCAATGCCCGGATTGAGCTGTCTGAGGGAACGACCGCTCTTCCTGTCATGCTGAATCAGGCCCTTTTTGAATGGGTGGTAGAAAATCTGACCAAGAACTCGGTGGATGCGATGGGTGGTGAAGGCACCTTGCGCGTTGTGCTGGGAAAACAGGGTCGACATGCTGCGTGTGATGTGATTGATACGGGTAGGGGGATTCCTGCTACCCAACATATGTCGGTTTTTCAGCCGGGGATCACCACCCGTAAGCGGGGATGGGGCTTGGGATTGGCTTTGGCGCGTCGCATTGTTGAGAAATACCACAAAGGCCGCATCTTTGTGCATAAGTCAGAACCGGGCAAAGGCACATGCATGCGCATTCTCCTGCCTTTAGCCGGCTAACTAAAAACACGTCCCCATCGCTTATCCGAAATCAAGGATTCATGATCTTCCATTGTACGCCAATTTCCCGCTTTGCTTCCTTTTCCCCCTTATCCTTCTTTTCCTCTTTATCCCCATTATCCCGCGGAATCCGTTTAGGCTTGGTGTGTTTGGTGACCGCCCTTGGCGCTCTACCCTCGCCATGCGTGGGTCAACACCCCCCTAAAGCGGGCTTTTCACCCACCAATACCCCACGCATACCCAATCTCCGAAAACCGATCATAGCGGCCACACCTCTTTCCATCAGTTCGGTTCAGACCCATATGGGGGTCCTGATGCCGGCGGGTGATTTGGCCGCGCGTTTTGGAGTGGCGGGGCAAGTAGGCCTTGAGTTTGGCTGGATTGCCCGGGGTAAATGGCTCTTTGGTGGCAACATCACGCATTTATTCAGCAGCAGTGTTCGGGAGCAAGACATTTTCTCGAATATTGCCACCGAATCGGGCGATATCATCACGCGCGATGGGGTTTTCGAGGATTATCGTCTGCGGATGTTTGGCTGGTTGATGTCGGCCCGTATGGGTCGCCTGATTCCGATTGATCCTGCCAAACCCAACCGCGGGCTCAGCTTGGAACTGGGGATCGGAATGATGCAACACAAGATAAGAATTGAGACCCCGGTGCTGAACAGCCCCCAGCTGTCGGCCGAATACAAGCGTGGCTACGACCGACTCAGCAATGGCCTTTGTTTGAGCCCTTCCTTGGGCTATATCCATTATGCCCCGAATCGGCGCATCAACTATTTCATACGGCTGGAGGGTCATTTAGCACAAACCCGAAATAGGCGGACAGTGAACTACGACACGGGCCTGCCCGACCACAGACTGCGGCGCGATGCGCTTTGGGGACTTCGTGCGGGTTGGATTTTACCCTTATACCGCAGGGCCGAAAAGGAGGTCAACTTTTTTTGACCCCAGATGCGCTTGCTTTATGATTTAGGGATATGGGGATATGGCGCTGGCGTTCGACTCGCCGCACTGTTGGGGAATCATCGCGCGCGTCAATGGGTACTCGGGCGAAAGCAGGTGTGGGCGAGCTTGTCGGAGTGGCAGCAAAAGCGGGGGGATCGAAGGGTGCTGTGGCTTCATGCGGCCTCTGCCGGTGAATTCGAACAAGGCCGGCCGATTCTTGATGCGTTAAGGGAACGTATACCTGACCTCTATATTTTGGTGAGCTTCTTTTCGCCTTCTGGCTACCAGCTGCACAAAACCTATACGGGAGCAGACGGCATTGTTTTTCTGCCTGAAGATAAGCCATCGAATGTAGCCCGCTGGATGGAGATGGTACGCCCCGACCTCAGCCTATTTGTTAAATACGAGTACTGGTACCATTTTTATAGGGCTCACCGCCGCGCTGGAATCCCATTGTGGGTGATTTCCGCTCCTTTTCGCCGCTCACAGCCCTTTTTTCGAAGACCTACAGCCCGATTTTGGGGGGAAATGCTGGAGGCGGTCACTCATTTTTTTGTGCTCAATGCTGAATCAGCGGCCCTACTTGGCGCATTGGGCATTGAACGGGTCAGCATCAACGGAGATACCCGTGTTGATCGGGTGATGAAGATCCGTGATGAGTCGTTTTCCGACCCCATTCTCGATGCTTTCAGCTCAGGTGCCCGTGTGGTGGTGGCCGGAAGTACCTGGCCCAAGGATGAAGAACTCCTATTAGACAGCTTAAAAACCTTGATGGCTGATGCCCAAGGGCAACTGATAAAGTTGATTTTGGTGCCTCATCATCCCAATACGGAACGCATCGATGAGTTGATCAATCAATTTTATGGTTTAACGGGCCGCATGATCCGATGGTCTAAGGCCGACCGCTCAATGGCCGCGGAAGCACGGATCTTATGGATCGATCGGATGGGTATGCTGTCGCGCCTGTACCGCTACGCCAATATCGCCTGGGTTGGGGGTGGCTTCGGGATGGGCATTCACAACATACTTGAGCCAGCCGTCTACGGTATACCCGTCGGATTTGGTCCTAATTACCACCGATTTGCTGAAGCGCATACCCTATTGGCACATCAATGGGCTTTTTGCGCACAGGATCAAGAGTCGTTTTGCCTCGCTTGGCGGTCTTTGAGTCAGGAGGGGGAACCCCTCAGAATTCGGGCTGAACTATCCCAGTGGTTTGCCCAAAACCAAGGGGCATCGTTTCGAATTGCTGACAAAGCCGTGGATTGGCTGACCAGCGCTCATAATCGAACTGCGTACCCTTAAGTCAATTTTTTTCACCCCCCTGTCTGGCATTTGTCGGCCTTAATATTCCAATCCGTTGGGCTTTAATCACGATATTTGCATTCTTTATTTTCTTTTATGGCCGACCACAAAATCATTTTTTCCATGGCGGGAGTCAGTAAAACGATTCCAACCGGGAAAACCATCCTCAAAAATATTTATCTTTCCTTCTTTTACGGTGCCAAGATTGGGGTACTCGGCCTCAATGGTGCGGGTAAGTCGACCTTGTTGCGCATCATCGCCGGCATTGATAGCTCCTACCAAGGTGAAGTGGTATTTTCACCAGGATATAGTGCCGGCTATCTTCCACAGGAGCCCCAATTAGACCCGAACAAAACGGTTCGAGAGGTGGTGCAGGAGGGTGTTCAGCCCATCATGGATATGTTGAATGAGTTCGAGCAAATCAGCATTGCCTTTGGGGAGCCCGACGCGGATTTCGATAAGTTGTTGGCACGACAGGCCGAGGTTCAGGAGCAGCTCGACGCGGCCGATGCATGGACAATCGACCACCGTCTTTCGCTCGCTATGGAAGCCTTGATGTGCCCCCCTGCCGACACCCTCATCTCCGTACTTTCTGGCGGTGAGCGCAGAAGGGTTGCGCTGTGTAGACTGCTGTTGCAAGAACCGGATGTGCTTTTGCTCGACGAGCCGACCAACCACCTCGACGCGGAAAGCATCGATTGGCTCGAACAACACCTGCAACGCTACAAAGGCACGGTCATCGCCGTTACCCACGACCGCTATTTCTTGGATAAGGTGGCCGGTTGGATTCTTGAACTCGACCGGGGTGAGGGCATTCCTTTTGAAGGCAATTACAGCGGCTGGCTGGAACAGAAGTCGAAGCGCCTCGCACAGGAGGAGAAGAGTGAAAGCAAACGACAGAAAACCCTTCAACGGGAGTTGGAGTGGGTGCGTATGGCCCCAAAGGCCCGTCATGCAAAATCTAAGGCGCGCCTCAACGCCTACTCAAACTTATTGAATGAGGATGTGGCCGAGAAAGAGCAAAAATTGGAGTTGTTTATCCCTCCGGGGCCACGCCTGGGCCAGAATGTGATTGATGCTGTGGGCGTTTTCAAGGGGTTTGGCGATAGGCCCTTGATTCAAAACCTCAACTTCTCATTACCTCCGGCAGGTGTGGTGGGTATTATTGGTCCGAACGGCGTAGGAAAAACAACGCTTTTTCGGATGATCATGGGACTAGAAAAACCGGATCAGGGTACGTTTACGGTGGGTGAAACCGTACAAATTGGGTATGTCGACCAGTCACACGAGGGTCTTCTGCCCGAAAAGTCGGTGTTTGAAGTGGTCACCGGTGGAACTGAAACCATGATTCTGGCGGATCGACAAGTAAATTCCAGGGCCTACTTGTCGAAATTCAATTTCAGCGGCAACGACCAGAGCAAAAAGATTGGTGAATTGAGCGGTGGTGAACGCAACCGGGTGCACCTGGCGATGACCTTGCGGCAGGGCGCAAATGTGCTTTTGCTCGATGAGCCTACCAACGACATCGATATCAATACCCTTCGTGCGCTGGAAGAAGCGATCGAAAACTTCGCCGGTTGTGCAGTTATTATCTCTCATGACCGCTGGTTTCTCGACCGTGTGTGCACCCATATGCTGGCCTATGAAGGGCAAGGCGAATTTTATTATTTTGATGGCAATTACACGGAATACGAGGAGAATCTTCGTCGCCGCAAAGGCGAATCGGCCGTTCGGCGCAACCGCTACCGAGATCTGTCGGCTCGCTCCTAAATTTTCTGCAAGTGAATACCGATAACCCTTCGCATGAATCTCCAAAGAGCCTCTTTCCAGGCGGAACTTGCATTTTGTCGCCTGATCGTTGCCGTCAAACACTTCGGCGCATGGCTTGTCAGATCCTGGAACGCAATGATGAGGAAAAACGCATTCTGCTGGCTGGGGTACGTTGTGGTGGTGAAGATGTTGCTGATCAACTGGCGCATGAATTGAAGAGAATCAGTCCTGAACTCGTTGTGGAGGTCACCCACATCATTTTGGATAAATCAAATCCGGCCGAAAACTCAGTGCACATAGGGGTTGATTTGGCGCCATGGACCCAGGGTGTGGTGGTGGTGGTCGACGATGTGGCCCACACCGGGAAAACATTACTGCATGCCTTACGTCCCTTTTTGGATACTTATTTCCTTCGTCTGCAAGTGGCGGTTTTGGTAGATCGGGCACATAAAACCCACCCCATCCATCCCGATTATGTAGGCCTGTCGCTCGCTACTACCCTGCAAGAGCATATTGAAGTAGTGCAGTCCGAGGGCTCATTTTCTGTGTGGTTGCTTTAATCGCTTCCATTCCATCATCGGTTCCATTCTATCATCGGTTCCATTCCATCATCGGTTCCATTCCATCATCGGTTCCATTCCATCATCGGTTCCATTCCATCATCGGTTCCATTCCATCATCGGTTCCATTCCATTATAATTGGGCTGAACACATACATTTTTCGGTCGAATTTATTTCGAATGAATTTATAGTTTTTTCTGAGTTATTACATTATATATTAGTATCGTCTGCCCTGTGCGTCAGTCAAGTAGGGCCACCACCATCGATATTTCGATGTTGGCTTGTCGGGGCAAGCCTGCAGCGGCGAAAGTCTCCCGTGCGGGCACCCGCCCCTCCTCGAAATACCGGCCATAAATCGTATTGACTGCTGAAAAATGAGCCATATCGGACAACAAAATGGTGGTTTTCAGCACGGATTGGAAAGACGCACCGGCCGCAGTGAGGATCGCTTGAAGGTTTTTCATCACCTGTTCGGCCTCGGCTTCGATGTTATCCTGAATCATGCTTCCTGTCTCCGGATCCAGTGCTATTTGCCCGGAAATAAACAGCATTCCGTGGTGCGCAACGGCCTGACTGTAGGGGCCAATCGGTGCCGGGGCATGGGGGGTGTTTATGTATTTCATGATTCTGTGGTGTCTTATTGTGTATTTTAGCGGAAATATAGCATCTGCCATGCACATTTTGGTCATCGGTCCTGCTGCTCGTCGCGGCAAACTCCTCACTGCGCTCGCTGAAAATTCGGATCCTGGATCACCTTCACTGGTGTTTACAGAAACCCCGAGACCAAAGGATTTAGCGACTGAGGATTTAGCGACTGAGGATTTAGCGACTGAGGATTTTGCGGCAGCGGACCTGATCATCGACCTGGCGTTCGACCAGCACCCTGAATTGCTGCATTTTTACGCGGCCCATACCCATCCGGGATCCTTTTTCATCCTTCATGCCAACACCATTTCGCTTCGTGAAACGGCACATTCATTGGGTTTGATGGAACACCTTCCCCGAATTGCTGGGGTGAATGCCTGGCCCGGTTGTCTTGATGGCCCATTATGGGAAATGAGCATGGGCCACGATGCAGCATTTGAGAATCTCAAGAAAATATCAGAGACCCTTGGGTTTCAATTCGAACGGGTAGAAGACCGTGTGGGACTTGTTACGCCACGCGTTATGTGCATGATCATCAACGAGGCCTATCTCACCCTGCAAGAAGGCACTGCAGACAGGGCTGATATCGACTTAGCGATGAAATTGGGCACCAACTACCCCGGCGGGCCGTTTGAGTGGGCCCAACGCTGGGGTCCGGGTGAAGTGTCGCGCATGCTCCATTGCTTGAAATCCGCCACGGGCGATCCCCGCTATAAGCGATCGCAGCTGCTGATTGAGGAGGCGTTTCAACAAAATTCAATGGTCATTCAGTAGAATTTCACCTCCTCAAGAATATAACTCCTTGCCGGGTCTTATCGGGGCCATTGCAACCGGCGTACGAGAGGATGTAATAATAAGATCCCTCTGGTTTATCGCTACCATCCCAAGAAACACGGTTACCGCTATCCGAATGAATCAGCATACCCCATCGGTCAAAAATCTTGAGATCCATCGGGTGATCCCACTCAATTTTCCATGTATCATTGAAGGAATCCGCATTCGGCGAGAAAAAATTGGCCGCAGTCTCAGGTGCCGGCCGAGTTACGTTAGTCACCCTATACTCCGAAAAGGGAGAAACGCAGCCCCCTGCCGAAACGAAGACCAAATAAAACAGCAGTCGTTCTCCGGCTTCGGGAAGTAAGCAGAGATCCCCTTCGCCAATTTGTTTCGTTAATCCTGGATCTGCATACCACAACAAGCGCCCCATAATACCTCGTGCATATTGTAGGGGCAGTTTCTCGCGCACGCAAACCTCGGTATCTACGGCAGCCGGTGCTACAGGGGTCGTATCGATGGTAAGCAGCAGTATATTGATGCTGTCGCAGCCATCGGCCTTAACGGTGGTATCGCAATAAATACCTGTTTGGGTTCGCTCAGTGCCTTGCCACGTGAATCGATCGCATCCAAACCGGGTAAAATTCCGTACCACTGTCTGCCCTATGTTCAAGTTCAGCGTTACCGCACTGTCGCAACCAAAACGATTCACCAACAGGGCAAAATAAACCCCTGATTGAGTCAGCAGTTGTCCGTTCCACCGGAAGCTATCGCAGGCAGCCAAGGTCAGGTTCACGCGGTTTGAATAGTGAACCGTGAGTTGAAGATCCACGAAGCTGTCGCAGCCCAGATGGTTCACCCCAACAAACCTGTAGGTGCCCGTGCTGCGCAAAATTCTGCCGTTCCACAAAACGCTATCGCATACCGTTAGGGTTTGTTGGCTTTGACTAAAGGGGTTAACTATAAGGTTGAGCGTGAGCAAACTATCGCATCCGAGGGCATTTGAAAGGGTGGCATAATAAGTTCCCCCTGTTGTGAGCGGCTGGCCCAGGAAAACAAAGGTGTCCGGCGCACAAATGATTTCATTCAACACAAATTGTGACGGTTGATTCACCTGCAGCGTAAGCGTCACCACGCTATCGCAGCCCCATCGATTGATGAGGACAGCAGAATACACCCCCGGTTGCCGATACCATTGTCCTCCCATAAGAAAACTATCGGGTGCGCAAAGGGTGCGACTGAGCACTACAGAATCCCGTGGATTGATGGTGAGCTGCAAAGAGGCAACACTATCGCAACCTCTGCTGTTCAAGGTGGTGAAGGAATAGGTACCTGATTGGGTATAAGTTATCCCGTTCCAGGTATACTGATGACAGGCTGATATACTCTGGGTAGATGCTGTGGGTGCCGCCAATCCAACAAATACGTTGCGTGTAGCCAGTGTACACCCACCCATCACAACATACAGCGTCCAATTTCCTGTATCCACGGCCGTGACACCATTCAAAACGGGGTTTCTCAGTGAGGAGAAGAATTGGCCATTTGGGCGAACCCAGAAGTACGCCGCACCTGTAATCGGGTCGGCCAGAAAACGCACAGTATCGCCGGGGCATAAGAAGGAAGGTGGGCTAGCGTTACTTGTTGCCTGAAAATTGGGGGGCAGCTGAATGGCTGGGTTGGGTGAAAACCGCCAGCCCTCCGGATTGGATGAGGGCACTGTCCATTGGGTAGAATTACGATTAGCCACTACCTGAGCAGATGTTCCCGCGGCATTCTGCAGACCTAAAACAGCTGTGCCGCCCTGCCAAACCGTACAGGTCGGCTTACTGCTGATAAATACATCAATAAACCCGGTGCATTCGTGCAAAACAATCTGAAATGTACCCCGTGTTGACCCACATAAATACAAGGGTATCTGATTATAGCTCACCACAAACCTGCGGTTCGGCGCCACACCTTGTGTTTGGTAGCGAATTGTACCCGTTGATGTGAGGGTCCAATCCTGCCAAGGTGCCATAATGCAGTTTTTTGGGACAGAAGCCGCCGTTGATGGAAGTGGTGCGGATGTATACGTGGTCGGTTGGCCCGGTGAAAATGAAATCCAACCATTCGTACCAACATATACCTGGCTGTAGTTGATCCCATAAAACGAGAAATTGAAACCGATCGGCAACGCCACTGTGACGCCATCGTCGGCGTTGGGCACATAAGCATTATTGGCAAGTTGTATCCCCGTGGCCGGCAAGGGCGCGAATGCCTGGGCGGTTACAGTGTAATTCTGTGCGCTGACGTTGATCGGATGCAAGCACGCTACCCAACAGCAAACGGCGCAAAGGGAACGAAGTACATTAGCGTACCACATGGATTAGCCCCTTTTCCTGTTTTTTTCCGCCTGAGCATGAAGAATAGCGGAGTATATAGGGGTAAACCCCGGCTGGAAGGTCACTGCCGTTCCAACGAACGATTGAACCCGTATCGCGCGCAACAAGACGTCCCCAGCGATCAAATACCTCCAGATCCATCACTTCGTCCCACTGCACCTCCCAGACGTCATTTAAACCATCATTATTGGGGGTGAATGCGTTAGGTAGGTTTTGCACGAATCGACTGTCTTCGTTGTAGACCCGAAAGCGTGTTGCAGGGGACATACAACCGCCTGGGCTGAGGAAGACCGCGTATAGGTTCATGGAATCGACTAGATCGTTGAGCAAGCATACCGGGCCAATACCTTTAAAACGTGTAAGCAGGGAGTCGGCATACCAACGTAATTCTCCATAAGATGGGCCAGAATAGGTGACGGGCAAATTCAATCGCATACACACGGTTGTGTCGAACGGCTGAGGCGGAAGGGGGGTATCGTCCAACAATAACTGTATCGCGATGACACTATCGCATCCCCTGCGGCTCACCAGCGAATCGAAATAAGTACCAGAATTGGTGAGGGTTCTGCCCCGCCATAGGTATTGGTCGCAACCCCGGGCTGTGTCGGTTTGTAGGCTGCTTGGGTACAGTGAAAGGAGGAGGGTGACAACACTGTCGCACCCTTGAGCATTGGGAATGGTGTCGCGGTATAATCCCCCGGATACATAAGTTCTTCCATTGATGGGCCATATGTATCGATCGCAAGCCGTATCGCGAACCACCGCTGCCGTACTGCGGCGTACATGAAGCTCAAGTACAACCGTGCTGTCGCAGCCAAAACGGTTCGTGCTAGTGAACGGGAAGAAACCCGACTGTCGATAAGTAATGCCATTCCATACCAGGCTATCGCAAGTGGATTGCTGCAGGGTATCTGTTTCAGACACACCCAAGGCAACATAAACCTGTCTTACTGAAGAGGAACAGCCATCCACTATGGCCACTACCGACCAAGCGCCAGTATCAATGGCTGAAAACCCAGGCATGGTTGGGTTTCTCAAATTCGAAAAAAACTGCCCATCTGGTCGTCGCCAAGTATATGTAGCCCCTGCCAGAGAGTCGGCAAACAACCGCAGTAAATCACCCGGGCAACCTGGACTCAAGGGGGTAAAGTTGGTATTGGCCTGTACACTAAAGCGTGCATAGTCGGAGAAGTACCCATACCGACAGCCCGAAGATGCCCCTCCATTAATCAAGCCCATATGAAACTTGCCCAAGGAATTAGATAGAACATATGCATTATTGGTACCGATTGTACCTGTTCCCGAATATTCCGCCCGAGCATATTGCCACTGCCCACCCGTACCCGGTACGGGCTGAAAGAGGGAAGCAGGGACGGGGTTGATGCCATTGAGCATGAATCCTGTAATGTATTGGGTCTTCGTGATCAGATTGATGGCAAAACTCTCCGATGTGGTACGTTGGAAACCCACGCTCTGAGATCCTGTACACTGAATAGGGGGAAGAATGGCCATGCCCGTTTCACAACCATAGCCTGAAACGTGCATCACATTAACAGGTTGATTGCTCGTGATGTACAACACATTTTCAGTAAAAGTGCGCTCAAGAGTTTGTCCGGCGGCAAGGGGTGTCTGGGCTACGCCATTTATGCTCAGCTGCGTGTTACTCATTAATGCAGTCACCGTTACCAAGTCGGAATTGGCCAAATACCCCTTTATAACAATAAATTCATTGCCTAAAATGGATACAGGAATGAGTTGATCACCCAATAGATCGTGGCAACCACCTCCGCCTAAGGTGGTTCCCAATACAGAATCGTCGATGTAGGTGACCGCCACTGGCCTGTCGGAGGTGAGTGTGCTGCCCGCCAAAGAGATATTGGCGGCCTGACTCGCGGCACGGAAACAATAGGTCTGCCCTGCGTTTAAAGTCACCGTTAACAAGGTTCCAGCGGGTATAACGCCTCCCCCCGTTTGAAATAAGTCGGCAGTTGGCGTAAAATAAATCGTTGTGTTGTTTTGGGTAGCCACCACGTCTATTCGCTCGTGGCCGTGAATATTATTTAACAACCGTTGACCGGGTATCAGAAAGTGAGATCCCAATGCAGTTTCCCCTTTCAGAGCGAAGATGTCGGTGTTGTTGCCTGCGGAAATGACTTCATAGTAGGCCGTTATTTCAGCTGTCGATTGAATTTTAAACCCCCGGTTCAGCACCTGATTGGGTGGATCATTCTCAATCAAATTAATTTGGGGCGTTAAATCGAGCGAAATCACCGTTTGCGGGGGTATGTACATGGTGTTGTCGTAGATGCTTGGGTTGGCTGGCGTGTATACCCGCACACTGCAGGCAGTTGCGCCTGAAGTCAGTCGAAACGCAATGGGTCGATCACTGTGTGACTGAGCCACCTCAGGCGCCACAAACCAAAAAGAAGTATCGGTTTGGGCCCGGGCAACTAATGACCCCATCAAATACACCAAAAATAAAATCGCCTTAAAATGTCGCGAACAAATCACGATGGAAAATTACCTCTTTATCTCAATATTCAAATGAGGGAATCACATATTTCGGAAAAATAAACAATAATCTTAGCCAATGGCAACCATAATACCTCGAAAAATCAAACCCTACTTCCGAATTCCCAGCAGATCAAGGGCAAAGCTGTATGCGCGCGCCACCTCCTTCAATGCTTCAAACCGACCACTGGCGCCGCCATGCCCGGCATCCATATTGGTGTGTAAAAACAGTAAATTCTGATCGGTCTTCATGGCCCGAAGGCGCGCCACCCATTTGGCAGGCTCCCAAT
>SXGR01198733.1_pt1 | contig 13651 bp, 11 predicted proteins | sample 3174711 | NCBI WGS metagenome assembly SXGR01 (sample SAMN11356860, study PRJNA531348) | freshwater metagenome | isolation source: freshwater sample F1-60 | place: China: Fuxian Lake, Yuxi | collected 2017-12-25
CGGGCTTCACCGGCGTGGACGATGTGTTCTCGGGGGCGGACAACTATTTCCAGGTCAATTCGCCGAAGGGAAAGCCGGAGCGGTTGATCGACGGGCTCGGCGAACGGTACGAAGTGGCGCGCACCGACATCAAGAAGTGGACGGTCGGCACGCCGATCCAGGCGCCGCTCGACGCGATCGTCAACCTGCGCCAGCAGCGCGCGTTCGACGCTGATGCCGTCGCGAAGGTGGTGGTCCGTCTCGCGCCCACCGTTGGCGCGGTCGTCAACAACCGGGACATCCCCGATATCAGCCTGCAGCACATGGTCGCCATCATGCTGATCGACCAGACCGCGTCGTTCGCGGCGGCGCACGACGTGGCGCGCATGAACGATCCGGTGGTGCGGCGCCACCGCGCGAAGGTGGACTACGTGCCCGATCCCACGCTGGCGGCGCTGTTGCCGGTGCGCGTGGCGATCGTGGAGGTCACGCTGACCGACGGCACGCGGCTGACCGAGCGCGTCGAGGCCGTGCGCGGGACGGTGCGCAACCCGATGACCGGCGACGAGGTGGTGATCAAGGCGCGCGATCTGTTCGTGCCGGTGATCGGCGCCGCGCAGTCGCAGCGCCTGATCGACGCGGTGCTCAGGCTGGATACGGCGGCCGACCTGAAGGCGCTGCGGCCGCTGCTGCAGCGGGCGTAGGTCCGGGCCGTACAATAAGGGGTCGTGACAACGCAGGACTGGCAGACACGGCGGCAGATACTCAGGGCCGCGATAGCGGGCGCCGCCGGCCTCGTGCTGGGCGCGCCGGTTCGACGCGTCACGGCCGCGGCACCGCAGACGGCAGCCACCAGCCCGGGCATGCTGCTGCCGCTCGCCGACGATCTCTTCGTCGTGCGCATTCCCGGCGAAGCCAACGTCGTTGCGCATACCAGCGCCGACGGCGTGCTGCTGGTCGATGGCGCATCCGCGCGCGGCGCCGACGCGTTGATGAAAGCGGTCGCCGGCCTTCCGCGCAGCGGCCGGGTGCACACGCTTTTCAATACCCACTGGCACCCGGAGCAGACCGGCTCGAATGAACGCCTCGGCAAGGCCGGCGCGGCGATCATGGCGCACGAGAATACGCGGCTGTGGCTGGCGACCGACGTCACGTGGCCGTGGAACGGGCGGCGCTTCACGCGGCTACCGACGATCGCCCAACCGAACAAGACCTTCTATACGACCGGCACACTGCCCCTGAAGGAACGCCGCGAAGGCGTTCCGGTAGACGCTGTTCGCTACGGATACATCCCCGACGCGGCGCACACCGACGGCGATATCTACGTGTACTTCCCCGCGCAGAACGTGCTTGCCGTGGGCGAGGTCGTGTCCGGCGAGGGCTGGCCGTCGGTCGATTGGGCCACCGGCGGGTGGATCGGCGGCATGGTCGGCGGCCTCCAGCGGATGCTCGCGATCGCCAACGATCAGACGCGCGTCATCCCCGCGCGTGGGCCCGTGCTGAGCGTGGCAGACCTCAAGACACAGGCCCAGATGTATGGCACGATCTACGAGCGCCTGACGCAGTTGCTGAACAAGGGTCGCAGCCCGGCCGAAGCCGTGGAGGCCCGGCCGACGAAGGAATTCGACGCGCAGATGGGCAATCCCGACGAGTTCGTCCGCCGCGCGTTCGAGAGCCAGTGGGCGTACCTGTCACCCGACGCTTGATGATGAAAAGCCTCACACTCGCCGGCGTCATCTTCATCGCCTCGCTGGGCGTGGTCTTCACTGCTGCGCCAACAGCGCAGGCTCCGCCCGCGGCCGTCGCACCGTCAGTCGAGCAGACCCATCTCGGCACGATCAAGCAGTACTGCGCCGGCTGCCATAACGACCGCGCGAAGACCGGCGGCGTCAGCTTCGAGGGCATCTCGGCTGAGAGCATCGGCCAGCGCGCCGACATGTTCGAGAAGGCGGTGCGCAAGCTGCGCGGGCGCGTCATGCCGCCGCCCGGCGCGCGGCAGCCCGAGGCCGCCGCCATCGACGGGCTCGTCGCGTGGCTCGAGACGTCGCTCGACCGCGCCGCCGGCCAGGCGCATGTGCCGGACCGCGTCGTGCTGCACCGGCTCAATCGCAAGGAATATGCGAACGCGGTCCGCGATCTCCTGTCGGTGGACTTCGATGCCACCGAGGTGCTGCCGGCCGATGATGTCGCGGGCGGCTTCGACAACATCGCGGACGCGCTGCAGGTGTCGCCGTCCTTCATCGAGCAGTACGTCATCGCCGCGCGCGGCGTGGCGGTGAAGGCGATGGGACGCCCCGATGCGCGGCCGGGCGGCTGGACGTTCCGCGCCGGCCCCGGCACGCAGCTCGCGCACGTCCCCGGTCTTCCGCTCGGCACGCGCGGCGGCATTCTCGCCAGAGTCGATCTGCCCGCCGACGGCGACTACATCGTCGACGTCGCCGACATGGCCGGCAACATCTGGGGCAGCGGCATCGAGTTCGAGAACCCGCTCGTCGTGACGCTGGACAACAAGATCGTCCACGAGACGTCGATCGGCGGCGAAGAGGACATGAAGGTCTTCGACCAGGTGCTGAACGGCGCCCTGGATCGGATGAACGTCCGCCTGAAGAACATCCGGTTCTTCGCGACCGCGGGGCCGCACCGGATCGGCGTGGCGTTCAAGCGCCGCACGTTCGCCGAGTCCGACGATCAGTTGCAGGTGTTCGCGCCCGGCGGCGGCCAGGATCGGCAGTACCGGGTCAACTCGTTCCAGGTGCGCGGGCCGTTCGAGCCGAAGGGGCTCAGCCCGACGCCGAGCCGCGAGCGCATCTTCATGTGCTATCCGCCGGGCGGTGTGACCTCCGACGCCACCGCCGACGCGCAGCGGCGCTGCGCCAGGACGATCATCGCCTCGCTGGCGAAGCGCGCGTACCGGCGGCCGGTGTCGGACGAGGACGTCGCCGAGCTGCTCGAGTACTACGAGGACGGCGCGACCGCGGGCGGCTTCGAGGGCGGTGTCCGCAGCGCGGTCACCGGCATTCTCGCCAGCCCGTTCTTCCTTTATCGCGGCGAGCGCGTTCCCGCAGGTCTGCCTGCGGGCGACACGTACGCCATCACCGACCTCGAGCTGGCGTCGAAGCTGTCGTTCTTTCTCTGGAACACGATTCCAGACGAGGAGCTGCTGCAGCTTGGGATCGACGGCAAGCTGAGCGACCGCGCCGTGCTCGATCGGCAGGTGCGGCGCATGCTGGCCGATCCGCGCGCCGTGACGCTGGCGGGCAACTTCGTCCACCAGTGGCTCGACATGAAGCGGCTCGAAGAGATCGTCCCCGACGCGTCAGTGTTCCCGTACGCCTCTGGGCGATCCGATCCGCGTGAAGATTTCCGCACCGAGCTGACGCTGTTCGCCGACAGCATCTTCCGGGACGACCGCAGCGTCGTCGATCTGCTCAGCGCGAGTCACACGTTTCTCAACGAGCGGCTGGCGCTGCACTACGGCATGACCGGCGTGAAGGGCGCCCGGTTCCGGCGGGTCGAGCTCGCGCAGTCGGCGCGCTGGGGCCTGCTTGGCAAAGGCGCCGTGCTGATGGCGGCCGCGTACCCCAATCGCACGTCGCCGGTGCTGCGCGGCGCGTTCGTCCTCAAGCACATCCAGGGTGTGCCGCCGGCGAACCCGCCGGCCGACGTCCCGACGCTCGACGAGAAGGACATCGGCACGCCGAAGGCGCTCACGGTGCGCGAGATGATCGCCAAGCATCGCGCCAACCCGACGTGCTCGGCCTGCCACTCGGTCATGGATCCGCTCGGTCTCGCGCTCGAAAACTTCGATGCGACGGGCATGTGGCGGGAGCGCGATCGGTATGCAGGCGCGGTCATCGACTCCTCGGGCGTGCTGCCCGACGGCACGCCGATCAACGGCCCGGATGACCTGCGGAAGGCGCTGCTGCGCCGCCCGGGGCAGTTCGTGCAGACGTTCACCGAGGGCTTGCTCACCTACGCGACTGGGCGCAAACTGGAGCACTACGACATGCCCACGGTGCGCCGGATCGTCCGCGCCGCCGCCGGGAGCGAGTACCGGTTTTCCGCGCTGGTCCAGGCCGTCGTCGGCAGCGAGCAGTTCAGGATGCGGCGGGCGCCTCAACCCGCCGGCTAACGGAGACAGTCATGTATCTGTCGAGGAAGCACGTCTCGCGGCGCGCGGTGTTGAAGGGCGTCGGGGCCGCGATCGCGCTGCCGCTGCTGGATGCGATGAATCCGGCCGGTACTGCGTGGGCCCAGACCGCCGCCGGCGCCACGCCGAGGCGGTTCGCCTTCGTCGGGTTCCCGCACGGCGCGATCATGGACCGCTGGTCGCCGGCGCAGACAGGCACCGACTACGACATGTCGCTGATCCTCGAGCCGCTGGCGCCCCTGCGCAGGCACCTCACCATCGTCTCGGGGCTGCGGAACAAGCCGGGTGAAACGCCGGAGCCGCACGGCTACATCGAGATGACGTGGCTGAGCTGCGTGAAGCCGTGGGACTTCGGTGTGACCGCTCCTGAAGCGGGCGTCAGCGCCGACCAGCTCGCGGCGCGGCACATCGGCCAGGACACGCGGCTGCCGTCGCTCGAGCTCACGACCGCGCTCGGCGGCGCGCGCATCGCCTGGCGGACACCGACGCAGTCGCTGCCGCAGGAAGGCAACCCGCGCGCGGTGTTCCAGAAGCTGTTTGGCCAGGGCGACACCGAGGCGGAGCGCGCGGCGATTCTTCAGGAGACCGGCAGCATCCTCGATCGCGTCAAGGGCCAGGCGGCCCGGCTCCAGGCCAGCCTCGGCGCCGGCGACCGCGTCGTCGTACGGGACTATCTCGACTCAGTGCGCGAGATCGAGCGCCGTGTCCAGATGGCCGCGCAGCAGAGCGCCAACGCGCTCGAGATACCCGACGCGCCGGTCGGCACGCCCAACGACATCACCGAGCATTTCAAGCTGATGTTCGATCTGATGGCGCTCGCGTTCCAGGCGGACATCACGCGCGTCATCACGTTCTCGATGGACCGCGAAGCCAGCATGCGGACGTATACGAACCTCGGCATCGCCGAAGCGTTCCACCCGCTCTCGCATCACGGCAACAACGCGGAGAAGCAGACGCGGCTGGTGGCGATCCAGCGGTACCACACGGACGTGTTCGCGAAGTTCATCGATCGGCTGTCGAAGGCGAAAGAAGGCGACGGCACCGTGCTGGATCACTCGACGATCCTGTTCGGCAGCAACATGAGCAACAGCGACAAGCACAACAACGATCCGCTGCCGGCGGCGATCCTCGGCCATGCGCACGGGCGCATCAAGGGCGGCCAGCACGTGAAGTATCCGCAGGACTCGCGGTTTGCCGACCTGCTGGTGACGCTGTTCGACCGCAACAACATCCCGGTGGAGAAGCTCGGCGACAGCGGCGGGATCCTCTCCGAGATCTGATGCGCGGACTCTTGAGATCGTGTTTCAGTCGTAGGGGCCGCCTTCAGGCGGCTCTTGTGCTCTGCTGCGCTGCGATCTCAATCGCCGCAGCTGAACCCACGCTGATCGACGCCGCGGAGCAGGGCGATCGCGCCACCGCGCTGCGCCTGCTCGCCGCCGGCGCCAACCCGAACGCCGCCGGACCTGACGGCACGACGCCCATCATGTGGGCCGCCGCCAATGACGACGTCGAGCTGGTGCGCGCGCTGATCAAGGCGGGCGCGAAGGTCACCGTCACCAACCAGTTGGGCACCACCGCGCTCACCGAGGCGTCGATCATCGGCTCGGCGCCGATCATCGACGCGCTGCTGAAGGCGGGCGCGGATGCCAACACCAGGAACCCGGAAGGCGAAACGCCCCTGATGGCGGTCGCGCGCAGCGGCAATGTGGATGCCGCGAAGCGGCTGCTGGACGCGCGCGCCGACGTCAATGCGAAGGAGGCGTGGGGCGGGCAGACAGCCCTGATGTGGGCCGCCGCGCGAGGGCAGGGCGAGATGGTCACGCTGCTCGCGTCCCGTGGCGCCGACGTCAACGCCCGCGGCGTCATCCGCCAGTGGGAGCGCAAGGTCATCAACGAGCCGCGGCCCAAGGATCTGAACAAGGGCGGCTTCACCCCGCTGCTCTATGCCGCGCGCGAAGGGTGCGTCGACTGCGCGCGCCACCTGATCGCCGCCGGCGCCGATCCGGATCTCGACGATCCGGATCGCCTGACGCCGCTCAACATGGCGCTGCTCAACCTGCACTTCGAAGTCGCGGCCGTGCTGATCAAGGGGGGCGCCGACGTCAACAAATGGGATCTCTTCGGCCGCACGCCCATCTACATGGCCGCCGACGTCAGCACGCTGCCGGTAAAAGGGAACGGCGCGATGGCCGTGCTGCCGAGCGAGGATTCGGTGACGGCGCTCGACGTCGCCCGGTTGCTGCTCGAGGCCGGCGCCAACCCGAATATTCAACTCAAGCGCCGTCCGCCGTACCGTGACGTCCCGCAGGATCGCGGCGGCGACACGATTCTCTCCCAGGGCGCGACGCCGCTCCTGCGCGCGGCACGGGCCGGCGACGCGCCGTTGGTCGCGCTGCTGCTGAAGCACAAGGCGCTTGTCGACCTGCCGAGCAAGGAAGGCGTGACGCCGCTGATGGCGGCCGCCGGCGTCGAGTTCGGCACGCGCGTGACGCGTGGGCGCAATCGCACCAACGAAGGCGTGCTCGCGACGATGGCGCTGCTGCTCGATGCGGGCGCCGACATCAACGCCCGGAGTCTGGCGGAACCGAGGCCAGTCATTCCGGAGGGCACCTCCGCCGCCGCGGCATTCGCCATCGGTCTTCGCGGACGCCCCAGCCAGGTGCCGAGCCCGCAGGCGGTGCCAGACCAGACCGCGCTGCACGGCGCGGCCGAGCGGGGCTTCAACGAGTTCGTGAAGTTCCTCGCCGACCGCGGCGCGGATCTGCAGGCGAAGGATGCCAGCGGCAGAACGCCGATGGATCTGGCGAAGGGCATCGGCGTCCGCGGCGTCCGCCAGGCCACGTCGGAGCCGTTCCCCGAAACCGTCGCCCTCCTTGAATCGCTCGTCGCCGCGCGCGGGACTCGTCCCTAGCCGCCGCTACTACTTCCGCAGCGTCCCGGTTATCCCTTCCGGTGAGCAGTTGAACGGCTCGATCGTCAGGTCGGAGGGCGCGTATTCGTACGTGACGCGCGGGAACGGCTGCGTGAAGAAGTCGCTGTCCACGAAATCGACCTCGACCACGAGCCGCTGACGCGCGGCGTCGACGCGCACGCGTTCCACGGATGTCAGCGCCGCGGAGTGGAGCAGTCCGCGCGTCGGCCGCCCGGGCTGCTCGACGTACTGGTTCACCACGCCTGGCGCATAGTTCGCGGTCTCGATCACCAGCGTGTCGCCATCGAGGCGGCCGATCGAGTGGCCGAGCGACGTGCGCGGACCGCCTCTCGGGTGGTCCTTCATGTTCATGTGCACGACGCGGCGGATATCCATCCACTCGTGCCGGATCACGACGTCGGCGCCTTCGCGCGCGATCGCCATCGGTGTGCCCGGCGCACCCCAGGCGCGGCGGATGCCGACCGGATCGCAGCGGAAGGTCGGGTCGTCCTTGAACGGATCGTAGGCGGCCACCGCCTTCTGCCCGGCCGGCGTCAGGAACTGGATCATCGGCTGCGGGCCGCTGGTGCTGCGGTTCGGGATCGGCGCCAGCAGCCAGGTGCCGAAGATGCCGGAGCGCACCGGCACCGCCGGTGCCGCCGGGCGAGCGGCGCCCGTTGGCCCGTTGACGCTCAGCTCGCGTCCGTCCGCGAACGCGATGGTGTTGAAGAAGCACATGTACGGACTGTGGCGGGACAGCGATCCCGTCACGCGAACCCGCGTGCCCGTCTTGAACATGCCGGGATTGATCCCGTTGCGCGTGAGCTGCGTGACGCCGTGCGATTCGCAGACGTATTCGCGCGTCCGGCCGTTCTCGTCCACGGCGGCGATGTGCACGTAGCTGTGCGGATTGCGCGCCTCGTACTCCGTGACGGTGCCGTCGATGCTGACCGGCTTGCTGGCGTCGAAGTGGGGCGCGAAGCTGTGGTGGGCCGATGCCGTCGCGACGCACAGCACGCTGATGACGATGGCGGCTCGTGAGGTCACGGCGGTGAGTATATAGAATGGCGGCACCATGCGAGTGCCCGCCCTGACCGTCATCGCCTTCTGCGCGGCCGTCGCGCCGGCAGCCGCCCAGTGGATCGTGTATCCCTCGGCAGGTATCCCGAGGCTGGCCGACGGCACGCCGAATCTCACCGCGCCGGCGCCGCGCACCGCGGATGGGAAGGTGGATTTCTCAGGGATGTGGCAGGCGGCGCGCCTGCTGCCGTGCGACGACGTGAACCGGATCTGCACTGACTTACCGATCAGCGCGCAGTTCGGGAACATCGGCGCCGGGCTCCCGGGCGGACTGCCGTACCAGGAATGGGTGAAGGCACGGATGGCCGCGCGCACGTCCGGGGACGATCCCTACACCAACTGCATCACCCCCGGCGGACCGCGCATGCACCTGCTGCCGACGATGAAGAAGTTCGTGCAGACGCCGGCGCTGCTGCTGATGCTGAACGAATACAACACGCACTACCGGCAGGTCTTTCTCGACGGCCGGCCGCTGCCGGTCGATCCCAATCCGACGTGGAACGGCTATTCGAGCGCCCGGTGGGAGGGCGACACGCTCGTCATCAACTCGGTCGGCTATCGCGACGACCAGTGGCTCGACGCGCGCGGCAGCTCGTTGACCAACACGGCGAAAGTGACCGAGCGGCTCCGGCGGCCGGATTTCGGCCGCCTGCAGATCGAGCTGACCGTCGATGACCCGAAGGCGTACACGGCACCGTGGACGGTGACGCTCGAGCAGGCGATCGTCGTGGACACCGACATGCTCGACGCCAACTGCTGGGAAAACGAGAAGGACGTCGCCGAGCTCAAGAGCCTGCAGTAACTAGGACCGCCGTTAAGGCGGTCCGGTAGACACTACCGCCCAACCTCCGGGGCGTTGCTGCCGCCGCGTCCTGAACCGGGGATGAGCGTGCCGTCCGCCCTGGCGACGCTCGAGGGGCTGATCCCGTGTGTCCCGGCTTGCCGCGACGGGTGGCCGCTCACCGTCACGGTTTCTCCCGGAACGAACGTCTTCGCGGTCCAGCCAACCTTGGCCAGGCGGACAGCGCCCACGAACTCGATCGTCCATTCCGCTTTGGCTCCGTTCGCGTCCGTCACTTCGACGAACAGGAACGGATGCGGGTTGCGGAACTGCCATTTCGTGACGACGCCCTTGATCTCCACGTTCTTCGTGGTGTCGTAGAACGGGGCCTCGGCGTGGTGCGCGGCGGCCGGAACGGTGAGCCGCGCGAACGTCGCCGTCGCGACGATGGCGGTCAGCAGCAGAATGACGATGCGCATGTGAGCGGGCTCCTGTGTCGAGTTCAGCGGATGCCGTGCTTGAGTTGATCCACGGGCAGGTACTGGAGCGGGGCCCGCGACTGCTCGGGATCGCATTCGGGCCATTCGGCCAGCGACTCCTTCGTCGGCCTGAACTCGAACGTGAACCTGACCGGCGCGGTCATGATCAGCTTGTCTTCCATGACGGCGTCCACCAGGAGCGCGTCGCCCTTCCGCGTGTACCGCTCGGTCACTTTCTTCGACGTCGAGGAGGGCACCATCGGGGGCTTGTCCTCGAGGCCGCCGGGATCGAAGGTGAACTTCGACGTCTCGATCACCAGCGTCCCGCCCTCGTACCGGCCGGTCGAGTATCCCTGGACCCCGTAGTCATTGGCCGTGCCGTCGCGGTGGCCGTGGCCTTCGAGCCAGATGGTGCGCACGACGGCATCCTTCTCGAACCGCTGGATCACGCGGTCGGGCCGCTGCTCGAACGAGAAGTTGTACGGGTCGCCGAGGATGTGCGGGACGGTCGCCGGCACGCAGTCGTACATCGGCGCGAGCGATTCGTCGATCGCCTCTCGCAGCGCGATCCCGCGCGCGTTGAGGGGCAGCTCGTTCGGCGCCGTCGTGCGCCCGCCGCGGGTCCAGACCCCGGCCAGGTTCGGAGCAGCGGCCGGCCGTCCCGGCGCCTGGGCCTGAACCGCATCGCCGGCATGTCCACCGGCCGCGAGGAACGTGGCGACCATCGCCGCGCGGATCACCCGTCGTCGAACCGCCGTGTCGAATCTCATGTCGTGTCTCCCCGGCCGTGAGCCGTCGACCGAGGCGATTATTCACCGCTCCGCGGCGCGGCGCAACGTCATCCCGGCCCCGTTGTATGCTGCGGGTCGCATGAGAGGACGCACACCTGCATTCCTTCTGGCCGCACTGATCCTGATCCCTGCCGCCGCGTCGGCTCAGTCTGCCAGGCCGCCGGCCGTGACGCCGCTGCCGAACCCGGCCGACCCGTTCGCCGCGATCAAGGCGGGCGCGCAGACGGCCGCGCAGTACCAGGCACGGTTCCGCTACATGGCGGCGATGGATCCTTCCGACCCGTTTCACAACTGGGGCGGCAACCTCTGGAACCAGACGTGGACGGGCGAGTGGCTTGCCGCCCACGCGAAGGGGCAGACGTTCGCGCAGTTCTGGAACTCGCTCCAGGGGACGGCCGGGCAGAGCCTCGTGCTCGCCAGCCCGTACCCGTATACATCCGCCGAGCAGCACTGGCGCGCGTGGCGCGCCGCTGCCGGCCGCGGCGCTGGGCCGGCCAATCAGCCCGCGACGGCGCAGGACTGGTCAGGCCAGTGGGGCGGCGGCGGCCCGGGCAACGTACTGATGCGCGACTTCTACGCGCACGCATCGAACGACTACAAGCCGCGCTACGTGATGTCGATCCAGGCGGAGATCGAGGGACGCCACTGGTGGCCCGCCGACAGCTGCCTGCCCAATGCCTACGGCGGCGCCGGCACGTTCGCGTTCCGCTACGCGAACTTCAACGGACCGCTCGTCCACTTCAACAACCCGAACCCGCTCTACGAGGGGCGCTACGTCATGGTCGGGTACGACTTCCTGCCGCCGGAGGGCTCGCTGCCGAGCTTCATGGGCGAGTCGATCGCGTTCTGGGACGGCGACGAGCTGGTGGTGTGGACGAAGAACCTGCACCCGAACATGCGCGGCCATGGCGAGGCCGAGTACAGCGCGGAGATGCAGATGATCGAGCGCTACTACCGCACCGGCGCCACCATCGTCGTCGACGTCACGCGGTACGACCCGGTGGCGTACGCGGCGCCGCAGCACAGCGTGGGCGTGTTCACGCGCGCGAACGAGTACGCAGTGCCGCTCTTCAACGAATGCGTGTCGAGCAACAACGTCTACCACGACGCGCGCGGGTGGATCGCCGACGTCGCGCCGGGCGAGCCCGGCTACAAGGACATCTTCGACCTGACCCCGTGGTATACGAACTGGATGCGCGCGGAGGCGGCGAAGAAAGCCGGCCAGGCGCCGCCGGCGCCGTCGATCATGGAGCTCGCGCCGAAGGGAGGCGCTCGATGAAGAGGCTGATGCTGATCGCCCTCGCGCTCGCCGTGGCACCCGTGGCGGCGCACCACTCGCACGCGATGTTCGACGGCAGCACCGAAACCGAAATCACCGGAACGCTGACCGCCGTGCGCTTCGTCAACCCGCACGTCTACCTGCGGATTGAAGCCACCCATCGCGACGGCAAGCCGCTCGAGCCGAAGCAGACCTGGGCGATCGAGATGTCCACCGTAGGGAACATGGCGCAGCGCGGCCTCACGCCGAACCTGATGACGGTCGGCGCGCCCGTCTCGGTCAAGGTCAATCCGCTGTTCAGCGGCGGGCTGTCGGGGAACTACACGAACCTCGTGATGATCAACGGCGTGAAGAACACGTCTACCGGGCAGGACTGGAAGCCGGTGGCGGCCCGGTAGCCCGGACCGCCACTCGCACACATCAGCGCGCGGGAGCGGGCGCCTCGCCGTTGCGGAAGCGGCCGACATACGCGGCCTTGGCCACCGTGTTTCCCTGCATCGCCTTCAGCAGATCGTCCCGGCTCGCCGTCGCCGGCAGATCCAGGTTGGCCTTCAGCGCATACAGCTCGAAGACGTAGTGGTGGTAGCGCGGTCCGGGGGGCGCGCCCGGGCCCATGTAGTTCGCCTGCCCGCGGATGTTGTTGCCCTGCACCGAGCCGGGGGGCAGGCTCCCTTCCGGCCAGCCGTTCGCCGACGCCGGAATGTTCCACGCCATCCAGTGCAGCACGTCGCCGGTGCCGCCCTGCAGCGCGACGTCGAGGTCGTGGAAGATCACCGCGTAGGCGACGGTGCCCGCCGGGGCATTGGACACCTTGAAGCCGGGCAGCACGCTCGCGCCGTTGTTGGCGGAGACGTACTTCGCCGGCACGATGCCGCCGTCGGGGAACGCGTCGGTTTCCATCAACAGCGGCGGCAGGTTGAAGCCGCGGCCGCCGCCGCGCGCGCCCTGCGCCGGCGCCCCGGCGCCCTGCGCCGACACTGATACCCCGATGGCTGCCGCGATCGCGACGGCCATCACTGCTCCGAACGCTGTCCTGCGCATGTTCATCACTCCCTTCGTCACGCCGTCATGATAGCCGTGACGGTCGTGCGATACGCCGCCTGCTCGTAGCCTTCGAGCATCCGCTCGATCGGCACCACCGTCGTCGCCAGCGACGTCGCGTCGAACTGCCCCTTGTCGAGCAGCGCGACGAAGCGTGGAATGTCGCGCATCGGGCTGGCGCCGCCCGCCTGGCCGGCGTGATGCGTCACGCCGCCGATGGTGAAGAGATTCCCGGGCAGCGTCAGCGTGCCCCTGACCAGGCTCGTGGTGATCAGGTGCCCGCCGAGCGCGCACATCTGATACGCCTGCTGCACGGCGAGAATCCCGGTCGGATCGGGACTCGGCTCGGCCTTCGGTGTCACCTGATCCATGCCCGCGGCTTCGACGACGAGATCCGCGCCCGCGCCGGGACGCCGGCCGCCGGGGTTGCGGCCGCCGGCCCAGAGGCGATCGGTCGGCCATGATGCCAGCGCGCGCACGCGCTGAATGAGATTGTCGCCTTCGGCCCGCGGATCGAGCGCAGCCGTCGCGCCCACGCGGAGCGCCACGTCGCGCCGCGCGCGGATCGGATCGATCGCGATGATCGTCGAGGCGCCGGCGATGCGCGCACCCTGCACGGCGCTCAACCCGAGCGGACCGCAGCCGACGACGGCGACCGTCGATCCGGGTGCGATGGTCGTCAGCGCCTGGGTGACGGTCGCGCCGAGACCTGCGACGGTGACGCAGCTGCACACCATCCCGAGTGCGACGGAATCCGCGTTCGTGAATATCGGGACCACCCACTCCTCGAACGTCACCATCACTTCAGCGAGACCGCCGATGTGCGAGTTCATGAACACCGGCGTGCCGTCCCGCATCTCCGCGATCGGCACGAGATCGTCGGGACCATTCGCGCTGAGGAACTGGCACATGTCGGATCGGCCACGCAGGCACTGGTAGCACGACCCGCACTGCGGCGTGCCCGAGACGCAGACGCGGTCGCCCACGCGCACGCGCCGCACCTCGGGGCCGACGGCCTCGACGACGCCGACGCCGCCGTGGCCCTGGATGACGGCCATGTCAGCGAGACGACGTGTGCCGGGCGGCGGCGCCAGCGCGCTCGCGGGCGCGGGTGCGGCGCCCGGGATCGGAGGTGGCTGCGTGCCGAGCACGGCGGGCAC
>SXGR01027493.1_pt1 | contig 13649 bp, 15 predicted proteins | sample 3174711 | NCBI WGS metagenome assembly SXGR01 (sample SAMN11356860, study PRJNA531348) | freshwater metagenome | isolation source: freshwater sample F1-60 | place: China: Fuxian Lake, Yuxi | collected 2017-12-25
CCCTACGACTTGAGGACATATAGGTGGTGTGTTACCCCTAAAAAAAAGAGGCCGGGCTCCCCAGATGTGAGGGAGGCACCGGCCAGGTGTCCCGGCTAATGAGCCGGGCGGGTGTGAGGAGAGGACGGGATTCGAACCCGCAAAGGCCCCGGGGCTGGTAACCGAGGGGACCTTTCCGGTTTAGGAAACCGGCGCAATCGACCGCTCTGCCACCTCTCCAAAAACTATTCAAAGACCCGCTGCGCGACGCGAAGCGCCCTTGCTCGTCCTGTCCGGGATCAGCACTATTGAGTCAGATTTATCGGGTTGAGGTTCCCTAATGCATTGATTCGACTCGATTTTCCTTTCGGTCCTGTAGCCGTGCGGCGATCAGGAAACAGGGCGATCCGGTTATGACGGCTGCCGCAGCCGAAAGCCTTCCCTTTCACGAAAAGCCCCACTCCGAAACAATCGTGGCGTAGGCGGCCAGGCCCTTGAAAAACCAGCGTTTGTCAAGTAATGTAGCCTAGCTTTCCCGCCACTTTGGCGGCGGCCCTGCGGGGCCTCATTCGGGGACACGGATACCGCTTTCAAGCGACCCGTCCCGGCAATCCCACCAGCGATTGAAGGCCCACCGGGGCCGAGGTCAAAATGCCCAATTCGTATACTGCGAATCTGAACCTGACGAAGCCCGAAGTAGGCGCAGATACAGACGCCTGGGGCGGCCATTTGAATGAAGGTCTCGATACGCTTGACAACATCTTCAAGTCGGACGGCACAGGCGCGTCGGTCGGCCTGAAGGTTGGCGCGGGCAAGACGTTGGCGGTTGCCGGTACGTTGTCGGCATCTGGCGCTTCCACGCTTTCCGGTGCTACGACCCTCTCTGGCGCGACCACGCTTTCCGGTGCTACGACCCTCTCTGGCGCGACCGCGATCTCTAATACGACTACAATCTCTGGCGCGACCACCCTTTCTGGCACGACCACCCTTTCTGGCGCGACCACCCTTTCTGGCGCAACCACCGTCTCTAGTACCCTGACGGCGACCGGGACGATCACCGCCACTGCAGCTGCAGTCAACCTTGGCGCTGGCAATACGTCCATCAAGGACGGCACGGACGCCACGAAGATACTGAAATTCAGCGTTTCTGGCGTCACGACCGGCACGACGCGCACGCTGACGGTCCCTGACGAAAGCGGCACGGTCGCGCTGACCAGCAACGCCGGCCTGCTGCCGACCGGCACAGTTCTGCCGTTTGCTGGGTCGTCAGCGCCCAGCGGTTACCTGCTTTGCTACGGCCAGGCCGTCTCGCGGTCCACCTACGCCACGCTTTTCAGTGTCATCAGCACCGCGTATGGCACTGGCGACGGCTCCTCGACATTCAACCTGCCTGATCTGCGCGGCAGGGTAGCTGCGGGCATGGATGGCATGGGTGGCTCTGCAGCCAGCCGTCTTACGTCAACTACGATGTCCCCAAATGGAAACACGCTTGGAGCCACGGGCGGCACGCAGACGCACACGCTGACCGAAGCAGAGATGCCGAGCCACAGCCATCTCGCCTACTACTTTAACTGTGGGATCGGCGGCGGCGGCGGCGGATCGTCAGCGTGGGTTGGCGGCGGCGGCACGGCAACGACCGCTGCTGGTTCAAGCGCGGCGCATCTCAACGTGCAGCCAACGCTGACGCTCAATTACATGATTAAAATCTGATGCCGCTAGTTCCCGTCCAGCTTCCGCCAGGGATCGAGCGTAACAATACGCCCTACGATACGCCTGACCGTTGGTACGACATGAACCTCGTCCGCTGGCAGGCGGGGTCGATGCGCGCGATCGGCGGATGGGTGCGAAACACCTCAACGGCTCTTGCGGATGCGGTTCGCAAGGTTTTTGTGTGGCGCAACAACCTCTCGCAGCGCCTGATCCTCGTCGGCACGGAAAGCAAGCTCTATATCGATCAGGGTGCCTTCACCGATATCACGCCATCCTCCTTCGTGCCGCTGTCAAACATTGGCATCAATGGCGGATACGGCACGCTAAACTACGGTGAAGACGACTACGGCAACGCCCGTGCCGCGCCGTCGCAGATTTACTCGCCGTATGCTTTTTGGTCGATGAGTAACTGGGGAGAAGATGTGATTCTCACGGCAAATACGGATGGCCGTGTACTCCACTACGACGTGACGACCCCGACGACCGCGCCAGATATTATTCGTCCGACCTACAACACCGCCACTTCTGCCGTGGTGACGGGTTCTATTGCCGCCACGGTGCTGACGGTCAGCGCGGTGACAAGCGGTGCGCTTGCCGTTGGCAAAAAGATCACTGGCACCGGCATTGCCGCACACACCACCATCACGGCTCTTGACACCGGCACTGGTGGCACAGGCACCTACACCGTGAGCAGCAGCCAGACGGTCAGCAGCACTACTGTCAGCGCCTATACGCCACTGACGACGGGAGCGCCGTCTGGTGTCACGTCGCTGGTGGTCACGGACGAGCGCCACTTGCTGCTGGTGCGGCCCAACGACTTTGACGGCACGGCGCGTCCGTTCCGTGTCGGCTGGTCGAGCCGCGAGGATTACACCGACTTTGAATACGCCAGCGCAACCAACACTTCTGGGTATATAGACCTTACGACCAACACGCCGCTGCAAAAGGCGCTTGCGGTCAAGGAGGGAGTGCTGATCTTTTCCTCCACCGACGTGTTTCTGGCTCAGTATGTCGGCGCTCCGTTCATCTATGGTTTTAATCCCATAGGTGAATGCAGCTTGATACACCCCAACGCTATTGCCGAATTCAACGGCAAGGTCGCCTGGTGGGATCGTATCGGCTTCCACTTGTATGCCGGCGGTCTGGTGAACGACATGGTCTGCCCGTTCCTCAACGAACTTATGGAAGACATGGACCCAACATACGGCCCGTTCCGCATGCACGGCGCGCATCACGGCATGTTCCCTGAAATTTGGTGGTTTTACTCGTCGGTGGGCGAGCAGGAATGCAACAAGTATGTGATCTGGGACTACAGGTCTGACGTTTGGTATCGCGGCACGCTTTCGCGTTCCGCGATGTACGGCGCTGAAGTCTTTAAGACTCCCTACATGGGCGCGTCGGACGGCCACGTATATCAGCATGAGACCGGATACACGGATGCCGGCAATCCTCGCTACGAGGACATTTTTATTGAAAGCGGAGCCTTGGGTGTCGGCAACGGTGACGGCACGATCGCCGTTCGCCAGATGCTGCTGGGCAACAGCGGTGTCGGCACGCAAGTCACGGCTTATGGGCGGATGACGCCAGACGGTGCCGAGCGCACCTTTGGCCCATACTCCGCGCGTGCAGACGGCTATCTCGATACCCGCATCGAGTCGCGTGAGGTTCGCTTGCGCTTCTCTCCGACAGCGGACGGCGAGTGGGGCATTGGCAAGTTCCGCATGGACGTGGCTCCGGTCAAAGGAACGGGGCGATGAACGTCAATCTTCCGACCCCGCCAGCCAATCCCACGGGCGCGTTCTTGCAACTGGCGCTCGATGCCATCCGTCGCGCCTTTGTCGGCGTGGTCTCCATTAACGAAGCCGTCAGCCGCATCATGCTGCGCGACACTAATGGCGTTGTGTGGGAGGTGACGATCAATACTAGCGGCAGCCTGCAAGCGGTGGTGAACGATGGCAAGTCGCGCATCTAAGCCGCTCACGGCCAAGGAAAAGATGGCGAAGATCGCCCGCGCACTGAAGCGCAGCGGCGGCACGCATTCGCTTCAGGATGTGCTGGAAGGCCTGCTCAAGGGCAAGTACCAGCTTTTTGAAAACGACGACGGCGTCTGCATTACCGAGATCATGGAAGCGCCAAAAGGCCGCTACTTGCATTGCTGGATTGTCGCAGGCCGCCTGCCAGAGGTGATGCAGTTGCAGGACGCCGTTGAGCGTCACGCTCTCACCAACAGTTGCAGATTTATGTCCACGTCGGGTCGTTTTGGTTGGAAAGCGGTGCTGCCGCACTACGGCTGGAAACAGTCTCAGATCGTATTTACGAAGGAACTTTTAAATGGGTAGCAAAAGTGGCGGCGGTGGCGGTGGCGGTGGCATGCAGACCGTCACTCAGAAGACCGAGCTTCCGCAGTGGGTGCAGGACGCGGGACAGAAAAACCTCGCCAAGTCATACGAGGTCTCTGCCAATCTGCTAGGCCCCTACGAGGGGCCGCGCTACGCCGGCATCACGCAGGGCGCGCAAGGCAACATTGCGACGTTGCAGAACAACGTCGGCAGCACCAACCCGGCTTATGCGCTGGCGCAGAATTCTGCGGCTAATGTGGCGAACTATGAGCCTGGCATGGTGCAGCCGAGCTTCCTATCGCAGACAAATTTGAATCCCTACATGAATCCGTACACGGACTCGGTGGTCAACTACGGACTGCGCGCTCTCGACACGCAGCGACAGCAGGCGCTTAACGGCATTGGCGATCAGGCCATCCGCAACCGTGCCTTCGGTGGTTCGCGACAGGGCGTCATGGAAGGTATGACGAATGCTGGCGCGGCACTGAACGCAGGCAATCTTGCTTCGCAGTTGATGTTGCAGAATTTCAACCAGGCGCAGGCTGGCGCCACAGGGGACATCAACCGTGCGATGGCAGCGCAGCAGGCCAATCAGACGGCTGGGCTGCAGGGGGCCGGGGTGCGAGTCGGTGGAGCCAACCAGCTTGGTTCTCTGGCAGGGCAGGGGCAGGAGGCGTTCCTGTCCGCCCTCCGCGCCGCACTTGCGGGCCAAGGCATGATCCAGAGCGACCAGCAGGCGCAGTACGATGCGGCGCGGCAGGCTTACATGGAAGCCCAGCAGTTTCCACTGCAGCAGTTGCAGATTCCGCTTATGGCGCTGGGGCAGACGCCTTACGGGCAGACGGTCACGACGACGGGGCCTGCGCAGCAGCAGCCGTCGTCCAGTGGGCTGATGCAGGGGCTGGGCGGTCTCGCTTCGTTGGTGGGTATTGGCGGCGGTCTCTTTGGAGCTGGCGGCATGTTTCCTGGCTTGTTGACAAGATGACACCAACCGAAATCCAATCCCTTATTCGCCGCCGTGCCGTTGAGGCTGGCATTGATCCGACGCACGCCATAACGATGGCGTCGATCGAGACGGGCGGTACGTTTGATCCCAAAGCTGTCAACAAGGCCGGAACGCATAAGGGGTTGTTCCAGTTCGGGTCGGGCGAATGGAAGACCTATGGCGGCGGTAAGGACATCTTCGACCCGAACGCTCAATTAGATGCGTACTTCAAATATCAGCCGCGAATTCAAGCGACGATGAGGTCGGCGCTGGGGCGAGACCCGACCCCACAGGAACTGTATCTGGGATGGCAGCAGGGTGCTGGTGGCGCATCGAGCCTGCTGAAGGGTGCCAACAAGCCGGTCGGTCAACTGACCACGATTGGCAACGTGACGGCCAATGGTGGCACGCCAGACATGACTGGCGCGCAGTTCGCTGCTCTCTGGAACAACAAGTACAACGCGCACCAGAGACAGATACTTGGGCGGAAAGCGCCGTGGACGGGCGAGGGCGACACGCAGGAATCGCAGTGGATCGGAGGCCCGCCAAATGTCGCGGAAGCCGGCACTGCGGTAGCTGCAGCACCTGAAGATTATCGAGACATGGTTGGCTACGGTGGGTCGCCTCCCGGCAAGCCCGCCCAGCAGCCGTGGACGGGCGAGGGCGACACGCAGGAATCGCAGTGGATCGGTGGGTCGCCTCCCGGCAAGCCCGCCCAGCAGCCCGCCGCCAAGCCTTTTGATTTTGGCGGTCTTCTTGGTGCTGGCATGCGCCAGGTTGCTGCGGGCGAGCCGAAAGCTGCATCGCCGCCGCCGTGGATGCAGCAGGCCATGAATGCACCCGGACAGGCTCACCGTCCACAGATGCAACCAGGCGGCCTGCTTGCCGCCATCTTTCCTGATCAACAGCGCCGCCGCTTGATGTTTGGCGGACTACTCGGAGACGAGTGATGTCGATTTATGACCAGCTTCCGCTGTCCTACATTCAACAGGCTTTGATGTCGCAATTTGGTGGAGCGCCAAATGGCGGCTACGTGCCGATCAACGCCAATTTGCAGCAGCAGACACCGCAGCAACAGCAGTTGTTCTACGGGCCGATCCATCAGGCGCTATCGCAGGCGTTCAGCCAAGCCCTGCAGCAGCAGCTTGCGGTGCCGGGACTGCTGGCCGCGATGCAGGCCGACCCGGCGATGGCATCGAGGATTGGCGGATTTGGCCTGCAATCCTACACGCCGCCTGTGCCGAAAACCGGCATTAGCTGGCCGCCGCCGCCGCCGCCGCTTCCACCGCCTCCTGCCCCAGCGATCATGGCGGATACGCCGCCGCTGTGGGGGGGTGGTGAAAGCTGGGGCAGCAGTGACGGCTCCAACAGCAGTGACGGCACCGATGGGGGGTGGTGATGGCTGGCCTTCTTGACCCCACCGACGACATCGTGACGCCTGAAGAGCGCAAGGCGATTACGCAGCAGAACTTTTTTAACACGCTGCTGCAGGGCGGCATGCAACTTGTTGCCGGCGGCGAAAACCTGCTTCCGTGGCAACGCGCACAAATGATCGGGCAGGCCGCACAAACCTTCGGCGGCATGCCGGCGCAGAACCAGCAGATGCTGGCGAACGCGGCGCAGCAGAAGTTGGCGGGGCAGAAATATAGGGAGAAGAAACAAGAGAGAGAGTACCTGAATTCCGAGGAGTTTAAGTCGGGCATCGCCCAGTTGCCTCTCGAGATGCAGGTTCTTGCCCGCCTGAATCCTCAAGCTGCTATGTCTGCGGTTGGCAATTGGAAGCAGATGCAGATTTCAGCACAAGCAGCCGATGCCGCCGCCACGCGGCAGGAGCGCACGTTGCAGGCGCAATTGGACCGCCAGCCGCCGGTTGTAAAGAACGACGAGTACGGTCGCATGGTCGTCTACGATCCAGTCACCAAGGCTTGGAGTCTAGTCAACATGGGCAATGTCAACCAGCGCGCAGCGTTCGGTCTGCCAGACGTAACTCCTGCGCAGCAGGGTGGTGGCGCACCACAAAGCAGTGCTGTCGCAACGGTGCCGCCTAGCATCAACACGCAGTCCGTTGACTATCGGCGGGCGTTTGGCCTTGGTGGTTTCAACGCCAAGATTGCCGGCATTGTTCAGGACATCCTTGAAGGAAAGATGACCGGAGGCAACCTTGAGGCTGCTAATGCGCGCAACAACTACAACCAAGTGCGCAACGAGGTGTTGAAGGTTCTCACAACCGGCATGCCAGGGAGAGAGTCTAAGTACACCACACAGATGGTCTCTGAGACGCTGCCGGAATCTGGCGCTGCGTTCCAGGGGCCGAGTGGTGCGGTCAGTAAGCTCGATGCGGCCAACCGCATGGTCGAGAGCGAGATAAAGCAACTTGAGTCGGCTTTTGACGCTCCCGGCAACATCAAGATGCGTGCCGACATAGCCGGGAAACTAAAGGATTTGTATCGCGCCCAGGCCAATCTGACGGCGATCAGCCAGCAGATTACCTATGGCAAGAGCGGCGCACCAAACCAGGCAAAAACTGCTGCTGGTCCAACTCCAGAGCAGGCGCGTGAAGAACTGCTCCGTCGCGAAAAGATTCAGTAATGGCAGACCTGTCCAGCTTTAGTGACGAGGACTTGCTCCGCATTTCTCGCGGCCAGCAGGGTGGTGGTGGCGATCTCTCGTCCATGTCGGACGATGAATTAAAGCGCATCGCTGGAATTGGCACCACCCAGACGCTCGACGGACTCGCTGGTGTTGCGTCGGCTGCTGTGCAGGGCGCTAACCGTGGCGTGTCTGATACGTTTGGTGCGGTTGGTGATCTGTACAATGAGTACATTGGCAAGCCGTTTGCCAAAGCAATCACAGGTCGCGAACAACAACAGGGATTGCCGATCGGCAGTAAGGCACTGCGTACAGCGCAGAATGCACTGACCACTGCAGCGCAGCGCATGACTGGTATCGGTAACCGCGACGTGCGCGCCACTTATGAAGACATCAACGAACTACCGGAGAATGTGCGACCAGCCGCCAGGGCTGGTGAAGTGGCCGGTAGCACGCTTGCAATGCTCGCCCCTTTTGTGGCGCAATCTCGTTTCGGAACTTCTGCAGGTCAGGTGGCGGCTGATGGGGTGCGGTACGGCACGGCTGTTCCTTCCGCACGCAGCGTCGGCGGCGGCTGGGGAGCCATGGTCAACGAGGCGGCCAGCAATCCAGCGGCTTTTGCCCGTAGCCAGGTTCCGGCGTCTGTTGGTGCGGGAGCCGGGGCATACGCGGCAGAAGTAGCGGCCCCCGGAAGCCCTGTCGCGCAATTGATCGGTCAGTTGGGTGGCGGAACAATTGGCGGCCTGTTGTCCTCTGGTGGACGCGCTGGAGGCAATGCCGTCGCCAACACTGTGAACAAGACATTGGAGCCGTTTACCGCCAACACCGACGAGGGTATCCGCGCCATGACAGCGCGCAACCTGCAGCCGATCTTGGAGAAGGCGGGCGAGAACCCGGCGGACCTGATCCAGCGGCTCAGAACACCGCAGGTGGTTTCTGGGCTGACGGCTGGCGAACGCGCCCAGAGCCCCGCTTTAACAGGGGTGCAGCAGTTGCTGGCGAAGGACAACCCCGATCTTGTCAACGCGGTCACAAAGGGCCGTCAACAGTATCAAACCAATCTTGAGGCCGGAACCAAACAGGCGTTTGAACCTGGCACGCCTGCAGCGCTGACCCGCGCTGCCAAAAACCAGCAGGCTTTGGCCTTGTCCAACCTTGACCGCCAAATCAGGAACGCGGAAACAATTGCCACGCAGGCATCGAACAGCGTGCAGCCATTGCCGCCCACAGCGCGTGAGGCGCTGAACATAAGGGCAAGGAACATCCTCGAGGAAGCGGTTGAAAGGGCGCGAGGCACGGAACGTGGTTTGTGGCGACGGATTGACCGATCGATTCCGGCACCAATCAATAATACGCGCAACTCTTTTAACAGCGTCACATCAGAACTTCTGGATGGCGCTACACTTCCGGGTGCTGGCGTACAGAACACGCTGGAAAGATTGTCTTCTGGCGAAGCGCCATCCACTGCCGGGGAACTCATTCGCCTTCGCAGCGAACTGTTAAATCAAGCGCGCATGTTACGCGGCGGGCAGACGCCAGACATAAATATGGCCCGCCGACTTGATGATGTTGCCAACGGCGTGCTGGCCGACCTTAGTTCGCTAGATAATCCGGCAATCCAAACTGCCCGAAACTATTCGTACCGTCTCAATGAGCGCCTTACGCGGACCTATGCAGGTGAGGTTCTTGGTACCAAGGGTAACGGTGCTTCGTCTGTTCGCCCCGGTTTGACGCTTGAAGCGGCTACAACCGGGAACCCGGAGCTTGCCGCCCAGAAACTACGCGAGCTTCAAACTGCCGCCGTTCCTATCCGCGCCACTGCGGAGGAAGCGCCGACTATGATGAACGCGGCCCGCGACATGAGGCAGACACAAGAACAGTTCCTGCGCGCCATGTCGGACAAGGTGATCGATCCGGCCACCGGATCTGTAAAGCCACAGGCCGTAGACAAGTTCATGCTTGATAACGCGGCGGTGCTGGATCAGTTCCCGCAATACCGGCAGAGCCTGATTACCGCGCGAGATCGTCAAATCGCTTTTGAAGACATCCTTTCCCGAACCGGCGACGTGCAGAAGCAGATTCGCAACTCGTCGGTTTGGGCGCAGATCATCAATGCTGGTGAAGATCCAGCGACAGCAATTGCCAAAATCCTCAAAGGTAACAACCCGACCACGGACTTTGGCCGGGTGGCCAAAGTCGCGGCTCAGGGCGGCGACGACGCTGTGGGCGGGCTGAGAGCCTCCGTCTTACAGCACGCTGTGGATCAGGCTAGTGGCCCGAACGGCTTGTCCTACGGAAAGCTGGCCCAAGTGCTGGACGCGCCGCTGGCCCCCAACAACCCGTCGCTCCTGCAGACGATGCGGAATGAGAACATCCTGAACGCCTCGCAGCATGCCTCGATCCAGAAAATGGTCGAGGCTGGCCAGATGAACGAAGCGGCCAAGGTGGCGGGTGTCGCGGTGAAGGATTTCGGCACGGGGCCGGGTATGTGGAGCAGGGCTCTTGCCCGCGTCGTTGGCGCGAAGGCCGGCACTGCGGTTGCTGGTGGTGGTGGCGCTGGCCCCTCTCTCCAGGCCGCGCAGTTGGGTGCCAGCATCAGCGAGAAGCTGGCGGCACGCCTGCCGGCTGACAAAGCTCGCACAATGATGGCTGAAGCACTGGCCGCCGACGATCCGGCGCAGCTGATCTCCATCCTGCAAAAGGTAGGCGGGGCCGCTTATGGAAATTCCATGGGTCGACCCAACAGCGACATTACCAAGTTGATCGTTCTTTTGCGCGCCAGCATTCCGCGCACGCAGACGGAGCCGGAAGATGGTCAGCGCGCCCTTGAGAACACTATTCGGAGATAACAATGTCCGACGAACTCAACCGCGACCTTGGGCGCATGGAGGCCGAGATCGCCACGCTGGGCCGCGAGGTCTCGGAAATGAAGGGCGACGTGAAGGCGCTGCGGCAGTCGTTCTCTGAACTGAAGGGCGGCACAAAAACCTTGCTGGGCGTGGCCTCGATCATTGGTGCCGGTGTCGCGATGGTCGCGCAGTGGCTGCTGGGGAAGCACTGATGGAAGTCAGCACCACTGGACGAGAACTGGTGAAACAGTTTGAAGGTCTGTCGCTATCTGCATATCGCTGCGTCGCGGGCGTCTGGACGATCGGCTACGGCAGGACTCACGGCGTGAAGCCGGGTGACAAGATCACGCCTGCACAGGCCGACGCCTATCTTGCCGCCGACCTGATCGCCTTCGGACAGAACATCGAGCGCATGATCGGCGGTGCGGCGACAAGCCAGCACGAGTTCGATGCGCTGGTCAGCCTTGCGTTCAATATCGGCTTGGGAGGTTTCGAGAAGTCCATTGTGCTGCGCCGCCACAAGGCTGGCGACAAGATCGGTGCCGCACGGTCGTTTGAGATGTGGTGCAAGGCCACCGTGCAGGGACAGTTGCAGACGGTGCCTGGCCTGCTGGCACGGCGGCAGAAGGAAGCGGCTTACTACCTGACGCCCGACGCGCCCGCCGTGAAGGCCATGCCGCAGGCGGTTGAGGAGCCTGCACGGATCAGCAAGACGGCGGTGGCGGGCGGTATCTCGGTGGCGGCGGGTGCCGCCTCCGTGGCCGACCAGGTGAACAGCATCGCCCCGGTGATCGAGGCTATCAGCACGTCGGGGCAGCACCTGCAGTCGGTCCTGAGACTTGGCGCACTGGCGTTGTCGATCATCGCCGTCGCGGCGGTGGTCTACATGCTTGTCCGCTATCTGCACAAGCGTGCCACCGGACAGGTCGTCAGCACATGAGCTTTCTTGCAAATGTCTGGGCCAAGGTCGTCTTTGGCGCGGTCTTCGTGGGCCTGCTGCTGCTGGCCGTCCTAAAGCTGATCGGCATTGGACGCAAGGTCGAAAGGGGCGAGGCCAGTACCCGCATTGCTCGAAACGTGGAGACACGGAATGAAGTTGATCGTGATGTCGCTCGCGTCTCTGACCCTGCTGGCGAGTTGCGCCGGAACTGGTCCCGCGACTGATGGTTTCTGCGCTGAAGCCAACGCGATCCTCGTCAGCAAGGACGACGTGCTGACCAAGGAAACAGCGCGAGCAATTCTCGCGCATAACAGGCACGGCGCTCGCCGTTGTGGTTGGAAATAATGGCCAATATTCAACTAGGCACCGATCAGCAGTTCATCGACGTGTGGAGGAGTACCGGCGGGCGGGCGTCAGAGGTGGCCAAGCAACTTGGCTATACAACTGCGTCTAAGGTCTATAATCGCCGCGCCAAGATCGAGAAGAGGCTAAACGTCGTCCTGTCATCTGCTGGCGACTCCAACCACAAGGGCAGGGGCGATGCAGGCACGACGCCCTACGACTACAATCCACGCCTGAGAATAGACGGCTTTACAGGTGCGGCGGTCGTATTCAGCGATTGCCACTGGTGGCCGGGTATCAGCGATACCGTCGCCTATAAGGCGCTGCTTGAGGTCATCAAAGAGATCAAGCCCAAGCTCATCGTGGCCAACGGAGATATTCTGGATGGGGCGCAGATTTCACGATTCGGTCCCATTGGCTGGATTAAGACTCCCGACGTTCAGGCCGAGCTTGACGAGGTCGGCGCACGGATGACGGCAATCCGCCGTGCCGCCCCAAACGCCCACCACATCCGCACGATCGGCAATCACGACCTGAGATACGACAGCACGCTGGCCAGCCGCGCGGCACAGTTCGCCGGCATCAAGGGGTTCCGTTTGGCTGATCACCTGTGTGAGTGGAAAGAGACGATGTCGCTCTGGGTTAATGATAGCGTCGTCATCAAACATCGCTGGCACAACGGCATCAACGCGGGGCGGAACAACACCCTGAAGGCCGGCAAGACAATGGTGACGGGCCACGATCACATCCTGCAGATCACCCCATACCTCGACTACAACGGGCTTCGATGGGCGGTCCAGGGTGGAACGCTGTCTGATCCCGGCGGCCCGCAGTTCGCTTATGGCGAAGACAATCCAAGCCAGGCCAACTCCGGTTTCGTTGTGCTGCCCTTTTTTAAAAATGGACGAATGATTGACCCTGAAGCGTGCCGCGTGATCGACGGCGAAGCGTGGTTCCGGGGCCAGAAGGTCGCCAGCATCAAGCGGAAGGCCGCCGCATGATCAGCCGCGCTGGTCCTGACGACATCGAGGCGATCGAGCAAATGGACCGGGTGTGCTTCCCGTTCGACAAGCAATACATGTTCGCGTGGGAAAAGAACGCCACATGGATCGCGGAAGAGGGCGTCGAGTGCGTCGCCTACCTATCCGCCCATCCGCTCCGCAATGGCGTCTGGTTCTTCAGCCGTGTCGGTGTCATGCCGAGCCACCGGGGACAAGGTTTGCAACGTAAACTAATGACGGCGATGGAACGCCACGGGCGGAAATGGGGCTGGCGAGAGATCGTCACCTATTGCGTCGGCAGGAACGGCCACAGCATCGCGAATATTCTAGAAGCGGGCTACCAAACTTATGCGCCTAGGCGCTCATATGTCGGGTTTGAGGTTGTACACCTCAGAAAGTATCTGCGATGACCTTCACCGCGACTGAACTGGAGCTATTCCTGCGCGTGCTGATCCTGCGGCTGGGCGGCGAGGCGGTGCTGTCCACCGACGACCGGGACTTGATGGCAATCGATCATTATGTGTTATTTGCAGAGTCCGTGCCAAGTGATGGGCAGGCGATCAAATTCTCTACGGTCAGGGTCGACGAGGAACATGCGGGGCATGCGTGACCTCCTTTCATTGACCATTCCTGCAATTAAAGAAAAGGCGCGCTTCCTTTAAGTGTTGTTTTGCATGGCGGCTAAATAGGGTCTAGATGTTGATGGCAAGTTGGCTTTTTGTCCTGCCTGTGAATTATGGGGGTGTTGTTAAACATTTCGTCTAAATTACTGTAGTAATTACTGAATTGCTTTTTGTAATTAAATTATCATCGTATAATATATATTATGACAAATATATATTAATGATTAAATAACTATTATTTACCATTGGATAACAATCCTATTTCTCAACAGAGAAAGCAGCTTCAAACCAC
>SXGR01157946.1_pt1 | contig 13648 bp, 10 predicted proteins | sample 3174711 | NCBI WGS metagenome assembly SXGR01 (sample SAMN11356860, study PRJNA531348) | freshwater metagenome | isolation source: freshwater sample F1-60 | place: China: Fuxian Lake, Yuxi | collected 2017-12-25
ACGCAACGCTCGTGCGTACGAATACCGGTGAGAAAGGGCGTCGCCCGAGGGTGATGTTGCCGCCCGAACTGTCTCCCGCGCAGCAAAAAGCCGTCCGGCTCTTTGAGCTGGACCGTTGGATGCCGACACTTTCTTCAACTAGGATAGAAACCGCTTCCCCCCAGAGGAGAACGGCACCCAAAAATGACCCAAAAATGCGAAAGTAGGGCTAGGACGCATCCCCCGAAACGACCTTGCCGAAACGTCCTTGCCCCCTCGCCTCCTACCTCTCAGCTCTCAACGCTCAGCTCCAGCTCTCCGCCCCCACCTCTCAACGCTCATCCCTCAACACTCAACTTTCCGCTCCCATGTGCCAAACCGCCCACTCCCTCCGCCCGCACTCCGCCGTCGTCGTCGACGGCCATGACCGCGCCCCCGCCCGCTCCATGCTGCGCGCCGTCGGCTTCACCGACGAAGATTTCAAAAAACCCCAGATCGCCGTCGCCTCGTCCGCCAGCAACATGACGCCTTGCAACGTTCACCTCGGCGAACTCAGCGAGCACGCGCAAAAGGGCATCAACGCCGCCGGCGGCAAGGCCGTTTATTTCAATACGATCACCGTCACCGACGGCATCAGCATGGGCACGCAGGGTATGCGTTACTCCCTCGTCTCCCGCGACGTCATTGCCGACTCCATCGAGACCGCCGTCGCCGCCGAAGGTTTTGACGGCCTCGTCGCCATCGGGGGCTGCGACAAAAACATGCCCGGTTGCATGATGGCCATCGCCCGCCTCAACCGCCCCGCCGTCTTCATCTACGGCGGCAGTATTCTCCCCGGTTTCGCCGCCGCCGACTGCGACAAACAAAAGCCCCTCGACATCGTCTCCGTCTTCGAGGCCGTCGGCAAACACGCCAAGGGCGAGCTCACCGACGCCGGCCTCCGCGACGTCGAGGCCACCGCCATCCCCGGCCCCGGCTCCTGCGGCGGCATGTATACCGCCAACACCATGGCCACCGCCATCGAGGCCCTCGGCATGAGCCTGCCCAACAGCAGCGCCCAACTCGCCGTCGGCAAAGAAAAACGCGACGACTGCCAGCGCGCCGGCGCCGCCGTCATGGCCATGCTGAAAAAAGGCATCAAGCCCCGAGATATTCTCACGCGTAAGGCCTTCGAAAATTCCATCACCGTCTGCCTCGCGCTCGGCGGCTCGACCAATCTCATTCTCCACCTCCTCGCCATCGCCCACTCCGCCGAGGTCGCGCTCACCCTCGAAGACTTTAAGACCATCGGCGACCGCGTCCCCCTCCTCGCCGACGTGAAACCATTCGGCAAATACGGTATGGCCCACCTCATCCGCATCGGCGGCATCCGCCCGATGATGAAAATCCTCCTCGACCGCGGCCTCCTCCACGGCGATTGCCTCACCGTCACCGGCGAGACCATCGCCGAATCCCTCCAAGATGTGCAGCCCTACCCGTCCTACCCCGACCAGCAGGACGTTATCCGCCCTTGGGACAAACCGATCAAGGCCGATACCCACCTCCGCGTCCTCCACGGCAACCTCGCCCCCGGCGGCGCCGTCGGCAAAATCACCGGAAAGGAAGGCCTCTACTTCAAAGGCACCGCCAAAGTCTACGAAGGCGAGGAAGACGCGCTCCAAGGCGTCCTCCGTGGCGACGTCGTCAAAGGCAACGTCGTGGTGATCCGCAATGAAGGCCCCGTCGGCGGCCCAGGAATGAGAGAGATGCTTTCACCCACGAGCGCCATCGCCGGTCGCGGCCTCATCAAGGATGTGGCGCTCATTACCGATGGACGCTTCTCCGGCGGCTCGCACGGTTTCGATGTTGGCCACATCACGCCAGAGGCCGCGAAAGGCGGCCCCCTCGCCATCGTAAAAAACGGCGACCTCATCGAAATCGACGCCGTGAAAAATACGATCAGCCTCCTCATCCCGGACGCCGACTACGCCGCCCGCATGGCCGCCTACAGGCCGCTTCCCCCGAAAGAAACCCGCGGCGTCCTCGCCAAATACGCGAAGCTCGTAAGCAGCGCTTCGGAAGGCGCCGTCACCGACAAGAATCTGTAGGACGCGTCGCCACATTCGTGCTGCCTTGGCGCTCGACTGTCGGAGCGGGTTCACCCCGCGATCCCCGATCAGAACCACGCGGTATAAAGCCGCTCCTTCAGGACATTCTGAAGACGCCCCGGAGGAGCGTGCTCACGCGCGGTTCGCGCCGAACCCACGTTCACGTCATGAGCACGCACGATGTCGTTCAGACGATTCTCAAACAGCTTCGACCCGACGTCTCGCTTCACTAGGTCGCCCGCGAGATCGCATCCATCGCGGGTGTCCGCGAAGGCTTCGCCCAGCTCGAACTAGGAGAAGGCAGCCCCATCGAGGAAATCGAAACGTTGATCCCAAAATGGGCAGGAAAGTAATTCTCTCGCGCTGCGCGATTGAAGACTTGGAGGCGATTGTGCGCTACAACGCCGTCAACCACGTTGCGTACCCCAAAGCCAGATCCCGTCCGTCCGCACCCGTCCGACCGCACTCGTCCCGATGCCCAACGTGCCCCCTTTTTCAGGTCCCGCGTCCGGTGCCCGAGCGCTCTCGCGCGCGCCCGCGCGCGCTCACGCGCCCATCAACTTCGGCAGCTCGAAGCCGGGGCTGCGCGGGTCGGCGAGGAGCGCGTTAGCTTCGTTCGCTAAGGCGCCGGTGTGGCGCTCGGTCTTCGGGTCGAAGGTGAGCCACGGGCCGACCACATAATCGGTGCCGTCTTCCGGCACGCCGACGCCGTCGCGCATGATCGCATGCAGCTTCATGAAGTGCTCATACGCGTCCTTGTTGTCGCCGAAGCGGCCGGCCTTGGCGTTGAACGGCACCTTCGTGCCGAGCCGGTAGGAGTTGTTCATGAGGTGACCAAGCACCGAGCCGTAGTGGGCTTCCTCCACATTGCCGTTGGCCATTTCGGGTTTGCCGGCGCGGCAGGCCGCGATGAACGCACCCCAGTTGCCGCCGGGCGTCACCTTGCCGGGCTTGATCGTCAGTTTTTCGCCGGTCGTGCTGCCCTTCGCGAAATACAAGTTGCGGATGATCTTCCCACCGTCCTCAAAGTAATACTCGTTCTCCACCTGATGGAGGTAGCCATGGTGGTTCACATTGCGGACGTTGAAGAACGCGTATTGACCGTTGGGATATTCCGCGAGGGCGAACATCGTGTTCGGCGTCTCGCCCTGATCGTTCCACTTAAAGCGGCCGCCGAGCGCCATCACGCGCGTCGGGCTGGTGAGCTTCGGGTCAAGCGCCCAGCGCGCGACGTCGAGCTGGTGCGTGCCCTGGTTGTTCATGTCGCCGTTGCCGGTTTTCCAGAACCAGTGCCAATTGTAGTGAACGAGATTCGGGTGGTAATTAGTCACCGCGGGGCCGCGCCAGAGATTCCAGTCGAGATGGCTTGGCGACGCGGACGGGGCCTTCATGCCAATCGTATCGCGCGGCTTGCAGCAATAGCCGTAGGAAATCTTCAACTTGCCGAACTTGCCCGCTTGAATCGCCTCGTGCAGGCCGGCGATCTTCTCGTCGCTGCGGCGCTGCGTGCCGTGCTGGATCACGATGCCGTGGCGCTTCTGCGCTTCGACGGCCGCGCGGCCCTCGGCGACGTCGTGGCTCATCGGTTTCTCGACGTAGACGTGTTTACCCGCCTGCGCGCCCCAGATCGTCATGAGGGAGTGCCAATGGTTGGGCGTCGCAACGGAGATCGCATCGAGGGTCGGGTCTTCGAGCGCACGCCGCAGGTCAGAAAGGCCCTTGGCGGCAAATTTTTGGCCGGCCTTCTTTTTCAGATCCGCCAGCGACTTCTCCAGCACCTGCTGGTCAGGATCGATGAGGTAGGCGATCTCGACGTTCTTTTGCTCGGACCAGCCGCTGATGTGACTCTTGCCCCGGCCGTGCAGACCGACGACAGCGATGCGGAGGCGATCGTTCGCGCCGATCGTTCTGGCATAGGAAGGGGTGCTGCGAGCAAGCAGGGCTGCGCCGGTGGCGAGGGCGGAGGTCTGAAGGAAGGAACGCCGTGTGAGCATAGTCATGGGTGGAGAAAACTTGGAGGGGGCTGGGGAAATGAAAAGACGCAAACCGCAGCGGAACGATGCTCTTTTTGTGCGAATCGCCAACAGCGACGGGGCGCGGCAGAAAAACGGGGGCTCGGCTGGCAAGAAAAGGGGATCAGAAAAGCTTTGCGGTTTGGGTTTGTTGCCAAAATCACGAGCTTCAAGTCGTTCCGCCCATCTTTCCTCTTTCTCTTTATCTTTCTCATTCCTCAGGGCTCCGGCTCGGACAAGCTTGTCGGCCGGAGAGAAAGATTACTGGGCGCGGGACCGACTTTGACGCGCTTTGCGGAACGCCCCCATCGCGCAAAATCTTCGCTTGAGTCAGAAATAAACCGAAGCAATTAATCCCTCACCCCGGTCTCTTTCGACAAGCGCCCTCTCACGGCGCAGTGAAGGCTGACGTCCCCCTTCCCGGTAAGCCCCGAGCCACTCCGTTTTATGGATACCCCTGCCGCTTGCCCCCACCCCGCCCCACTCCACCTGTTCATCCGAATCGTCCTGCTGATCGCGAGCCACGCTCTGCCTTCGGCCGCCTCGGCCCAAACCACCGCCAGCGGCACCATCGAGGGTCGCGTCCTCAACACTCGCAATGGCGAGTTTCTGGAAAATGCGCATTTCACGATCGAGGTTACGGTGCTCGTGGTCCTCACCGACTCGACCGGCCTATATCGTTTTCTCAACGTCCCGGTCGGCGTGACAAAGGTCCGCGCTTTTTTCACCGGCCTCGAGGTACTCAACGAAACAGTCGTCGTCACCGCCGGCTCGGTCGTGCAGCGCGACATCAATCTCGGCGACACGGGAAAAACGTCCGCCGACGGCAAGGATAGCGGCACGGTGAAGCTCGCCCAGTTTGTCGTGAGTGCGTCCAAGGAAATGGACGGCGCCGCGATCGCGATCAATGAGCAGCGGTTCGCGAGCAACATGGTCAACGTCGTCTCGGCGGACGAGTTCGGCCATGTCGCCGAGGGCAACGTCGGCGAGTTTTTGAAATTCGTGCCGGATATGGCGATGGACACCGCCGGAGGAGTGTCGCGTTCGATTTCCATCGGCGGTGCTCCCCGGACAACGGGCCGGTCTCGATCGGCGGGTTCAGCGTGGCCAGCGCGACCTCCAGCAATGCAGGCCGCCGCGTCGAGCTGGAACAGATTTCGATCAACAACATCTCGCGCATCGAAATCTTTCACTCGCCCACCCCGGAGTCCCCCGGCTCGGCGCTCGCCGGCGGCGTCAACATGGTGCCGCGCGGAGCGTTTGAACGCTCCACGCCGCTGTTAAACTGGAGTGCCTTTCTGATGTTCCGCGACGCTGAGCAATAATTGTACAAAACGCCCGGACCCACCCGTGATGAGACCTACAAAATTCGCCCCGGCTTCGATTTCTCCTACGTCGTGCCGGTGAAAAAGCGTTTTGGTTTCACGGTCTCCGGCACCAACTCGTCGCAGTACACGTTGCAGGACTACTTCTCGAACACGTGGCGCGGTGCGGGCAACACGACGAGCGCTCCCGTCGTCGTCGCGGGCGAAACGGTGCCAGGCGCCCTCCCCGACACGTCACCAGACAAGCCCTACCTCTCCAACTTCAGCATCAGCGACGGCAACTTCCCCTCCATCCGTAATTCTCTGGGCACGACCGCGGATTTCAAACTCACGCGGAACGACATGATTTCCTTCTCGTTTCAGTATGCACAGTTGTATTCGGATTTTAACAACCGCACCCAGACGTTTACTATCGCGCGCGTGCTGCCGGGGCAGTTCGACGCCCGCACGGTCAATGGCGACGTCGGCCAGGGCAGCATGCTCCGTAACACCAGCGCCGCCGAAAAGTCTGGCACCGCTTACACCCCCTCGCTGATCTGGCGGCACAATGGCCCGACTTGGAAAGCGGATTTCGGCGGCAGCTATTGCCATGCGACCAACCACTATCGCGACATCGACAAGGGTTATTTTCGGACGACCAGTGCGCACCGGACTGATGTCACGATGGCGTTCAACGAGATCACGGCCACGCGCCCGGGCATCATCACCGTCAGGGATGGTGCCTGCGGTCTCCTCGTTGATCCGTACAGCCTCACGGACTACGTGATCAATTTGGAGACGAGCACGCCGACCGATGGCGCCGATCTCCAGCGGGGCCTCAAGGGCAATCTCGCCCGCGATTTCTAAGTGCGCGGCGTGCCCTTCACACTCAAGGTCGGCGCCGGACTGCAGCACTGGCAGCGCGACAACAACAGCCGGAGCGACACCTACACCTTCGTCGGCGCCGACAAGATCCGCACGACCACGCCCTCGGCGCCCGTGGTCGATGGCGGCGCGGCCATCATCCTCGACAAAATCTTCTCGAGGCGTGTCGCCCCGTTGGCATTCCCCCGCGTGCAATGGCCCGATGGCTACGCGTTGTGGGAACTCTACAACCAGCACCCCACGAATTTCACCCGCGACTTAATCGCCGAATACCGCAACGCGGCCATGCGCTCGAAGTATGCGTCGGAGGTGATCTCCTCCGCCTACATCCGCGGCGACACGGCCCTCCTCGGCGGCCGGCTGAAACTCGTCGGCGGCGTCCGCGCCGAGCAGACCAACGTGAACGCCTACGGCTTCATCAGCGATCCGACGAAAAACTACCGGCGCGACGCCAGCGGTGAGGTGATTCCGCAGCGCGACGCCACCGGAGCCATCATCTTCACCGGCACCAGCGTGAACCGCATTCCCGCTCCCACGTTGATTGAGCCGCTGACGATTCCCGATCCTGTGGGCGGAGCCGCGCTCTCCAATGCGCTCGCGATTTCCAAGCTCACTTATCTCCAACGCGGCGGGCACGTGCATAAGGAATAACTGCGCTTTTTCCCGAGCCTCAACGTAAGCTACAACCTCCTGCAAAACCTGATCGTGCGCGGTTCGGCTTACCAGTTGGGCGGGCGACCCGGCGTGGATCAATATGCCGGCGGCCTGACCCTCCCCGACACCGAACTGCCGTCCAACGCCATCAGCAACCGGATCAGCGTGAACAACGCCGGCATCAAGGCATGGACTGCCCGAACGACCAAGATTCGCTTCGAGAATTATTTCGAAAAATTTGGGTAGATCTCGATCGGCGGGTATCGGCGCGATTACCGAAATATGTTTGGCTCGCTCACCTTCCAGGTCACCCCGGAATTCCTGTCGCTCTACAGCCTGGATTGGGACACCTACGAAGCGTATTTTGTCGCGACCAACTACAATGTCCCCGGCTTGGTCCGCATGGAAGGTACGGAGTTTGACTACAAGCAGGTGCTCACGTTTCTGCCGCAGTGGGCGCGCGCCGTGCAAATCTTCGCCAACATGACGGCGCAGCGTGCGGTCGGCGATGTGACGGCGAGTTTCTCCAACTACCAGCCGCGCGTTTACAACTGGGGTGCCAGCCTCACGCGCCCAAAATATGATGTCCGCATGAACTGGAATTACCGCGGACCGCACCGCACCCATCGCGACGTCGGCGCGCAGCATCGAGCCGGGCTCCTTCAACTAGATCGGGCAGGCCCTCTACATCGACCTCAAGGGGCGAATACAATCTCAGCACTCGCTTCGGCGTCTTCCTCAGTATCCGGAATCTGGGTAACGCCTTTAGAGACGTCGAGCGCCCTGGCCCCCAAAACTCCCGACTACGCGAAAACATTTTTGCGTTACGACTACGCGCAACTCTGGACGGTCGGCGTTAAGGGCTCTTTCTAATTCCCATTGGCCTTCAAGATGAACGTGACCGGTCGGGAGGCAGGAGCCTGCAGACAGCCGATATTGGCACCCTGAATCACCTGCCAACAGGCTGCGACAAAAGATCGCCACGAGGATATCCGCTCCAACTCCGAAGAATCGGTTGATCTCCGAGAAATCTTCCTGACAGTAAAATATTCCTATCTGAATTCCTGAAACTGGCAGAGCGTCTTCCCGAGGTGCCGCTGGGATCCATTGCTGCGTAAGGTCCGGCATTTCTAAGCCGAACGATTCGGCCCCTCCCACAAAAGCGACTTTTTTCCGTGACGGGAAGAAACCCCGATTGCTCGCGTTCGTGGTCCCGCCTTCGGGCGGAAGGTTTGACGGATTCCGCCTAAAGGCGGGACCACGAACAACGCCACGTGCTTCAGCCCCGGCGCAACGCGCAGCACAGCGAGCGGCGTATCCAACTTCCGGTTCATACCCGGGGGATTAGTGATGAGCTCCACGCGTTTCCCCGCGCGCACCTTGAATCCCTCCGCCGCAAGCACCTCGGGCCCGAGCAGGACAGCATTTTTCGCCTCCGCCGCTCGTCCGACGACCGCCCCATCGTCAGCCCGGCAATCGAACCTGCCGTCACCGCTCCTCTGGAGAAACCGTTCATCCTTTTTCCCAAACGCCTGCTTTCCCCTGCACACGCCCAAAACCTCAGTGCCACCCGCTCTTTCACCATTGAGCCCACCCCCCCTGGTCCCCACGCTGCCTCTTCATCCGTCCCCCTATGTCGTGCTTCCACGTTCCTTTTCTCCCCCTCTCCCGGTCTCCCCGTCTCCCCCTCACCTCCTCCCGTCTCTCCCTCTGCCGCCTTATCTTTGGAGCCCTCGCCCTCCTCCTCACCACGAGTTGCCTCCACCGCCCCGGCGCTCCTGTCACCCGCACCGGCGACGAAATCATCGTCGCCGGCCAGTTCTTCCACACCGGCACGCGTGTGATCACATGGCTCGATCCGCAGGGCTACGATGCCTACCGCACCGAGCGCCGGTTCGCTCCGCTCGACGACAGCAGTTTTGAAAAATCTCAAGAGGTCGCCAAAGACCTCAAGTCTCCCTCGCGCTACGGCCTCCGCCGCGACCCCTCGCTCACGCCTGCGGACCTCGAACGCATTCGCGGCGGCGGCTGGGATCTGCCCACCCTGCGCAACGTCGTCGATCAATTCGTCATGCACTACGACGTCTGCGGTATCAGCAAGACCTGCTTCAACGTCCTCCACGATCACCGCGGTCTCAGCATACATTTCATGTTGGATATCGACGGCACAATTTACCAAACCCTCGACCTCAAGGAGCGCGCTTTCCACGCCACGACGTCCAACACCCGCTCCGTCGGCGTCGAAATCGCCAACATGGGCGCCTACCCGCCCGGCAACATGAAAGTGCTCGATACCTGGTATCAACCCGATGCCGCCGGTCGGCCCACCATCACGATTCCGGCCGCGATCAAAGACCCGATGATCTACACGAAAAACTTCGTCGGCCATCCTGCCCGCCCCACGCCCGTGCGCGGCACGATCCAAAACACCGACCTCGTCCAATACGATCTCACCCCTCAGCAATACGCCGCCCTCACCAAGCTCACCGCCGCGCTCTGCAAGGTATTCCCCAAAATTAACTGCGATTACCCGCGCGATTCCGGAGGAAAACTTATCCCGCAAAAACTCTCCGACGAAGCGCTGAAAACCTACGGCGGCATCTTGGGCCACTACCATATTCAGACGAACAAGACCGACCCCGGCCCCGCCTTCGACTGGGATCGCGTCATCAATGGCGCCCGCGCCGATCTCCGCCTGCCGCCCCTTTCCCCTCGTTAACCGCACCCGCTCACTCTGCGCCCCGTACGGCACCTTCCGCTGCGACTTCGGCGTCGTCCATTTTTCTCAACGCCTTCACTGCATTATTCGTCCGCGCACCTACCAACCGCGGCCATGACTACCACGCTCCGGAAGCAGCGTGACGCGTCCCTCGTCGCGCGGCGCCTCGGCTCTGCTGCCGCCGGACGGCCGAAGGTCTCGACCAACACCGACCCAGCGAATCCTGCGCGGGCCGATGAGGCCATTTTCGAAGCCGCCACGACGCCCTTCCCCCGTCACTTCCCCGCGATCATCCGCAGCAGCTCCGCCTCATCGATCACCGGCACCTTCAACGTCCGCGCCTGCTCCCGTTTCACACCCGCCTCCGTCCCTGCGACGACGTAGTCCGTCCGCGCACTCACGCTGCCGCTCACTTTCCCGCCCGCCGCCTCGATCTTCTCCGTCGCCTGCGCGCGTGACAGGGTGGGCAACGTCCCCGTCAGTACAAAAATCTTTCCCAGCACCGCGCGGGCCCCTGCGCCCACCGCGACCACCGTCGGCCGCACGCCCACCGCGATCAACTCCGCCACCATCGCACGATGGCTCGCGTGGGCAAAATGCGCGGTTGCCGCGCGCTCTGCTGCCGAGGCGCCCGCCGGTGCCGCCGCGTTTCCGAGCGCCGCCACCGCCTCCAAACTCCCGCACCCGCGCGCCAACTCCCTCGCGGCCACCGCCCCAATCTGCGGAATCCCGAGTCCGTAAATGACCCGCGCCAGCTCAACTCGCTTGCTCGCCTCGATCGCTCCGAGCAAGCGCTCGGCCGACTTGCTGACATTTTTCCCCAGCACCGCAACGTCCTCACGCCGCAACCGATAAAGATCGGCCAAGTCCTTCACGACCCCGCGCTCCACCAGTGCCGCGATCATCACGGGGCCGAGCCCCTCAATATCGACGCCCGCTTTCGACGCAAAATGTTCGATCCGCCGCCGCAGTTGCGCCGGACAGGCCGCACCCGGACAACGCACCGCCACCTCGCCCGCCCGCTGCACCACCGCCGTGCGACACGCCGGACACACCGTCGGAAATACAAACGGCACCGCCTCCGCAGGTCGCCGTGCGAGATTCACACCCACGAGCGCCGGAATGATCTCCCCGGCCTTCTCCACATAAACAAAATCCCCCACGCGAAGATCCCGTCGCGCGATCTCGTCGCGATTATGCAACGTCGCCCGCGCCACTTTCGAGCCCGCGAGCGTCACCGGTTCCAACTCCGCTACCGGCGTCAGCACACCCGTGCGTCCCACTTGAATCGTGATCGCACGCAGCCGCGTCTGCGCCCTCTCCGATGCGAACTTGTAGGCCACCGCCCACCGCGGCGCACTTTCCCCGACACCGACTTCGCGCTGCCACGCCATCTCGTCCAGCTTCACCACCGCACCGTCCGTCGGAAACGCGAAACTCGCCCGCGCCGTTTCCGCCGTCTGCACCGCGCGCCACAACGCGTCCGTCCCCATCGCCCGCCATACCTCCCCCATACCCGGCAATCCCCACGCCCGGATTTTTTCATGCAGCCCGTGCTGCGTCGTCGGTAACGCCGTCAACGGCTCGCACGCACCGATGCCATAAAACACCACCGCGAGCCCGCGTCTCGTCACCTCCGCTGGATCGAGCTGACGCAGCGTGCCCGCCGCGAGATTGCGCGGATTCGCAAACCGCGTCTCGCCCGCCGCCTCGCGCTCCACATTCACCCGCTGAAATTCCGCGAACGGCACATACACCTCGCCGCGCACCTCAATCACCCGCGGCATCACGTCCGCACCAGCGCCCGACTCCGGCACCCGCAGTGTCCGCGGCAGCCCCGTGATCGCCAAGACGTGCCCAGTCACGTCGTCGCCCTCGACTCCGTTCCCCCGCGTGACCGCCCGCACCAATCGTCCTTGCTCAAACGTTACACTCACCGCGAGTCCGTCGAACTTCGGCTCGACCACAAACGCGAGCTCACGCTTGCCCACCGCCTTTTCCACCCGCGCGGAAAACGCCCGCAACTCCGCCTCCGTGTAGGCCTTCTCCAAACTCATCATCCGCTCGCGATGCCGATAGGTTTGAAACAGTCCGCTGCGGTCGTCGCCCACTTCCGCCACCGCCGGCACCTCGCGGGCAATCTCTGGATACGTCTGCTCCCACTCGCGCAGTTTTCGCTTCAACCCATCGTAGTCCCCATCGCTGATCTCCGGGGCTGCCTGCCGATGGTAAAGCGCATCATGCCGCGCAATCTCGACTCGCAACGCAGCAATCTCCTCACGCGCCGCCGACGGTGTCATCACCCCCGGTACGACTTGAGCCTCGGCCCCAGCCAAGACCAATCCGACCACCCAAAGCCCCGCCCGGAGATGACGGAAAAAATTCTCAGCTACCAAAAAAACACGCACGGCCATGGGGGGAGGGTAGCGTCTACGATGCGACTCGCACCGCTTGACGCAAGTCCGCCCACGTCACGCCAGTGGACGGCTGATGCCACGTTGCTTCACGCTGAGCTTAACCGGCTCGGCGGCAGGAACGGTTTTTTCGGCGAAAGCGCGGGATCGAGTAAAGCGCAACGTGGAGCGTTCCCACGCGCGATGGAGCGTGGGGCCAGACAGCAGCGGGGCGCTCCGGGGTCGGTTCAGGCCGCAGGTGCGCCGGCCGGGCGCAGCAGGGCGTTGAGGCAGATCACGAGTTTGCGGGCGACGGCGATGTAGGCGACTTTGGCAGGTTTACCGCCTGCGCGGAGTTGTGGGTAGTGGGGACGGAGTACGTTATTCCAACGCGCGGTATCCAACCCGCGGCGACAACCGCGCATTGCAAGAGCACGCGCCGGGCGGGGGAGCGACCATGTTGAATGGGGCGCACGCCGCGCAGGTTGCCGGAGTCCCAGGGTAGCGGGGCGAGCCCGGGGAGCTTGGCGATCTGGCGACGGTTGCCGGCGCCCCGTTCAGGCAGGTAGGCGAGCAACTGCAGGGCGCTGAGCGTGCCGACGCCGATCGTCAGGCACAGGTTTTGCACCCGCTCCTGCCAGTCGGTCCCGGCGCGGTCGAGCCACTCGTCCAGCTACCGTTCGAGCGTGCGCTGGCGCGTCTGTAACGCGCGGAACAGCGCGCGCAGTTCGCGCTGCGCGGCCCGGGCAACCAGGGTGGTCGCGGTGCCGGTGCGCGCTGATGTCCGCCACCATGGCCGCGCGGGCCATCAGCAGGTCGAGCAGCGCCTGCCGCGCGAGCGCGGGCGGCGGGGTCAGGGGCGGCTGGCGTTCCACGCTGAAGCGCCAGAGGATCGCCGCGTCTAGCGCGTCAGTCTTTTCCAGTTTGCCGAGGCTGCGGGCGTAGGCGCGCGCGTGCGCGGGATTGATGAGAGGTTATCGATAAATCGGGCCTAACCCAATGGGATCGGTCAGTGTGAGTTCATGGACTGGTGACCCTCGCCACCGGCCACAGTGGAGCACCTCGCAACCGAATCACCGAACTTCAGAGTCATTCGGATTCTGCCACTGGATCCGGGCAGCGTAAACGCTGTTGTCCGCGCCGCGCGCGTTGTCGACCGGGATGATGAGTTGCGGGCTGAAGGTCTGCATCCACTCCGCCACGGTCACCCATGTTTCATCGGGACTTACTTCGGTCACGCCGAAGTTTCCGAGTCGCGCGCCGCGGTCCGGCACAAGAATACGCTCCGTTGAGCGTCGCACCGCGAGTTTTTCCGGGTCGACTTGTGCGATGAACAACGGCGCACGGTGACGAATGACATGGTCGTTGCTGGCGCCCTTGCGGGTGTAAACGAGGAACAATCCATCACGGTGCGTCACCCAGTGCTGCTGAGCCGTATCCATGCAATAGGAGCGCGGTTTTGAGGTGATTTTTAGGTCTGGTCAGCTGAATCTGTGGGTGAACTCGGGTTCGGGTAGGTGCCCAAGATTGTGATACAGGGCGACCTCCATCGCCCGGTAGGTGCGAAAGCCATAGGAGCGTCTGGTGACCACGCGGATTTTATTGTTCAGACCCT
>SXGR01629358.1_pt1 | contig 13648 bp, 18 predicted proteins | sample 3174711 | NCBI WGS metagenome assembly SXGR01 (sample SAMN11356860, study PRJNA531348) | freshwater metagenome | isolation source: freshwater sample F1-60 | place: China: Fuxian Lake, Yuxi | collected 2017-12-25
AGTCAGAAGCCGCTCGACAACGCCCTTCGCAAACGCGTCTTTGTCGAATCCACCATGTTCAACTGCAAGGGAGTGATCAACGATGAGTTGCACCGGTACGACCGGGTTGACGAGCGAAGGATCTCCCCCTTGTTCGGCGATGGCATCGCGTAGCCCTGCAAGGTCCACTAACGCCGTTTGACCGAGAATGTCATGGCACACCACCCGTGCCGGAAACCACGGGAAATCGAGCTCCTGTTTCCCATCGATAATTTGGCGTAAACAGGCTTCGAGGTTGACCGGGGGACAACGTCGCACGAGGTTTTCCGCATGCACCCTGGAGACATAGGGCAGACGGGCGTACGCACCGGCTGAAAGTTCTTCAATCGCCTCGCGGGTATCGAAGTAGTCGAGTCGGGTTCCCGGCAACGGCTTGCGGTATTTCTGGTTCATGGAGACGGTCAGTATTCCCAGTGGAGGGCCGGGATTTTAACAGCCCGTCGAGCGAGCGGTGGCCAAATAGCGCTGCTGATTTCGGCCATGCACCTGATGCCGTGACAAAAAGTCCCGGGCTATTTGACGGAGGGACTGCGAACTCGATCACAGTCCAATCCGACCCTCGTCGGCATACTGGATCAAGGTTTGTGGCTGGATGCCCCATCATGACGATACGAAAAAGGGTTGGCCGCCTGGAAGGACGGCTGTTTGCAGACGACGGTTGCCTGTTCATGGTCCTTAACGTGGATGACGAACAAGGCATTGCGACCGTGAGCTGTCGCGTGGCTGGCACACGCCAGGTACTCGATATGCCGATCGATCACGTATACCAGCGGATCAGTTCAGAACGATCCCTGATCCTCGATAATCTCAACAGTGCTGACACGCTGCGCCGCGTCTTCGAAGAAACGGACGGCTGGCACTTTGTCAGCCGCGAAGGAAACATGGGTCCCTTCGACTCAAAGGACACCGCCGCCAATCAGCCCTGCCGCTACATTTTGAGCATGCAGACCCTAGCGGCGGAGACCCCCCTCTCGCTGCGCCCGAGTCCCAATCGTGGTTCTCCTCGCCGTCGTACGGAAGACCAAACTGAACTGCGCGCTGCAGGTTGATTTACTCGCAAAGCCAATGACAAATCGAGGATGTCAGTAAACATCCTCGATTCTGCCACGCCTGCTCACCCTGCCAAATCCCGTACAGTTCGGGATACGCGCCACCACCCGTATGCCGCTGTGATGGCCAGAACCACCACCAACAACGGCGACATCACCGTAAACATCATCACCAGCGGCCGAAACCACAGTTGTTCGATCCACTGGTTCGCCAGCGCCGAGTTCGCCTCCTGCGCGGTGGCCACTGCACCGGTGGCATAGTCAAAAGCGACAGCAGCACTTCCCGCGGCGCTCTCCGATCCCATGGCCGCAATACCCCAAGACCAGATGCCTGCGGCAATGCTGCCGAACGCCACCACGCCGAGCGCTATGCCAAAGAGACTCAGGCTCAACACCCCCACCGTGATCCCGCCGATCGCCACCGGCGCGACGCTGACACCACCGAGTGCGAACAGAGGACTCACCGCCCTGTCTCCCACCGCGATCCAGCCACATGCCCGACCTGTTCCATGCACGGAAACACTGACGTCGACAAGCGGCAGCCCTAACCAGCGGCCTTTGGACTGCCAGCGCGCCAGGTATCGCATCGAACGGTCAACAGCGGCTGCGCCGGTTTGCGCCTGAATGCGCGCCAGCCCGCCTTGCATTCGGTGATCCGCGAACATGAGCCCCGCCAACAACAATGTGGTCCAGGTCACGGCCAGCAAAATGATGGCACCGGCACTCATTGCCCACGCATGGACCGCCAGGATCACGACGAGTGTCAGCGAAGCGATCCAGACACCAATCACGATGCCACTGGCATAACGTCTCATGTAGGTTCGTTCGGCGCCTTCGGGATAAATACTCGCAGCCAGCCGCGCACTCACCAGACCCGCTAACAAACCTGCCAACGGACCGACCAAAGAACTGACCAACGGCAATCCGGCAACGGTGCCCATCAGACCTTTGCTTTGCGCACCGATTTTGGCCGCAGCACCGGTGACGGCCATCGTCGAGGCAACCTCCGTAGCTGGCGTTACCGCCGGCAACGCCGCAAGCACCGCTGCGGTAAACGCGACCGTGGGAACCGTGCGCCGCAGGGTTGATTCAATCATCTGCGTCATCTCCCGACGCAGCAGCTGACGACCACGGTGCAACCGCTGACGGGCCGCGTCTTCAGCGAGCCCAAGCGATTCAGCTACCACCGAAACGGACTGATCTTCGCGATAGAAGAGCACCAGCGGGTCGCGATATTTCTCCGGGAGGGCAGCCAGGGCTTTCCACACGAGCGCCGATTCCTGATCCGACGCCGCCTGTTGTTCCGGATTTGATTCTGCGGTTGTCGGCTCATTTTCCAGTGAGCCACCTTCCGCGACTTGATCCAGGGTGGCATCCAGCGATTGCGTCGGTTGCAGTGTTCGCCTTCTGACAAGCGTACGCACGTGACTTGCGCCAATACGCTGAACAATACCTGACAGCCACGATCGCAGTCGGCTTGGGTCACGCAACTGATGCAAGCTCTGCCAGGCAGCGACGAAGGCTTCTTGGGCTAAGTCCTCCGATGAACTGACGGATCCCGCGCGACTGAATGCGAGGGCGCAAACCAGGTTGCGATAGCGGTTGACGATTTCGCCAAACGCCTCCCGGCTGCCCGAGCAGGCCTCGACCACGAGTTTGGCGTCAGGCTGTACGTGCAATGGAACCATTGGAGAAACTCCAGGTGTTGTGTTCACCGTAGAGTCGTCATGAGCCAGAGTTAAGTGACATCCGTCGCCGAATTCACCCGTCAACGTGAATCGGCGACTCGGAAATCATCCACTCGCTGGGCCGGCACCTGGGCTTGCTTCGGGTGGAAACTCCGGCGCAGATGTTTCGACCACATGGTTCTTGAGCCACATCTGTACCCGCTCAACCACGTTTCTTCGCAGGTTGATGTAAAAAAGCGAATAGTCCATGACGTGGTAGTTGTCCTCGCCAAACGAAATCGGCCCACGACCGAACTTTCCGGAGCGAAGTTCGCTGACCAACAACCGCCCTTCAGTGCACTGCGCATCAGCAACCGCAGCAATGAGTTCCGGTGTTGCCTTGTCATCCATGCCACCCAGCGCCAGCGCACCGAGATTGACATCATGGGCGGCGACACTGTCATCGTCTTTCCAGTTAAGAGGGTTAACACAAATGTTGTCGCTGATATCTCCAAACGCCTGGGCCTTTGGTCCCACAGCGTTCCAGGTGACTACACAACCGGATTGCGTGGCGGAAGCGCACACGGGAATATCGCCGAGCTTGGCCAGATCTGCCTCGTTCCAGCCAAAGCCAATCGGATACGCCGCAATCATCCGCTGAAGCAACGGTTTGCCACTCACTTCTTCGCTGATCAACCTCTGCAGATGAGCCGACCCCTGGCTGTGCCCGGCAAGGACAAATGGCGCGTCCGGTTCGATACGAGCGAGGAATTGCCGGAAGGCCGCCAGCACATCACCGTAGGCCAGCGCGAGGGCTTGATCGCCATTGCCTGATTCATCAAAGAACGCCGCGAGCGTGGCCTGTCGATAACGCGGCGCAAAGATCCGGCAACAGGCGTTATAGGCACTGGCCTGACCCCGCAGCACACCGTGTTCCATGATGCGATTGGCGTCGACATCGTCGAGCGGTGCGTTCCAACCATCATCTTTGTAGTAGGTCGTGGGATAAACAAAAAACACATCCACCGCTGCCTGCGCTTGTCCGTCGGTCTCACCGATAGCCGCGAAATCCGCGAGATCCGTAGTACTCGGCAACGCGGCCCAGGCCGCATCGGAGGTGTAGTCCGGTGCTTGCGGCGCATCGGCCGCGGAAAAATCCGCTGACGGTGTCAGCGCGATACGCATCGACAAAAAAGTGAGTGGGCCTCGGAACACATAAATCGCTACAGCGAGCAAGACCATCACCACCAGCGCGATAACCCAACCACGTTTCATCGTTGCCACTCTCCCTACCCAATCAATTCTCTATTTCGAGCCCGAGTATGTATTCCCATTGCGCCGCCGTCACCGGCAAGATCGACAGTCGATTGCCTCGCCGAAGCAGCGTGAAATCATCGAGCGCATCGGCGTGCTCACGTAGCACCTGCAGTGAAATGGGGTGTTTGAGCTTGCGCACGAGTTTGACGTCCACCATCAACCAGCGTGGATTCGCCGGATCACCCTTAGGATCCAACCACTCGCTCTTCGGATCAAATGCGGAGGAATCTGGGTAAACCTCCCTCACGATCTTGGCGATACCCATGATTCCAGGCTCCGCGCAGCTCGAATGGTAGAAGAACGCAAGGTCACCTTTCTTCATGCCATCCCGCATGAAGTTTCGAGCGGTGTAATTGCGAATACCGTACCAAGGCTCGGTCTGCTTGGGGCGCATTGCAAGATCATTGATGCCGAACGTGCCGGGTTCGGATTTCAGGAGCCAGTACTGCATGGGTGAGTTAAGTCCTGTTTCGTAGTTTTTTGGAAAACACCAACCATGCACCGGAAGGCCTGGTAGGTACAACCCAAGAGAACCCGGCACCTCGTCCCCGATGGTTGATCCAGGCGTCGATCCAGCGCAGGCTATTCGTCACAGATTTCTGGTCGCTCAGTCAAGCCACCCCGGGGAGGGAACTGACCATGGCTATCTCGATCAAGTCCACTGATGCCACCCTTGGCGCCACTATCACCGGTGTCAGTCTCGCCTCACTCGACGACTCCACCTGGACCGAGATCCACCAGGCCTTCCTGACATATGGCGTGTTGTTGTTCCCAGGGCAACATCTCGACAACGAAGCCCAAGGACAATTTGCCGCACGATTTGGTCAAGTCGAACAGATGTCACCCAAGGGTGAAACCCCAACCTTTGCCATCGCCAATATCAAGCCTGATGGATCTCTCGCGAAGCCTACGGACTACCAATACCAGATCCTCAAAGGGAACGAAGGATGGCATACCGACAGCACCTATATGCCACTCGCCTCCAAAGTAGCGATGTTATCTGCACTGATCATTCCTCCTGAAGGTGGCGAGACCGAGTTCGCAGATATGCGCGCCGCGTGGGACGCCTTGTCATCGGAGATGAAAGTCAAGCTCGAAGGACTCAAAGCCTATCACTCGCTGTACTACTCCCAGTCCAGACAGGGCTTCGTCCACAACACGGACCATCTGTACGGTTTGCACGATAAGGGCGCGCCACAGAGGTCCGTCGTCAAAGTTCACCCGGAAACGGGACGCAAATCGATCTACACAGGTAGGCACGCACACAACGTCGATGGCATGACGCCGGAAGAATCCGAAAAGTTTCTCGATGACCTGCTCAACTGGGCCTGTCAACCACCACGCACCTGGAGGCATCGGTGGTCGGTGGGTGATCTGGTCGTCTGGGACAACCGCTGCCTTATGCATCGCGCCTGTCCTTACGATTCGAAGTACCCACGTCACCTCAGAGGCAGTCGGGTTTCCGGTGACCCAGTGAGTGAACTCTCACCGACGTTCGCAGATCCTCGTGCAGCAGCGTTCAATCCCGCCAGCTCCAACAAGTCGATTCTGGCGAGCGTCTGATTCGACATCTTTCAACCCCCAGAATTCGAGCCGTTATTCATGGAACTCAAAGGTCGAGTGTGTGTTATCACTGGAGGCAGCGGCGGCATCGGCCGCGCGATAGCCAGCACCTTCCTTCGTGAAGGAGCAAGGGCAGTGGTACTCGCAGATCCGCATCAGGATAGGGTTCGCGCCGCCGCGCATGAAATCGGGTGCGAAGGTACGGCCTGCGATGTGACCTCAGAACAGGACGTGCAACACCTGGTTTACGAAACGCTCAAAACACGGGCGTATCGACCTCTTTTGTTCCAACGCCGGAGCCGCTATCCCTGGTGTATTGACTGATGCGTCCAATCAGATCTGGCAAACGCAGTGGGAACTCCACGTGATGTCACATCTTTATGCAGCACGGGCGGTACTGCCTTCAATGCTGGAGCGAAAGGAAGGATATCTCCTCAATACCGCCTCGGCCGCAGGACTCCTGGCCGGACTCGGTTCTGGTCCCTATACGGTCTCCAAAGCCGCAGCCGTAAAGTTCGCCGAGTTTCTGTCCATCACTCACGGCGATGACGGGATTCGGGTATCGGTGTTGTGCCCACAAGGCGTAAATACAGCCATGGCCCCCAAGAGCCTGGGTGACGGTCAAACCGATGGGATCATCGAACCCGACGCCTTGGCCGAGGTGGTAGTCGAATCGATTCGTGCTGAGCGCTTCTATGTATTGCCTCACCCGGAGGTTGAAGAGTACGTGCGACGCAAAGGTGACAACATCGACCGTTGGCTGCATGGGATGCGAAGGCTACGCAAGAAAACACTGGAGCTCATGGCTGCAGCAACCGCAGGTAAACCGTAACGCGCTTTCGTGACAAGATCATCAGCGAACTTGAACCTCCGCAGCAGATCTACACCGTTTCCTGCAGCCATCCATCGATGCGGTCAGCCACCTCATCTCGGGCTGCTGTGGGCGCCGTCAGGTAGTGGTCGCCTGCGATAAACTCGAGACGTTTGTACGGTGTACCCAGCGCTTCGAAAACTTCACGCGCATCACTGGGGAATACACCGGTATCGGCCATCGACTGAATCACGAGTGAAGGTACAGCGATCCGGGCGAGATGGGGTGCACCTCGACATTGACTCTCTTTAAGGCTCCACATGGACAGCCACGTACGGCATGTGTTGGTGAGACCAATACCTCCGGGTGAGTAGTTCGCAATCTTTGGATCACCGCGGTAACACACCCCGACCGGACGATCCGAAGGATCGAGACTTCCGTCCATCAAGCGAGGATCGGCCCAGGTTCGGAAGAGATTGAATGCTCGATCGGACAGCCCGAGAGGTTAGATCCGTTCGAGTTCTTGAATGGCGTACTCCGTGATGCGGTGATTGCGTGCTTCCTGGGCTGCGCGGTAGCGCTGCACAAACTCAGACGCGTACGGTGGACCGTTGTCAGGGTTGTACATGTCGAGGTTTGCATCAACGGATGCCGGATCATTTTCGTCGACGATGGCCGGATCCATCCATGCCGTGAGCACTTCTGGTCGACCCGCATGGGCATTGAGTGAGACGTAGAAGTCACACCTCGGCAAACGGAGGACTGCTTCCGGAAGGCGTAACCTACGCGTTGGGGTGATGTTCGGGCGAGTAGCCTGTGATTGATAAGCGCCCATGAGTGACCCACCGCCGGAATTTCCAAGGATGACCACCCTCTCCACCCCCGCTTCTTCTCGCAGCCACGTCACACTCGCGCCGATATCAACCAGCGCATGTTCAAGAATGAAGAACGCCTCAGCGCCGCGGAAACGGGTGTTCCAACCAAGGAACCCGTAACCCCGAGCAGCCATGAATTCACCGAGATAGTGCTCGCTGAAATCGACGTTGTAGTGGGTAGCGATGAATGCCGTCCGCGGCTTGACGCCTTTCGGCCGCCAATAGAGCCCCTGACACGGGTAAAACCCTGCCCCGTTTCGTGCCGATGTCGCCGAGGTCAACGACACAAACTCCCGTTCAATACTCTGGTTCATCGCCTACCCCTTACGCGATTTACGTTTATTCTCAGGCCAATTCGTCAGCGTCCACACTGCTCGCGAGTGGAATCGAATCAGCAGCACCGGCCTGGGTGACGCAGAGTGCGGCGGCTCGCACCGTACGTCGCATCGCGGCTTCAGCGACCATCCCCTGCACCAGACTTGCCAGAAGATACCCGGTGAACGTATCCCCGGCACCGGTGGTGTCGACCACGCTTACCGTTCGTGCGGGTACGTGGATGTGCTTGTTAGCATCCAACCAGATCGCGCCCTCCGATCCGAGCGTCAGCACGACGGTGGTATTGGGCATCCGCTGATGCATGGCCTGAAGCATGGCATCCGTGCTGGACTCGCCCGTGAGATCCAGAGCCTCCACTTCGTTGACGATCACCATGGAGAACAAGCCGAGTGGCAGAGACTTCGCTACGCCATCCATCGGTGCCGGATTCATCACGATACGTAGTCCTTTCGCCAGCGCCTGTTCGACGAGATAGGCGGGCTCACTGATTTCGTTTTGTATAAGTAGGAAGTCACCCGCAGAAAAACCCTCGAGTGTCGTATCGATCTACTCACGTGAAATCGTTCGATTGGCACCCGGAAAGAGAACGATGGCGTTCTCGCCGTGTGGATTGATCTGAATCACCGCATGGCCTGTCGGCGTTGCTCCACAGCGCACAAGGGCGACATCCCCACCCGCCCGCCGGAGCGTCTGAAGCAGCCATGCACCGTCAGCGCCAATCGCGCCGGCGTGACAAACCGGCACACCCGCGCTGGCGATGGCGACGGACTGATTAAACCCCTTGCCACCCGCAAAGACCTGATAAGAACGCGAAGGCAGTGTTTCCCCTGGTCGAACAAAGTGCGGGACGTGGTAGACGTGGTCGATACAAAGAGAACCGAAGTTCAGAATTTTCACGATTCGCTCTTGCAATCAACGTGCTTCACTGCAAAACACAAGATCACGAAGGAAGCCTCAGTGATGAGTCGTTGTTCGCCGGCAATCGCTGCTTTGTCGTCTGCCGATAACGCCCACGCGTTGGGTGTCATCTCGATCAGCAACAACGCGTCGGCAGCGCAGAGGTGCAGAGTCGTTCTGACTTCTGCCCGGGCGCGCAGTTCAAAACCATGGAGGTCTTGTTTCAACTGCATCTCCTTGTCTTCCCTCACTGGTAACAGCGGAACCCGCTTTCGCAAACCAGCCAGGTGATCTTCGCCAGGAATCACTACCAGAAGTTCACCACCCGACTTCAGGACCCGCGCAGACTCCTGTGGATTCCTCGGCGCGAATACACTGAGGACCAGATCAAACGTCGCGGAGGCAAATGGCCACCGCTGGCGAACGTTGGCAACAATCAGGGCTGCATCAGGAAAAGACCGCGACGCGCGTTGAACCGCGACCTTCGACAAATCGAACGCACTGACGTCAACGGGTTGTCCATGACTGACAAGGCCGTCCACGAACCCGCGTAACAACCCGCCTTCACCACAACCTGCATCGAGCACGTTCAGCTGATCCGTCCGTGTGCGTACGCTTGTCACGGATTCGATCAGCCCGTTCACCAGAGGTTCGTAGTGACCACGCTCCAGAAAGGCGCGCCGCGCATCGACCATGGCGGCGGTATCACCATGAACGTGGTTCTTCTTCCCTAAAGGTGGCAGGAGATTGACATAACCTTCGCGCGCAATGTCGAAGGCATGCCCTGCCGGACAACGAAGTGACTTCGAATCCAACCGAAACCCTGCCGCACACTTCGGGCAACGGACCTTTCCAAAGCGGTTCATCAAGTTCACCGCACACTGCAGATCAGCGACTCGGCAGTTCTATGGTTTCGAAGAGTTTCGCCCGGTCTGCGCGTGTGGGCGCAGCAACTGCTTCATTGACCTTGTCTTTCGTGAGATGAGGTGCAAAACGCCGGATGAAGTCATACATGAACTTGCGCAGGAATGTGCCTTTGCGAAAGCAGATGTGGGTGATGCTGTGGGCAAAGAGGTGCTCCGCTGGCAGCACTTCAAGGTCAGTGTCCTGCACCGGATCCACTGCCATCGTCGCGATGATGCCGACACCAAGACCCAGCCGCACATACGTCTTGATCACGTCGGTGTCCGTCGCCGTGAACACCACATTGGGCGAGAGCCCTTCCCGATTGAACGCTTCGTCGAGGCGCGAGCGTCCGGTAAAACCAAACACGTAGGTCACAATGGGAAACTCGGCGACTTCTTTCAGTGTGATCCGCTCTCGGCCACAGAGTGGATGCCTCTTGGGTACCACAACACTTCGGTTCCACTTGTAACAAGGCATCATGACAAGGTCTTGAAACAGATCCATGCCTTCAGTGGCGATGGCAAAATCCACCGCGCCAGTCGCAGCGAGCTCTGCAATCTGTGCGGGCGTACCCTGGTTCATATGCAGCGAGACATCCGGGTACTCGTTGCGAAAACCTTTGATGACCGATGGCAGCGCATAACGCGCTTGCGTGTGGGTGGTGGCGATCCGCAGGCTCCCTTGTTTTTCGTTGCTGTATTCCTGGGCGAGTTTTTTGATGTCGCCAACACGACGCAGCACATCACCGGCCATCTGGATGATCTCTGTGCCGACGGGTGTGACGTGGGTGAAGTGCTTGCCGCTGCGGGCGAAGATCTCGACGCCGAGTTCATCCTCGAGCAAACGAATCTGTTTGCTGATACCGGGCTGAGAGGTGAACAAACTTTGTGCGGTCGCAGACACGTTCAGGTCGTGATGCGCCACCTCCCAGATGTAACGGAGCTGCTGCAATTTCATCTGAGTGGCCGGTTGGTTATAAAAAAGACATCTGATAGTACCTTCGTGTCTGCACGCGCAGTAGAGGGATAGCCGTTTTTCTTGGAGAGACAGGATGCGGAGCTGTCGACTTCAGCGGTCTTGATTCACAACACCATGTGGGACGTGTCCCGCTGCAACAGCATCCGCCGCACGCGCTACATGTCCCGGCTGATCGTCGAAGAAGATGTCGGCCCCAAAAGCCCGGAGAAAACCGGTCTTGTCGAGCCCACCAAGAAAGAGCGACTCATCGAGTCGCACGTCCCAGGCGCGCAAAGTACGAATCACACGTTCATGCGCCGGTGCACTTCTCGCGGTGACGAGTGCCGTACGAATGGGGCAAGTCTCCGCCGGAAACTCCTGCTGCAATTTGTGCAGGGCTGACAGGAACGCCCGGAACGGCCCACCTTCCAACGCCTGGTCAGCGAGCGCCTTTTCGCGAGCGCTGAAGGCATCTAGCCCATCAGACTGAAACACCCGTTCCGCTTCATCGGAAAACAACACAGCATCACCATCGAAGGCGATGCGAAGTGTCGAATCACTGCCTTCGACCGGACGTGCCTGACGGCCGAGCAATGTCGCCGCAGCAATGCCGTGTTCAAGGGCGTGGTGTACATCGTCAGCATGGGTCGAAAGGAAAAGATCGCAGTTAAATGCCCGCACGTAGCGATAAGGCCGATCACCGCCACAAAACGCGGCCCGGCTGATACCGAGACCATGGGCTTGAATGGAGTTAAAAATCCGCAGTCCAGTATCTGCCGAATTACGCGACAGGAGAATCACATCGACACGTGGCACACCGAGCAACGCGTTGATATGCAGCAGTTTTTGCACCAGAGGAAACCCTTCACCCGGATCGAGCGGGATGTCCTCATGATCGATCTGATAGCGCCGGTACGCCTCGAGTCCCTGCTCGTCGTAGACCCGATTGCTGGCTTCGAGATCAAAGAGCGCCCGCGATGAGATACCCACGGTGAGATGTGGACTGGTCATGCGTCGAGGTTCGGAATGAGCTGACTTTCAAGGCGGGCAATCATGTCCTAGAGCCTGAGCTTACGTTTCTTCAACCTTTGAACCTGCATCGCATCGAAATGCCGCGTCTCCTGAAGTTTTTCGATGATGTCGTCGAGATCACGATGCTCCAGACGCAGCTCTTCCAACCAACCCCGTATTTCGGCGTCGTTCATCGTTACATCACCCACTTCACGCTACAAAGGCGTAAGAGAGCCACCGGGGATGCTGGGTATGAGAACGGATTTACTGGCATCATGTCGGCCATTCTAGCGACAGGCGCTTGTGCACCGACACCGGTTTGATCCCGTGCGTACATTGATTTTCTTAGCTCTTCTGGCTGGCCTGCTGTGGTGGCTGCGCAAGCGGTTCACCCGACCCGCGGAGCCTGCGCCGAAGCCCACACCAGCGACAGTCACCGCATCGGAGGCCCGGGAGATTCTTGGCGTCAGTCCAACTTCTACGCGCGAAGAGATCATCAACGCTCATCGTCGATTGATGCAGAAAGTGCACCCCGATGCCGGCGGTACCAACTACCTCGCCCAACAACTGAATGAAGCGAAGCGGGTTTTGCTCCAGCGACCGTGAGCGCATCCAGCACCTTGCGCGGCTTACAAACATCGACAAAACGGCTGTGATGCCCATCACACCGACACGCGCTCTCGCCACCTACACTCATCCGACGACAGCAGTCCCGTCGCTCCTATGCCTGATCCTCAATACGCCGCACGACACCTCGATTCGAGGCCAAAGGCCTAGCCATTACCGTTCGTGCCAAGGGTCGTCTCGCCCGCCTCCGTGGCATGGTGCTGGACTTCAATCGGCACGGCCTGGCCGTCTTCCTCGATCAACCGCTCACCAAACATCACGCGGTCTATCTGAACCTTCAGGCGGGTTCGCGTCACCTGCGAGATTTGATCGGTGTGGTGCACAACTGCACCGCGTTCGCTGAAGGTTATCGCTGCGGTATCCAGTTCCGCACGGATTCCAACATGCAGCTCGACCCTGATCAGGTCAGAGAGACGCTGGAGTTGTTAGAGCAGGAGTTCACCGTCGCCTGACCCCTGAAGATCAAGGCAAACGTTACGGCGCGAACTTAATGCATGAGGGCGTAAGCCTCGTGTTGCAGAGCCAGCCAACGCCGCACCCAGTTATCGAGCAACAGAAACTCTTTCGCATCGAATCCGAATACCCGGCTCACTTCCTTGAGCAAACATTCTTCTTCAATCTCAAATGCGCCGTCCGCGTAACTTAGTCGCAGCAGGTTAATCAGCGCGATCGTGCGGGCCCGGCGATCCGGGAACGTGGTGTGAATATCATCGAGGGGTAGGTAGCCCGTTTCGTGGGAGAGCGGCAAACCCATCTCTGCCTTGAACTCCGCGAGCATCCCTTCCTCGCTGGGATCGAGCAAGCCATCGGAAACCACCACGTTGTGGGCGAGATCGAGCAGCGCCAGGCGCTGCTCGGCCGACAGCTGGCCGAGCCACATGGTTAAAGTTCTCCCGTCAGTGGGCAGCAGGTGCGGCTGCAGGCGCTGCGCCATCTCCCGTTAACATCGTCCAAAGTACCGGCAGCCAAGCCTGCGCGAGGCTTGCGACCATCAGGATCACAGAAAGCCAACCCCAGCCCAACAGCGCTTTCATGACAAGGCTCTGGTCAAAAAAGTCTTCCAGCAAATACCACATCGTGTTGTTGTCCTCGATTGACACGTGGAGGGAGGAATCCATCGCTGGAGATTTTTTCCCCAGCAGCGGCGGGAGTTTAAATCACTTTCAACGGGCGACCTACCTGCACGGCTTCCAGATCGTGATCTGTGGCGCCTTCAACTGTGACCCAGACGAAGTCACCGGGCTTGAGCCCCTTGGGATCGGAAATCGTCACCAACCCATCCACATCGGGTGCATCCCTAGTTGAACGCGCCATCGCGAAACCTTCCACCTTATCGACCTCATCGACGAGCACACGGATCTTCTGACCTACCATCGCTTCAAGTTTCGCAGCGCTGATGCCGGATTGCAGTTCAAGCAGCGCTTCCTGGCGATCCAGTTTGTCAGATTCCGGCACGTGGTCCGATAGCGCATTGGCCTTCGCACCCTCCACTGCGGAATACGTGAAGCAACCGACTCGATCGAGCTGCGCGTCTTCCAGAAAATCGAGCAGCATGCCGAAATCTTCATCGGTTTCGCCGGGGAAACCGACGAT
>SXGR01112734.1_pt1 | contig 13647 bp, 15 predicted proteins | sample 3174711 | NCBI WGS metagenome assembly SXGR01 (sample SAMN11356860, study PRJNA531348) | freshwater metagenome | isolation source: freshwater sample F1-60 | place: China: Fuxian Lake, Yuxi | collected 2017-12-25
CGTGGCGGTCATCACGAGCACGTCCGGGGTCTCGCCCTTGCGCTGCAGGCGGAGCCGTTGCAGTACGCCGAAGCGGTGCTGCTCGTCGACGATCGCCAGCCCGAGGCGCGCGAACTCGACGCCCTGCTGGAACAGGGCATGCGTGCCGATGACGATCGCAGCCTCGCCGCGCGCCGCCGATTCGAGCGCGGCCTTCGTCCCTGCCCTGGCCAGCCCGCCGTGCAGCCACGCGACGCGGATGCCGAGCGGCGCGAGCCATTCGCTGAACTTGCGGTAGTGCTGCTCCGAGAGGATCTCCGTCGGCGCCATCACCGCGGCCTGCCAGCCCGCATCGGCCGCGACCGAGCAGGCGAGCGCGGCGACGATGGTCTTGCCGCTGCCGACATCGCCCTGCAGCAGCCGCTGCATCGGGTGCGGCGCGGACAGGTCGGCGAGGATCTCCCCGGCCACGCGCTGCTGCGCCCCGGTGAGTGGAAACGGCAGCGCGGCGACGAACGCGCGATGCAGCGCGCCTGCGGACGGCAGGCGGGGCGCGCTGCGCTCGCGCCGGGCGACATAAGCCCGGCGCATCGACAGTTGTTGCGCCACCAGTTCGTCGAACTTCATGCGCTGCCATGCCGGATGGGTGCGCTCGGCGAGTGCCGCGACGTCAGCCCCGGGCGGCGGCCGGTGCAGGGTGCGGACGCTGTCGCCGAATCCGGCGAGGCGAAGGCGGCGGCGCACCGGGTCCGGCAGCGTGTCGTCGAATTCCGCCGCGTCGAGCGCTTCGCCGACGAGCTTGCGCAGCAGCGCCTGCGAGACGCCCGCGGTCGTCGGGTACACCGGTGTCAGCGCATCGGGAAGCGGCTCCTCCTCGCGGACGAACCGGTACCGTGGATGCGCCATCTCGGCGCCGAACCAGCCGGCGCGCACTTCGCCGAACGCGCGCATCCGCAGGTGCTCGTCCGCGGCGCGCTGGAACTGCTTCAACTGGCTGCCGTAGAAATTGAAGAAGCGCAGCGCCAGCGGCCCGTCGTCGGCGCGCGCGTGCACGACGAGCTGGCGCTTCGGGCGATAGGCGACTTCTGCGCGGAGCACCTCGGCCTCGACCTGCACGGGGATGCCCGGCAGCGCCTTCGAAGGCAGCGTGACCACCGTCTCGTCTTCGTATCGCAGCGGCAGGTGCAGCACGAGGTCGGCCTGCGACCGGATGCCGAGCTTCTGCAGCTTCGCAACCAGCGAGGGCGCCAGCCCCACGACACTCACCCCGCGTGCAGGATGCAGTCGATCTCCACCAGCGCGCCGCGAGGCAGGCTCGCGACGCCGATCGCCGCGCGAGCCGGGTACGGCGCCATGAGGTACTTGGCCATCGCGTCGTTCACCTTGCCGAAGTGGCCGAGGTCGACGAGATAGACTGTCATGCGCACGGCGTGCTCGAGGCCAAGTCCGGCGGCCTCCGCCACGGCCGCCAGGTTGCGGAACACGCGGTCGATCTGCGCATCAATGCCCTCGACCAGTTTCATGGTCGCCGGATCGAAGCCGATCTGGCCGGAGAGGTAGACCGCGTCCCCGGCGCGCACGGCCTGCGAGTACGGGCCGATGGCAGCGGGCGCATCCGGGGTCTGGATCGGGGTCTTCATGGCAGGGCTCGCAGTAGAATCGATCGGTCGGCAATCTTATCCGAGCCGGAGCGCATGGCCAGCACCAAGATCGCGAGCTTCGAGAAGCTGCTCGGCACGCCGCGCGACGGCGCGCTGCTGCGCTACGGTCTCGGCGTCGAGTACGCCAACGATGGCGATGCGGCGCGGGCGATCGAGCACTTGTCGCGCGCGGTCGAGTTCGACGCCGGCTACTCGGCGGCGTGGAGCCTGCTCGGCAAGCTGCTCGCGGACGCGCAGCGCGAAGACGACGCCCTGCAGGCGTGGACGCGGGGCATCGAGGCCGCCCGCGCCCGCGGGGACAAGCAGGCCGAGAAGATGATGACGGTGTTCGCCCGGCGGTTGCGCGGGAAGGACTGAGGACGCGATGGAAGAGATCGAAGGCAGGAACGTGCTCGGCGGCCCGCTGGAGGACTGCAGCCGGCGGCCACTCACGGGCTTCTACCGCGACGGCTGCTGCAACCCGGGCTACGAGGACACCGGGATCCATGTCATCTGCGCGCAGATGACGGAGGAGTTCCTCGACTATTCCCGGGCGCAGGGCAACGACCTCGCCGCGCCGGCGCCGGAATTCGGCTTCCCCGGGCTGAGGCCGGGCGACCGGTGGTGCCTCTGCGCGGGCCGCTGGCGCGAGGCGCTGGACGCCGGCGTCGCACCGCCCGTGGTGCTGGCGGCGACGCACGAGGAGGCGCTGGCGGTGGTGCCGCTCGCGGCCCTCAAGCGGCACGCCATCGATCTGGCCTAGCGCCAGGCCGGGACTTCAAGGGAATTTGGTGGTGCGGAGGCGACGCGACGAGCCCAAGCACTGCGGCCGTAAGGGTGAATCAGCGGGCATGCGCTCCAATCGAGTCACTCAACCTGAGCCCATCGTGCGGCTGACACGGAGTGGGGTAAATTCAGCGCGCAGAGCTGGTCAAATTTAAACGCGCGCTGACAGAAGTGCGCCCGAGCACTGAGGTGCACGGCTGGGCGAGCTGCTGCGATGATCTGCGTTGATGCTATGCCCTCGTTTCCACCTGGTCCCCGGCCTCAGGGGTCATACCCATTGGAAACGGCCAGTCCGAGCCAAACACAACATGATCCTCACCGAACACTGCACGCGCGGCGTTGAGCGCCGCTGGGTGATGCGCAATGCCGTCGACCCAGAAGCGCCGCGCCGCTTGTAGCGGCAATTCAACACCCAGATCGACTCCCGGGCGCTTGGTACTGAAGCCGCGCTGCAATCGGCCGCACAGCATGGGGAACGTGCCTCCTGCATGGGCCAACACGAACCGGATCCGGGGAAATCGGCCCGGCACGCCGGCCATGACCAAGTGCGCAGCGGCAACTCCCGTCTCCATCGGATTGCCGACAAGGTTTTCGAGATAGTGGCGCGAAAGGCGGGTGTCGCAGCAGGCACCTGGATGGACGAACACAGACGCGCCCAACGAGTCGAGCCAGCGCCAGAGCGGCTCGTACTTGACATCGTCCATCACGATGTCCGGGTGGCCGCCCGCCGCCACGGCCACGCCGACGAAGGCACCTGCGTCGTAGCGGGCCTGCAACCCGGAGAGCAACGGCGGGTGTTCGAGCGGCAAGTAGTAGAGCGCCTCAAGCCGCCCGCCACTGTTCTGCGTCACTTTGAGCAATTCTTCGTTCACATAGGTGCACCAGGCGAAAGCGTCGGTTGCGCCGAGGCTCTGGCGGTACAGTGGCGGCGGGATCGATACCCAGGCGCGCCGCACAGCGTGCTGATCCATCCACCCGATCAGGCGTTGCGGCTGGAACAGGTCGGCCATGCGCACGACGTGGCCGTCGAGCGTCAGCGCCTGCGCCGTCCCGTCCCAGCGCACGCCGCGCAGGGCGAGCAGGCGCGCTACGGCGATTGGGGCGAGGTGGGTATGAACGTCGAGATCAATCAAGGTTCGGCCTCATGGGCGGGATCAATCCAATTTTGCGCCCGAGAGCTTGACGATCCGCTCCCACTTCACCAGTTCGGAGCCAATGTGCGCGGCAAATGCTGCGGGCGTGGTGCCACGCAATTCCACCCCGAGTGGCGCGAAGCGCGCCTGGACCTCTGGTCGGTTGATCCCCTGCGCGATCGCTGCCGACAGCCGTTCGATCGATTCCCGTGGCGTGCCGGTACGGGTGACCACCCCGAACCAGGGCGTGGCCTCGAAGTCGCGCAGCCCCGATTCCTGCACCGTGGGAATGCCTGGCGCTACCCTGAGCCGTTCGCGCTCGGCTACCGCGATCGCCCTCAGCGCGCCACGCCCCACCTGCGGCAGGCTGGACGTTGTGTTGTCGAACATGAACTGTACGCGCCCGCCTATCAGGTCGACAAGCGCCGGTGCGCTGCCGCGATACGGAATGTGAATCATGCTGATTCCGGCCATCGAAGACAGCAATTCCATTGCGAGATGACCGCTTGAGCCGTTGCCCTGCGACGCATAGGCGACCTGCCCCGGCCGGCTCCGGGCATAGTCGATCAACTCCGCGACTGATTGGATCGGCACCGAGGGGTGTGCAACAAGCACGAGCGGCGCGTTCGCGACCCAGGAGACCGGCGCGAAAACAGCCGTCGGATCGTACGGCATCTTCTGGTACAGCAAGCGGTTGAGCGCGATCGGGCCGGGCGGGCCGAACAGGACAGTGTGGCCATCGGGCGCAGAGGTAGCGACGATCTCGCCCGCCAGCGTACCGTTGGCGCCCGGACGGTTATCGACCACGAACGGCTGGCCCAGAGTGCGCGTGAGATCATCGGCCAGCACACGCGCAAGGGTGTCGACGGTGCCGCCAGGGGGATTGGTGAGGACCAGACGCACCGGTCTGGTCGGATACCCCTGCGCGCTGACCCGCGCCGACACGCCGGTCAGCGCCAACGCCGCAGAAAACACCAAGCGCCGGCGGCAGAGGGTGAATGGTCGCCGCGCCACGTTCAAGTCGACCCCTGGATCGGGAAAAGTCGCCGTTCAATTATCGTACCCGTCATGCTTGCAGACGCATCCGAGATGAGATGCAGAATGGTTGGCACAACATCCTCGGGCTCCGAGATTCCGACCGAGTTGCGATACATCGCTACCTCTGCTTCGGAAGCTGCGTCCAGAAACACCGGGGTGGCGACCAACCCCGGCGAGAGCAGGGTGGCCCGCACGCCAAAGGGTCGCAGTTCAAGGGCGGCGCACTTGATGAGGCCAGCCAAACCCGCCTTGGTCGTCGCGTACGCCGCCGCGCCGGGCCAACCGAGTGTGGCGAGCCCCGATGTAAACGCCAGGATCGCACCGCGCCGCTGGCGCTGCATGATCGGGGTGAGCGCACGGATCGCGTAGAACACGCCGTCGAGATTGACCGCCATGTGCCGTCGCCATTGCGCGTCGTTGATCTCGGCAAGTGGTTGTCGTGACTGGATCGCGGCAGCGAGTACAGCCGCATCGATACGACCATGAACGCGCTCGACAGCCTGAACCAGCGCCGCGACCGCTGATGGGTCTCCAACGTCGGCCAGACGTGTCTCGACGCGCTCGATGCCGGCGAGCGATGCGAGGCCCGCAGTGTTCACATCGGCGACGATCACCTGTGCGCCGTGGCGCGCGCACGCAAGCGCGGTGGCGCGCCCGATGCCCGAAGCACCACCGGTGATGAGCATCACCGAGCCTGCGAAATCGTAGGTGACGCCGGTCATACGGGCACCTCGGCGACGGGCACCGCTGTGCGTCCGGTCGCACGCGTGTAGAGCCGCTCGGCCACGCCCGGCGCAATCGGCGCAATCGATGCGATGTGCTCATCGGGCCGCACCAGAACCAGCGTATCGGGCTCCACCCCGAGACGGCGCGCCAGGCGCCCGCCGACGTCGAGCAGGGCGCACTCACGCAAGCCAGAATCGCCTGGCGCATCCCAACGCGAAACGACATAGTGCGCCAGTGCCGGCGATGAGGCGGGTACGGTCGGACGGCGGCGTACATCGGCAAAGTACAGGGCCACGAAACGGTTCCCGCAGAGATCGTGGATGCGCGTCTCGCGCCCATCGGGCGCATGCACGAGAACATCGGGCAGGCGATCACCCATCGACACCGGTGGTTCGCTCTCCGCCTTGACCATCGAGGAGTTGCCGTGCCCCTCGACATCGAGGCGGATGGCGAGCATCGCGCGTGTGTAGGCGTTGCTCCAGTTGTTGTCAGTCATCGCCGCAGCGGCCTGGGTCTGCTTTTGCATGTAGGCCCGCGCCGCGTCGGCCATTTGGCGCGAACCATCGAGCGCGAGCGGCTTTTGCTCCCGCTCATAGCCATCGAGCAGCGCGTCGTCGGCCCAACCGCGCATCACCCAGGCGAGCCGCCAGGGCAGGTTCGATGCGTCCTGAACCCCGGTGTTCATTCCGAGTGCCCACATCGGCGTGATCAGATGCGCCGCGTCGCCGAGCAGGAACACACGGCCCTCACGCCAGCGGTTGGCGACGCGATGATGCACCCGATACACCACCTTGTTGAGCGCCTTGACGTTCGAGACAGCGCCCACGAACGATAGTGCCTTGGCGCGCAGATCGTCGAGACTCGGCTCGGCCGCTTCGGGTGCGAGCGGAAACAGGAAGCGCCAGCAGTGCGGATGACGCACGAGAATCATCCATTCGACGGGGTCGGCGAAATAAGCCAGATACGGATAGTCACGCCGGTCGGCCACGTCGAGATCGAGATCAAGATCGACCAGGGCGTAGCGCTCGGGCAGGGATTCGCCCTCGACGGTGAACCCGAGCAGGTCGCGAACGGTGCTGTGCCCGCCATCGCAGCCGAGCAGATAGCTGCCCTCAATTTCGGCGACACCCTGCGTGGTCAGCACCCTCACGCGAACCCCATGCTCGCCCTGCTCAAAACCGACCAGGCGGTGGCCGAGGCGAATCTCGCCCATGCCGGTGGCCCGCACTGCTGCCTCAAGGACCGGCTCCATGTGGTGTTGCGGCAAGTTGATCACAAAGGGATAGCGGGTATCAGCGCCCAGCACATCAAGGCGCACTGAATTGCGTGCCCGTTGGGTCGCACGATCGATATCCCCGATTTCGTCCACCCGCAGGGCGCACCTGAGCATGGCGTCGGCGACACCGTAGCGACGCCATACTTCGAGCGTGCGCGAGAGCGTGGTGCCGGCCTTGGTGTCGAGCGACAACTGCTCGTCGTCCTCGATCACGACAAAGGGGATGCCTTGCTGTGCACAGCCCAGAGCCGCAGTCAGACCCACCGGCCCGGCGCCGACGATGACCACCGGTTTGACGGCAATTATCAGTTCGCAGCTCATGGACGGATGGGTTCGCGCGGCAGGAATCCGTCACGCAAAATCTCCGCCGCCGTGAACTTGCGCCCCTCGATCGGGATGTTGTTGTTGATGAAGTCGACGGTGCGGGACATTTTCTCGAGAGTCATCGAACCCAGCCCGGCCTTTTCGGTATCGGGAGTCACCGACAGACGGCGGACGATGCGCAATTCGTCAGCCACGATGCCCGGATCGAGCGCCTTCAGCACCTGGGTTTGCAGGCGTGCCGCTTCTTCCGGGTTGGCCAGCGCATCTTTCCAGCCGCGCAGCGCGGCACGCACGAAACCGCGCACCAGCTCCGGGTTTTTCTGCAGGAACTCGTCTTTCACGCCGATACCATTGGCGTAAATGTCCAGGCCGTGATCGCCGAGCAGCATGCACTTGGCATCGCCATCCTTGACGGCCCGCTTGATTGCCGGTTCGCTCATCACGAACAGGTCAATCGACTGCACCTTGCGGGCCACCAGCATCGGCACACGCGCGGCGCCATCAATGTTGACGATACGCAGCGTGCCGGGGTCGAGCCCGTGCATCTTCATGAACGCCTGGTGGATGCGCGGCACAAAAGACGCGGTACTCGAACCGAACTCGAGACCGACCATGTCTTTGGGCGTCGTCACGTTGGCACCGGGGTTGAGCGAGAACACGCAGTAAGGCGGCTTCTGGTAGTTGACCGCCACCATGCGCAGGGAGGAAGCGCCCGCCCCGCCAGCGACCAGGCTGGGCACATCGATAAAGCCGAGGTCCGCGATACCGGTCTCGACCGCGCGGACTGCGTCGGCCGTACCCTTCGAGGGCATGATCGTGACGTTGAGCTTCTCTTCCTTGAAGTACCCCTTGGCGACGGCAACGTACCACGGCGCGTGACGGCCCAGGGCGATGAAATCGAGCGTGAACTTGATATCCCGATCCTGTGCCGGCGCGACCCCGGGTAGCAGTGCGGCGGCGCCGACAATCAAGACAGACAGGGTGCGGAATATGCGCATACATGTCGCCATTTGTTGCTCCTTTAGAAAGTTGTGTTCGAGCCCGACTTGCCCTGCCGTGGGCCGGCAAGATCGGGGAACAGCTTGGACTGGGCATCCGCTTCGGGCCGGCCGATGATGCGTTTGCACAGCGATTGCACGTGAGCCAACATCGTCTTCGCGGCCGCTACCGGGTCTCGGCGCCCGATTGCCCGGCAAATGGCCTCATGCTCGCGCTGCGTCACGCTCAGGGCGTCGGGCTCCCAGACACGCAGATGGCGTCGCGCGGTGCGTTCATGCAAGGGGCGTTGCGCATCGATCAGGACCGAGTTGCCGGCAGCCTCGGCAATCGCGTGGTGAAACGCGCGGTCGGCGATCAGGAATTCGCCGCGGTACCGTTCGTCGGCCAGGCCACTGGCGCGCTCGATGAGCCCGCGCATCGCGACCAGTTGGTCATCAGTGACGCGCTTGGCGGCGAGCGCGGCGATCTGCGGCTCGATGATCGAGCGCGCCTCGAGGAGTTCCAGCACGTCGCGTAGCGAATCGGGCCGGATGATCATGCCCTTGCGCGGCAGAATCTGCACGAAGCCTTCACTCATCAGGCGGTGCGCCGCCTGGTGAACCGGCATCCGCCCGAGTCGAAGCAGCACGCAGAGCGCCGGTTCGGTCACGAACTGGCCGGGCTCGAGCTCAAGCGACAGGATGCGCCGTTTCAGATCGGCGTAGGCGACGTTGGCGAGCGACGCGCGCGGTGATGGCTTCACCGCCGGCTTGGCGGGCTTGCGATCGGCAACGGCGTTGCGGGACCTGACGGATGACATGACGTTCCTCTGCGTGGACGGCCCGGATCGGTTGGAAGTCCGACAGATTGAATTTGTCGTGATATATTACCTGAAATTTCTCAACGCTACCATACACCGCCCTTTCGCATCCCTCCCGGACCCACGCCCCATGCGCCCCGCAATGCAGGCCAGGATCGGACCCCAATGAGCTTTGGCGAACTCGTCGGCGTGAGGCGCGTGTTCGAGCGACAGCGCTACGGTCGCGTGGTCGGTGAACCGCTGGTCGCGATCGACGAGGCGTCGCTCAGCTTCGAGGAGGGCGAATTTGTCTCGCTACTCGGTCCGAGCGGCTGCGGCAAAACCACCTTGCTGCGCATCATCGCCGGGTTGATTCCCAAGACCGCAGGCTCGGTGCGAATACGCGGCGAAGAGGTCACCGGGCCGCATCCAGATTTCGGGTTTGTTTTTCAGTCCCCGAACCTGATGCCGTGGCGCAGTGTGCTCGACAATGTCATGTTCCCGATGGAAATCATCGGCAAGCGCGACGGAGCGGCGCGCACGCGCGCGTTCGAGCTGCTCGAGATGGTCGGCCTCAAAGGGTTTCACGATCTGCGGCCGCATCAACTCTCCGGTGGCATGCGGCAGCGTGCCGCTCTGTGCCGCGCACTGGTACACCAGCCGACACTGCTGCTGATGGACGAGCCTTTCGGCGCACTCGACGAGCTCACACGCATGGAGATGAACGACCTTTTGCTCAACATCCGCGCACGCACCAAAGCGACGGTGGTATTTGTCACGCACTCGATCGCCGAAGCGGTATATCTCTCGGATCAGGTACTGGTATTCAGCAAGCGCCCCGCGCGCATCGCGGAGCGCATTGCTATCGACCTGCCCTACCCGCGTTCTGCGCGCACGCGCTACACCGAGCGGTTCATGGCACTTGCGGGGCGTGCCGGCCGCGCACTCGGCGTCTTCCACGAGACGGCCTGAACGATCATGAGCGACAACTGGAAACGACTTGTCCTGCCACCGGTCGGCATCATCCTGCTGCTCGTGGTCTGGCAATGGTATTGCGTGCAATTCAAGGTGCCCGAGGCGGTCCTGCCAAAGCCAACGCAAGTGGCCGGCGCGATCGGCGCACGCTGGGACCTGCTGCTCGAAGAAGGCTGGGTCACGCTCAAGGCGACGCTCTACGGCTTTCTGCTGGCGCTCGGCATCGGCATTCCGATCGCTGTCGCGATGTCCAGCTCCAAAATCCTCAACTGGATGTTCTCGCCACTGCTCATCGCTTTGCAGTCGGTGCCCAAGGTCGCGCTAGCGCCGATCGTGCTGGTCTGGCTGGGCACCGGTATCGAGTCCAAACTGGCGATCGCCTGGTTGGTGGCGTTTTTTCCCATCGTCATCGACACCTCCGCCGGCCTGCAATCGACCCCGCCTGAGCTGCTCGAGCTGGCGCGCAGCCTGCGCGCGTCTCGCTGGCAGATTTTCTGGAAGGTGCAACTGCCCGCGGCGCTCCCGTTCGTCATGACCGGCGCGAAAGTTGCGGTTACGCTCGCGGTGATCGGCGCGGTGATCGGCGAGTTCGTCGGTTCGAGCCAGGGCCTCGGCCACCTGCTGCTGTCGGCAACTTCGCAAATCAATACCCCGCTCGCGTTTGCGTCGCTGTTTGCCCTCGCCGCACTCGGCATGCTCGCCTACCTGCTGGTGGTGATCGTGGAATGGCTGTTGCGACCGCTACTGCCCCCTGCCCCCGCAACACACTGAAAGGAGGAGTCCCCGATGACTCAAACCATCCCCCCCGCCGCCATCCCTGGCGCACCGAGCATTGCCGAACTGCTGATTCAGACCAAGGACATGCCCTGGCGAGAGAAATCGCTGCAAGGTGTTTCGGAAAAAATGCTCTGGCGCGACGAGGCCACCAGCGCGACGATCGCCCTCATCCGCTTTGCCAAGGGCTGCGGCATCCCCGCGCCACACTCGCATGCCTCGAACCAGTTCATGTTCTGCCTTGAAGGCAAATACGAATACACCGCAACCAAGGTTGTACTGACCGCCGGCTGCTTCTACTGCAACCCGAAGGGCAACGTGCACGGGCCAACCTTCGCTCACGAGGACACCGTTGTCGTCGAGATATACGACGGTCCGCACTATCCGCAAAAGCCCGACTGGTATACCGATGAGCGTGATGCCCACTGACAGCGCGTCGCGGGTACCGGTCGCTGCGCTCGTTGACCTGACGGCGGCAATTTTCTGCGGCGCCATGGTGCCGCAGAGAGACGCGCGATTCGTTGCCGAGTCGCTCGTCACCGCCGACTGCGAGGGAATTGGTTCGCATGGCGTCATGCTGGTGCCGATGTATGTCGACCGCCTGCTCGCTGGCTCAATCGCGCCGGTCGCAAGCATTTCGATAGTCCGGGACGGCGGTGCCACCATCGTGCTTGATGCGCGCCACAGCCTCGGGCAGATCAGCGCCCGGGAGTCTGTGCGTCTGCTGCTCGAACGCGGTACACGGCATGGCCTGGCTTCGGTGGCAGTGCGCAACGGCTTTCACTTCGGCACTGCCGGCTACTGGGCGCGCCAAATCGCGGCCGAGGGCCTGGTCGCGATGGTGATGAGCAATACACGGCCCCTCATGCCACCGCCGGGCGGGGCTGAGCGCATCGTCGGGAACAATCCGCTGGCTCTCGCCGTGCCGACTGAAAGCGGCCGGGCACTGGTCACTGACATGGCGATGAGCGCGACCGCGATGGGACGGGTGCGCCTCGCCCAATCCGCCGGGCGGCCGATCCCCGATGGCTGGGCCACCGACGAGTCCGGCCAGCCGACCACAGATCCGGCTGCAGCGATCAAAGGCATGTTGTTGCCGGCAGCCGGGCCGAAGGGCTTCGGGCTCGCGGTGCTGATCGATCTGCTGTGTGGCGGCCTGTCGAGCGGCGCGATCGCGGGTGACGTCAAACCTCTGTACGGCGACGCTGCCCAGCCCTACGGTTGCGCGCATTTTTTCCTGGCGATCGACCCGCGCGCGTTGGGTGTAGAAACCACTCTCCCGGCCCGCGTGGACCAACTCGCCCGAACGATCCGTGGCGCCAAGCGGGCCGCCGGCACCGACCGGCTGTATGCGCCCGGCGACCTCGAAGCCGAGCGGCGCGAACAAAATCGCGACACCTGTCCGGTGCCCGCCGATGTGCTTGCCCAACTCGCCGCTTGCGCGACCCGGCTCGGCGTCGCCGCGGCAACCCTTCACCGCATTACCACGTGACCCTTCAGGAGGCCTCATGCCCAAGCAGCAAGTCAGCACCGATCGCATCGGCACACCCACCGGCCATTTTTCGCAGGCCACCATCGCGGAGGCACGCGGGCGCATCCTGTTCATCTCGGGCATGACCGCACGCAAGGCCGATGGCACGATCGCGGGAGTCGGCGACATCGAAGCGCAGACACGCCAGGTCTGCGAAAACATCAAGAACGCGGTCGAGGCCGCAGGTGGCACGATGGACGACATCTGCCGTGTCGATGTCTACGTGCGCAACATCGAGCACTTCGACCAGATCCACAAGGTGCGCCGCGAGTACTTCAAGGCGCCGCCGCCGGCGTCAACGATGGTCGAAGTGACCAAGATGGTATCGCCGGACTACCTAATTGAAATCAACGCGATCGCGTCCCTGAATTAGCCGGGGGGTGACGATGAACACACCAAAAGTCATCGGCCTTGCGGGGTTCGGACTGGAGGTGCCGGACCTGGACGTCGCCGCCAAGTTCTACGCTGCGTTCGGACTCGATGCGAGTCTGAATGCCGATTGGCTCGGACTGCGAAGCCCCGGGCGGCCATCTGACGAAGCGGTGATCGTGCGCGGCACGCGAAAACGTCTGCACCACATCTCCTTTACAATCAATTCGGCCGACGAGAGCCGCTTCGCCGACAAGCTGCAACAATCCGGCCTGAAGGTAGTCGCTGCGCCCACCGGCGGCCACCGGCCCGGCCTGTGGTTCCAAGACCCCTGGGGTACGTGGATCAATCTCACGCCCGGCACTCGGCCACCGTCCGTAGCCCACAACCCGTCAGGCGACCGGATCGACGTCGCGCGCTGGCAGGAACTGGATCGCGACCCGAATCCAGCACGCATCGGCCATATGTTGATGTTCACGCCGGACTACCCGAAGGCCGAGGCGTTCTTTACCGGGGTTCTCGGTCTACGCACGACCGATCGCGCAGCCGGCAAAGTCTCGTTCATGGCTGCGGGTGACGGTACGATCGATCATCACTGTTTCGGCCTGATTCCGAGCACGCATCGCGGCTACCAGCATGCCAGCTTCCAAGTCCGCAGCATCGACGAGATCGGCTTCGGTGCGGCGCGTATGGCGAAGGCCGGGTACAAGGAAGGCTTCGGCCCGGGCCGTCATGCGCTGGCGTCGAACCTGTTCCACTACGTACGCGACCCCTGGGGCAGCTGGGTCGAGTACTACTGCGATATGGACAAGATCTCAGACCAGTGGCAAACGCGCGACTGGAACGAGTTACCCTATATCTGGGGCCCAGAGTGGTCGCCCGAATTTTGGGGCAAGCAGATGAACGGGAATTTCGAAGCGCCCTGACCGACGCCATCGAGGACTGCCTTCGTCAAGCTCCGACATCGCTTCACGCCGCCGCAGGGAAATTTTGCAAGAGCCTCCTCGGTGTGGGTTGTCAACAGAGCTGAATCGAAGCTGAATCTCCGCGCGGGATCGCCTGCGCACATCGATTTACATCTCAAACTGAAGAACGTATCCCCTTACAATTGCAGAACATTCTGCGAAGAGCGCTCTTCGCAGAAACAGAGAACGGAGAGCACAGGGGGGCCAAAACGCGGGAAATCGCCGCCTTGGGGTGGGGCCCGCTCTTCGCAGCCCACGCCAAAGCCCCGCCAGCATTGGCGTTTTCGGCAAGAAGAAAAAAGGCCAGAGAGCGTCTGGCCTTGGAAAAGTGGTGGAGACGAAGGGGATCGAACC
>SXGR01288193.1_pt1 | contig 13647 bp, 12 predicted proteins | sample 3174711 | NCBI WGS metagenome assembly SXGR01 (sample SAMN11356860, study PRJNA531348) | freshwater metagenome | isolation source: freshwater sample F1-60 | place: China: Fuxian Lake, Yuxi | collected 2017-12-25
GGGCCGGATCGTCTCAGCCGGCGATCCGATATGGCTGAGCCGTCCGGCTTTCAACATCAGCACACGATCGCAGTATTGGCTCGCGATATTCAGATCATGGGACACCAACACAACCGTCAAGTGCCGTTCGTTGCGGAGCCGGCTGATCAGGCTGCAGATGTCGAGTTGGTGATTGATGTCCAGAAAAGCGGTCGGCTCATCCAACAAGAGAACCGCAGGCTCTTGAGCTAACGCTCGCGCAATCATGACCCGCTGCAATTCTCCACCGGAGAGCTCGGACACCAGGCGATCCGCCAACGACAACACATCGGTCTCAGCCATCGCCCGCTGCGCGCTGGCGAGATCACGCGCCGTGTCTATTCTGCTTCCGAAACTCCACCACCCGGCCTGCCGATGCGGGAACCGTCCCATCAAGACCGTCTCTGCAACGGTAAAGGGAAACACCTGTGTCTGTTCCTGCAACACGACAGCCAGCATCCTGGCAAGAGCGATCGGACTCAAATCAGAGGATGCCTGCCCCAGCAAATGAATCCGTCCTGATCCAGAGCGCAACAGTCCAGCCAACAGTTTGAGCAGCGATGATTTGCCCGATCCGTTCGGGCCGACAATTCCCAACACTTCCCCGCGCGCCACCTCGAACGACACCCGTTCGATCGTCCAGGGACGGCCTGGTTGCCCGGTCCCATAGCGAAATGAGACATCCTCGACGGCAATCGCCGGATCAGCTGAGTGTTGTTCTGGTCTCTGTTCTAAAGAAAACGGCATCTACGCCATCCGATCTTTTCGCCACAAGAGGAGATACAGAAAAAATGGCCCACCCGCCAGCGCCGTCACGATACCCACCGGGATTTCAGCCGGCGCGAATGCTGTCCGAGCGATCGTATCGGAGACGACCAGAAACATACCGCCGACTAAAGCCGAGGCTGGCATCAGCAATCGATGGTCCGATCCGATCGCCATTCGGACCGCATGAGGAATCACCATGCCGACAAACCCGATCATGCCACTGACGGACACGACCGCGCCGGTCAGTAACGCCGTCACGGCATATAACCGTTTCTTAGTCCGTTCCGTATCGATTCCCAACGACCGCGCGGTGTCTTCTCCCTGTGTGAGCAGGTTCAGAACCGGCGCGTAATACAGCAACCACATGGTTCCCACCATGACATAGAGCGCGATGCCGACCAGCCCAATCCATCCCGGAGCCGTCAACGAGCCCATGAGCCAGGCCATGAGTCCCGCGGAACGGGCAGGGTCCATGATCGACGTAATGAACATGATCATGGCCGTGAGAATGGCGTTGAGAATCACACCGGCCAGCAACAGACTATGAATCGGCAAGCGCCCGTGCGATTGCGCCATCCGATAGATGAGCGCCAGCGCGATCAGCCCTCCGGCGAATCCCCACAACGGCAACAGCGGGAACAATACCGAGGTGGCTCCAATGCCTAAAATCATAGCGATCGCCGCCCCCAAGGCGGCACCGCTCGATACGCCGAGCACATACGGATCGGCAAGCGCATTCCGCAACAACGCTTGCAGAGTCACACCCACCGCCGCCAGTGTGCCGCCGATCAAAAACCCCATCAGCACGCGAGGCACACGCAGCTGGAATAGAATCACTCCGGCTGTTCCTGCTACCGCACTGCCGTCATGACGCGGCGTGATCAATTCACGCAACGCGTCCAGCCAGTCGCTTCCCGTCAGAGCTGCCGCGCCGAAGCTGCTGCACAGAACGGTCACGACAATGGACGCCGCGAACAAACCGGACAGGACAAGGAGCCGTCGGCGTCTTGTCAGAACGGCGCCGGACCTGGACCAATCGAATTCAGCCGTCTGCCCAGACGAGTCGCGCCCGTTGGTTGCGCCAGTGGTGGAAATAAGCGGCGTGGCCTGTCCATTGGACATTGGGTCACGGCCTCCGATTCAATGCCGGTCCGGAAAGAGACGGATGCAGCATGGCGGCAAGCCGCTCCAATCCCTGGCCGATCCGTGGACCTGGGCGATTCAGCAAATCAGCTGGAATCTGATGGACCCGCCCCTGCTTGATCGCGGAAAGACCGGACCACTGCCGCCACGATTGTTGTTCGCTCTCGGAAATCCCTTCCGCCTGCCCCACCGGAAAGATCAAGACCTCCGGATCTTCAAGCAAGACTGTTTCCATGCTCAACCGTGGATATGGCGTGCCGCTCTTGGCAGCGACATTCACTCCACCGGCCAGTCTGATGAGTTGATCGATGAAGCTGCCTGGCCCGACCGTAATCAATGGCTGGCTGTTCAATACATAGAGCACCCGCACGGGCGGCTGCCCTTGGGCAAGCTCCTTGATCGCAGCGATCTGCTTCCGCAAGTCCATCCCAAGCGCCGCCGCTTCCGCCTGATGTTCCACCATTTGTCCGATGGTCTGAATGTGAGAAAAAATGTCTTCGACCCTGTGGTCATCCACGATGAAAATCGGAATCTTGAGGTTGTCGAGCGAGGCGATCACATCCGGCTTGAGAAATTCGCGCGGCGCCAGAATCAGGTCCGGCTGCAACGCGACCAGCGCCTCCAGACTTGGATTGGCATAACCGACTTTCGGCTTACGCGATGCCTCGGGAGGGAAATCGCAAAACTGAGTCACGCCGGCGACTTGGCCTCCGGCGCCCATCGCAAACAAGAGCTCAGTGAGACTGGGCGCCAACGAGACGATGCGGGCAGGCGGTTTGGCCATGTAGGTTTTCCGGCCGGTATCGTCCACGAACGATCGAGACGACACGTGCGCCATAAACGGCATGCCGGTCAAAATGCCCTGTTGCCGCCTCTTCACGAGTGAAACCTCGAAATCATGAGCCGATACCACACCTACATCCAGCAGAAGCAGGCAGGCACAGAGTCCAATGACCCAATGCCTCCCGCTATCGCGTTCAAACGGGATTCCGCACAAGGCCGCAGCAAGCGAAGAGGCGAGGCGTACGCTTCGGTACATTGAGCCTCTGAACGATGCGAGAACGCCGTAGGAGCCCCGTTTCAACGCGATAGAAATAAAAAATCCCCAAGGCCTAGATAAGACCCTGAGGATTGCACCCGCTTCTTCATCCTCGCCTGTTCCCCAGCCCACGAGGGAACGATGGTCAACTCTCCGGGCAGGTCTTCTGGCTCATGGTTCACCCTACTTCCCACGCCTTCCCATCATAGAAGCGCTCAGCTTTCAGCAATCAGCTTTCGGCTGGATGCTGATGACTAATAGCTGGCGGCTTCCAAAGACAGTGGCCGTCGCGGGTTTCGTCCCCATTTACAGCGGCGGGACCGCGAGGGCATTTCACCCTCTTCCCTTACCCAGGAGTCACAATATAGCGGCACAATAGGAGAGAGAGACAAAACTTGTCAAGCTCCCGCTGCCCCGCTCCGCTTGTCACGGTTCGTCAAGCTATGGTAGCATACGCTCGCTATTTGAGAATCGACTTAGTTGGAAGGAGTAGTCCCGTGGCATTTCAATGTGAAATCTGTCTCAAGAAACCAACCTCCGGAAACAACGTCAGTCATGCCAACAACAAGACCAGACGCGTGTTCAATCCTAACATCCAGACCGTTCGTGCGGTCGTGAAGGGCGCAAACAAGCGCATTCGCGTCTGCACCCGTTGCCTGCGATCGGGATTGGTCAAAAAGGCCGTCTAACCCTCTCTCCGTTCCCATCCTACTCCAAGGACTGACGCCACCTCGCAAGCGGCGAGGATGTGCTGTATTGACCTATTTATTGGAGGTCAGCGGAGAGGCCTGTCTTGGATCGGTTGGGTTGACGTTCTAGCGTTTCACGCTTAACTATTCACGCCTTACGTCTGCTTTGGAGCGGGCGAGGGGATTTGAACCCCTGACAACTTGCTTGGGAAGCAAGGACTCTACCACTGAGCTACGCCCGCTCACTGCTGCGCATCCTACGCGGGCGATTGCACGCAAGTCAAGAAACGGTTCGAAGACGGTACGGCACGAGAGACCGGCTATGTCGCTTTGAATTCCACCAGCGCGAATTTTCTCTTGCCGACTTTCAAGCGCCGCGCCTGGTTGAGGTCAAAGGCCACGAGCTTGTCCGGATTGGATTCTTTCTCGCCATCCACCTCGACCCCGCCTTGAACGATCAATCGTCTCGCCTCAGCGTTGCTCGACACCAAACCAGTATGGGCAATAAGCTTGGTCAGCTTGATGGCTCCTGCTCCTGACGCAACCCTCTCCTGTAGATCATCGACCGTCAAGACAAGATGCCTGTCCGGCTTATCGGGAAATTCCTGCTTCTGGAACTTCTGCTGAAACTCGGTTCGCGCCTGCCGACCCGCCTCCGCTCCGTGATAGCGTCCGACCAGCAGCTCGGCCAATGCCTGTTTGGCTTCCATCGGATGCAGCGCCTTCACAGGGCCAAGATCCTCTGTGGTGAGCAACTCATAGTAGCGATGCATGAGCACATCGCTGATCGACATCACTTTGCCGAACATATCGCCGGGTTTATCTTCCAACGCAATGTAGTTGCCCACACTCTTGCTCATCTTCTTGACGCCGTCGGTCCCCTCCAGCAACGGCATCGTGATCACCACTTGCGGTTCCTGCCCATAGTCGCGTTGGAGTTCCCGTCCGACTAATAGGTTGAATTTCTGATCGGTCCCGCCCAGTTCCACATCCGCCTTGAGCGCCACGGAATCGTACCCCTGCACCAGCGGGTAGAGAAACTCATGGACGCTGATCGGCTTCTGCTCATGGTAGCGCTTCTGAAAATCGTCCCGCTCCATCATGCGGGCCACGCGATAATGCGCGGCCAATTCGATCAATCCACCCGCGGTCATCGGCCCCATCCAGCGGCTATTGAATTCGATGAGCGTCTTCTCCGGATCCAGAATCTTAAAGATCTGCCGCTGATAGGTCTTGGCATTCTCCCGCACTTGTTCTGTCGTGAGCGACTTGCGCGTTTCTGACACCCCCGTCGGATCGCCGATCATGCCGGTAAAGTCGCCGATCAAGAACAAGACTTGATGACCGAGATCCTGGAAATGTTTCAGTTTGTGGATCAGCACGGTATGTCCCAGATGAAGATCAGGCGCTGTCGGATCGAATCCCGCCTTAATCCGCAAGGGCCGCTGTTCTTTCATCGCGCGCGTGAGCTTGGCTTCCAGCTCGATCGGATGAATCACTTCAACCACGCCGCGCAGAATAAGATCCAACTGCTGTTTCACATCCATCATAACGGTCGCTTCTCCGCGTTGTGCTTCGTCTCTGCCGCGGCCACTGTCACCAACGGCTTGAGGCGATCGAATTTATTTGAGCCGATTCCGGTTACCTCACGCAAGTCTTCCACCGTCCGAAATCTCCCTACGGATTTTCGATAGGCGATCACCCGTTCAGCGAGCACCGTTCCAATGCCCGGCAACGATTCCAACTCTTGTGCTGTGGCTCTATTAAGGTCCACGACATGGGGTTGCGCCGCCACATTGGCATGACTCGCAGCAGGCGAGGCGCCTCTTGGAGAAGAATTAGGATTGTGCCACCCGATCCAAAACACAACTCCTATGGTCGCGGCGAACATCGCGAGTTGAATGGAAAGAGAGTGGAGCATCGTCATCACGTCACAAATCGAATGTCCCAAGTCAACCGTCCAACGACTTGATGATTTTAAGGCTTTACGACATCTTTTCTTCTTGCTTGATGAATCGCGGCGCCTTCGACATCTTCCAGCGCCTCCAACAGGCCTTCCGCCAGCGTCGGATGGGCATGGACCATACCGGCGGCTTGTGCGGCTGTCATTCCCATCTGCATCGCCAGCGCCGCCTCATGAATCAGATCAGCCGCATGAGCCCCGACGATATGCGCGCCTAGAATCTTGCCGGTTGTCGCATCAACGATCACCTTGAAGAACCCCGTGATATCTCCCGTCGCTTGCGCCTTTCCAAGCGCTGCATATCGGAAGCGGCCGATTTTCACGCCATGCTCGAAGCTCACCCCTTCCGCCTCTGCCCGCTCCCGCGCCTGTTGCTCTGTCAGGCCGACTCGGCCGACTTCGGGCAGCGTGAAAATTCCGGCAGGAATCACGTCGTAGTTGATACGTACCGTATGACCAAGGATATTTTCGACCGCTACCTTGCCCTGAGCCGACGCCACATGCGCCAGCATCGCCTTGCCGACGACATCGCCGATAGCATAGACGCCGGGAATATTGGTCTCCATTCGCTCATCGACCAGTATTTCTCCGCGTCTACCCAGAGCCACCCCCACACGATCCAAGCCAATTCCCTGCGACTGAAAACCCCGTCCGATGGAAATGAGCAAGACATCGGCCTCAACCGTTGTCTCATCCGCCAGCGATATGCGCAGTGCATCGACTGTGCGATCGACCAGCGTGATCGTGGTACCGGTTTTCACCTCTACGGAGCGTTTCTTCAACTCCCGTTCCATAAGAGCCGACACGTCCCCATCTTCCAGCGGGAGTACCCGTGGCTGTAACTCAACCATGGTCACCACGGTTCCCAGTCCACTGAAATAAGTCGCGCATTCACAACCTTCGACACCGCCACCCAGAATAACCATCCGCTTGGGAATCACCTCCAGATCCAGCGCTTCCTTGCTGGTGATGATCGCCGTCCCATCTATCTGAAATTGCGTCGGCGGCGGCCAGGAAGAGCCGGTCGCGATGACGACGGCATCGGCCGCGACCATCCGCTGCGCACCATCCGGTCCTGCCACGGTGATCGTTCTGGCATCCAACAACTCCCCCCTGCCCTCCACGACATCAATATTCCAAGCCTTGAAGAGTGTCGCAATCCCCTTGACTAATCCAGCCACGACTTTGTTCTTTCGCGCAACCATCCGGGCCAAGTCGTAGCGAACCGGTCCTGCCAGCACTAAGCCAAGGTCATCAGATTTTTTGAGTTTGTCACCGAGCTCGATGACGGAGAGCAGTGCTTTACTGGGAATACAGCCCCAGTTGAGGCAAACCCCGCCGAGCGCCTGGCGTTCGATAACCGTCACACGGGCGCCAAGCTGCGCCGCACGGATCGCTGCGACATAGCCGCCCGGTCCAGCGCCGAGGAACGCAATGTGTTTGGGGCCTGGCATATCAAGCTTGAGGGACGCAGGCTACGACTGACCACATGGAAACGATATTCCGAATCTCAGTCTTGGCAACAACCGCTACCTGCACGCTGCATCAATGCTTCTGGCTGGCAAGGAACGCGTCATACTGGTCGGCAGTCATCAGTTGCTCGACTTCCGATGGAGCGGCAAGGTCGATGACGGCAATCCATCCCTTTCCGTACGGGTCCGAATTCACGATTTCAGGATGGTCTTTGAGATCGGTATTGATTTTGGCGACGGTTCCACTGACCGGCGTATAGATTGTGGATGTCGTCTTGGTCGATTCCACTTCGCCGATCTGCTGCCCGACCGTTACCGAAATCCCGACCTTGGGAAGATCCAGAAACACAATGTCGCCCAAGGCGTCTTGGGCAAAGTGGCTGATTCCCACCGTCGCCTGATTGCCATTGAGCCGAACCCATTCATGTTCCTTGTGATACCGCAAATCCGATGGAACCATACGTCTGCCCCTTAATTAAATAATCCGACTGAACTGACGGTCACGCATGAGCCAGCAGCGCTCATGAACCTCTTACCCTGTGACCCTGCCATTTCAAACTTTCGGGAATCGTAGTGGGCCTCGCGGGGTTTTGTCAAGGAACTCTCGGCCTTGATTCGACGTGAATGAGCATGTTCCAGCGACGACGTTCGGCGAGATCGGCAATCGACCGATTCAACTCCTCCATCACAAAAGGAACGGTTGCGACCTTCACAGGAAGCCCAACCCATACCCGATCCGGCCCTCCTAACTGCCGGCCAAGCTTTTCAAGAGCCGCGTCCCCTGCGATGCCCTCATGACGTACAACCAACGAACCGCCGGCATTCGACGACAACTCGGCCACATCCTCCCCAAACTGCTCCAGCCCCTGAAGGGGACTCGTCAGCGAGGAGTGATGGACTTCAATCGACAGGGTCGCAGCTTGGTTCCGCTCCCGCAACGCCTTGCGAAGACGTCCGGTCCATTGCGCATAGTTCCTCGCCTTCCAGCCGACCCACCGCCAGTAGTTTGCCGACCGCCCTTCCTCTTTGATGTCGAACAAGGCCCTGCTCTCGAATAGGTCCTCCGGAGCACCGCTGAGTCCGAACGACGCAGCAAACAATCGGCGGGAATCATCTGAGAACTCTTTTGCAAATCCTGGCGACGATTTCGCGGCAAGCAACACCCCGTCGCATCCCGCGCGAGCCAGCCTACGGACCATCTCTTCAAGATACATCTGATAGCCGGGATGTACGATATCCACTCTCGATCGTGATGCATCTTCCAGCCCGGCGGCATATCCGGTTGTGACCATCCATTCCGGCCTGATATCCAAGCCCTGCCCATCATGAATCTCCAACACCACCCAGACGAGAAGATTGAGGCGGTGGGCTTCAGCTGCCACTGACCGCATCGTCTCAGCATTGAATTCCTGGTGGCTGGACTTGGGCGCCTGCGCAGGTGCAATCGCCAGCACCGTCACACCCGCCTGCGCCAATTTCCGAAGCCACGGCACAAGCCCGGTGATTGGGGGCAATTGATCTGCCGTCACACGCAGCGCGAGCTGCGTGCTGTCGCCATGATGCCCGTCGGCGCGCGAGCGGCGCAATTCATCCAATCGACGAAGCGCATAGCCTTTATAGAGCGCCCTATCCGCTTGCTGTGCCATCGATTCCGCCGCCAGCAGACGATACTGTGCCATCGCGCTGCGATAATCTCCAAGCTGTTCATAGACGCGTCCTAACCACCACCGCGCCTCAGCCAGACGCGGTGAATCCTTCGCATCGTCGATAAATCGGTTAAAAAACAGCGCGGCAGCCGGATATCGCTCCTGCACGAACGCCCGGTGCGCTTCTTGAAGCAACCGTACCTGTGCGTCGTACGCCGGACTCTTGTGCCGTGCAATCGAGGGAACCCGGCCGGCCGACGGAACGCAGGCCGATAGGAGGCAGAGGGAGAGCACGATCGCACTCCCTCCGATTCGAAGATGCCAGCCTGTGAAGGGCAACGAACTCATCGCCCCCAAGATGCGCGGCTACCCGAAGATCTCCATGCCAGGGAAAAAGTAGCCAATCTCGAAGGCGGCAGTTTCAGGAGAATCTGAGCCATGGACCGCGTTGAACTCGATATTGGCGCCATGTGCTTTTCGAATCGTGCCGGCATCCGCTTTGGCAGGATCAGTCGCGCCCATCAACTCACGATTTTTCTTAATCGCGTTCTCTCCCTGTAGGACCAACACCACCGCCGGTCCGGAAGACATGAATCCGCAGAGGCTGCCGAAGAATGGCCTCGCCTTATGGACGGCATAGAAACCTTCTGCCACAGGCATGGACATCTGCATCAACTTCATCGACACCGGCTTTAACCCCGCCTGTTCATAGCGGTTGATGATATCGCCAACGGCATTCTTTTTTACGGCATCCGGCTTGATAATCGCGAGCGTTCGTTCACTCATAATCCCTACGGCTCCTCCAATCTAATAATGGAACATTACGAATATTTTCAATGCATTATAGGGATGCAGTCATCCAGATGCAAGGGAGGACAGGGCTACGAAGAAAACTGACCTGCAAGTTCTTGAGGCTTGAAGACTCCACGCTCGGTGACAATGCCGGTGATCAATTCGGCCGGTGTGACGTCGAAGGCGGGGTTGTAGACCGCCACTCCATCAGGCGCGACAGGGTGGCTGCCGTGGATGGTCGTCACTTCCAATGGATTCCGTTGCTCGATCGGGATATCAGCGCCTGATTTTGTCTTCAAATCGATGGTCGAATAGGGCGCCGCCACGTAAAACGGAATGCCATGCGCCTTCGCCAGCACCGCCACCGAATAGGTGCCGATCTTGTTCGCTACATCCCCGTTCGCCGCGATACGATCGGCACCGACCACACAAAGATGAATCTTTCCCTGCCGCATCAGCGATCCGGCCATGTTATCGGTGATCAGTGTGACTGGAATCTGATCTTGCATGAGTTCCCAAGCAGTGAGCCGTGAACCTTGAAGAATCGGGCGAGTTTCATCTGCAATCACATTGATTTTCTTGCCTTGCTCCCATGCAGCACGAATGACGCCAAGGGCCGTCCCATAACCTGCCGTAGCAAGTGCGCCCGCATTACAGTGAGTTAAGACCGTTTGCCCATCTTTAATTAATTCCGCTCCATGCCGTCCCATCGCCCGACAAAGCCCAATATCCTCATCGAGAATAGCCTGAGCTTCCAAGATCAAGGCTTGCTTGATCCATTGGATCGGCTGGCTCTGCAACGAATCAAGCTTCCGTTTCATCCGTTCAATCGCCCAAAAGAGATTGACGGCGGTCGGTCTGGTGGCCGCGAGCTGATCGCAGATCGCAAGGACGGTTCGGGAGAAGTTCCGGTACTCTGTCTGGTTGACGGATTGCGCGCCTAAGGCAATGCCCAGCGCTGCCGTCACGCCGATTGCGGGCGCCCCCCGCACTTTCAATTCACGAATCGCGTCGGCAACCTCGCGATAGTCGCGGCAGTCGAGGAATTCAACGGCGCCCGGAAGCCGGCTTTGATCCAAGAGACGGACTGCGCCGTCTTTCCATTCAACCGTGGGAACCATAGAGGGATCTTCTAGCCGGAACAGCAAAGGAGTGCAAGCCCTTCTTCACCGCCATGCAGCGCACAGGGCCCACCTAAATAAACGGCAGATCTAGACGATCACAAAATTGAAGCCACAGCCGGTGCCAATTCCCTGTTCGCAGCGCCAGAGACAACGCCGGGGAACAACCGGATGCAGCAGCACATCACGCATGCGCGCCACAGCTATTTCTGATGTTGAGATCCGACCAGTTATCCAGATCGCCCCATCATGGTCCGTACGGAAAATGTGAATGTTCTCTTCGGCATAGGCTTGGAGAACATCGGGAACCGGATGCCCATAAGGATTGGCCCGGCCTGCCGAGATCACGGCGTATTGGGGGCGGATTTGCCAAAGCCACTCACGATCGAGCGAGCTGCGCGCGCCGTGATGGGGAACCTTCACGACTGTCACGGGCCGACGCCCCTCCTCACCAAGCCGGCGCAGGCCCTCGACCTCGATATCCGCCGCAAACAGAATCGAGTGGGTGCCACATTGTACGCGCGAGACAATGGACTGATTATTCAGTACTGTCCCGCTCGGACGCTGCAGCGCCCGCTCACCGCTCGCGCCCTCTGGCGGATTGAGAATGGTCACTGTGCAGGGACCGGATCACAACAGTTCTTGCCCTCGAGCCGCGATCTGTTGTGGTATCTGCTTGTCATGCAGCGCCGCATCAAGATCGACAGAAAATTGCTCCGCCCGATCAACCCCATTCGCCCAATATTGCCCGACTGGAATATGACGGAGAACCCAGATCAGCCCGCCGACATGATCCAGCTGATCGTGCGTCCCTATGACATGATCGAGATGAGTAATGCCCCGATTCCAAAGAAACGGTGCCACCACCCCGCGCCCAATATCGAAACGCTCATATCGCGCCCCTCCGTCGATCAACACCGTTTGACCATCAGGCAATTCGATGAGGGCGCTGTCCCCTTGCCCCACGTCGAGAAACGTCACCCGCCAGCGATCTCCATCCGGCCCTATACCTGGAGACACAACCCACCAGCATACAAAAAAGATGATCACGCCTATCCCTACGATGCGAAGACGACGCGGCATACGGCCGGTACTGACCGTAATCAGTCCCGTGTAAAATATGATGACGGCGGGAATCGAAGGAGCCGCGATATGCCACGCTCCCCCGGGAATGCCAGCACACCAGCGAAGCCCCTGCACCATCCAGCCCAACAGCTGCTCCAATATCGTTCCGATGATCAGATCGTCTGCGCCAACAACGACTGTCCAGGCTGCTGCGAGCAACCCCAACGGAACTAGCAGAATGCCTGTAAACGGAACGGCAAACAGGTTGGTGACGATTCCCATCCAGGGAACTTGATTAAAGTAGACAGCTACGATGGGAAGCGTGGCCACCGTCACCGCTCCGCTCATCACAAAGGCGTCTCGACCATACCGGGAAACAGTCTGTACTCTGGTCCGTTCGACAATCACCGTTTCCTCGTTCCAGGACTCCAGCCACTGTGCGGTGCGGATAATCATGAACACCGAGAGGAAGGAGAGCTGAAACGAGATATCGAATAGGGCGCGTGGGTCATGCAGCAGGATCATCAGGGCTGCCGCTGCCATAGCATGGTGCGCCCGCCGCTCCTGCCCCAACCACAGCGCAGCCAACGCCAGCATGATCATCGCTAGGGAACGGATGGTCGCCAGTTCGGCGCCGGCCAGTAAGGCATACAGCGCCACGACCGGCCAGGTCGCGAGAATGGCGATCTTTGTGGGAGTGATGGTTCGAGACAGCTCCAGCAGCAGCCTTGGCGGGAATCTCAAGATCGCCTGCTTGCCGATCCAGAATACGACCAATGCCACTAAGCCGAGATGCGATCCTGAAATCGACAACAGATGCACCGTGCCTGTCGCCATGAACCATTCCTGAAGTTCCTGCTGAATAAATCCTTGCTCTCCAATGATAATCCCAAGGAAAATACCGAGCGATGGCTGACTCAATGTATTGACTGCCGCATTTCGAATCGTGGCCGCCAGCGATCAATTCGATTCCATGCCATCCAGCGCCAGGTCTCTTCGCCTGACTCCACGATACGCACCGCATGCTCACCTGCGACCGTCGCCGTGAGGCTGATTCCCTGGCGTTCCAAATAAACGGCGTAGTTGAACCCTCCAGGATTCAATGATCCGATTGGGGGATGGAGTCTTGCCCGAAACGAGACCAGATCTCCTTGATACAAGGCATCGTCAGGTTGCCGCCACAGGAGACGTATCCATCTCGATTCTGAATTAGCCTCTTGCAACTCAATCAACATTGTTTGGCGGTCTGGACCATGCTGAACAGGCGCCACGATACGGCCAGTTACCTCGGTTTGCCGCATGTCCCGACGATCAGGAGGAGACTGATCAGGATAGATCGGCGGAATCAGAATACTCCAATAGAGTACCCCTGAAAGGAGAGCGCCATACAGCCATAGCGCCCGTTTCAATTCAATGAGTCCGGCCCGTTCGAGCAGACTCGATCCAAGAGCAAGTCCGGCCAATAAGCCGGAGAGAACGACGGGAAAGAAGGGGAATTGCGATCCGCAGAAGAGACCGAACAGAAACGCAGCAGTGAGGGACGGCAGCATGAGGCCCCTCATGCAGAGGAGAACCGTTTATCCGATATGGGTCCGTACGACGCGAGCCAGCCCTTCCGCCACATCGTTGATGACGGAATCCTTCTCGCCTTCTACCATAATTCTCAGCAACGGCTCTGTCCCGGAATATCGAACGACCACCCGTCCACAGCCATTGAGGCGCTGCTCGCTCTCCCGTATCGCCCGTGCGATAGCGGGGATCGATTCCAGATCCGTCTTCTGCTTGACCTTCACATTCAGCAAGATCTGAGGAACCGCCGACATCGCGTTGGCCAGCTCCGACAAAGGCTGTTTGGTGCGTTTCATGAGGGACAGCACTTGCAGCGCTGAAATCAGTCCGTCTCCGGTCGTATTGTGGTCGAGAAAGATAAA